>WNGI01000248.1_pt1 | contig 39419 bp, 47 predicted proteins | sample 5400621 | NCBI WGS metagenome assembly WNGI01 (sample SAMN13153374, study PRJNA577476) | soil metagenome | isolation source: 20 cm soil or saprolite under Garry oak tree replicate 1 | place: USA:California | collected 2016-06-15
TTTCACCCATTCAATCCTAGTTCCTTCGCCAGACACTCTTGGGTACAGAAGCCCCAAAGACACTCCGGCCAATCCCGAGACTCGGAGCCTTGTCTATCGACTTTTCACGGATAATTCCGAGGACATTCAGGATACGACTCGTCCGCGTCTTGAAGAGTCTCCGGAAACCGTTTGCCCTCTGGCCGTTTATCGCGGCTTTCGCGCGACCCTTCCGCACAGTCGCACGCCGCGGCTCAGGACGAGTCCAGCTCGCCCCTAAACTGAAGAGACCATTGCCAGCATGGTCCCTCCTTATCATGCTCCTCCTCGGAGCCGGTGTCGGATTCTACGCCTCGACCATTTTCAGCGAAGTCGCAGGGATAGGGCAATCTACTGCTCCAGACTTTACGCTCGGGACAAATCCCGTCTCAATGACAACGTCGCAGGGCAGCCTAGGAGCCTTCGCAGTCTCGCTTACAAGTCTGAACAGTTTCGCCGGCAGTGTCAACCTGAACTATTCGCTCTCTCCAGGCATTACGAACGTTACGATCGCGTTGAACCCCAGCTCCTTATCTCTCCTTACCGGCGCAGGAGCTTCGACGATGACAGTGTCAATCCCAGCATCAGCACCGCTGAACACGTACACTATTACTATCGGTGGAACTAGTGGAAGGCTCAGCCACAACGTTACGAGTATTCTGAGGGTGGTCCCTCCTCCCGCTCCAGATTTTTCCATCTCAGCAACCCCGTCTTCCATGAACGTTACCCGCGGTTCAGCAACTAGCAGCATTATCACATTGACAAGCATCGGAGGCTTTGCTGGGACAGTAACCCTGACCACGTCCATCTCGCCTAGCAGCGGTTCCAGCCCCACTCTGACTCTCAATCCAAACCGAGTCACCTTGTTATCAGGCGGGGCTGGAAACGCAGTACTAGCCATTAACACTTCAGGCACGACTTCACGGGGAATTTACACGATCGTAGTTCTAGGCGTCAGCGGGACTCTGGCGAACAGCGTCTCGATAACCCTGACAGTTCAGTAGGAGCCTCAGAGATCTCACCATCCCCGCCTCCTCGGAGGTTCCTCTGCAGCTTTCAATCCTCAGCATCAATCATTTCTAAGGGTCTGACTCGCCAGAGTCATAATCCGAAACGAGGACTTTGAAACTAAATGTTTCTGCTTGGCCACAGCTGCTGGAGCTACCTGTTCTCGAAGGCGACCGGGGGCAGGCTAAACGTCAATCTCCCCGCCTATCTCGCGCTCCTCTCAGGAATCCTCCCCGACTTTGACATCTACTTCCAACCCTATCTGGTACATCACACCTACACCCACTCCCTGATCGTGATCATCCCGATTGTTCTGGTGCTGACCTACTTCTTCGGAAGACTAGGCTTCGCCTTCTCCATCGGAATCCTCTCCCACTTGCTCGGCGATTTCCTGGTTGGGTCAATCCCGCTACTCTATCCACTGTACCCCAACTCTGACGTTGGCCTGAACCTTGGGATTCCCAGTCTAGCTGATACCATCCTCGAAATTGGAGCGTTCGGACTGGTCCTGGTCTATGCGTATCGGAACGGCGATTACAAACTGGTTCTGAAGCCCTCGCGGGACAGCCTGCTTCTTGTAATCCCTCTATTCGCGCTCGTCACACTCACCTTACTCTTCGCCGGTGACAGGAGCATTCCTCTAGCAGAGTTCGCTTTCTCTAGGAGAGCGCTGACTGTGATCACCCTCGGGCATATTCTTCTCAGCGGAATTCTCGCCGTTGATGTTCTGCAAGGATTCAGATGGTATCTCGCACATAGACGAGCCAAGCAGATGACTGGATCACACACGTCTTCCGGCCAACCTCCCCATAGTGGGGTGAAGTTACGCGTCGCCTTAATCTCTGAAGTTCAACCGATTGATACGTACTGGGGGTCCGGGCTATCCAGATACTGGAATGGTGGGACATTCCTCGCAGAGGCTGGATCATAATCCTCTCTGAGCTAGCGGTGATAGTTGGCTTCGGCGGCTGGGTCTACTCCGAATACCTCAACAACCCCTACTTTCAAAGCTACGTGAACAGCCTCTCACCCATTCTTGTTCCAATCGTTAGTGTAGGATTCGGCATAGCATCGGCCACTGTTGCGACTGTGCTCTATTTCACGATGAGGAACATCAAACAGAGAGAGGGGCTGAAGACAGACGAGCTGTCTAGAACCCGGGGCCCAACGAAGAAGACGGGCAAGAAGTCGCAGATCTCATCCTTGAGAAGCGAGAAACCTGTCACAGGAGGTCTCGCAACGATGCCAAAGCCCAAGGGTCTGAACGTCGGGACGTCTACCCTTAGGCGAGGAACAGCCCCCGCCAGTAGAACGGATGAGGACGAGTCAGAATTGACGGCATCCTAGAAATCAGCCTAGTCTGGACTCTGGATACTATCAACTCATTCCCTAGGGCACAATTCGCCCTTATCGAACCGGAGAGATAGATGGTCTGGATTCGAAGTCGAGGACTTTTAGTTCCGGTGGTAGTTTACGGGCGAAGAGATCGAGACTGCGAGGAGACACATTCCCAGTCCAGTAAAGATCCTTGTGGTACTCCAGTCGTTTGTTATTGCCTACCTTGGACTCTGGATGTACGAGAACTATCAGAACGACTTCTACTTCCAAGCCTACGTCAACGCGTCGCTACAGGGAAGCGGATTCGCAATAGTTGCCTTGAGCAGCGTGGGAATCTTCAGTGCCGTAGCCATGGGCCTCTACATGAAGCTCCGACGAACACACAGGGAGCTGGAACATCTGATCTCGACGGAGCATTCCGCTCCAGAAGAGCAAGGCTCCCGCACGATCCTGGAGCCCCACGTAGAACAGCACCTGATCAACATGATAAGAAAGGCGACGCCAGATGATGCGACCGGCTCATCGTCGATGCCGACCCTGAAACGAGAAGACAGTCAATCCTCAAGATAGGTCTTCAGGGATCAGAAAATCGTCGTAATCTTGCACAGGTTGCTCGGGAAGCGCTTGAGCTATGGGCTCTTTGTTCTCGGGTTCGAGGCTGCCGAGTGGGTCGGAAGTCGACACGTGTTGGCTGTTGATATAACCCTATTAAAGCCAGTATCCACCTACAGCAGTCTATTGTAGTGGCCTATCGTTTGTATGTTACCCGTTCCTCGCCGACCGTCGACCTTGAATTTCGCGGAATTCCGGCCTCAAGAGCTGGTCGCTGAATTGATTATCCGCTCCCGCGCACCCCTGCGGGTGAGTTTCTCAGGGGGAGGCACAGACGTTCCACCGTATACAGAACTGTACGGAGGAGTTGTCTTGTCCTCAACGATCAAGAAGTATGCTTACTGTTCTCTCCGGCCTCGAATCGAGGACGGGCTTCAAGTGAACAGCATGGGCTGGACCACTGGAATAGGAAGTGAATCCGACCATTCCCATTTGAATGGGGACGCGGACCTCGCGCGGGCCTCTGTGCGGAGGATGGGAGTGACCGACCGACTGGAGATCAACACTTGCTCGGACTGTCCACCAGGCTCAGGATTGGGGTCCTCCTCAGCAATGGTGGTCGCGATCCTTGGAGGGCTCCGTGAGTGGTCTGCCAAGACAATCGAACGAAAGAAGATTGCTGAGATGGCCTATTTGATAGAAAGGTCGGATGTCGGAATCCCAGGCGGAATGCAAGACCAGTATTCGGCAGCGATGGGCGGATTCAACCTGATCAGGTTCGAGAGGAAAGGCGTTACCGTTGAACCCCTTACCATTTCCGGAGCGGTCAGGAACGAGCTGGAGTACCGGCTTCTCCTCTGCTCGACAGGAACGACCCGCCCGTCGGGAGGGATTCTGGGTCGACAGATCAAGTCGTATCGTGAACGAAATCCCACTGTCCTGGAAGCGCTTCATGAGATCAAGAAGCTTACATTCGATCTCAACAACGAACTCGTGCACGGTAGAGTGGAAGAGTTCGGTGAGCTGCTTGGCCATGAATGGAATCTGAAAAAGAAGCTGGACCCCGCCATATCCAACGAAGAGGTCGACAAGCTATATCAGACGGCATTGACGAACGGAGCCATTGGCGGAAAACTCCTAGGTGCAGGTGGGGGAGGCTATCTCCTTCTCTTCGCGGAAGACGGATCTCATAAGCGGCTCTCGTCCGCGATGATAAAAGCGGGTTCTAAGGTCGAAAATGTCAGATTCGAGGAGGTTGGTCTGGAAACGTGGAAGGTTGGTTACCGCGACCGTGAATTACACGACCGTGCTGGTCAGAGACCACAGATAAGCGAGGCAAGGGCAGCGACATACGCTCTCTGAGAGTCCAGCTAAGCGTTCATATGACAAGCTGAATCCTACGGGATTCGTCGGGCCAACGCTAGGAGTCAAATTTTCGTGTTGACACTCAAGGCTACACAAGCAGGAAAATCGAAGTCGGCGACGATCGAGTCTTATCTCAGACGGGGCGCGAGGCTCCGAGAGACGGTGATCTCCATGACAGGCGAAATTGAAAAAGCGGCCGACATCATTGCCAATGGTTTCCGGAACGGTGGTAGGCTCTACGCGTTCGGTAATGGTGGGAGCGCTGCCGACGCTCAGCATATCGTGGCTGAATTCACCGGTAGGTTCCGAGTGGACCGTGATCCTCTGCCGGCAGAGGCCTTGACGACAAACTCTTCCACTGTCACAGCGATCGCTAACGATTATGCCTTTGAGGAGATATTCGCTCGACAGGTCAAGGCTCTCTCCAGGCCCGGGGACGTAGTTATTGGTATATCGACGAGCGGCGAGTCGAAGAATGTTCTGAAAGGCTTGGAGATGGCCAGAAAGTCTCAGGCAAAGACTATCGGGCTCTGTGGACAGAAGGGTCCGATGAAAAACTATTGCGACATCGTCTTGTCTGTCCCAAATGACGAGACATCTCTCATACAGGAGATGCACATCTCAATTGGACACTTACTCTGCCTCCTAGTGGAAGAGGATCTCTTTGGCTAGATCAGCAGCGATCTTCGTTGACCGTGACGATACGTTGATGGTTGATATGAAATATTGCGCTGACCCGGATTTGGTGAAGCTGATTCCCGGTGCGGCTGAAGGGCTCCGAGCGTTGAGAGAGGCTGGATATAGGGTGGTTGTGGTCACGAATCAGTCGGGTATAGGACGCGGCTATTTTGATGGTGAGACCCTTAGCCGCGTCAACAATCGGCTTCGAGATGAGCTGCGTCGAGAAGGCGCGGACTACGACGCGCTGTACTATTGCCCCCACACCCCGGAGGACGATTGCGGGTGTCGGAAGCCCAAGCCAGGGCTATTGCTTCGGGCGGCCTCAGAACTCGAGATCGACCTGGCGTCTTCTTACACGTTGGGCGACCGTAATCTCGACGTTGAAGCCGGTAGGGCTGCTGGGACCAAGACCATTCTTGTCTCGAGAACGAGTATCCCAGCTAATGGAGGGTCCGATCCGGCGGCAGATTTCGTGGCCCCGAGTCTGGCGGATGCTGCCAAGCTCATACTGACAGGGTCTAAAAGCCCAGACGGAAGAGCAGGATCACGTATCCGACTCCGCTCTTGACGAAGCTGAGCTTGCTCGTCCCCCTAGGTCTACGTTTGAAACTGATCGGAACTTCTGTGATTGAGAATCCCTTTTTCTTGGCCCTTATCAGAATCTCTGCTGTTACCTCGAAATTCTTCGCCACAAGCTCCTCGCGAACGCTCTCAACAGCCTTCGTCGAATAGATCCTGAAACCAGACGTAATGTCGCTGGACTTCATCTTGAACGCCCTCCGAAGTATCCAGTTGGTGCTGGCGCTTATCATTCTCTTGAAGAATGGAAGCTCCTGGACGAGGCCTCGGCTTCTCGACCTGCAGCCAACTACTACATCAGCCTCCTCGGACGCCTTCAACAATCTCCCAATCTCGTCAGGATCGTGGTTCAGGTCTGAGTCCATAGTTAGAACATAGTTCGCGCCAGCATCGACCATTTCAAGTCCCTTCTTGAGAGCCTTCCCAAGTCCGAGCCTCTTCTGGTTATACTCGACTCTGACCCGGGGATTCTGCTTCGATAGTTGACTTACCTTCGCCAGAGTAGCGTCGGTCCCCTCGACCACGAAGATAACCTCGTAATCCGACCCAAGAGCTTGAAGTGATCCAATCAGCCTGCTGGAAAACTCGTCAATCACCTCCTCTTCGTTGTAGAGAGGTATTACAGCACTGATTTTCACAGTTACCGCGGACCGGGTCTGTCAGAGCGGGGCTAAAGTTGTTTGTGTAGGTCCTTCGAACCGGATGAAGGTCGACCCACGGCTGTTCGAGGACCGGTTCGCCCGAAACGCCATATGCGTAAACATCGGGAAGAGGATGAGAAAAAGATCAACCCTAAGATTGCGAAATATTCCCTGATTTGAGTAAGAAGCGTCGGAAGCCTGGCTTCTGAATCTCAATTTGATTATTCCCTGAGGTAGCTACGGACAAATGGTCGTTCGCCTGGTCACCGGATCTTGTTCTGGCACTAAATCATGTTACTGTAAATAGTTCACATCAAGCACAAGGTAATTTAATCCCCTAAATCCTCGGCCTTGCTGTGAAAACCGTCAGCGTCATCATTCCAGCGATGAATGAAGCGGAGGGGATCGGTTGCACTCTAGAAGCTTTACCGATCGAGCAACTTTCAAAGTCCGGTTACTCGACAGAGGTCTTAGTAGTCGACGGTTGCTCCACGGACAACACGCTGGACATTGCGCGATCAAAAGGGGCCAAGATCATTGTTGAGCGGCGGAGAGGCTACGGACGAGCCTACAAGACAGGATTTCAGAGCGCCACTGGAGATTTTATTGTTACAATGGATGCTGACGGATCGTATCCGGCGCAACAAGTTCCTCAGCTACTGGACTATCTTCTAAGGAATGATCTTGACTTGGTCACGACTTGCAGACTGAGCAACCTGCAGCCTGGGGCGATGAGCGTTTCGCATCGTTTCGGGAACGAGATCCTCAATCTCCTTTCAAGAATCTTCTTTCGTCTAAATCTAAGAGACACCCAATCGGGTATGTGGGTTTTCAGGAGAAGCCTTCTAGGTATTGTCGGGGTTAGCTCTGATGGCATGGCCTTCTCTCAAGAATTCAAGATCCGCAGTTTCCAGAAGGCCTCTTGTCGGGAAGTGGCCATTCCCTACATGGCTAGACTGGGCACTCAAAAGATTAGCACGTTCCACGACGGATATGGAAACTTCAAGAACATGTGCGGCCTCCTCCGAAACACCGATACGCCGACGTTGATTCCGGCTCTCGGAACTCAACAGCCCATAGCGCTCAACATGGCAGTGTTCCGGCCAAAGACTCTTCAGAAAACGTAGCCGCTCGTTATGGCCGGACGCCGGGACTGAGTGAAGAGCTAATTCTCAAGGAGCATGCGATTTCAAAAACATTTGGTACACTATGCTCGCATTATCCAGACTGAAATCTCTGACCGTCGTCGGTATCAGAGGAATAGTCCTCTCAGTGCCCTTCAGTGTCCTTCTGATCATCTTCTCCTATACACAAGTGACGTCAATACGTTTCATCCTCGCTCTGGTCTTCCTTCTTTTCCTTCCAGGATTTGACTTCCTAGAAGTCCTCTACGTTAGAACCAGCTTCCTTACCCAGCTTCAACGATTCGTCCTTAGCATCGCGTTGAGCATTGGAATAGTAATCGTTGACAACTATGCATTGACCCTCCTCAACATCGCGATCAACCTCACAAACCTAGTCACAGTTCTCGCGGGAGAAACAGCGATAGTTTCCTTCATTCCGATGATTCTCCGCCAGATGAAAAAGATCCGCCCCAAGCGAGTGGTCTCGTGACACTCAGTCGCAGTCAAACCGCCACTTACCTGCTCCTGGCTGCAATTCTAGTAATGGGCGGATTCATCCGTGGCATTTCGCTAATCTCGAACGGACCCGGAACACTCCTAGACCTGGACGCTTTCCACAGCCTAAGAGCAGTGGAGTCAATCATGAACAACGGGTATATCCCTAGATTCGATGGCCTCTCCTCAGCCCCCAATGGGACCAGCTACGCCTTTGCCACATCTCAAGGATACTACTCTTTCATCGGCTCGATCGGTTTACTCTCCGGACTGTCGCCCAATGAGGCGCTGGCGATCTCTCCTTCAATATTCTTCGCCTTAGAACTAGTCTCACTCTTCGCCCTAACTCTTGCCATCTCAAAATCGACCGTTGCCGCGCTCCTAGCCTCCTTTTTCGCGACCAGTCTGAGAGGATGGTCGGCAATATCCATTCTCGGAGCTGACCCGGTAGCAGAGAACCTCGGAGCATTTCTGTTCCTCTCGGCTATGATTCTCGCAGTACTGCTTACTCAGCGACCGTCCTACCTTCTGGTCGGCTTGCTCGGGTTTGTGGATGGAATCTCAATCGAGGCCCACCCAGTCACCTATTACTTTGTCAACCTAGTCCTCGTCGCAACGGCCTCTACCTATGTCGTACGAAGGGAATGGAAACACGCATGGCACACAATACTTGCAGTTCTTGCGTCACTATACTCGATCGCCCTCATCGAAGCCGGTGGTACGGGCCTGGCTGAAGCAAGGCTCTTTTCTCAAAGCGCATTCTGGCTCGCCTCCTTGAAAAACAACATCTTCACGATCAACAACTCGATCCTTATCAGCGAAATAGGCCTAGTGACTATCTTGCTCTCCGGGGTCTCTATTCTAGTCATTCTTCATCACAAGCTGGCGACACTATACATGCTGGTTGCTTGGGCCGTTGTTCTGTATTGCGTGGTCTTGATTGGAGAGCTAGCGGTCTATACCCCCTACGGGACCGTGGTTGAAGGGATTCCTTTCTCGGCGCCTCTCACACTCTCCCATAGAGTGATGCCGTACCTTCCTCCTGTCCTTTGCATACTCGCGGCGATCGCCGTCGGAAAATTTCTACTTCCCTCGGTCGCGGGTTTGTCAAGAACTTTGAAAATAAACCAACGGACACTCAGTGTAGTACTGCTAATGGTAATCCTCGCGGCATCAGCATTTCAGTTGTCCAACGCCTTTCAGTATTCGGCATATTATGCGAGCTCTTTCAACACGGAACCGACCTACTCAAGCCTCTACACTTGGATCCGCGAACATACAGCTATCAATTCGACTTTTGCAGCCAATGATTTAGGCTTTGGAGCGTATGTCAAGGCGATTGATCAGAGAAGCGTATTCTTTACAACCTCTCAGGAAGACCTGACCGTTCCGGATTTGACTCAGAGGGCAATACTCCAGACGTGCTTATTCCTCCCGTTGTGCGGCTCAAACGGTACAGAGCAAATGATTCGATCCTACCAAATACAATATGCCATCATAATTACGCCCGCGTTGATAGTCAACCAGAACTCAAGCTCACTCGTGAGTTTCGACTACTACCCGATAGGTGGTCAATATCTCCGATGGTTCCAATCAAGACCCGGATTCGTCGAAGTTTACAGCGATTCGAATTCAGCAGTTTTCGCGCTGTGAAATTCTAGCGAGACATGAAGAGATGAAAAGTGCTCAAGTATGGTACATGGTCGGGCTGGCATTGCTCCCGGTTCTTTCCTGGGGGGCAATTTTCTTCCTTCAAGGCTTCGGCACAATCGGCGGCGACACCTACTATCACATAAAGTACGCGCAGGCCATCATATCGGCCGGCAAGGTAGTAAGCTACGACCCATACTTTCCGACAGACCCCCTCGGTTACACCCTAGGATCCCACATCGTCGTTGCTAACCTTTCAATTCTTTCCGGGATATCCGTTATTCCCATAGTCACTGTGACGCCCCTTCTCTTTGGAATACCGATTGTCTTCGTCTTCTACTCCTTTGCGTCAAGATACTTGCAGAGACGCTATGCATTTCTCGCAACCTGGTTCTTCTACGGAGCCTCCCTCATCCCTGTGCCTGAATCATCGGTCAACGGAGCGGTAATTTCCAACTCGATCGCCTACCCATACACTTCTGTGCAAATGGGAATGTATCTGTTCTACACGCTCCTTCTCTTGCTAGCTCTAGCGAGAACTTCTCTGATTCAGAACATTCTGACGGGAATTGTGCTCGGTGAATTGACCCTTACTTTCCATCTGCTTGCTCTCGCAGCGGGCTTAGTCATGGTGGCGTACACGGTGGCTCTCCGATCACGGAACGCTATCATGAATACGGCAGTGATATTCGCATCGGGGGTAGCCCTATCTAGTTTCTACTGGGTTCACATATTGGCTACCGGACTGCCATCTCAAACGTCAGCGTTCGGAACGTACGTCCAGCTTACAGCTGGACAGTATCTTGAGACTCTTGGGGCCCCGATTGCAAGTCTCCTGTTTGTAGGCGTACTGATCCTGGTTATGAGACGACAGCGGATTTCGCTCAAACTGATCGAGGAAAAGTATCTCTTGCTACTTACTCTTGCGTTATCGCTCGTTGTGGCATCGCAAGCCTGGCGAATCGGACTGGTTCTGGTAAATGATCTATTCTTATTCTTTGACATTGGTCCGTTTGCTGTGCTCGGGGCAATTGTCCTTGCACTTATTGTCCGAGAAATCGAACGGAAAGACCAGAAGATTCTGGGAACAGCCATCATCTCCCTCCTGGTCCTCGTGGGTCCGATCATGGCTCTCAACTCAGTTGGTCCGACACTCGGTGGACCGAACGCGAACATTGAGGTACCGAATTATGGTGTGATTGACTGGATGAATGTTCACGCATCCGGAGCGGTTTTCGCTTCCGATATGGGATCGCAATTTCTCATAGCTTCCGAGGCAAACGTCATCCCCATTGCGATCCCTCCAGCAATAGCAGACTATTACGTGTCCGACTTGGGTGCCCGCCTCCAAGGACTCAAAGCTATTTTTGGAGACTCAATCCAGGCTTCAGCAGCGGCTCTGTTACAGTACAACGTCAGCTACATCATCTCGACGTATTCTCAGCCGTCCGATTCCATAACGGGCAGCCCGTATGTAACCCCAGTCTATCCGGTTCAGCCGTGCTTCAGCGGCGGTGGCACTCGATACGATTTTGAGGCTACCGGTGTTCCTCAAATTTTCGATCTGTACAGTGGGAACACGACAAACTACTATCTCTTATCAAACCTGGGACGAGAACTCAGTTTGACGATAACATACCTTTTCAATCCCAGGACTTCTGGTCTTGTCGAGATCTACGTCAACAACACCCTGGTTAAGACCCTGACCGGGATCTCTAGGGGAATTTGGATTACCAGCACAATACAAATCCCCAGCTCACTCGTAAGCCAATTAGAACTAGTCAAGATCGTCAACATGGATCCCGCGAACGAGTGGTATTTGCAGACAATATCCATGGGCGCGGGATCGCAGTGTCCTTTCTCACCGAGTATGATTCCGCGCGAGACAATATTTCTCGTGAACAGGACCGCCCTTCACGGTTTCATGCCCGTCTCACCGTTGGACCTTCCAATCCCGGGAAATCATCCTCATAACTATTTGACCAACCTGTATCTATCGACTGGTATCCGACAAATCCGAGGCACGCCTAATTCTAAGCTTACGAATCTTATCGAATTCTTGGACGAGGTTCTAGGTGTGCTCTCGAGGCAGATCTTCCATCTCAACTATCTGTATCGGCGCTCATACGAATGCCATTACTACGTTAGCGGTATCGACTCCACGTGAGCACGCTTAATTCATAGAATCAGTCCAGATGCAACAGAATCCTTTTCATATTGAAAATCGAGGAAAGTACAATGAAAAGAACACTGGTGACCGGCGCAGCGGGCTTTATCGAAGGTAACCTAGTCGACGCTCTAATGGAGCAAGGTCACCAGGTCAGAGTCGTTGACAATCTAACATCAGGCACTTCTCACAACCTAAAGCGCTGGTTGAGTAACCCTCGGTTCTCATTCGAAAATAATGACGTGCTATCGAGATACCGTCAAGGAACTTATCCGTGAACAGGCAACTGGTGCACCTTCCCTCGAGCAAATTAGAAACTCCGAGAATTGCAATCGTCGGACTAGGGAAAATGGGGCTCCTCCATGCAGGGATCCATAGTGCCCTCAATGGCAACCCCGTTAGTGTCGCGTCGGAAACAGACGGGTTCCTATCCAAAATGGCACGGAAGATTCTGCCTAACGCGAGAATCTACCAAGATTACAAGGAAATGATCGAAAACGAACACGACATTCAAGGAATAATCGTCACGACTCCCATTCATACCCACACGCCGATAGTTTCGGAGATTCTGAGATACAAGAGAGACTTGGGAATATTCGTCGAAAAACCCCTCTCAAGCAACCATGACGACGCCAAGAAGATCTATGAGGCCGCCAAAGGTTCAGGTGTCACAAACATGGTGGGATTCCAAAAGCGGTTCGCAGCAACATTCCGAAGAGCCAAGGACGCGGTCGCGAAAGATGAGATTGGAACTCCTCAATTCTTCAAGAGCTACTCATTCATGTCCGACATTTTTAGAAAAGGCCAAGGCTGGCGGTTCCAGCCCGACAGCGGCGGCGTCACACTCGAGGTCGGACCACATATTCTCGATCTAATCATATGGCTCTTCGGTGAGCCCACCATGGTCTCAGGCTTCCGAAAGAAGCTCTACTCGGACGAGGTGGAAGACTACGTTCACGCCGCGATGCAATTTGGTTCAGGGCTTAGTGGATACACGGATATTTCTTGGAGCGTACGGAACTATAGGCTTCCAGAGGTCTTCCTAGAAGTCCACGGAACGAACGGCGTGTTGACAGTATGTGACGATTACGTAAAGCTACAACTGGACGAGGATCGAGGCGAGGCACTCGCGGGGACTCACATGCTTCGAAAGCCCGAGTTGCAGCCGTCGGTTCCCTTCCTTCTTGGCGATCCAGAATTCTGCGTAGAGGACCAAGCCTTTCTGCAGGCCTTGCAGAAGAAAGGATCCGCTGAACCGGACTTTAGTGATGCTGCAAAGGTTAACTCGCTTATGGATAAGATTCGAGCACTGTAGGTCCTGTTAACTTGGCAGAACATCTAGAGAGAGTTCTAATCGGCGACAACCCATTCATCGGTGTCGACCACATGTCCCAAGACCGAGCTCGCGAACGCTTGGCTCAGCTGAATTCGGAGAGAGAAGCAAGAGTTCTGCAGACCGCGTTCAAGAACGGCGCATCAGGCTTTGTTTTCTCAACCCACCCAACCCATCTAGAGGTCTTCAGACTCCTAAAAGACCAGAATCCTGACCTGTCCTTCGACAGTTATCCGCTCCTACCCTATGCACAAGGGTACGTCAGAACAGCGACCGAGAAAGGAATGATCGGAATGCTCTACGACCTCCTCGGACAGCTCAGCTGGGGTGGAAAAATGAAGGCGCTCGTCGGAGGAGGCGTCTCGGCCCTCACCATGAACCCGACGAAGATGCTCGCAACTTTCGTAGACTTGGAAATTGACAGATTTCTCAGAGTCGCCCCTCCCAGAACCAAACTCAAAGCCGTCTTTCTACACGAGATCATCGTAGACCTAGCGCTAGCATTCCAGCTCAAGGAGATCTTCGAAAGCTACATCTCGCATATCAACGATCATTACAAGGTAAGAGCTGGACTAGTGACAAGAAACTTTCCGCGACTGATTGAACTCCTAGACGACACCGGGATATCATACGACAAAATCAGTTTGATGACACCATTTAACAAACTGGGATTCCAGATGAACCCCTCCAGAGAAGCTTGCGAACGATCACTCGCTCAAAAGCCAGGGATAGATGTGATAGGGATGAGCATCCTCGCTGCAGGAATGCTCAAATTGGAAGAAGCGACAGAATACATTCACGGTTTGGAAAACTTGAGATCAGTAGTCGTGGGCGTTTCCAGCGAAGACCATGCTGTCCGAACTTTCCAGACGCTAAGCAACACCTCCACTCTTGAAGCGCCAATCCCTCAGAGGGCTCCAGAAGTTCTGGCAAGAAACTAGCGATTCGCGCGCGTGTCTATCCGTTAAGCAGAAGCGTCTCCCACAGACAGATTGGTCCCCGGACTCTTGGGAGGCCCCGTTTGCTCAGGAGTTCCAAGAGTGTTTCGCCGAGCACTTCGGCTGAGGCGATTCATGATGGGTTTTCGAAATGCGACTGCTGCGAATACAATTGTCATTATAGTGAGGACGTTGGGGTACCAGAACTGGAAGAGGAAGAGGGTCTTGTCGAGGTAGATGTTGACTGTCTTTACTCCTTGAGGTATCTGGAGCCCGATCAGTCCGCCATTTGCTTGGTAGACTTGAGCTGAGTCGCTCTTCCACGTGGGGAAGAAGCTCTGTTTGATGATAATTTCTGACGCCCCCGTCAGGTCTCTATCGACGGAAATGCCATTGGGAGTATTTGTCACTCGCACAGCCGGGTAGCCTAACTCCACGGCTCCCACGTCAACGCTTTCGCGGGTCCTGTTTCCAACAACTCCGACCGTTACAGATGAAATGGTTGCGTTAGAGAGACTGAATCTTAGCCATTGCCAGTTTGGACCAAGCGGATACTTGTTTGCTAATGCAACTGAATTATTCGATTGATTCTGATAGGCCGCTCCAAAAGACGAGTTGTTCTCGCTTCTCAGTTCAAGCAGCAAAGTGGCGCCATTGGTTAGTCCCGACTGAACAAAGGGCAGGTCTACTTCGCCCGAGCCGTTCCCGGTTGCGGTGGTCGTAATCGAGAGTCTGATTGCAGACTGCGTGATGTTCTGGAGGCTTCCTGAAGTAGCACTCCCGCTCAGGTAGAGCTGCTGGTTGGACTGAAGTGAAACCTGTGAAATCCCCTGATAGGTTGCGTTGATATCGCCGTCGAACGGCGTGAGGAGGGGAAGAGCCTCGTACAGTCTTGCTTGGACTGGAGGATTGTTCTCTTGATAGTTGAATGATGTAATCTGGAATATCCCTGGAGGGACATATTGGTCGTAGAATGGGTCCGCGACCAATATCCATTTGATGCCGAAGAGATCGTAGTTCGCCAGCACGTACTGGAGCACTTGCGTCCCGTTTGGATAGTTCTTGGCTGTGTTGAAGTCATCGATCCCGGAGGATCTGAGAAAGTTCTCGAGTCGACCAGTTGGGTAGTTGTTGTCCATTATAGGAGTGTTGTTGATCTCGGGAAGATCGTATATGTTCGCTGACGCGTTGAGCGCGAGAATTCTTCCCCACTGTCCTTGCGCCACCCCTTTGGATAGGTAAGCTGAGAGGTTTGTTGGGAGATTGTAGGTTGATCCTAGGCTCAGCCCGAAAGGCGGTGGAACAACGGGGAGGAAACCGATAGGGATTGTGACTATCGCGACCAGCGCTATTGCCATGGTTGTGCGGCGCTTTCCGAGACGCGGGAAGCTGCTCCCTAGTGCGTTCCTCAGGAATCCGGAAGCGAACACCACTGCAAATGGCAGAAAGAACATGATGAAGACATCGTAGACCAGCCAGTTTGCAAATGGAAGAACTGCGTCCAAGCCTCCTTGGGGAGCTGTTCCTATCCAGAGAAGAATCGCGCAGAAAGCTACGTAGGGTGTTAGGCCTGAATTATGCGGATGAAAGATCCTCCCCCGAAAACGGATGAAGAAGAGGGCTGAGGCTAAGACCAGGACGATGATCATGAATGGTCCCAACGGCTGAATGATGTTGAAGTTGGAGACGTCAAGTATGGTTCCGTTTCTGGAGAAATGTGGGATTGGCGCTTCGGAACCTGTAGCCTGAACAAACACGAAGAATGGGAGGAGACCAGGGGCTGCGAGTGTAAGTCCTGCGAATACTGAAAAGTATGGACGGAGTCGGTTGGTATTGCCTACCAGTTGAAGCTGCGAGAGACGATTGCTAAGAGCATCATAGATGAAGGCTGGGACGACTAGGAGCAGTGACACGAGAATCCCGTATGGATGTGCTACGGAAGCTAGAGCAAATAGCAATCCCGCCATGAATCCCAGAACTGCTCGCCTCTCCTTTCTGAAGCGGTGAAAGAACGCGTAGCCAAGCGTCATGAAGACAAGAGCGGTCATGACAGTCAGCCATCCCGCGAAGAGTGCCCGAGTTATTGCGGGGGCCGTAGCTGCCAAGAAGAGGGAGGTTGCAGCTCGAGTCGAAGACGGGTCGAAAGTCTTTGAGAGGAAGTAGACAGCGCCGATTGAAGCGAAGAAAAGAAGGTAATAGAATATCTTGAAGCTAAGGTAGGGATCCGCTAGGAAAGTCAGCGCAGATGCAAATTCGCTTGCAAGCAACAGAGCCCCTGGCGGATAGTCGATTGTCGTGACCCCGGCCGACCAAGTGGGGTCCCACAACCCTCTCAGGATGCGATAGCCCATGTGGTAGTGTGTCGTGAGGTCATAGGTGAGCGGAAGGCCTGGTGAGAAGAGGTAGGGCAGAATCAGCCCAGTGAGGAAGAGAATGCCTCCGGCTGCGAGGAGAAATTTAGGTGCGGAGAGTCTCCTAGCTACAGACTTGACCAGTCCGAGGCTCATGCCAAGAGTCTCTGGTACGTGCTTGAAATGTCGTCGGCTATCAGATCAATAGGAATGCTCGTCCTCGCGAGATTGCTGCACAACTGCCCGCTGAGCGAATCGTCTCCGAGGAGTTTCAAGACCGCGCCTGCGATGAGCTCGGGGTTTGCTTCGGGGATCACGTAGGCGTCTAGAAGATGAGCCATTCCCTCTTCCCTCGCAACCGCCATGGTCGTCACCAGCGGTTTCCCATATTGTTTCGTCAGATTGACGCAACCGCTTGACCCTGGAATAGACGTACATGGATAGACCACGATGTCGGCCGCAGAGAAGACAACAGGAATCGATTCGCTCGGCAGGAAGCCAGTAAATGTGACACTCGCACCTTTTGCCCGTGCCAAGTTTCGCAAGTGGCCTAAGTAATCATGGCGGATTCTGCGATGATTCCCGCCTGCGATGATCAATGTTACGTCGGATCGATGCCTCTGTACTATTGCTTGGGCCTCGATCAACGCTTCCAACCCCTTGTATGGCGCTAGGTGGCCGAAAAATAGAAGCACTTTCTTGTGGTCTACACCAAGGATCGTCTTTGCGGGCTCAGAGGAAACATCATCCTTCAGAGGAGGCCCGCTAAGCGGGACAAGTTTGATCTTATCAGGGGCGATGCGGTACCTTTGTTGGAGGATGACTTGAGAGTTCCGAGTCTGAGTAAAAATTGTATTTGCGAACTTTCCAGTCAAGAAGTAGAAGTATGTCAGACCCATTCTTACGAGTGCAGATGCATGGAGCCAGGACTGAAAAGCGCGAAGAAACGCAGGGTCCACTTTGCCCACATCCACCACATCAGAAAAGGATATCAGAACCCGTTTTCGCAAAAGACGAAGAACTAGAGCCAAGAATGGGACAAAGGGGACCGTGAAATAAGGCCCAAAAACTGTTGGTCCCAACCTTTCGAAGTGCACGACTCTAGCGCGAATTTTCACAACTTGTCTGAGCATCCTAAATGGGTATTGGAAACCTGGCTTCCAGACCCTATAGACCCCAGGCTCGCCAGAGGGAGCTCCGGCCGTCTGATTCGCAACGACTGAGATTGTCCACTTCTTCCTAAGAGCACTTAGGAGATCCCTAGAATAGAGAGAATGGCCTTCAAATTCTTCCAAGTTGTTTCCTTCGGAATCTCCTGGAGCGAGAGGAGTCACCAGGCAAACCGAAGTTACCGCGTGACCGAAGGTATCCGCGGGTCGACTATTACGGGTATTAGCACGAGAAAGGTCTTGTTCGGTCAATCGAGAATTTCAACCACCTATGGCTTGTCTTCAAGAAACGTACTTTGATCAACGCGGAGTCTGGACGGCGATATCGCTCTCCGGGTTTCTAACGCATATCATATGATTTAACCAATAGCTTGAAGGCCATCATATCGGACTTCGTCATTGCTATTTGCCTGACTGAATGAGATTTGTTACCAAGAGGTCAGCGACCGAGGTACGAACGGCGTCTAATGATGATGATTGGACGCTACTGAGAGAGAATTGTCTTCCTTCGGTTCAAGTTGGGATGGATGTGTCGGGCTTCGACATACCACCTATACCTGCTATTCGATGAAAGGCTCGAGAGTTACCACTAGTTTCAGGTTTCACAAACTCTTAAGAGTTAATTGTAAGGTGCGTCTCTCTTAGTGATATAGAACCGAGCCTGATCCGAGAGATGACCTTGCCTGGAGTCTTCCGAAGAATATCTCTAACTAAAGCGAACCGTTTTTTTGGATCTAGCTCTGACAAAACTCCACCGGCCCCGTTGTCACGTGTTGGGTTAGGGCTGTCCGGAAGTTTCCTTGTGGGTGTCGGTCTTTGGATGCTCATTGTTAACCCATTCTTGCTCTGGACGCAGGCGTTAGCTACCGGACTCTTTACACTTGGAATATTCAATCTCCTCTGTGCATACCGAAACAGACTGAGCCTTCTCCGCGTCAATCAGCTCTCGCTTGCTGGTTACGCTGTCTCTCTTGTTGCGATGTATGTTTTCGCATCGAGGTTTGTGATGGTCAGCTACACGACGGATACTATCGTCGGCACTTACATGGGGGTTCTGAGAGCTGTGCAGTTGCAGAGTCCTTACGGACTCTCCATCAAGCCCCTGCTGGACAAGTTCGGGTTCTCTCCCTCATTCTATACGCCGGGGGTTGACGGGTCGTTCGACTTCCACTTGGCATACCCATCGCTGAGCTTCCTCTCGATCCTCCCCTTCTACCTCTTAGGCCTCCACGATGTGCGAGATACTGTCTTCATCTTCTTCGGCTTGTCGATATTCCTCATATTCGGGCTTGCTCCTGCTCGGCTGAAGAGTGTGAGCCTGGCTCCCTTCGGCCTCTTTCCGTTCGTGATCGCGGGCAGCTGGACTGATAGCGTCTGGGCCTTCTTCCTGGTTCTTACAGCCGTTCTGTGGTATCGCAATCCCAAGGCGAGCTGGGCGTCGTTAGGCCTCGCAATTGCAGTGAAACAAATTGCCGTTGTAATCGCTCCATTCCTCATGGTTCGTCTCTGGTACGAGAGACCAGGGTCAAGACTACGCAGTCTAGCTACAAGCATGAGCTTGATGCTATCAGCGTTCTTCCTACCGAACCTGCCATTCATTATCGCTTCTCCAAATTCATGGTGGGCCGACATCGTCGCTCCCTATCTGCCAAACGCAACACCGCAAGTTCCTGGAGGAATAGGTCTCTCCAACTTTCTCCTAGACCTCGGGATCGCGCTTCCTTCTACGTTCTTCCTCGCCCTGATGCTAGGTACATCTGGCATCTTGGTGTTCCTCTACGCTCGGCATTTTCGCGGCCTAAACAGTATGGTTTTCGCATTCCCGATCCTCCTCTTCTTCTTCTACTATCGATCCTTCCCGAATTACATGGCTTACTGGTTATTCCCGCTCGTCTTCGAGCTAGGCCGACTTGGGGGTCCAAGACTCAGGCTCCACTTGACAATGAGGCTCCCTAGCATCGCTTGGCGTCCACCCAGCGGGACGCTTCTTCGGATATTCCGTCAGAAGCTGACCCCATCAATCGTGCTTGTTATGGTGGTGACATTGGCCTTTGTTGGAGTGTCAGGCGCTTACATCTCACAAGTCTCAAGCCCCAAGGCCTCGATTCAGATCAACGGCGTAATGGATCCGGACAGTCTCGGAGCCGCCACGCGCATCAACGTAACTCTCACGAATCTCTTGGCTACTCCCGTCTCGCCGACCTTCTTTGTCAAGTATGGTCCGTTGCCTTTCTACTGGACAACCAATTCTAGCGCTGCACTAACAGGGGGCGCCGAGAACACTTACGTAATCAGTGCTCCTGATGCGCTGAGTGCTGTGCCTCGAGGCAACCAGTTCCGCATTATGATTTACGACAGGCTTACTGGTCAGTTGCTCGGCGAGTCGTCATCTTGGAAAGTCGACGTACCGGCTCCGCCCCTTGTCAATCCTGGATTGAACTGGTGGGTTTTGGAGCAGAGTATTGGTAAGAGAGTACCGTTTGGCTGGAAGTTGTCTCTTTCCAACACCGACCCACTAGTCTCCGGCGTCACCCCGCTTGGGGTCAATGGGACCAGCGGTTTGCAAATGATGCTGAATTACACGTCTGCCGGGAAAGGGCTAGTTGAAGAATTAGCGCTATCGCAGAGAGCCTTGCTCAACGCTACGAGCGTGAACATCCACTTCAACCAATCACTGACGACCGACATTACCACCAAGACTATGTTTGCGGCGAGTGTTACAGATGGCACCCATACACTCTTCTTCATCTTCTCGAACAAGGCAACACAACAGACGATAACGCCCTACGCGACAAACACCACAATTATCACCCCAACACAGATATTCACGTGGAACAGCGTCAGAATGGATCCCCAAGGTGTCTGGAATAGCCAAGGCTGGGCGACGCCTCAGATAGTAACATTAACGGTATTCGTAGAGTCGAGTTCCGTGGGAGTATACTATGCGAGTATCGACGGGATCAACCCCGTCTAGTTCTGATTATGCAGATAATCCTCCTTACCGATTAGGATTTTGAACTGAACGCATTTATCACTAGTCTTTTCCTCGACGATAGAAGAGTCTGGGTGTGAGCAATGTGAAGGGTCTGCTACTTGCTGGTGGGCATGGAACGAGACTTCGCCCTCTGACGTATACCGGTAACAAGCACATGCTACCTATTGCCAACAAGCCGATGCTGATGTACGGGTTCGATCAACTGAGGAGCGCGGGGGTCAAGGAGATCGGTGTCATCCTCGGCCCTCTGCAGGAAGGCATCGTTGAGGCGCTGGGTGATGGCTCAAAATTCGGGGTCCAGATTACCTATGTGGACCAGCTTGACCCGAAAGGGATCGCCCACGCTGTCCTGATCTCGAAGAAGTTTCTCGGCGACTCTTCGTTCATCGTCCATCTAGGGGACAACCTTCTGAAGGATAGTATTCCGGAAATGGCCAAGGAGTTTCAGAGTTCTGGCGCTGACGCGACTGTAGTCCTCAGCCGGGTAAAGGATCCGAGTAGGTTCGGAGTGGTACAGATTGAGAAGGGGAAGATAGTCAAACTTGTCGAGAAGCCTAAGCAGTTCATCAGCGACCTTGCACTGGCCGGGGTCTACTTCTTCCGACCGACAATCTTCCCAGCTATCGAGAAGTTGAAACCCAGCTGGCGGAACGAGTTGGAAATCACAGAGGCGATACAGGGTCTTCTCGATATGGGTGGGAGGATAACCTACCACGAGGTCTCTGGATGGTGGAAGGACACCGGGCGTCCCGAGGATATTCTGGAAGCCAATCAGCTGGTCTTGAAGGACCTGAAATCGTCTGTTAAGGGAAAGATCGAGGAGGAAGTCGCCATTTCAGGCAATGTCGAGGTGGGAGAAGGAACGATCGTACACCGCGGTTCAGCTCTGAGAGGTCCGATAGTCGTAGGGGAGTATTCCGAGATTGGGGGTGGAGCTTACGTGGGACCGTACACGTCGGTTGGCAGCCACGTGAAAATTCTTGGTGCTGAGATCGAGAACAGCATCATCCTTGACGGGACCGTGGTTGACTGCAGGGAGAGAATCGTGGACAGCATCATCGGGAAGAATTCCAAGATCATCTCTGACCATGCCTACCGACCCACTGGAAGAAGGTTCGTGGTCGGCGAGAGCACCTTCGTCAGTCTCTAGGAGATCTCTCTCTTAGAGGTTATTTCGGACTGTGACTGCGACTAGTCTATGTTTACTGCAAGCAAATAGACCAGCGCTACTGCTGCGAAGAAGAGGAAAATTGGATAATAGAACAGCGCCATGAGACTTCCGAACAGAACTCCGAGAGCAACAAATTCGGTTCTTGTTTTTCGGTTCGCCCAGTCGAGGTTCCAGATCCCCAGAGAGTATAGGCTGAGTCCGAGGACGATGAGTATGGCGATGACGTTGAAGGCGAGTACAGGAAGGAATGAGCCTCCAATCGGTTTGTCATTGGGCGGATAAGGAAGACTATTGACAACGGACCCGAAGAGGTAGTTGACCACGAGAACATCGGAAATTCCGAATATGCCCCATATTAGAGGTAACAGCAGGATTCGCTTCTGCATCAGGCCAACGATCATCGGTTTTTAGCCACATATTCATATAAGGATTTGGCGAAAGCGACTCGCGTTAAGAGTGAGAAAGTTGAATTTCTGGAAACTCTTGTTTCGAGCATGGTTCTACTTCAGACAAGGCTACAACGTCTACCTAGCGTTCCTCATCGGATTCGCCAGCAACATTGTAGTACTCTACAAACTCGGGGTCCAAGGCAACCATTATCTAGATTTTCTCTTTCCGAGTCTAACAGTCTTCACGATCGTGGGCCTCTTAGTCGCGGTGCCTTTCGGGATTCTTGCCGGACTATACCACATGAAACGGACCGGTGCATTTGCAGCTGACGCCGCAATTCAGACTGAGCAAAACCCATACTTCTACAAGATAATCCCCGGAAAAGAACGTGAGGTATTCTTGCCGCTATGGATCTTGACTGTCAGGAGTCTTGCCAAAGTGCTCGACCAACAGAAGACCATAACTCCTGAGGAAAGAAGAGAGTTGGAAGACATATTGAACAGAGCAAATGCCCTCCTAGAAGGGCAGATTGTGGGGGATCCTAAGCAACAGGGCAGAAAGGCTGTTCCCTCCGACAAATGACTCATTGAAGTTGCAAAGGAGCCTGAACCCTGGTGAAGCTAGCAATTCAAGAGCGACCTATGTCTCACGGATCGCCGGCATGGTATCTACAACTTGTCTGGCTGGATTCCTAGAACGGCTCTTCAACAGCCCTCCGAACTTGTGCACAATGTCCCTGACGCCTTGTTCAAGAGTGTGGCTTGGCTTGAACCCAAGTTTTTCGATCTTCGATCCATCGATTTCGTAGGACACTTGGTTCAGGTTAGGAGTTGGTGTAATGACTACCCTTGCGTCTGAAACCTCTTTCCCAATTACCGAAGTGATTCTGTTGATAGATGCGTTCTCTCCTATAACGTTGTAGATTTCTCCTGTCATGCTTCCGTTAGACATTGCGAATACCAGTGCATCGACAGTGTCTGAGATGTGAAGATATGGTCTCTTCTCGTGCTGGGCCGATTCCCATACGGTCAAAGGCGTCCCGATGCAAGCTAGATACGTAAACCTGTCCACAACTGTGTCAAATCGCATCCCAACCGAGTATCCAAAGACGGTCCCTAACCTCAGAACCGTGGCGTGAAGACCGTCCTCTCTTGAAGCTGAGAGGCAGGCTCTCTCTGCCTGCAGCTTCGACTCTCCATAGGGGCTTATGGGTTTGCACGTGTACTTTTCGTCAACTATGCCAGTAGTGGGGCCATAGACGCTAGCGGTGGAGGAATAGACAAACCTCTCTACCCCCGCATTCACTGCGTGTTCAACGACCTTCCGGCCACCGCCGACATTAACGTCGAAGGTTAGCTCCTTCCTCTCGAAAGAAAGGGGAGCATTGGTTATTCCAGCAAGGTCAACGACCATGTCTACGTCCTTAAACACCTTTTTCAGGTCCCCGTCATTCCGGATATCACCCTCCAGGAATTCAAAATGTCCCTGGGGCGGCAGGTCCATGATGGCTACGTAGCGCTCCCTTAGCATGTTGTCAATAACTCTGATCGTGCTTCCTGCGAACCTCTTACTAGAGGCAAGGTCGCGAATGAGCCTCGAGCCGATATATCCACACCCGCCGGTTACCAGTATCACCATTTCGACTCAACTTGAGCGGGGTCGACTCAACCTTGAAAAGTCTATGCTTCCCAAGCGCATGATATCCTTGGATAGGCTTCTAGTAATTGGGTCGACGGGCCTTGTTGGGTCTAAGGTCGCCAGATTGGCGTCGAAATACGGATTCGAAGCTTACAATACTCAGAATGCTCGGGATTCGGACCTTCCTCGTTCGACGCAACTGAACATCACAGACCGAGGAGCCACCCTAAGCTTGACTAAGGAAGTCCAACCAAGAGCGATCATCAACACTGCTGCACTCCACAACGTGGACTACTGCGAGACGCATAGGGAAGAGGCCAAGAACGTGAACGTTGAAGGAGTCAAAAACCTCGTCGAGGCGGCAGTCCAGAATGATAGCAGGCTCATACACTTGTCCACGGACTATGTATTCGACGGAACGTCGGGACATTATACCGAGCTGGACACGCCTCATCCAGTCCACTTTTACGCGGAGACAAAGCTGGAGGCTGAGCGAATCGCCGCCAAAGTACGAAGCTACGCCGTTGCGAGACCCAGTGTCATCTACGGTTGGAATCCACTAGAGGCATCAGGGATCCCGTCCAGCTCAGGCAAGACCGTCAACTTCGCGATGTTTGTATTAGACAGACTCAAGAAGAAGGAAACGATCAAGGCTGTGAGGGATCAGTACAGCTCACCAACCTTTGCCGACAATCTTGCGGAAGCCCTGCTCCGGCTTGCCAAGCATCCCGACAATGGTGTCTTTCACACGGCTGGCAGGTCCTGCTTAAGCAGGTATGAGTTTGCGTTGAAACTCGCCGAGACCTTTCGATATCCGACGACCCTAATCGAGCCAGTCTCCACGAACGACTTCAAGCAGCTCGCTACAAGACCAAAGAATAGTTGCTTGCGAGTCGAGAAGGCTGAAAAAGCTCTCGGAATGAGATTTCTTACCGCCGAGGAGGGCATTGAAGAAATGAAGAAACAGAACCCGGCTCAGGCCAAGGCAACGATCTAGAGTGCTACTTGTGGGGTGGCCTGTTCCAGTCGAAAGGCTTCGATGTTTTCGGGTCCAAGATGGAAGAGTCATTCCATGGCCTTCGATCTTCATCGGGGTTCTTCGCGTCATATAGCCGATTTACGCCATAGACGGTGAGGGATGGCTTGTCGCCCAAGGTCTTCGTCCCATGCCAGTAATGGCCTGGTATCCTGACGACTTGGAGTCTCTCTCCACTCGCTATGATCTCGTCGAGCTGCCCGTAGGTCGTAGAGCCTTGCTTGTCATCGTAGGCGCATATCTTCATCGAGCCTAGTAACACTACGAAATAGTCCACCTGGCCCCTATTGTGTCTGTGCCATGCCCTGATCACTCCTGGAAAACTGTAGGACAAGTTAGCCTGCACAACCGTATCTTCTGCAAGTAACTCCTTCCAGTCGTGACGCATTATCTCCGAGAAGAATCCGCGCTCGTCAACATTCTTCCTCAATTCTTGCACTTTGACCCCTGAGAGCATGAAGTTCATCCGATTCGTAACCTAATAAAACTGAAAGGCGTCGACCTTAGATGTCGATCTCCCACTCCCATGGCATCATCAGTCGAATCCGTCTGAAGAACCTGGCCTTCCGTCCAGAGTGAAGAATCGATAGCATGTCTTGATAGTGTTTTGTACCGTCTTCAGGAATGATGACCCATTTATGGGCGCCTGTCCTCCAAGTTCTTACGCCTTCTAACATATCACGCAGGTTGAGCCTGGATAAGCCAATCAAGAATCGACTGGTTACACCGTTGTCCGTCGGGAATCTTATGCTCGCGTGGCCCGCCACCCTTCGAATCTCATTTATGACTTGTCGAGGATCATCGACGTGTTCGATCACATGCCAGCAACGGCAAAAACTGAAACTACAGTCTCGAAAAGGCAATTGCTGGGCATCCGCTATGACGTCCGGCAGACTCGCGAGACCTGTCTGAGTGCGGAAGGCAATGTCAACTTTCATGTCACCCCAATTGTCAGGGCCACAACCTAGGTTCAGCGTCGGCTTTTCCACGACCGAGCGTTCAGCTTCTGTGAGAATTCCGCGGCCAGTGGATCCTCTGTAAGGGGCCATGAGATCCCTTTCCAGATTTCGCTTCTCGAAGTTATGTCCTTTTCTCTGGAGATTGCAACTATTGCGAATTTGTGGCAAGAAAGGGATAACATTGATGTGCTTATCGATTGGTGGTAGGAGTCATCGTCGAGGGTCTAGGCTGAAAAAAGTTGAAGATAGATCTTGTAATGTGGACTTACAATAGCGCAAGAACCCTCGAGATGAGCCTACCTAGCATAGATCGGGCATCAAGTAGAGGTAATATCTGTCACAAGATTGCAGTGGACGGTGGATCGGAAGATAGTACTCAAGCCGAGCTCCGCTCTCATGGATGGCTCGTGTTGGAGGCGCCGAAAAAAGGCATTCCCTATCAGGCCAACTATGCCTTGAAGCAGGTTGACACAGAGTTTTTCGCAGCTTTCGAACATGACATAATTCTCAATCCAAATTGGTTCGAGAAAACCTCTCGCCTTATTGCTTCAGACGAGACAATTGGCGCAGTTCAAGGCGTAAGGCTCTATTCAGGCAGCAAAACTATGCGAGCCATTGAGGAGTGGAGGTACCGGGAGAACCGCCTGCCAGTCTGGGCTTTCAGCATAGACAATACACTACTTCGGACAGAAGCGGTTAAGCTCGTTGGGGGTTTCTCCGACGAGGACATGGCCTCGGCCGACACGATACTGCGCAAAGACCTATTCGAACTCGGTTACAAGTGGATTACTGACCCAACTCTGATTTCGGGGCACTACAGGAAAGACTTCCTCGAACAGTTCAGGCATCAGTTGGGATCCCTGGAACTTGCAAAATATTATTGGAACAAGCCCGAGCGAAGTATCCTTTCGCGCGTTTTATCGATTCTTGGTGGTAATCCGATTAATGTGCTTAGAATGACTACTCAGAGCCGAATGCTCAGGGTCCCACTCGCTTGGTACATCCTTAGACTTGAAATTGCGCTCTATCAGAACATTCCACACCAGGGCAAGTTCATGAAGCCTGTTCCCATGGACAAATGGCACCTTGACCGGTTCGCTCATACAATACTCGAATCAGGCAAAGAACTTCAAACCGCCAATGGAAAACTCGATCTCCATTCCGTTCCACGTGATAATTGTGCCTGGTGTGGACAGCCTGCGCGATTGACATACAAGATCCCGACAGACTGGGGAAACATACGGCCAAGATTATTTTCTCCAACTGGCCGAGGATTTCTTGCATGTTCGCAGGATCACGCTAGGCGTATTGCAGAGAGAGTCTTCACGAACGCATTCGACTATGTTACGCCTCTAGAGAGGATCAAGGGTAAATTAGCCTCTTGAGATTCCGTTGTTTGGACGAACTCTCTCGGAAAGGTGGTTGTCTTACCTACTCTGAATCTGGGTTGCGGTCCGGATCCTTGGGGAGATGTCCGGATAGACGTTGGGAGCTGGAATAGAAACGCGAATCTCATCCTAGACATCGACGATGAACCTATTCCTTTCCCTGACAAGTTCTTTTCTGAATGTCGAATCAATCATGTCCTAGAACATTCAAGGAATCCTCAACGGCTGCTGCGGGAAGCGATCAGAGTATCACACATTGTCCATGCAAAGTACCCCTTCAGGTATGACAGGGTGCCCTGGGTCCTTAACGGCCTCGCAAACGGCCACCCCCGATTGTCATATCGTCAATCAACGGCACAGTTACGTGATAGGCTCGCAAGAATCGGCTTGATCAAAAGCTACGATACGCACTACTGGACCGTGGGGCCCTTCGGACGGCATAGAGCAAACGATTTCGAGCTTTTTCCCTTGAAGCGATGGGTGACGGGCCCGACTATCCCTAAGACACTGCTGGGAAGAATCCTCAAGAAGATACTGGGTCGGCCGATGAGATGTGCCCCCAGCATAAGAATCAGGTGCGAATGGGAGTGCTGGTACGAGGCTAGATGATCGAGCATGGGGCAGGCTCGGAAATTGTGCCTGATGCCCGGGTTCAAAGAATGGTGTTTGACGGTTTTCACTGGTAGGTGACAAGTGCCACATCCACGTGCTTCAGTTTGCGCAGCTCTCGAGACACGTTTAATCAGTTGGACGAAGATGTATGTGCGAAGACGTAGCGGTATGGGATGAGACCAGTGACCAAGATCGACATTGTGTTATGGACCTTGAACGGCGAACCAACTCTCGCGAAATGTTTTGAGAGTATCGAGAAGGCAGTACCAACCGAGGCTATCTGTCACCGCTATGTTGTCGACGGTGGGTCTACCGACTCTACCAGAGAGATTGCTGAGAGCTTTGGTTGGACTCTAGTTCGGGCTCTCCGGCGCGGTATCCCTTATCAGGCGAACCAGGCGCTGGGCCTTGTTGATACTGAGCTCTTTGCTTCGTTTGAACAGGACATTGGTGTGAATCCCGCGTGGTTCAACGCAGTTTTGGCTGCCTTGCTATCTGATCCTCAGGTTGCGGTCGCGCAGGGGTTGCGCGCGGCGAGTGGGAGCAGGTACTTGGAAGCTATTGATGATTATGGTGTAAGACACGGCTTGGTTCCGCGCTGGATCTACTCAATCGACAATAATCTATACCGGACGGAGGCGCTTCGCTCTGTGGGCGGGTTCCCCCTCGATTGCGCGATGAGCGCGGACGGAGCGATGCGGAATAATCTCTTTAGGGATGGTTGGAAGTGGAGGGTGTGTAGAGACGTTGTCTCGCTCCATTATCGGGACAGTTTTGTCAAGCATCTGAGGCATGTGGTTATTCAGAGCGCGGAGAACAAGGTCCTCTGGGAGACCTATCCTGAGTATCGCATTCCTGACAAACTGGGACGAGTTGTCGCCACTCCACTGACCTCGGCCAGGATGGCGTCTGAGGCTCAGACGCCCGGCGTCTTCTTCGCCTATCCCCTCTTTCGAGCAGTGAGGATTCTCAGCCGTATGATCGGATCCATGTCTAAGCAGTATCGATTCATGGAAGTCCGCAGTCAACAATGAAGAGACATTATCAACAAATCCAACACATCTCGAAAACTGTGCAAGGGGATAAGGGAAAAATTAGTCCATCAATCGAAGCTCTAGCCTCTGGGAAATGCGTTCCTTGTAAAGGAACGAAGCCCATGACGGTCGAGGAGGCGGAGCAGGCTCTCCTAGATCTGCCGGGATGGTCTCTCAAATCAGGCAGTATCGAAAAGGAATTCCGTTTCAACTCATATCTGGCCGGTCTGCAATTCGCTTATTCTCTCGGAAGGATTGCTGAGGGGGAGGATCATCATCCCGACATGCTGGTCGGCTGGAGACGAGTGAGATTGACATTCTCGACCCATGCAATTAAGGGTCTGAGCCAGAACGATTTCATATTGGCCGCAAGAACCGAGCTGGAATACTCGAAGACCAACGGGCACTAGGGCTCGGCGAATGTCAGCGCCTTGTCTTGAGCTGTTCTTCTATTGTTTTGAGTCTGTTTTCTATTGTTGCTAGTTTGTCTAGTATTTCTTTGAGTATTCTTCCGAGTTCTTCTTCTCGTGGGCCGATGTACTGTCCGGGTCTGAGGGGTGAGGGCAACGGCTCTATCGGTCTGGGTCGTAGCGGGTCCGGGAGGTTTGGGCGCTCCAATGGGTGTCCCGTTGTTCTCGTCGGCTTCTCTGTTTTTCAGGGTTTTCATCGAGCAGGATCATACTTTCTCGAGTAGGAATAGTAGGGAGCCCGGGCTCCAAAATTACTTTTCAGAGGTAAAAACAGTAGCATAGTCTAGTCGGAAAAATCGCTCAGAACATGCCCAGATGGGTAATCAGGGAGCGGCTTCCATATCATGCCGAGTTTACGTCGGGATGACGCCGTTGCTACGCTAATTGAAAATTTCTGATTCGGTTGTTCTGCGCGCAGTAGCGATGATCTCGCCCAAAAAACGTTCCAGACAGCGAATGGACCCTTCCCAAAATTTTGAAAATAAAAAATTCCCGCGACAGAAAACGGTTGCTTGGAGTAACCCTCTATCCTCTGTCCAATCTCTTATCTTTTCTTTTTCTACTAACTATTTCTCGACCCCCTCGGGGGTATCCCAAAACAAAAAAGTCCTTCACACTTTTGTAAGGGCGTCCTTCTCATATTCCCTACTATTCTACTGGTATGGGTCGCGTGGGTTTCTTCTCGTCGCTCTTCGCGAACCGGACTTCTAACACTCCATTCTTGTACGTGGCCTTCGCGGTTCGTGGATCAACCATGTGCGGCATTTCCAGCTCCTTCAGATACCGCCTCTTCGCCGAGTCGACACTGATCTTCAACGCTCTGTCTGTGGATTCTAGTTTGATATCTTCTTTCTCCACTCCGGGCAGTTCGGTCACCACGACCACCTCCTTTCCAGTGTCCATGACATCCACGAGCGGCTCTCTCTCCTCTTTGACCTGGGGACCCCGCGCGCCGGGTTCCACGTTCCCGAACTCGCGGATGATCGGCTTCCCGTCCGGACCGACAGACATTGAGAACCCGTAGACGAACGGTGAGGCTCCCTCTTGCGCCTTCGGCATCTCTACCGCCTTCCGCATCATATCATCCATCAGACGGTCCATCCGTTCCATCTCGTCAAACACGTCAAACCACCAGCCCGAACGAGTACGACGTCTGCGAACTTCCTTGCGGGGAGCCAAAACCTAACGACCGGAACCAGATACTATCCAGAGACTATATTGGAGTTCCTACTCTTGGGCCGGCTCATATCATACGCTTAGCCAGACCATTAATATCCGCACCCCGATAGCCCAACTCGCCACCATCAGTCGCAGCCCTCCGCAGACTCCTCTTGAATCCTCCCCTTGGAGGATGGAACCTGAACGGCACCTTCAGACCAGCCCGCAACAGTTCTTGTAGACTCGTCTCTCCCGCCACGACCGCCTTCGCCAGATCCTCAAAACTCGACTTTCCCAAGAGTCTGAGAAAACCATCATCCAGTCCATCAGCCCCGTCACGCTCGCCCCTCCTCTCTAAGACTCGTGACAGCAGATCCGGACTGACCTCTCCCCAAGCCACCAGAACCTTAGCTGAGCGAAGCATCCCCAGATTCGACGGCGTATTATCGAAGAGTCTAGCCTGAAAAGTCCGCTCAAGCTTCAACGACTCCATCGTCCTCCGAACATCCGGATCATCCGACGCAGTCCCTCGAAGACGAACTGCCAAGATCGGATTCTTGATCGACGACTCCACCTAGTTCACCCAGTCGCTCTGCGTCACAACATTATACGTCTGAGTCAACGCGTCAAAAACCGCCAACGCCGACGATGACAAGGTCGACGTAGACCCAAAAGTCCGGGTCCAGCAATCCCTAACACCGGCCAATCGTAGAACCTGTTTCGGAATCTCCCCGGCCACCAATCCCAGACCGCGTGGCCCAGGCAACACCTCCACCCGGACACTCCCCGTCTTACCAGTAACGTTGAACGGGACAGTGTGCTGAGTCCCACAACGACACTCCCAGCTCCCACATCCACGCCTGACAGGAATAATATTCAGCTTAGCTTGAACGGTTCCCTTATCGATCGCAGTCCGGACTTGGCGCGCCTTCCCCTCGCCGATCCCGATAAACCCGTCACCATTACCGATGGCGACAACTGCTCTGAACCTTGACCTCTCCCCGGCGTCTGTCTGTTTCTGGACAAACCCGATTCCTAAGACCTCTTGCTGGATATTTGGCAGGAGCGTGTCCACGATCTCCGGCTCTTTAATCCTCAACCCTTGCGTGAAGATCTCTTCCATCGATATGATCTCTCCTTGCTGGACCTGTCGGCCGAGCTTTGTCTTCGGAACCCATCCGACTTCTTGACCTGGACGCTGGCTCATTTGGCAGCCTCTAAAGGTGCTGTTGAGACGGTCTTCCTAATCTCTTCGAAATGTCCAGACAGATCCTCAGGTTTCAACCCTCGGCCAAGATAAGCGCTGAATCGTTTCTTGTACAGATCGTGCTCCCCCGCCAACGATTTCGCGTATGTAGCGATGTGATTTCCTCCGATCCGTTCCATAGTTGGAAGCTTTTCTGGAGAGTGTGGAACAATGAGACCAGAATCCGCCAGTCCTTTCAGCACCGCAAAGAGCTTCGAGCCTTTCGTCGGACCCTTGAGCCCAAGATCCAGAATTGCCTCTGTGATCCCTTTCCCCACAGCTCTCCGAGCCGCGAGCGCTCCGGTCAAGTAGGCTGATGGAAGATTTCCAAGCGCACCCTTCCAACCTAGCTTCGGGAGCTCTCGGGAGGATGCTGAAGCCCTCACGATATCCCCGGTGAGAGTGGCGTCGGTAATCTGGACTGTGACATACTTGTTAGTGAGACGGACAACGGCCCGTGGCTTGCCGGACTTTACTAGCGCTCTGCGGAGTTTGTAGTCTGTCTTGCCCTCTCTTCGTCGCCGATATGGGAGCGAGTAGCGCTGGCTGTCAGCCATTGATTAACGCTTCTTTACCAGTTGATGGGCCTTTACATACTCATCTACATGCGACCCGCTACGGAACGCTCCACCCTTCGCCATACCCAACAGAGTCGCGTAGTTTCCCGGCGACAGCAGTCTCTTATCTCTGAGCCATCGTAAGTGTCTCCGGATCGCTCTTATCTTAAGAACCCAGGCCTCCTTGCCAGGTTTCTGACCTCCTTTCCGGCTTCCAGCCTTCTTCCTCCGCCCAGATTTGGCGCGATGTCTACCTCTGCTGACTCCAGTCTTAGGCAGGAGGCTGATCCTACCTTCGCGGATGAGACTCTTTATCTCGTCCCGAGTAATAGCCGACTGGACCCGGTCATTCTCTTCGGGGTCGATCCAGACCCTATTCAGTCCGCCGCCCAGAAGGCTTGCAGCCAGTCTCTTCTGGTTCTTCAGACTCATTCAGAACTCTCCTCTGTCTTGTCAATATCCTCGTCCTCAGCGATCTCAGCTTTCTCTTCCATCTTCTCCTCTCCGGTCTCTGCGGGTAGCGATTTCTCCGCTTCTATGGAGGGCTGTTCTGCCACTGCTCGTCCTTCTTCCTTCCCAGGATTAGCTATGTGAAAATTCAGATCCTTGGCTTTGGCTAAGATTCCACGCCGCTTCTTCTCTCCAACCCGCGCCGCGATTCTGACAATATGCACCTTCGGATCCAGCTTCTCCAGTTCAACTTCTCGCCAGACCAGCATGTCGATGAGCCCCCTGGGGTGGAGTCCGCGTGTCGAGCGGGTTGAGCCGTATCCGTTCTTGACCTTCGCTGGAAACCCGCTCTCCTCCTTTCTCATCTTACTCGTAACTCCCCGCGGCCTACGCCAGTTCTCCTTGACCCGCTTGTACCTCCAGCTCTCTTGGCGTCTGAACTCGGGTTTTGTTCCTGCCATCTCTCTCACTTTTTCGGCTTGATTGACGTCTGGGCTGGTCCCTTTCCAGAGACGTATATTCCGTCAAGAAAGACTCGAAGATCCTTCTTCTTGATCTTTGTGCTATCTTGAATGTTCGCCGCGGTCTGGCTCACAGACTTCAAGTCAATGCCCTCCACTGAGATGTCCTCGCCCTTCACATCCACCTTTACTCCTTCAACTATCTTCGCGTATCTTGGCGTCTTTTCGCCGGTGAAATTCTCGATCTTCAACACCTTAGCCTTCTCATCCACTTTAACCGTGACGGGAAAGTGGGCGTAGACGGTGCGCAATTCGTACCGGTAGCCCTGTGTGACGCCCCTTAGCATGTTTCGCACATGAGCCGCTGCAGTTCCCAACATTCCAATCTCCCTTTTGCGCGGCCAGGTCGTTTCCAATCGCACCTTGTTGTCGTTCACGTTGATCGAAACTGGCAGGTGGGACAGATCTTCTTGCAGTGATCCCAATGGGCCCTTGACTTTCACTGTCCGTCCCTCAACCTGCACGGACACCTGGTCGGGGATAGAGACAGTTCTTTGAAGAGTCTCGAACCTTGTCGTCATGTTCACCTTTCAGAATACGTAGCCTAGGAGCTGGCCTCCAGCTCCAGCCTCGCGCGCCTCCTTGTGTGCCAAGACTCCCTTAGGTGTTGTGAGTATGAGTATTCCGACGTCTCGAGAGGGCAGGTAGCGTTTTCCCCATTTTTCGAACTCCCCGATTGTCGATGAGAATCTGGGTCTTACGCTTCCGCAGTCGTTGACTCGCCCTAGGAGTTGTATCTTGAATTTTCCGCCTCTCCCGTCGTCGACGAATTCAAACTCCCCCACATAGCCGTACTTCTGCATGACGCGAAGTACTTGGCCCATCAGTTTGGATGCGGGGTAGACTATGCATTCGTGTTTGTGTCTACGTTCGTTGTTGAGAATGGATGAGAACATGTTGGATATTGGTTCCATTCTTGGTCACATGTATTTCTTGAAACCGAGTCCCACTGCTACCTCTCTAAAGCATTGTCTGCAGAAGTTGAGTCCATACTTTCTCACGATGGGTCCATACTGGCCGCATCGTTTGCATGGCCGAGCTCCCTTCCCATACTTCCTCTGCTTCTTCGCTTTCAGCTTGGCCATGACGCGTTCAGTTTCCTACGTTTGTTCCGAAGTTGTTCTGCATGAACTTGACGGCGTCCTCCCTTGACACGTAGTGGTTGCATCCCATCTTTGCAGGACGGATCGCTCGCGATCGGATCCTGTATCCGGGGCGTCCAAGAGTGACATGAATCGTTGCGCCGAATATTCCTAGCTCGGGAACGTATCTTGTTCCTGGAATTTCTATGTGTTCTTTGATTCCAAAGGAGAAGTTGCCATAGTCATCGAAGCTACTTTCGTTGACCTTGTTGCTCACTGCTTCTAGCGCTCGCTTAAGGAATTCACCCGCGTCCTTTCCCCGTAGAGTTACGACTGCTGCTATTGGCTCTCCTTTTCTGACCCCGAAATCTTTGATCGCTTTCTTCGCCTGTTTAGTTGTGGGGGTCTTGTTGGTAAGTTGGTTGAGAACCTTCTTCGCCTTTTCGAGTGGTTCTCCTGATTTGCCGGTGGCGATGTTTAGAGTGACCTTTTCGATTCTAACGACTCTGAGAGGGTTCGTCGACTCCTCTGCCATGGTGTGTTGAGACATCTTATTTCTCTCCCAAACCGACTAGTGATGCTTGAGTCCCTACGGGTATCACGTATTCTGCTGGTGTGTCGAAAGCTTCGGTTGCTGTCTCGATCTTTACTATCTTGGGTCGCGCGTGAGTTCCAGCGGTTATGGTTGTGATCTTGCCGAAGATTCCCTGGTTTCTACCATCGATGACCAAACCGAGGGCGCCTGTTTGAAATGGCACCACTCCCATCATGTTCTGCTTGGGTAGGCCGATTTGCATTGCTCCTCCGGGAGCGAATCCTCCTTCCGTTTTCTGTCTAGGAGCCTGGCTTGGAACGATGATGCTTCGGCCGTCGTGAAGGTTGATCTGGACCTTTCCGCCTTCGACATTCCTCTTGCCGACTATCTTACAGAGTTTGAATCCGGCCTCTTTCTCAGAAATCGGCGTTGGTGTTAGCCCCCGGTTGGGCTTTGGTAAGATGCGGAAGATTTGACCGGCACCTTCGATCTGCAAAACGTCCATGAGCCCGACGGGGAACCGGTGATCCCTTCTAACTACGCCGTCTATCTTGACCTTTCCTGTGTTAATGATTCTCGTTCCCTCTTTAGCGGTTCTGGCATATCCTAGGATCTCTCGGATAATAATTACGAGCGGGAGGCTCTTTTCCCTAGAATGAGGGCCAGGTCTCGTATTGGGCGCCCAAGTTCGTTCTTTGCGCTTGATTGGCCAAAACCCTGGTGCTGGTTCGCGTTTCAGTTGCCTGGGTCCCGACTTGCGTGCCATCGACTAAGCCTCAACGGTCTTCGATTTCTCGGAGAGCAGTCCGCTTCGCCACTTGTCGGATAGGTTAAGGTTCGTGATTAGCACTTTGCTGGAGTGAACGGGAAGCTTTGACGATATGCCGGCCGCCTTCTCGCGGGTCATGCCTTCTACGAAGATTCTTCCTGTGGAATATTCCACCTTCTCCACTTTTCCGACTAGATCGGCGAATTCGCCCCTCATTATGCGAACCGTGTCTCCAGTCCTGAGTGGTATGCGTCTGACCTTGTGTCGTGCGGTCAGGTCGTCAGATAATCGAGCTGATAGCATCCTTCGCTGTCGATGCTTGGGCGCTTGGAAGAGTCGTTTCCGCTGCTTCGAAGGCTTCGCGCTTGCCATACTCTAAATCACCGTCGAAGCTAGGTTAGCCACTCTAGGCCATCTCTCAGCCGCCTCCCGAGCGACAGGTCCCCTGATCTCTGTTCCTTTCAATTCCCCCTCAGGGGTCATAATGACCGCCGCGTTGTCTTCGAATGAGAGTCGTGTTCCGTCAGGCCTACGCAGTGCCCGCGCCTGTCTTACAACGACTGCTGGAAAGACCTGCTTCCTCAAGTCGGGTTTACCTTTGGATACAGAGACCATTATCATGTCTCCGACGCAGGCTGCGGGAACCCGTCGGAGACGTCCGTGGTATCCTCGGACGTTTATCAGTTTCAACTCTTTCGCTCCAGTGTTGTCAGCGCACGTCAATCGAGAGCCAACTGGTAGGCCTCGAGCTATTCTGGGCCTATACTCTACCATTCCGCGGGCGCTAACTGCTCTCGTCTTCGGTGCTGGCATGTCTATTCTGCTACCGCTTTCCTATCTATCACGACAAACGAGACTTCCTTGCTGAGCGGTCGACACTCTGCAATGGTCACTCGGTCACCGGTGGCCGCGGCGATGCAGGGTGGATTGTGGGCGAGGGTCTTGCTTCTTCGCCTCTCGTATCTGCTGTATTTTGGATAATAATGCAAGTAGGCTCGCTCAACTGATACAGTCTTCGGAGATTTTGATGTGGAAACTGTTCCTTCAAAGACTCTTCCTCTGACCGAGAGGCTTCCGTGGAATGGGCAGATTGGATCATTGCACCCAGCTTTGGGCGGTTTGACGTCGAGTCCAATGTTGCGTACTACCATTTTGCGAGCCCTTTCTTCACCCTGTCTTCCGGTCGATGTCTCAGAAGCAGCCCTTCAATAGGGACTGGTTCTCCAGTTGGAAGAGTCGCCGTGAATTGAGTGTTAGCCTTTGGCACTCTGACCAGTCGATTCCCGCCTTCGATTAGTAGAGTGTTTCTTGTTTCGTCCCTAACGATCCCAAGAAGGCCTGTTAGTCCCGGGTCCGGGCAGGCGTTGATGGTGACTTGAAGGCCGATCCATTCGTGAGCTAGAATGTTTTGTGCGGTTATCGGCATCTATTCGGCCTCCTCCGTTATGACTGGACTGTTCTCCGCTGTTAAGAGTCTGGCTACGGTTCGGCGGAGCTCCTTCACTCTTGAAGGATTTTCTACAGTTCCTCCTGACTTTACGGACGTTCGTATTGTTGTGAGTTCGGCTCTGAGTTCTGAGATCTTTTTCTTCCGCTCTTCGGGAAGCATCTGTTTCATCTCACGCTTGCGCAGTATTGCCAATTGGCTCCTCCTTCAGCGTTTCTACCTCGGCACTTTCCACGACAGGCGTTTGAACTGTTGGGGTCGGCGCGACAGTGGGCGGTGGAGTCTTCATTGTGGGCTTGTCTATGAAATCGACTGTGGGAGGCAGTATTCTGACCTTGATGCCGAACAGTCCTTGTTTTAGTTGAACATCTGCCACTGCGACTTTGACGCTTTTCAAAACTGGATCTCCAACTCTTGGCAGATATCCGGCTCGGAATTTTTCGAATCTTGATCTCTCGGTGGTGACTGTGATGCGACTACTTTCGGATCCTGTTCCGGAATCTCTATGGTTGCTACAGATAACTGTGGATTCTCTATTCCAAATTTTGTTTCGAGAAGTTTTGTGAGGTCTTTGATGCTCTGTCCTCTTCGACCGATGACCATTCCGGGCTTTGCGGCGTAGATTACGACTCTAGTTCCAACGGGGCTCTTTGTTAGCTCGACCCGGCTGTAACCTGCTCGTTTCAGATCTCTTTGGAGCAGTTCGTCTATCTCGAGACGTCGAGAAACGTCTTTGATGAAATACTTGGTTACTGACAATTACTCTGCCTCGAACCCTACGAGTTCGATGTGGGTGGTTGTTCCTTGGAGCAGGTCTGAGCGTCCGAATGCTCGGGGGTTGCGTTTCGGAATCTTGTTGGCCCTCTGGGCGGCCGCATGGATTATCTTGAGCCTCTCTGTGTCAAGGTTACGGTACTCTGCGTTTGCCTCAAGCTCCTCCAAGAGCCGGAGAAGTCTTCCAGCCGCCTTTTGGGGATATCTTCCGGCGTAGAAGGGTTCGGTAAGATTTCGACGATGTGGAACTTCTTTGTGATAACGACGATACGCTACCGCGACCTTCTTCTCGATTACTCGTTCTAGCAGCTTCTTGGCTTCTGGGAGCTTCATTCCTCGGATTGTCCGGCAGAGTTCGACGGATGCCTTTGGGGATATTCGAAGCTCTCGGCCCGCGCACTTCACAGTGCGGTCTGGGTCCAGCCCAGTAACCGAGTATCCCCGTTCTGGCATTTTACTCACGGAAGGGACCGACTCCGGCGTATCTTGCCCTAAAAAGGTTCCTTGTTCGGAAACAGAAAATTTGGGCATAGTTACGAATCGTCAGCCGGGATTCCGTCAAGCGATCAGTGTCGCGAATCCTCTGCATCAATCAGTGTTACTGTAGCATCTCGTCTCAGGTTACTCTAGGCTTATCGTGGATTTCCTGACCGGTAGGAACGGGACATTATGGAAGAGGCAATTGAAAGGGTCCACACTGGTATCCCTGGGTTAGACCATGTGCTTGAAGGCGGATTTCCCAAAGGTGCACGAGTTCTACTCGCAGGTGGCGCTGGATGTGGGAAGACTATCTGCTGCGGGCAGTATCTGTACAAGGGCGCGACACGCTATGGTGAGCCTGGCGTCTACGTCTCGACGGAAGAGCCTCCGACGGAGTTCCGAGCCAACATGCTGCGCTTCGGCTGGGACTTCAAGAAGCTCGAATCTGAGAAGAAGATCGGCATGGTCGACGCGGTCTACCAGCGGGTCGAGTCAGAGATGGCTGAACAGGAGTCATTGCAATCGATTCTGTACAACTTGCGGTCGAAGCTCTCCGAGGTCAAGATACTGGTCGAGCAGTTGGGAGCGACGAGGCTAGTGGTGGATTCACTGCCAGGTTTTGGATTCAGGGTCACTGATCTCAACACTCTGCGGGAGATATTCCTCGAGGTCGGGCTGTTGTTGAAGGACGTCGGCTGCACTACGTTGATGACGACGGAGATCGTTGAGGGTTCAGGGCTCATCAGCCGCTATGGTATTGAGGAGTTTCTCGCCACTGGAGTCATGGTGCTCTCGCTCGTCAAGCAGAGCTCTCCGCTTCGGAAGCTCTTCGTCCGGAAGATGCGTGGAACCAGTCACAGTCTCAACGACTTCGCGTTCACCATTGGGACCGAGGGTGTGAACATCAAGGGACCGATCGGTGTTAGAAGTGCGAGTCAGGGTCGTAGGCGCCTCCATACTCAACGGAGAAAGCGCCGGAGCCGCTGACTCGGGCTTCGAAGAAGTCGTTACGGGGACGGTTCCAGTATCCGACGGGTCGGGGGTAGTGGAACAAGGGGTTCAAGGGCAAGCCCAACCTTTCGACCAGCAGGGCTTCGCAGGAGAAGACCGGAGACAGCAGAGACAGGCACAGGTGTAAGAATTGCAGAATCTTTCGAGCGGAATATCGGCATTCGACGAGTCCATGGGCGGACTTCCCTCGGGTAGCATCATCCTCTTCCTGGGCGAGGCAGATACGGGAATGACTACTTGCGTTCAGCAGATCATGTATCGAGGGTTGCTTGATGGTCGGCCTGCGG
>WNGI01000780.1_pt1 | contig 39333 bp, 34 predicted proteins | sample 5400621 | NCBI WGS metagenome assembly WNGI01 (sample SAMN13153374, study PRJNA577476) | soil metagenome | isolation source: 20 cm soil or saprolite under Garry oak tree replicate 1 | place: USA:California | collected 2016-06-15
CGGCGTCGAACATGGCCAGGAACTGGACGTCGCTGCACACGGGCGGCGGGCCCGGGCTGATCACGCAGATCTGCGTCGGCACGAGAATCCGGTTGTTGGCCGGGTCGACCGCAAACTGCGACACCCCGAACCCGCCTCCGATCGGGATGCTGTCGACCACCAGGTCCGTCAACCCGTCGATCACGTAAATCATCGCCGAGGAGTTCGAACCCGCGTAGATACGGTTCCGGCTCTCATCCACGCCCATGTAGTAGGTGGCGAGCGGCACGTGGATGCGCTTGAGGACCGCGTCCGTCGCCGTGTCGATCACTGCGACGGTGTCGGTCTGCAGCGCGACGTAGGCCTTGCCGGTGTTGCGGTTGATCACGATCCCGCCGGTCTGGCTGCCCACGTTGGCGATCGTCACCTGCACCGGGTTGAACACATAGGCGAACCCTAACAGCGTGTCCGCGGGGGCTCGGACGACGTACGCCGTAGCCGCGGTTTGTCCGTTCAAGGGCAGGCTGTCGAGCCGGACGGTCACTTGATTCGCGACGCTGGTATCGAGGATCGAGAGGTGTGGGGGCGCTTCGTCGATGCGCCAGTGGACCGTCATGCCGCGGATCGTATCCCCGCCCACGTCGAGGACCGCGGCCCTGAACGTCGCGGTCTCGCCGACGAGCAGCGTATCACTGAACGGCGCGGTGCCAATGGTGAAGGCCTCCTGCTGGACGAGGATCGGTAGGGAGTCCTGTCCGCCCTGCGCGCCCGTGTTGACGACCTTGAGCCACGTCGTGCCGTTGTCGTGCGCCTGGACGAAGACCGTGTCGTGGGCCAGGCCGCCCTGGATGCCGGTGATGGTGATGGTCGTATCCGGGGCCCCTGGCGACGACCACACGAAGTTGGCCGCCCCGTTCCCGATCGGCGCGTTCTCCGAATCCACCACGAACGCCTGGAACTCCCGCTGGCACGGCCCGAAGGACGGGTTGCCGTTGCGGCACAGGGCCACGAACCGGTACGGGTTCGGCAGCGTGTCCACGGTGCCCGGCGTGGTCACGTCGCGGTCAATGCGGACGCCGGCGGTGATCTGGCCCATGGTGATCATGACTGAGTCCTGACCACCCAACCCGAGCTCATACAGTCCCCGCAGCACGAACGTCGGCGGCAGGTTCGTCAGCGGGCGGAAGTAGATCGTGTCGCCTTTGAGCGAGTCGAGCTGGCCATAGCCGACAGCGCACGGCCCACCCGGGTCCACGAAACAGATTTCGTTGGGAGCCGTGCCGTTGCCGTGGCCATCGTGCGCATTGCCGATGATGCGTGCCTGACGGTTGGTGCTGGCGAACGTGACGGCTTTGAGCCCCGTGACCTGACCCTGCGTGTATCCCGCGTCCAACTGCCAGTTGACGCCGCCGACCGTGTTGCCGGGCAGGATGACCACCGGGAACACCACCGGCGTCCCAACCCCGCTAGCCGTTGCGACTCTCGGTCCAGCCTGGTCGGAGATGTGCCAGGTGACCGCGTTGCGCCCGCCGAGATCGGTTTGCAGGGGGCCGCGGAAGATTGTGTCGTTGATATTGCTCGACGCCCACGACAGGACCAGCCCTCCGACGCCCCTACCCTCCGGATCCAGCACGCGTACGCGGATGGAGTCACGCTGCCCCAGGACGGTCAGCACCGTGTCCCCGGCGGGGAGAACCGTGTCGCGCGCCGCAACGAGCGTTGTCGCTGGCCCGACCGGGAAGAACGGCCCCGTCGCATAAGGCTGGTACCGCACCGCGTTCCCGTCAAAGGACACGCGGCCAAGCGAGTCAGCGAACGAGAAGGTCGAATCCGGGCCCGAGACGTCCCCCCACCAGTTGTCGACCGCATCGACCGAGTCCGTCCCTGCGAACGAGCTCTGAATCACCTGGCTGTGATAGTGATAGAGGTCCGAACCGTGGATCACGAGCTGCCGCGGATCGGGGCTCCGGATCATCGGGCTCCACGGGTTCTCGTAGAACTGGCTACTCAGGACCGCGACATTGGCGACCGACGCGCCGCGGTTGACGTCGAGGGCGATCGTGATCGACTGCCGCACAATGAGGTTGTCGAGCGAGAAGGTGACGCCGCTCGTGTCGTCGAATACGCGGATCCCCGCGATCGCCGTGCCGTTGCAATCGCAGCCGAAGGTCGGCGGAATGAACAGCCCTGCTTTCTCGACGATCACGTTGCGGAAGAGGACGCCGCCGTTCGCCACGTTGTCAAACTCGATGCCGTCCCACCGCGCATGCCCCGGCGCCGCCGTGAACAGCTTGTAGAAGCCTGCACCTCGGGTTGTGCCATCCGCCTGCAGCCCCGCAGCCACCGCGCCCCCGACCGTGATCCCACCGGTCGAGTCGAACACCACCGTGTCCGCCTTGATGCTGAGCGACGCCAGGCTGTCCAGCACGATTGGCCCGAGCACCCGCCACCGCTGCCCCGGCACCTCGGGGAGGACTGCCGGGACATACAAGCCGTTGCCGCTGGTCGTCGCGGGCGGAGGCGGCAGCGGGCCCTGCGTCTTGACGATGACCTGCTGGCCCGCGGGAGGCGTCACGCCCAAGAGCAACGTGTCCCGCTGGTTCCCGGCCATCGTGTTGGCGTAGAGCATCGGCAGCGAGCCGACGAGCAGCTGCAGCGGGTAGGTATTCCCCGGCCCGAGCATGTTCCGCGCGAGCGAGTCGCCCGCCACGATGGACCCGCCACCGGCGACGAAGCTGACCAGCCCGATGTAGTTCTCGCGGGCCGTGTCGTCGACGACCCGGACCGGCGTCGCGGCAACCGCGAACCCGTACCCCCGATTGCTATCGGCCACGCTGCGACGGATTTCGACGCCCGCGCCTGCCGCGCCGACCAGCACCCCCGCGGAGTTCGTGTCGGGGCTCGCAAGCCCCGTGTGGGCCACCACGACGCTGTCCAGCACCAGCCGGAACGTCGCCGGGTTGCGGATCAGAAGCCCGAAGCGGTGCGCCTGTCCGGCGACCGAGTCGCCCGCGTACTCGATGCGGACGTTCTTGAGCATGTCGTCCGCGAACAGCCGACCAATTTCGACCCCGACCCAATCCCCGGGCGCCGGCACCGCCTGCGTCGAGGTGAGCCGCGGGGCGTTGGCGCGGCTCGTCCCCAGCGAGCGGATCGTGCCGCTGCGTGTCCCGGCGCTGTCGCCGATGAGGAGACCGGCCCCGCGATCGAAGCCGACAACCACGTTCGAGTCGAGCACCAGGGCCTGCCCGCTCGCGCTTCCGATGTCGAGCGGCGCGCCACCCCCTGTCACTTCGTAATCGAAACCCGTGGGTCCGCGCGGCTGCCGGAACAGCGTAACGACCGGAGCAGCCGGGTCAGGCTGGCCGGTGGTCACGATGATGTGATTCGTCGTGTTGCCACCGATCGTGTCTTGGCGCAGCAAACCAGGCAGCTGGAAGGCGTGCAACTGAATCGGGACCCCGTTCCCGAGGAACTGGTTGGCGGACGACGGTCCCAGCCGCGCGACCTTGTTGGAGAGCTGCACGCCGGTCGTCACGCCTCGGAACGCCGTCGAGTCGACTTCGATCAAGCCATTCGTCGCGGCGATGCCGGCGAGCCCGGTGCTGTCCACCACGCTGCGGTGCAGATGCACGGATCCATCCACCACCACCACGCCGCCGGCCCCGCCGCACTGCCGCAGGTGCAGACTGTCGAGATCGACCGCCGCGCCCGAGCGGTCCGCGACCAGGATGCACGGCCCGTTGCCGCCGAACGCCGCCCGGACCCCTCCGCCCCACTCGACCAGCACGCGGCGCCACGCGGGCCCCGAAAGACTCTTCTGGACCTCGAGGCCTTTCCAGAAGCCACTCGCCGGCGACCCGCTGTTCGCAGTCATCATGATCGGTGCGGCCGTGCCATCGAGGACAAGTCCACCAGACTCGCCCAGCGTGGTATCGCCGACCTGGAGCCCGGCCCCGGCGTCGAACTTCACCACCGCGCCCGCTGCGATGGTGAGCGTCGCGTTGTTGCGGACGCGGAGGTACGCGGTGACGACGTGCGGGCTCTGCGCCGCCGCCCACGTTTCGTTCGCGATGACATCCGCTGAGTGCACCGCCGCCGCCAGCGCGTTCGCGTTGAACGTCACCGGCGTCAGGCCCGCGACGCTCGCCCGGAACTGTTGCGCACCCCCTGTTGGCCCCAGCGTGGCGCCGGTCTCAGCAAATCCCGAGTCGTCCGCGGCCACGATCGCCGCCGTCACGGTGGCGCCAGCCGCAAGCGCCTGGAACTGCACGACCGCGCCCTTGACGCCCAGCCCGTCGGTTGCCGTGACGCGAACGCGCAGTGGCGCGGGCAGACCCGCCCCCGCCAGCGCGGTCTGTCCGTCTCCACTCGTAATCGCCAATGACGTCGGGGCCGGCGCGAACGTCACGCGCGTGGAATCGGCAACGCCCGTGATCGTCCGAGCAATCACGGTGATCGTGTCACGGCGGTTCGGGGCACGGAGGACGCCGAACGCGTTGATCCGTGCGCGGGAAGTGTCACTCGTCGTCCAGTGCACGTAGAACGCCGTCACGGGGACGCCCAGCGATTCGGCCGCCACCCGAATGCGCAGTGAGTCGTTGAGCAGCAATACCGTGTCGAGCGGCGTCACGATCAGGCGGTCCACCCCCGCGCCCGGCCCGCTGTAATTCATGGGGATGGTGACCGGCGGACTCCCTCCCCCACCACCGCCTCCACCGACCGCGACCGGGACGGTGTCCGCTCCCGTGAACAGCACGACCCCGCCGGCTGAGAGGGCCAGCTGCACCCTCAGCGTCTCGACCGGCGCCCGCAGCACCAGGGCGATGCCCAAATGGATCTCGGTCGAATCGGGGGAGAAGTAGACCGTCGCGTCGGCGACCGTGTCGGCCACCGGCCGCACGACTGTGACCCGCAAGCTGTCGATCGTGAGGCCGAACGCCGAGAGATTCACGGGGTCCGTGAGGACCGGCTGGACGGCTAGGGAGGCACGGCCGCCGTGCCCCGGCGCGATGGGATTGTCTTTGCAGGTCGTGAGGGCGAGGAGGAACAACAGCGCCCCCGGCCAGCGCAAGCTGGCCCGGGGGCCCTGGGAAGACTCGTCAGCTACTGGCGACACTGGGGGCCCATGTAGGGCCCCAAATGTGGCACTGACTCCACTTCTCGGCTAGAACCAGGTTCCCAGGGGCCCGGTGACGTGGCTCACACACTAAAACGGATTGTCTTTGATGACCAGCCGGACGCGAAATTGATTGAGGCGCAGCGTCCCGATCATAGGAGCTGCGGTTACGGTCTCGAAGCTGCGGAGCAGGACCCACACCTCTTTGTTGCTGAAGACAGGATCCCCCACGATGGTTTTGGTGACCGCCAGCGGGACGGTCTGCAGGCCCGTCACCGACGCTGTTCCCGTCCCCACGGTGTCGGTGCTGGTATAGGCGCCGGCGGAGTCAGGAGCGAACAACAGCTGGAACCGGAAGGAACCGGCGCCGGTCTTATTCTCGACCGCCGCGCCGACAGTGAAGGTAACCGAGTCCGCGCTGTTGCTGCCCAGACCCGGGATCAGACCGACTTTGACAGGCACGCCGTCCGTGGTCGCGCTCACGGTGAGCGGAATGCTGTAGGCGAGCGTGTCGTCCTTCGCGCTCTGCATGAAGCTCAGGATGTCGACATTGATGATGGCGCGGCCTTCGCCGCAGGCGACCGCGAGCCCCAGCGCGATAACGACCCCGAAGAACCGGAGCGTATTCCTTCTATGCATCATGCCTCCTAATACACCGTCAGCGACGTGGCCATGGTGATGCCCCGCACGTTCGAGAACGAATGGCTGTGAGTCCAGAAGCCGACATCGAAACCCAAGGGTCCGAGCCGGAGGCCGCCCCCCCACCCGAACTGGACCTTCTTGCGCTCGTCCCGGGAAATGCCGCCACGTACCGCCAGCGGCCCCGCGCGGTGCTCGGCGCCGACGTGCAGAACGGTGCCCCGTCCCCGGTCCAGCACGTCCGCCCCAACCGTGGTGCCACCCGGGAGCGAGTAGGCGAGGTTGGCGACGTACGACACGGGGAGCCGGGTGTGGCTCTCCACGTGGTTGGCGACGAGCGATTTGCTGAGGCTGTCGCCGGCCGTATCCCACGTCCACCGCTCGATCCGCGTGTCGGACCAGGTGAGCTTCGCGCCGATGTCGTTGATCCCCGCCCCGACTTCGAACGGGCCCGCCACCCACACGACGCCGAAGTCGCTGCCGACCCCGTGACCGAAGGAGTTGCCGAACTGCGAGTAGGCGATGGTGAGGTCCAGGTCCGGCGTCACGGGGTTGTTGCCGGTGAAGATCGTATCGCCGGTCGTGAACCCGGCGGGCCCGCGGGCCGAGGTGTAGCCGACGCCCTGGTAGTAGTGAACGGAGGCGCCGATGTAGAGCGCCCGGTCTTCCGTGCCCCAAATCCGCCCGGCAAACCCGACCTCAGGGGCGAAGCCGCCCTGCAGCTGCCCATCCGCGATCACGTCGTACGCCGTCTGGTGCGCGGCGGGATGGGCGTCTTTGAGGAAGGCGCGCAGGGAGTCGTTGAGGGTGAAGCCGACCTTGTCTTGCACGAACCCGGTGACCCCGATGTGCACGCCATGGATGCCGAGGCCGAGGCCGAACGGCCGCCCCGAGCCACCAAGTCCGAACTCATCTTCGGGGATCAGCACCTGCGCCTTGCCGAGGTCCACGATCAACGAGTCCTTGGCGACGGTGAAGATGACGTCGTTGGTCGGCGTGGGCGCCTTGCGGACCTCGTAGTACAGCGGCGGGTTGAGGAGGAGGTCCAATGTCTCGACGGGGTTGAACGTCGGAGATTTCGGGTCGAACAACGGATCATTGTCGAGGTTGGAGATCGGGTGATCGTGGAAGAACTTGATCAGCCCGAGCGGGATCGGGATCGTGAACTTTCCGCCGCCACCCGCCTGCTCCTTCCGCTCCGGAACGGCGCGGTAGGCGGCGTTGTAGCGCATCAGGCTGCCGCTGCGACCCAGGTGCAACCCGCCCAGTCCCACCAAGCGGGCGTCGAGCGTCTGCGCGCGCAGCGGCGCCGCGAGGGCGCACAAGCCGACAGCCAGCGTCAAGCGGTGTCGCACGGGAGTCCTCTCCAAACGGGGCCCCCCAAACTAGCAAATGCCGTGCCCTAATGCACTGTAACCGGCGTCACCCCGCCGCGAATTGCACGGTCACCGTCGTCCCCCGACCCTCCGTGCTGATGAGGGTCACGGCTGCTCCCCAGCTCTCCACCAGCCGCCTGGCGATGGCCAGCCCCAACCCCGAGCCGCTGGAGGTCGTCGAGAAGGTCGGCTCGAACACGCGACCCAACGCCTCGGCGGGGATCCCTCGGCCGTCGTCGCGGACAGACACGCGTCGGCCAGCGTCATCTACACGCACCTCCACAGCCCGCGCCCCGGCATTGCGGGCATTCTCCAGGAGGTTCACGAGGACTTCTTTGACTTCGTCCCGCCGCGCGCGCACGGCTGGCCCCGCCTCACCCGCGAACGTGAAGGTCGTCGGGCCGGCTCGCCCCCCCAGCGCATACAGATCAACCACTTCGCGCGCCACGGCGAGGAGGTCCACGAGCTCCAACGGCGCCTGCTCGGCCCCGGGCGCGCCGAACCGGGAAAACGCGCGCGCGATGGCGTCCAGCCGGTCGATCTCGGCGAGGATCCGCGCCGCCGTGTCCTGGAGCGTGCGTTCGAAATCCGCGCCGCGGTGCGCCCGCTGGAGGTGCTGAATCCCCAGACGGATCGGCGTCAGCGGATTCTTGATTTCGTGCGCCACCTGCCGGGCCATCTCCCCCCAAGCGATGACGCGAGCGGCCCGCGCCAGCTGGGTCGCATCGTCGAGCGCGACGACGCAGCCGTCGGGACTCGGCCCCAGCGGCGCGAGCTGCACGCGAATCTGCCGCCCCGCGACCTCGAACTCCCGCTCGGCGATCCGGTCCGCTCCGCCCGCGACGAACGCCGCGACCGCCTCCCACACCGGCTCCCACGCCGGGGCGGTCGCGGGACGCAGCAGGTCGCCGGGCGCGAGCGCGGTGCCCAGCAACTCCTCGGCGCGCGGATTGGCCATCGTGACGCGGAGATCGGGATCTACCGCGAGCACGCCGGTCGCCACGTTCGCGAGCACCTGCGCGGTACGACGCCGCGCCTCCTCCAGCGCGCCCTGGCTGCGGCGCACGTCAGCGGCCATCCGCTCGAACGCCGACAGCACCGGCGTGAACTCGAGCGGCGCGCCGGGCGGGAACGCGGGGACCGGCGCTCCCCGTCCCACCGCCACCGCGGCGTCCCGGAGCGCCGCCACCGGACGCGCAAGTGTGCGCGCCACCAGGCCGGCGAGCACGACGGCCGCGACCAGCCCGACGAGGATCGCCAGCACAAGCACGTACCCGAGGTCTTCCTGGTCCTGCCGCACCCGCTCGTCGTCGAGCAGCTGCGGAACCGCGAGGGTGCCAAACACGCCCGGGGGGCCGGGCGCCACGACGAGGTACCCGACCCGCACCGGACGGCCAGCGGCGCGCTCGTTGGTGGTTACTTCGAGCACATCCTCGAGCGCCAGCTGCCGGTAGACGGGGGGGGCGAGTAGCGGGTCCACGAGCCCCAGCTCGGCCAAGACCGGAGCGCTCGCCCCGACCAGCCGCCCCCCGCGGTAGATCCAGAGGTCCGCATCGAGCCGGGCGCCTAACTCTCCGGCGGGCACCTGCGCCGCCATCGGGGCCGCGTCGCGCAGCGTCTGACGAATGAGCAGGTCCCCTGCCCGGCGGGCTTCCTCGCCGAGGCGGGCGAAGCTCCACCCCGCGAACAGCAGCACCGGCAGGACGAAAAAGGCGCTCAGCGTGGCGGTGAGACGTAACCGGTAGCTCGATCGCAGCTCCGTGAGCGCGCGCGGCCAGGCCAGGCGCCACGGCTCCGAGAGCATGCGACTCAGCCACCCCACCGCACCGAGCAGCAGCAGGTCGGCAAGGACCAGCAACGTCCCGCGCACGAGCAGTCCCCACAAGCCTCCACCACCCAGCTCCACGCGCACGTGAACGTGCCGCGCTCCACCGGGCAGGCTCAGGTGCCGCTCGCCGCGCACGAACCACCCTTCTCGCGTCCAGGAGACGTCGGATCCCATGTCCACCATCCCCGGTTCCGCCCCGCCCAGAGTAATGGAATACGGCGGCGCGCGGCCCAGATCCCCGCGCAGGAATTGCGCGACCCGGTCCGGCGCCATGTAGCGCGACCGAGGGCCCACGCCGACGGTGAGCAGGTCACCGGACGCCAGCGCCGCTACCAACACGTAGTGCACGCCCGGAACGCGCTCCAGGCGCTCGACGCGTGGCCCGGCGGCGCTTTGCGGCGATCGCACCAGGGCCGCCAGGGTGTCGGAGGGCAGATCCAGGGTCGCGAGTCGGATCTCGGCGACCGGGGCGCCAGCGGCGTGGGACCACAGGGCCAGCACCGTCGGGTAATCCTGCGCCGCGAGCGGCGAGCGCAGCCACAGGGCGTACAGGTCTCCCGCCGAGTGCGGCGGCGGAGCGGTCCTGGCCTCCTCGCCGACGCGCTCCAGGAGCGCGACCGCCACGGCGTCTCCCTCCGTACCGAGACTTTGCGCGTCGCGTCGCGCGAGCTGCAGGCGCCCTTCCACGGCGGCCCCCCACGTAACGAGCGCCGCCGCGGTTCCCGCCACCGTGGCGATGCCAGCGAGCGCCCAGCGGCGCGGCGCCGGCACGATGACGCCGACCAGGGCCGGCAGCCAGAGGAACGTGTACCACTCCGGCCACGCCCCGTACGGGTGCCACAGAAACAGCCCCCCCACTCCGGCGCAGGCCGCCCACGCGGCGGAAACGGGCAGGGTCCACGGCACGCGCGCCGGCTCGACCGGGCCGCGGACGAGCGCGGCGGCGAGGAGCACCAGCGCCATGCTGGCCGCGGCCAGCGCCACCTCCCACGACAGCCACAGGCCGAGGCTCACGCCGCTCGCCGGTGGCTGGATGCCCCGCCCGAAGTAGCGCACGACGTATGGCGAGACCAACAGCAGCAGCAGCGCCGCCAGGGCGCTCCACCAGCGCCGTCGCGGGGCGCGCCGCCACAGGGCCGCCGCCCCGAGCAGGACCGCGACGCCCAGGACCATCAGGGATCCGGCAGACGCGCTGAAATCGCGCAGCAGCGGGCGATAGAAGGTGGCCGGCGAAAACAGGGTTGCGAGCGGTAGCGAGGGCCCGAGCGGGGCGCGGGCGAGCGACCACGCGGCCGCGAGTATCACCGCCCACCGCCACCGGCCCGCGGGGGCGGCGGCGAGGAGAAAGAGAAGGGTCCCCGCGAGCGCGAGTCCGGCCCGGTGCGCGGTCGCCGACAGGGCCGCCAGCTTCGCATCACCTTGTGAAGGCGGTACCGGCCGCACGCTGAAGAGCGTGGCGCTGTGGGTGCACTGGCCCGGGCAGAAGTCGAACACGTCGGTGTCGCGAGGCGCGCTCCCGGGTGGGTACAGCCGGAGCACGACGCCGTGCGCTCGTCCAAAGGCGACGCTCACCGCGCCGCCGCGGTCGGGCGCCGCCGGCGACGCATCGAGCAGCACGGTGCCCACGGCTGTGCCGCCGCGTGGTGTCTGGCGCCGCGCCTCCAGCGTCACGTAGAATGGTGTGATGTCGGCCCGCAGCTCCGTCGTATCCAGTCCGGGGATGACCCGGTGCCTTCCCGCCCACGCCTCCGGCGCGCCATCCGGCCCGAGGACCACGACCCCGCGCTCGGGCACGGCGGCGCCCCCGACGGCGTCGGCCAGGCGCGCGAACTCCTCGGGCGCCGGCACTAGGGCGGCAGTCCCTCCCCGCTCGGCCAGGCGGCGGGCTTGCGTGACCGCATCCGACAGCGTCGCCTCGAGCGCGCGCGAGGCGCGCGTGATCCGCGCCTCGCGGAGCGCCATCCAGCAACACTCGATCTGCCGCACCTGGAGCACCCCCGCGACGAGGATGCCGCCCAGAACGAGCGCCGCCACCACGGCCAGTCCCGCCCCGAAGGCGCGCCAGGCGCGCGCCCGCAGCAGCGCGGCGGCGGCGATCAGCGCCGCCCCCCCCGACACCCACGCCCACGCCGGCGCCTGGGCGTGCAGCCACTCCGCCGCCGCCACGGCCGCCGCCGCGCCGGCGATCACGACATGAGTCAGCCGTTGCACCTCAAGGCGCTCCTCCCCGACGAGGTGCGCGCCGTCCTCGCGCGCGACCCGCGCCTCCTCGTGCCCGTCGGCACCTGTGAGCAGCACGGCCCGCACCTCCCCCTGGGCTGCGACACCGTCATCGTCGAGCGGCTCGCCGACGACCTCTCGGCCCGCTTCGGCATCCTGCGCGCCCCCACCGTGGAGTACGGTGTGAACACCGCCACCAAAGTGCCCTACCCCGGCAACGCTCCGGTGCGCCGCAAAACCCTGCACCGCTGGTTGAACGACCTCGTCGGCGCGTGGGAGCAGAGCGGCGTCGAGACGTTCGTGATCCTCACGGCGCACGGCCACGACCCGCACCAGGAGGCGCTCTCGACGCTGCGCACACAGCGCGCGCGCGTCTTCACCGTGGACGTCTTCGCCTTGGACTTCGGCGCCCACCTCGAGGACCCCGACGCCCCCGTGCACGGCGGGGAGCTCGATACGTCCCTGCTCCTCTATCTCGCCCCGGAGCTGGTGCGGATGGACCGCGCCCAGGACTTCCTGCTCGAGGGCCGGGCCCGCGCCCGTTACCAGCGCGGCCAGACGGGCCGAATCCCCGCCGTGAGCCCCGGCTCCCTCGGCCGCCCCAGCCTGGCCTCCCGTGAGAAGGGGGAGCGGCTCTATAAGATGATTGTCGAACGCATCGCCGCGCGAGTTCTCGACGGCGCGCCGGCCCCGGCGTGATCGCCCTCGCCGGCGTGCTCGCGCTGCTGCAGGCGCCGCTCGACTCTGGCGTCTTCGTCGTCCGCCAAGATACGGTGGAGATCGCGCGCGAGAGCTTCCGGCTGCTGCCCGGGCGGGCCGGCGGACTGACGCTCACCGCGACGAGCCGCTACGATCGCGGCCGCCCGGTGGTCGTGCTCGCGCCCCTGATCGAGTTCACCGCCGACTCGCAGCCCGCCACCTTGCAGTACGACGTCGCCGACCCGCGCGAGCCGCTGCGCATCCTCGGCCAGCTGGGGCGCGGCCGGATCACGCTCCGCTACCTCGCCCATGCCCTCGAGCGCGCCCGCGAATTTCCGGCGGGTGCCACCACCGTCGTCCTGGACGACTCCGTGTTCGCCCTCTACCAGGCGGCCGCCTGGCGAGCGGGTCCGACGCTCACCGCCATCTACCCGCGCGGTTCCCGCCGCGCGACGCTGACGACCCGCGACCTCGGCGTGGAGCCCACCACGGTCAACCACGGTGCCGCGTCGCTCCGCCACGTCGTGTTGTCGGGCGGCGCCGCGGGCCCGGTCCACCTCTGGCTCGCCCCGGACGGGCGACTCCTCAAGGTCGAGATTCCCGCACAGCGCATCGTCGCGGAGCGGGCACCAGGCGGTTGACCCTCCCGAGCGGGGGGAAGGGCCGCTAGCTTTGCGTCAGGGCCGACCCCGCACGTGTCTGAGGACGAAACCCCGCAGTGCAGTGTCGCGTACAGGGTTCGGCCTCACGAACCGGTTCTAAGGATTGCCATGAGACACGTGTTGTTGACCGCCGGGCTGGTCGTGTGCCCGGCGCTCGCCCACGCCCAGCAGCGACCCACGCCGGCATCGCTTTCGCTGGCCGACGCCGTCGCCATCGCCCGTGAGCACAACCCCGCGTACCGTCAGGCGCTCAACAACGCCGGCCCCGCAGGCTGGGCGGCGCGCAGTGCCTTCGTGAGCGTGTTCCTCCCGACGGTCACCGCCTCGGGGGGTATCGGGTACAGCGGGCCGGGCTCGCAGCGATTCCTGACCCAGAACTTCTCGCAGAGCGTGGCGACACAGTCCTCGAGCTACAGCCTCGGCCTCAACTGGGAGCTGTCGGGGCAGACGCTGACGGCCCGGCCCCTGGAGCGCGCCCAGCAGCACGCCACCGAGGCCGATATCGTCGGCGCGGCGCAGGCGTTGAGCTCCGCCGTCACCCAGCAGTACCTCACCGTGCTGCAGGCGCGGGAGACCGCGGAGGTGGCGCGCAAGCAGCTCGAGCGCAACCAGCAGTTCCTGGCGCTGGCGCGCGCGCGCTACGGCGTGGGCCAGGCGACGCTGATCGACGTGCGTCAGGCTGAGGTCGCGCGCGGGCAGGCGGAGGTGGCGCTGCTGCGAGCGCGCACGGCCGTGAGCGTCGAAAAGCTGCGGCTGTTCGAGCAACTCGGCGTGAGCGCGCCGGTGCAGATCGACTCCGTCCAGCTGACCGACACCTTCGCGGTCGAGACGCCGCCGTGGAAGCTCCAGGAGCTGCTCACGATGGCCGAGGCGCAGAACCCGTCGCTCCAAGCGCTGCGGGCGCGGGAGCGCGCGGCGGCCTGGGGTGTCCGCTCGGCGACATCGAGCTACGGGCCAAGCCTGTCGCTGTCGGCCAGCTGGTCGGGCTTCACGCAGCGCTACAAGGACATCAACCCGATCCTCTTCGGCCAGCAGGTGCAGTACGGCCAGCTGTTCACCGACTGTCAGGACGAGAACCAGATCCGCACCAACGCCGGCCTCGCGCCCAACGACTGCAGCGGCTACGTCTGGGGTGCGTCGCAGGAACAGGCGCTGCGCGCGGCGAACAGCCAGTACCCGTTCGACTTCACGCGGCAGCCGTTCCAGGCCCGTCTCACGGTGACGCTGCCGTTGTGGACGAATCTCGCGCGCCCGCTACAGGTGTCGCAGGCGCGGGCCCAGCACGAGAACCTCGAGGAGTCGGTGCGGGCGCGCGGGCTCGCGGTCCAGACGGAAGTGAGCCAGGCGTACCTGACGCTGCAGACGGCCTTCACGGCGATCGCGATCCAGGATACCAACCGCACGGCGGCGCGCGAGCAGCTGCAGCTCGCGACCGAACGCTACCGCGTCGGCTCGGGGACGTTCTTCGAGCTGCTCGACGCCCAGGTGGCGTCGCTGCGCGCCGAGCTGGACTACGTGACGGCGGTGTACGACTACCACAAGGCGCTGGCCGTGCTCGAAGCCGCGGTCGGTCGGTCCCTGCGCTAACGAGAGGACGCACGCGACATGTCCAAGCGAAACAAAGTGCTGCTGGGCGGCGGGGGGCTGCTGGCGATCGTGGCGCTGGTGCTGGCCAGCGCGAGCGCCAAGCGCGAAAAGGGCGTCGAGGTCCGCCTCGAGAAGGTGGGCCAGCGTGACCTGATCGCGGCCGTGACGGCGAGCGGCAAGGTCCAGCCGAAGAAGAAGGTCGACGTGAGCGCCGACATCACCGGCCGCATCACCCGGCTGGCGGTGCGCGAAGGCGACTTCGTGCGCAAGGGGCAGTTCCTGCTGCAGATCGACCCGACGATCTACCAAGCGAACCTGCAGCGCGCCCAGGCCACGTTGGCGTCCGCGCAGGCCGGGCTGGTGCAGGCTCAGGCGAACCGGGAACAGGCCCAGCGGGGGTTGGGCCGGACCAAGGAGCTGCGCGAGCAGAACCCCAACCTGGTCTCGCCCGAGCAGCTGGAGCAGGCGCAGACGGCGTTCAACGTCGCGGAGGCGATCGCCAACTCGTCGACCCACCAGGTGGACCAGGCCCGCGCGGGGGTCCAGGAGGCGCGCGACCAGCTCAGCAAGACGACGATCGTCGCCCCGATGACCGGCCGCATCACACGGCTCGCGGTCGAAGAGGGCGAAGTGGCAGTGCCGGGGACGTTCTCGCGGGAGACCGGGCTGCTGCTGACCGTGTCCGATCTCTCGGTCATCCAGGTCAAGGTCAACGTGGATGAAACGGACGTGGTGCGGATCCATCTCGCGGACTCCGTCGAGGTGTCGATCGACGCGTTCCCCGACACCACGTTCACCGGCCGAGTCACGAAGATCTCGGACAGCGCGATTCTCACGGCCGCGTCCTCCGCGGTGAACGCGAACGACCGCGCCGTGGATTACGAGGTGGAAATCACGCTCGACCACCCGCCCACCGACATCCGGCCCGACCTCTCGGCCACGGCGCGGGTCGTCACCGACACGCGCAAGCACGCGCTGTCGATCCCGATCATCGCCCTGACGGTGCGCGAGAACACGCCGGTGTCGACGGAGAACCGTCGCGTGGACACGGCCACCACGGGCCGCAAGAAGGAGACGGAAGGCGTGTTCGTGGTGCAGAACGGCCGGGCGGTGTTCCGTCCCGTGAAGGTCGGGATCGCGGGCGACGAGTACTTCGAAGTGGTGGACGGGCTGCACACGGGCGAGACCATCGTCGCCGGGCCGTACCAGGCGATCCGCGACCTGAAGGAAAACAGCGCCGTGCGCCCGAGCCGCCAGACGGCCGACTCGGGGCGGCGGCGCTCGTGAGCGACCCGCAGGAGTTCCGGACCGGGGACACGCCGCTCCCGGACGTCATCATCCTGACGCACAAGCTGACGCGCGAGTACGACATGGGGTCGGAGCAGGTGCGCGCCTTGAAGGGCGTGAGCCTCCAGATCCGGCGCAACGAGTACGTCGCGGTCATGGGGCCGTCGGGGTCAGGCAAGTCCACCCTCATGAACCTGATCGGCTGTCTCGACACGCCGACGGGGGGCGAGTACTGGCTCAACGGCCACCAAGTCTCCTCCCTGCAGGACGACGATCTCGCGCGCATCCGCAACAAGGAGATCGGCTTCGTCTTCCAGACGTTCAACCTGCTGCCGCGGGCGACGGCGCTGCACAACGTCGAGCTGCCGCTGATCTACGCGGGGCTGCCGACGCGGACGCGCCGCGCGCGGGCGGAGCGCGCGCTGAGCCGCGTCGGGCTCGCGGACCGAATGCATCACAAGCCGAACGAGCTCTCGGGCGGCCAGCGCCAGCGGGTCGCGATCGCGCGCGCGCTGGTCAACGAGCCCAGCATCCTGCTCGCCGACGAGCCCACGGGGAACCTCGACTCCGGGACCAGCGCGGAGATCATGCAGGTCTTCGCCGACCTCCACGGGCAGGGGCAGACCGTGGTGATGGTGACGCATGAAGCCGACATCGCGGCGCACGCCGCGCGCGTGGTGACCCTGCGCGACGGACTCGTGGCCGCCGACCAGCGGCAGGCCGCCTAGCGGATGTCGTTCTTCGACGCCCTGCGGCTGGCGCTGCATCAGGTCCGGGCGCAGAAGCTCAAGAGCGGCTTCTCGCTGATCGGCGTCTTCATCGGGGTGACGTTCCTCATCATCGCCTGGTCGATCGTCAACGGCATCAACCTGTACATGACGGACAAGTTCGCCGGCACGCTGGTGGGCGTAAACACGTTCCACCTGCGACGCCGACCCAACTTCACGCCGAACATCAGCGACTCGACCTGGCGGTCGTGGGCACGTCGCCCGCGGATCACGTTCAGCGACGCCGAGGCGGTGGCCGACGGCATCACCGTGCCGGTCATCACCGCCTGGGAATCCACCGACCGCTCCACCGTCGAGGCGCACGGCAAGAAGATGCTCGACGTCGAGCTCATCGCGGCCACCGAGCGCTACTTCGACATCAAGAACCTGCGCATCACCACGGGGCGCGCGTTCACCACGCAGGAGGTACGCGGCGGCGCGCCGGTCATCGTGCTGGGCTACGACGTCGCCCAGAAGTTGTTCGCCGACCGCGACCCCATGGAGCAGCGCGTGCACATCGGCGGGCTCCCCTACCGAGTCATCGGCGTGCTGGAGCGCCAGGGCAAGCTCCTGGGCTTCTCGCTCGACCGGCTCGTCGTGGCCCCCGCGCTGTCGCCGCTCCAGGACCTGGTGAACCCGCCCGGCGTGGTGGACGCCCTGATCGTCAAAGCGACGACGATCGACGGCATGCGGGAGGCGATGTCGGAGGCGGAGGGCATCATGCGCGGCCGCCGCCATCTGCGACCGCGCCAGGACGACAACTTCGCGCTGGAGACATCCGAAGGTGTGCTGACGTTCTGGGCGGGCATCCAGCGCATCCTGGTGATCATCGGGCCGGGGCTGGTCGGCGTGTCGCTGGTCGTGGGCGGCATCGTGATCATGAACATCATGCTGATGGCGGTGGCGGAACGGACCCGGGAGATCGGCCTGCGCAAGTCGCTCGGCGCGCGCCGCCAGGACATCCTGCGGCAGTTTCTCGCCGAGGCGACGGCGATCGCGACCGTCGGCTCCGCCTTCGGCGTGGCGTTCGGGGTGGGACTCTCGGTGCTCGTCAACGCCGCGACCGCCCTCCCGGCGCAGGTGTCGCCCACCTCGATCGTGATCGGCGTGGTCATCGGGGCCGGCGTCGGCATCGTCGCCGGCGTGTATCCCGCGAGCCGCGCGGCCCGGCTCGATCCCATCGCCGCCCTGCGCCAGGAGTAACGGATGCGCCCCCTGCTGGAAGGCGTCGGCATCGCGCTGGCCTCGCTGCGGGCGCACAAGGTGCGCGCCGCCCTCACCATCCTCGGCGTCGCGATCGGCGTGATGGTGGTGATGGTGATCGGCGCCATGATCGCGGGCTTCAACAAGGGCCTCTCGGACATGCTCGCGTCGCTCGGGCCGAAGACCTTCTACGTGGGGCGGTTCTGGGGCGGCGCCCAGCAAGCGGACCCCGACGACCCGAACCCGTGGCGTCGCCGCCCGCCGATCACGATCACGGAAGCCACCCACCTCGAGGAACTCCCCACGATCCGCTTCGTGGTCCTCGACGAGAACGGGTCGGCGGACGTCGAATTCGCCGGCAAGAAGGTCTCGGCGGTCAACATCTCGGGGCGCGACGCCGACTGGCCCAAGGTCGCCGGGGGTGACGTGTGGCCCGGCCGCTCCTTCAGCGACCTCGAAGACGCAGCCAACGCGCGCGTCGTGGTGGTGAACCGCAAGCTCGCCGACAAGCTGTTCGGCTCGAGCCTCGATCCCGTCGGTCGGCAAATCAAGATCTCGACCCTGCCGTACGAGGTGATCGGCGTGTACAACCCCCCGACCGGCCTGTTCGGCGAAGGGGACGAGGCGCGCGCGCTCATCCCCCACGGCGCGCTCGTCAAGTACGTGCGCTACTGGCCCGGGTGGATGGACCTGTTGGTGACGCCGGAAGACAGCGTGTCGGTCGAGCGCGCCATCGACGACGTGACGGTAGCGATGCGCTCGATGCGGGGCCTGCGCCCGCGCGACAAGAGCAACTTCGACGTCGTGACGCAGGAGAAATACCTGCAGGCGATCAACAGCATGACGCTGCTCTTCAAGATCCTGATGGTATCCCTCTCCAGCGTCGGGTTGATGGTGGGCGGCATCGGCGTCGTGGCGATCATGATGATCTCGGTGACCGAGCGCACCCGGGAGATCGGCGTCCGCAAAGCGCTGGGCGCGACGCGGCAGACCATCCTGTGGCAGTTCCTCGTCGAGGCGGCGACGCTGACCCTGGTCGGCGGCATGGTCGGCATGATCGTGGGCGGCGCCATCGCGTTCCTGATCGGGGCGCTCACCCCCGTGCCCGCCTACGTCCCCATCGGCTCGGTGATCCTGGCGCTCGCCGCCGCGGCGATCACCGGCGTGCTCTTCGGCATCTACCCGGCCAGCCGGGCAGCGAGACTCGATCCGGTCGAAGCCCTGCGCTACGAATAGCCGTTAGTTTGTAGGCCGTATGCCCGTCTACGAAGCCGTCGTCCTCGCGCTCCAGGCCGTCTGGAGCCACAAGCTGCGCTCGTTTTTCACCCTGCTCGGCATCATCGTCTCGGTGGCGTTTCTGATCGCGGTCGTGGCGGTAATCCAGGGGATGAACGCTTACGTGCGCGAGCGGCTCGCCGGCGCGATCGTCGGCGTCAACGCCTTCCAGATCCGGCGCGATCCCATCCAGGTCGGCTTCTTCGACGACGAGGAATACCAGCGCCTGCAGCGCCGACCCATCATCACGCCGGAGGACGTGCCGCTCGTGCAACGCGCCCTCCCCGACGCGCAGGCCATCGCGCTGCAGTCCGGCTGGCCGACGCCGATGGCCGACGTCCACTGGCGCGACCGCACCGTGGGCGACGCGCTCGTCTTCGGGGTCACCGCCCCGTTCGTGGTGGTGCAGGACTATGAATTCGCCGCGGGCGAGGCGCTCACCGACATCGACGTGCGCGAGCGGCGGTTCGTCGGCGTGCTGGGCTACGACGTGGCCGACAAGCTGTTCGGCAGCCCGGCGCAGGCGGTGGGCCAGATGATCCGGGTGCACGGTACCCAGCTCGCCGTGAAAGGCGTGATCGCGAAGAAGGGCACGGTGCTGGGACAGTCGTGGGACGGGTTTGTGATGCTGCCGCTGACGACGTTCGAGATGCTGTACGGGCGCCGCCAGACGATGGTGATCTCGGTCAAGATGCCGACCGCCGTGAGTGTCAACGACGCGATGCTCCGGGCGGAGGAGGCGATGCGCATCGCCCATCGGCTGCGGCCCAGCGTCGAAGACGATTTCACGGTGGACACGGGCGAGGGATTGATCGCGTTCTGGGCCAAGCTCACGCGGGTCATCTTCACCGTGGTGCCGGCCGTCGTGGTGATCGGAGTCGTCGTGGGTGGGATCGTGATCATGAACATCATGCTGATGAGCGTGACGGAGCGCACGCGCGAGATCGGGGTTCGCAAGTCGCTGGGCGCGTCGCGGCGCGACATCCGGCGCCAGTTTCTGGCGGAGTCGATGACGTTGTCGCTGCTCGGCGGCGTGGCCGGCCTGGCCGCCGGCGCGGGGCTGGCGTTCCTGGTCCAGCTGGTCACCCCGCTCCCCGCCCGCGTCACCCTGTGGTCGGTGGGGGTGGCGTTGACCCTCGGCATCAGCGTCGGCGTCGCCTTCGGCGTTTACCCCGCGATCCGCGCCAGCCGCCTCGACCCGATCGAGGCGCTGCGGTACGAATAGATGGCCCCGCCCCTCCACGCCGTCCGCGAAGGCTGGCGCATCGCGCTCGACCAGCTGCGCGCCAACAAGCTGCGCTCGGCGCTGACGATCCTCGGCGTCGTGATCGGCATCGCCACGGTGATGGCGATGGCCTCCATCGTGGCCGGCTTCCGCGAGCAGATCGTGAACACCCTCGAGGTCGTCGGGCCCACGACGTTCCGGGTGTTGCGCTACTTCTCGTCGACGCCGTTGAACCCCGACGCGCTGCCGCGCGAGGTCCGCATCCGGCCGAAGCTGACGGCGCCCGAAGCCGAGGCCGTCGCGCGCCTCCCGGAAATCCATTACGCGGCGATCTGGACGCAGCTGTTCCAGCGCTTCGAGTACGGCGGCGAGCGCACCCGGTTCCTCAGCGTGTTCGGCGCCGACGACCGTTTCATGGAGATCCTCGGCGGCACCTTGGCGCGGGGCCGGCCGTTCACCCCTGCGGAGCTGCGCGACGGCGCCCCCATCATCATCGTGGAGCAGCGCACGGTGGACCGGCTGTTCGGCTCCATCAATCCGCTCGGGCGCATCGTGCGCGTCGGCGGGCGGCCGTTCCGCGTCGTGGGCGTGTGGCAGCGCCCCACCAACATCTTCGAGGTCCCCGGCACGCCCGAGCTCGCCGGCGTGATGCCGTTCGAGGCGGCGCGCCGCAACTTCTTCATCGACGAAGTGAACGGGCTGATCATCCTGGTGAAGCCGAAGCCCGGGGTGCCCGTCTCGCGGGCGATGGACGCGGCCACGGTGCAGCTGCGACGGATGCGAGGGACTCGCGTCGGCGACCCGAACAGCTTCGACCTGCTGACATCCGACCAGGTCTTGAGCATCTTCGACAGCCTCACGGGGGCGTTTTTCCTCGTGATGCTGGTGCTGTCGAGCATCGCCCTGATGGTGGGGGGCATCGGCGTGATGGCGATCATGATGGTGTCGGTGACGAGCCGCACGCGGGAGATCGGCCTGCGCAAGGCCCTGGGCGCCACCCCGCACGCGATTCTCTGGCAGTTTCTCGTCGAAGCCGCGACGCTCACGCTCATGGGCGGGATCATCGGGATCGTGATCGGGCTGGGGCTCGGCGAGGCGTTGAAGCGCCTGCTCGACTTCAACACGACCGTTCCGGTGTGGAGCGCCGGAGTCGCGACGGCGATGTCGATCGTCGTCGGGTTGGTCTTCGGGATCGCGCCCGCGGCGAGGGCGGCGCGGTTGGATCCCGTTGAAGCGTTAAGATACGAATGACAAAACGCGGAGCGGGGAACGAGGAACGCGGAACTGACCAGCGATGTTCCGCGTTCCCACTTCCGCGTTCCGCGTTGGGAGAGACTCAGTGAACCAGCAAGTAGATTTGCTCGCGATCGCCGCCCATCGCGACGACGCCGAGCTGACGTGCGGCGGCACGCTGGCCAAGGTGGCGCGCGCCGGGCAGCGCGTGGGTATCCTGGACCTCACCCAAGGCGAGATGGGCACGCGGGGGGACGCGGCGACCCGGGCCGCCGAAGCGGAGCGGGCCGCCCAAGCACTGGGCGTGCACCTGCGGCGCAACGCCGAGCTCCGGGACGCGTACGTTCAAAACGATGAGTCGTCGCGTAAGAAAATCGTCGAACTGATTCGTGAACTGCGACCGCGCGTCGTGATCCTCCCCTACCCCGTCGGGCGGCACCCCGACCACCGCATCGCCTCCGAGCTGGCGCGGGACGCCTGCTACCTCGCGGGCCTCGCCAAGTACGCGCCGCGGCCCGGCCTCGCGGCGCATCGGCCGTTCAAGATCCTCTACGCGCTCGCCTACCGCGAGGACCCGGTGAAGCCGTCGTTCGTCGTGGACATCTCCGCCACGTTCGACGCCAAGATGGCGGCGATCCGCTGCTACACCTCGCAGTTCGACGGCGCGAAGGCCGCCGGGGAGATCCACCCCACGGGTCAGGACCTCTACGAGCTGATCCGCGTGCAGTCGGCCCACTACGGCTCCCTCATCCGCAAGCCGTACGGCGAGCCGTTCTTCACCTTGGAGACGCTCGAGGTCGACGACGTACTGCGGCTTGGCGTGCAGTCGCTGTGACGTCTAGATTTCCGGAGCGATGACCCGGCGCACGGTGTACCTCGACAACGCCGCGACCACTCCGGTCCGGCCGGAAGTGCTGGAGGCGATGCTGCCCTACCTGGGCCGCGACGCGTTCGGCAACCCGTCGTCCGCCCACCGCTTCGGGCGGGCGGCGCGGGCGGGAATCGAGGAAGCGAAGCGCACCATCGCCGAGGCGCTGGGCGCCGAGCCCAATCAGGTGATCTTCACCTCGGGCGGCACGGAAGCGGACAACCTGGCGGTGATCGGCGCGGCGCTGGCGGCGCGCGCCCACGGCGGCCCCTTCCGGGTGGCGGTGTCGGCGATCGAGCACAAGGCCGTCCTCGCCGCCGCCCATGCCGTGACGCACCTGGGCGGCGAGGAGATCATCCTGCCGGTCAGCGCCTCGGGGGTCGTGGAGGAAGAGGCGCTCGCGGACGCGCTGCGCCGCGGCGTGGCGGTCGTCAGCGTCATGTGGGTGAACAACGAGGTCGGGGTGGTGCAGCCGGTCGCGCGGCTCGCCGCCCGATGTCGCGAGGCGCACGTCTGCTTCCACTCGGACGCCGTCCAGGCGTTCGGCAAGATTCCTGTTTCCCTCGCGGACGTCGGCTGCACGCTCCTGACCATCTCGGGCCACAAGATCGGCGCCCCCAAGGGCGTCGGGGCGCTCGTCGTGCGCGACCGCCACGCGGTCGAGGCGATCATCCACGGCGGCGGGCAGCAGTTCGGCATCCGGCCCGGAACCGAGAACGTTCCCGGGATCGTGGCGTTGGGCACCGCGGTCGGGCTCGCGGCCCGGGAGCAGGTGGACGAAGCGGCACGGCTCCGGGCGCTGCGGGACGAGCTGGAGCACCGCATTCTCGCCATCGTCCCCGACGCGGTGATCAACGGCTGGCAGACCGAGCGCGCCCCGCACGTGTCCAACGTGTCGATCCCCGGCACCGACAGCGAGGCGCTGCTGATGCACTTCGATCTCGCCGGCGTTGCGTGCTCGTCGGGGTCGGCGTGCAGCACCGGCTCGGTCGAGCCCTCGCATGTCCTCACGGCGATGGGCGTGCCGCGCGAGCTCGGGGTCGCGGCGCTGCGCTTCTCGTTCGGGCGCGAGAACACCGCGGACGACGTGGACTTCGCCGCCCAGGCGCTGCCCAAGATCGTGGAAAAGGTCCGGGCGCTGAGCGCGGTCCTGCATCGATGAAGGCCAAAGTCCTCGTCGCGATGTCGGGCGGGGTGGATAGCTCCGTCGCCGCCGCGCTGCTCGTCGAGCAGGGCTATGACGTCATCGGCGCGACGATGAAGCTGTTCTGCTACGGCGACAGCGTCCCCGACCGCCCGTGCTGCTCGCTCGATTCCATCACCGATGCCAAGCTCGTCGCCCACACACTCGGCATTCCGCACTACGTCCTGAACCTCGAGGACCGCTTCAGGCGGGACGTGATCGCCGACTTCGTCGCCGAGTACTCGCGCGGCCGCACCCCGATTCCGTGCGTGCGCTGCAACTCGTTCACCAAGTTCCGGGACTTCCGCGCCCACGCCGACGCCCTGGACTGCGAGTTCATCGCCACCGGGCACTACGTGGTCACCCGGGACGGTGCGGTGTACCGCGGCGCCGATCCCCGGAAGGACCAGTCGTACTTCCTGTGGGGGATCGACCGCGCGGTGGTCGCGCGGATGCTGACGCCCGTCGGCCCGCTGTCGAAGCCCGAGACCCGCGCCATCGCAAAGCGCCTCGGTCTGGTCACGGCCGAGAAGCCGGAGTCGGTGGAGATCTGCTTCGTGCCCGACGGCGACTACGCGACCGTCCTGGAGCGCCACCTCCCCGAGGCGGCGCCCGCGCTCGCCCCGGGACCGCTCGTCACCGTGGGGGGCGACGTCGTCGGCGAGCACGACGGCTTCGCGCGCTACACCGTCGGCCAGCGCCGCCGGCTCCCCGGCGGCTTCGCCGAGCCGATGTACGTCGTGGCGATCCGCCCCGAGACCCGCGAGGTCGTGATCGGGCGTGACGCGGAGCTGTTCGGCCATGCGGTGCGCCTCGAGGAGGTCAACTGGCTCGCCGAGCCACTGACGTCCGGCGATACGGCCCATGTGCAGTGCCGCTACCGGGCGCGCGCCGTCCCGGCGCTGGTGCGTGCGTGCCACGACGCGACGCTGAGCCTGGAGCTCGCCGAGCCGGTGCGAGCGATCACGCCGGGGCAGTCCGGCGTCCTCTACGACGCATCGGGACGGCTCCTGGGCGGAGGGATCATCGAGGCCTAGCATGACCCTGCCCCGTTCGACCGCCGTTGCCGCGTCCGCTTTCGGCGCGCTCCTCGCCGCCTGCGCCGAAACGCTTCCCCCCACCGCCCGACCGCTGCTGCCGGGCCATCTCGCCGACAGCCTGACGACGTTCACCACCCTGACGCAGACCCAGACGTTCCTCAGCTTCCGGGTGCTGGGACCGCTGAGCGCCGTCCCGGGCGCTTCCGGCACGGCGCCGATTTTCCCCGACTCGATGCTGCGCCGAGTGTTCCACTGGGACGCAGGGACGCATCAATACGCGAGTCCTCCGCAAGACACGGTCGGGGGACCGGCGTCGGGCGTGCGGTTCGTCCTCTACGCCCCCGACACCACGGCCGGCCTGCCGATCGAGCCGACCGTGCAGGTCGGCCAAGCCGACCTGCTGGACGCTTCGCTCCCCGACACGACGCGGCTGCGGGTGTTCGCGACCGGCGGCACCTTGATGACCACCATCGATTTCACGATGCGCGGTCGGTTCGTCCAGGACTCGCTGTCGGCGTTCTACGATGGGTGCCTGTTCGACGCCCTGGCACGCAGCGCCTGCCTGACCGACTCGATAGTGCAGCGAGTCGACAACGGCGACACGATCGTCACGGTCGCCGGCATCGGGAGCGTCACCGGCCAGTTCCTGACGTACACGGTGGGAATTCGGCTGGGAGCGTCGCAGATCGTCCAGGCGGTGGACCTCGTCGTGGAGGAACCGGAGCTGGGGGAAACCGTGCGGTTCTTCGGCACCCTCGCCGTGCAAGGATCGACCCCGTCGGCGAACCTCAGCGTGACGGTGAACGGGCTGCCGTTCGCCACAATCCAGGGTCCTGTTCGCGCTGCCGGGCCGCCTGCTCGACACCGGTCGCGCGCTGGCCCGGCCGGGCCAGCGCGTCCTGGGCGGGTGACGCGCGTGACGTACCGCCTGCTCGCGGATGTGACGGTGCTGCTGCACGGCGCCTTCGTCGCGTTCGTCGCCCTGGGCGGGCTGCTCGCGTGGCGGAGGCGGTGGGTGGCGTGGGTCCACGTGCCCTGCGCCGCGTGGGGGGCGCTGATCGAGCTGGCGGGCTGGGTGTGCCCGCTCACGCCGCTGGAGAACGCGTTCCGCGCCCGGGCCGGCGAGGCCGGTTACCGCGGCGGCTTCATCGAGCATTATCTCGTGCCGGCCATCTATCCGGCGGGGCTGACGCGCGCGCAGCAGGTCGTGCTGGGCGTCGCGGTGCTCGCCATCAACATCGTCGCCTACGGGCTGCTGATCCGGAGAGGAGCGTCGCCCCGATGACCACGCGTCGCCGTTTTCTGACTTCCCTGCTCGCGACCACCGCCGCGGTCCCGGCCTTCCGCAACGATGCGGTCGCCCACGCGCTGCGGACAACGCGGCGCGCCGCGGGGCGCGGCGCCGCAGACGTCGCCCAGGACGAGGATTACTGGCTGGAGATCCAACGGGCGTTCGACATCGACCGCGGCCTGATCAACCTCAACAACGGCGGCGTCGCGCCCAGCCCGCGCGTCGTGAATGACGCGTTCCGTCGCTACCTCGACGTGTCGAACCAGGCGCCGTCGATCACGATGTGGGCGTGGCTCGAGCCCGAGATCGAGGCGGTGCGGCGCCGGCTCGCCGCCGCGTTCGGATGCGACCCCGAGGAGATGGCCATTACCCGCAATGCCAGCGAGGCCCTGGAGATCGTGCAGCTGGGGATTCCGCTGGAGCGGGGCGACGAAGTGCTGACGACGACGCAGGACTACCCGCGCATGATCACCACGTGGAAGCAGCGCGAGCGGCGCGACGGCATCGTGCTGAAGCAGTTCCCCTTCCCCGTGCCGCCCAGCTCGATGGGCGACCTCGCCAGCCGCTTCGAGCGCGCCATTACCCCCAAGACCAAGGTCATCCACGTCTGCCACATCACCAATCTGACAGGGCAGATCTTCCCGATCCGCGACATCTGCCGCATGGCCCGGGCGCGGGGGATCGAGGTGATCGTGGACGGGGCACACGCGTTCGCCCACTTCCCGTTCACCCGCGACGATTTGGACTGCGACTACTACGGCACAAGCCTGCACAAATGGCTCACGGCCCCGATCGGGACCGGGTTCCTGTACGTGCGCCGCGAGAAGATCGAGAAGATCTGGCCGATGATGGCGGCGCCGCCGGAGATGAACGCCAACATCCGCAAGTTCGAGGAGATCGGCACGCACCCCGCGGCGAACCACAACGCCATCGCCGAGGCGTTGAACTTCTACGAAGCGATCGGTCCGGAGCGCAAAGCGGCGCGGCTGCGGTTCCTGCGCGACCGCTGGGCCAAGCGGCTGGAGAAGCTGCCCGGGGTGAGAATCCTGACCGCCTACGACCCCGCGATGTCGTGCGGGCTGGCGTCGTTCACTCCGGCGGCGCTCGACGTGGGCAAGGTGGGCTCGTACCTGTACGACAAACACAAGATCATCGTGACGCCGATCGCGCATCCCGAGTTCAACTGTATCCGGGTGACGCCCAACGTCTACACGACGCTCGGCGACATCGACCGCTTCGGGGACGCGATGGAAGAGGTGATCAAGAAGGGACTCCCCGTTTCATGACGGCGTGATCATTTCGGGATCCACGCGACGATCCGGAGTGGTCCCCCGCTGCCGCCGCCGATCTTCATCGGCAGCGCGACCACGAAGCTCCCGGTGGCGGGGAGCCGGTCCAGGTTGGCGACGTTCTCGAGCCCCGGGATGTCGGCGGCGAACAGGATCTGGTGCACGTCGAACGTGGTGGATTGCCCGTAATCGAGACTCGGCGTGTCGAGGCCCACCGCGTGGACGCGGCGCGCCACCAACCACCGGGCCGTCTCCGGCGCGATCCCCGGGAAGTGCAGCTCCGGCACCGCCGCGGCGCCGGTCCTCGTCGTCCCCAGGTAGCGGGCGCGGTCCGGCCAGCGATTCCCCCACCCCGTCAAGAACAGCACGATCGCGCCCTCCGGGACCGCACCATGGACGCGCTCCCACGCCTCGAGCGCCGCGACCGGGACGCGGTAGTCTGGCCCGCCCGGCTCGACATCAGGCCGCAGGTCCACGACGATCGCCGGGCCGATCAGCTGCGTCACGGGAATCTGATCCGTCGTGTGCCGCCCCTCGGCGAAGTGCACCGGGGCGTCGAGGTGGGTGCCCCCGTGCTCGGCGGCCGCGAAGTTGTTCGCGGCGTAATAGTAGCCGGCCGGGGTGCGCTGCGCGGAGACGACCTCGAGCCGGAACGGCTTTGCGGTCGGCCAGTAGATGGTGGTCGAATCGAACGTGTACGACAGGTCGATCCAGCTACCGCCGGCGAACGGAGCGGCAGCCGGACGGCAGGCGGCGGCGAGGGCCGCGACTAGGAACAGGCGTCGCATGGTTCCAACCTGGCAGTTGCCAGAGAAGTTGCAAGACGTCAAGTTGCGAGTGGTCTCCAACCGAAGGTGCCAGTTGCGAGCGCTTATCCTCTCCGTTCTCGTCATCGCCGCCTGCGGCAAGTCGGGTGCCAACGACGCCGCCCGCCGCGACACGCTCACCGAGCGCCAGCACGATAGCATCCTCGCGCGATCTCAGATCCCGGGCGCGAAAGCCGTGGGCCGCGCAATGACCGCCGCCGATTCGATGAGCGCGCGGGTGCGCGCCAGCGACACGGTCCGGAGCGACACCCTGCCGTGAGACGCCTGGCCGCGCTGGCGCTGGCGACCGTCGCCTGCGCCCACGGCTCGCCGTGCCGCACCCGCGACTTCCGCCAGATCGCCGCCTGGTCGCGCCCCTACGTCGGGACGTGGGTCGTCGGGCACGGGGACACGCTCACCCTTCCCCAGATGGGCGACCGCTTCCGGCTCGCCGGCTTCACGCTCGACACGGACACCGTCTCACTCGGGGGAGGACGGGAGTGCCGCTTCCGGGGACGGCTCCTCTTCAGCGCGCCGCGCGCCGAAACGCTCGCCGTCACCTGGTACGCGGTGCCCGAACGCGTCACGGTCTACGGGTGGCCGGTGGACCTGGGACCGTTTGCGGGGCTGTGGGTGTCGTGGTGGGGTCGCGATTCGCTGCGCGGCACCTTGCTGTTCGACCAGACGCTCGGCGTCCAAGTGCGGCCGGGTGTCACAGCCGGGTTCGTCGCCGGGCGGCGACGCCCGTAGTTATCTTCCTGCCATGGCGAATCCCGTGGGGCCGGGGGTCGGCTTCGGCGGCGCGTTGACCGGCGTCGTCCTCGGCGGGTTCGGCTGGCTCGTGATCTCCGGGCTCGTGATCCACGATGCGTTGGTGTGGGCTCCGCCCATCGTGCTCGGCGCGGGGCTGTGGTGGGGCGCGAGGCGCGCGTTCGCGGCGCGGCCCGAGCGCTGGGCCACCCTCCTCGGGGTCGCGATGCTGTGCGTGCTGCTCGTCGCGGCCCTGTACCTCGAGCCCGTGCTCCGGCGCATCCCCGAGCGTCTGGCCGGCATACCAACCGGGCGCTCCCTGCCCCTGTTGCAGCTTAAGCTGACCCTAGGTTTGCTCGCCGCGCTGGCGGTGACGCTGGTGGGGCGCGACCTGTTCAAGGAGCCATGACGTGGCGCTGACGGCCACCGAGCGCACGGCGCTCATCGAGCGGTATGTCCGCGGGCCGGCCCTGCTCAAGGCTGCCCTCAAGAAGGTCCCCGCGGAGGCGATGCAATGGCGGCCGGCGCCGGGAAAGTGGTCGGCGCACGAGGTCATCGTGCATTGCGCCGACAGCGAGACCAATGCCGTCGCCCGGATCCGGTTCCTGCTCGCCGAAGAGCAGCCCGTCATCCAGGGGTACGACCAGGACCGCTGGGCGCGGGTGCTCGACTATCACACGTTGCCCGTCGAGACGGCGCTGGCCACCGTCGCGGCGGTACGGGCCAACACGGCGCCGCTGCTGAAGCGCATGTCCGAACGGGACACACCGAGTCCGGCCGCTACGCGGCGGAGGACTGGCTCAAGATCTACGCCGAGCACCTCGAGATCCACACGCGCCAGCTGGAGCGCAACCTCGCCGCCTGGAAGGCCAAATGAAAGGTTTCGTGTTTCGCCTCGTGATCACCGCAGTGGGCCTCCTGGCGGCCGCGGAGATCGTTCCCGGGATCACGATCGTGGGATGGCGCAGTCTCATCGTGGCGGCCCTGGTGCTCGGGATCGTGAACGCCATCGTGCGGCCGGTGCTGCTGTTCCTGACCCTGCCGATCACGGTGCTCACGCTGGGGCTGTTCCTGCTCGTCGTGAACGGGATCTCGCTGGTAATCGTCGCCTGGCTGGTGCCGGGGTTCGCGGTGGCGGGGCTCGGCGCGGCCACGCTCGGCGCCCTGGTCGTCGGACTCACCAGCTGGTTCGCCTCGACGTTCATCAGCGGCTCGGGCCGCATCATGCACTTCCGGAAGGTCGAGGTTCGCGACCGCCGGCTCGATGGCTAAGAAGTCGCCGGCCTACGGCGACCTCGAAACGCCCGCGCTCCTCCTCCATCTCGACGTGGTGGAGCGCAACGTCGTTCGCATGGCCGAGCGCGCCAAGGACCTCGGCGTCGCGCTGCGGCCCCACATCAAGACCCACAAGTGTCTCGAGCTGGGCAAGCGCCAGCTGCGTCACGGTGCGACGGGCATCACGGTATCGACGCTGGTCGAGGCGGAGGCGTTCGCCGCCGCGGGATTCACCGACATCACCTGGGCGTTCCCGCTTGACCCGACGCACCTGCCCCACGCCCGGCGCATCGCCGCAAAGACCGGCGCCAGCCTGCGCGTGGTGGTGGACGATCTCGCCACCGCCAAGGCGCTGCGGCGCTCGGGGCTGCACGCCTGGCTCAAAGTGGACTGCGGCAATCACCGAGCCGGCGTGGACCCGGAATCGGCCTACGCGCTGGAAGTCGCCAAAGAGCTCGGGGAAGAACGCGGCGTCTTCTTCGACGGCATCCTCAGCCACTCGGGGCACGCGTATCGGACCACGAACCGCGAGGAGGCAGCGCAGGTCGCGGAATCGGAGCGTCTGGTGATGGTGCGGTTCGGCCAGCGGCTCGCGACCGTGGGGATTCCGGTGCGCGGGATCAGCGTCGGCTCGACGCCGGCGATGGCGGCGGTACGCGACCTCACCGGCGTCTCCGAGGCGCGGCCCGGCAACTACGTGTTTTACGATCGGACGATGCTGCTGATCGGCGTTTGCGAGCCGGGCGACGTCGGCGTTACGGTGCTGGCCACGGTGGTCTCCCACCAGCCGGGCGCGTCGCACTTCATCGTCGACGCCGGCGCGTTGGCGCTGTCCAAGGACCCGGGGCCGGGGCACGGGGGATTGCCGCAGGCGATGGGAGCCGTTCAGCGGCATCCCGAGCTGACGGTGGCGTCGCTGTCCCAGGAGCACGGGTTGATCCGCGGCGCCACGCCCGAAGACCTCGATGGGAAGTTCCGGGTCGGCGAGCGGGTCGAGATCGTGCCGAACCATTCCTGCCTCACCGTCGCGCACTTCGACGTTTATCACGTGATCAAGGGCGGTCGGGTGGTCGAGCGTTGGCCGATCGCCCGGGGCCGCTGAAACGGGAGGGCCGATGCGGATCATCCTGAGACATTTCTTTCTGGCGACACTCCCCCTCGTGTTCGGCATCGCGGCGGGCTGGGGATTCGCCTTCTCGGTACCGAGCTGCGGGCGCTTGGTCGGGCCGGTGTTCGGGCCCAAATGCCACTGGAAGCAGCTCGAGTATCAGATTCAATTCCATATGGCCGGCGTGGCCTTCGGCTGCCTGCTGGCCGCCACGCTGGGGGCGAGCATGGAACTTCGCCGCCGCCGCGCCGTACAACGAGCGACTTCGACAGGAGGCACGTCATGATTCGCACCGCTTTCCCGCTGATGCTGCTGGCCGCGGCGATCGCCCCCCTCGCCGCGCAGGACACCACGAAGGCCGCCGCGCCGGCCCCGGCGCCCGCCGCCCCGGCATTGAGCGTCGCCGACGCGGCGGTGGCGCGCACGGTGGTGGACCGGGCGCCGCAGGATACGGGCGCGGTCTTCCCGGATTCGGTGGGCTCGCTGGTCTTCTTCACGAAGATCTCCGGCGCCCCGGCGGGGGCCGCGACCGTCGTGCATCACGTGTGGTATCACGGGGACACGCAGGTCGCCGATGTGGAGCTGCACATCGCGGGCTCTCCATGGCGGACCTGGAGCCGCAAGACCGTCCCCGCCGATTGGACGGGGGCCTGGCACGTGGAGGTGCACGATGCGAGCGGTGCCGTGCTGAAACGGGTCGATTTCACGGTCGGACAGTAAGCGTTGCGCCGCGGCGTGGAGGCTTAGGGGCTTAGCGACACGGCCTCTAAGCCTCTATTTTATTCCCCCATGGATCTGCTCCAGCAGGTCGCGGCGAACCTCGAGATTGAGGAAGGGACGGCGGAGAAAGGCATCGGCGCCATGCTCATGGCCCTGCGCATGGCCCTCCCCAAGGACACCTTCGAGCAGGTCAAGAAAGCGATCCCCAACAGCGAGAGCATGATGGGGCACGCGCTGATGAGCGGCTCGCGCACCGGCGAGCTGGCGGTCGCCACCGGCCCATCGGGACTGCTCGCCGCCCTCGCGGCCGCCGGGATCAACAAGACCGACGTGCCGCGTCTCGGCCGCATGGTGCTCGAGCACGTGCGCGCGGTGATTGGAGCCCCAGCCGTCACCAAGTTTCTCGAGATGCACCCGGCGCTTAAGGAATAGGCGCGAGGTTCCCAGCCTCAAGGCATCAGAGTAGTTCCCAGACGCCAAGCAAACAGTGGTCCCACGCCGCCAGCGCAAGCTGCAAGAAAATGCTCCCGCGGGCGGAGATTTGGTTATGTGGGAGAAACCAGCGCGGCGAACTTGCACGCCATGGGGCATTTCAAGCAGCTCAAAGCGTGGCAACACGCGCGCACGCTCGCCGTGTTGTCGAAGCCAGCGATCGAGCGGCTACCAGTTTCTGAGCGGGACGCCCTCGCTTCGCAGTGGCAGCGGGCGACCTATTCGGTTGCGCTGAACATCGCGGAGGGGGCAAGTCGGAGAGGAGCGAAAGACTTCCGGCGACACCTCGATATCGCACGTGCATCGCTGGACGAGATCGAGGCGATACTCGATCTGGTCGTGAGTCTTGGCTACTTCCGGGCGGAAGAGCTGGCGAAGGTCGAGGCGATCCGCGATGAGTGTGCGAAAACGGTCTTCGGTCTGATCCGCAAGCTTGCAGCCGCCAGCTTGTAGCCACTGTTCGCTTGGCGTCTGGGAACTACCCTGACAGCTTGTGCCTTGGACGCTTGTAACTAGTTGAGCTGGGGCGGGAGGATTCGAACCTCCAACCTCCCGGTTAACAGCCGGGTGCTCCGCCAATTGAGCTACACCCCATCGCCCCACACCCCGAAAACCGCCCCCAGCAAGTTACTTTATCCCAACGATGAACGTCGACATCACCCCGGCCACCGCCGGCGACCTGGGTCGCGTGCTCGAGCTGCTCGAGCACAATCACCTGCCGCGCGCCGAAATCGAACGCCACGTCGATACCCTGCTCGTGGCCCGGGAAGGCGACCGCATCGTCGGCTGCGGCGCCGTCGAGCTGTACGGCAAGGCGGGGTTGGTGCGGTCGATCGCCGTGGACCTCCCGCACCGCGGCCTTGGCCTCGGCATCCAGCTCACCGAAGCGGTCCTCGCCCTGGCCCGCTCCCACGGCCTGAAGACCGTGTACCTGCTCACCGAAACCGCCCAGGGGTTCTTCCCGCGCTTCGGCTTCCGCTCGATCCGTCGCGAAGAGGTGGACCCGGCCGTAAAGCGGTCGGTGGAGTTCACCAAGGCCTGCCCGGAGACGGCGCACGCGATGCGCGCCGAGCTGGCGTGAGACAGCTGGTCATCCCCCGCTACGGGCCGCCCGAGGTCCTGGAAGTGCGGGAGGCATCGGAGCCGCGCGTCGAGCCGGGCACGGTGCGGATCCGCGTGCACGCCGCGGGCATCAACTTTTCGGACCTGCTCGCCCGGCAGGGCCTGTACCCCGACGCCCCGAAGCCCCCGTGCACCATCGGCTACGAAGTGGCCGGCGCGGTCGATGCCGTGAGCGAGGGGGTCACCACGATCCGCCGTGGGGACCTGGTCATCGCGACAACGCGGTTCGGCGGTCAGAGCGAGCTGGTCGTCGTCCCAGCGAGCTCGGTGTTCCCCCTCCCCCCCGGCTGGACCTTCGAGCAGGGCGCCGCCTTTCCGGTCGTGTATCTCACCGCGCATCACATGCTAGTGCGCGTGGCCGCGGTGCAACGCGGGGAGACGGTGCTGGTCCACGCCGCCGCCGGCGGGGTGGGGCTCGCCGTCGCCGAGCTGGGGCGCATCTTCGGCTTCCGCGTGCTGGGGCTTGCCTCCGCCGCGAAACACGAGGTCCTGCGCGCGTACGGCGTCGAGCCGCTCGACGGCCGCGACCCGCGCTGGTTCGACGCGGTCCGCGCCGCCGCCCCGGATGGCGTGGACGTGGTGCTCGACGCCGTCGGGGGCGACTCCTGGCGGCACGGCTACCGCCTGCTGGCGCCCGCCGGCCGGCTGGTCTGCTACGGGGCGTCGGTGCTCTCCCAGGGCTCGCGGCGCAATCTGGTGAGAACGCTGTGGCGGCTGCTGCGCTTCCCGCGGTTCGGCCCGCTCACGCTGATGCACGACAACCGCAGCGTCGCGGGCGTGAACCTGGGACACCTCTGGAAGGAGCGGGCGCTGCTCGACCCACAGATCGCGGCCCTCGTCGGCTACGCGCGCGAGGGAAAGCTCACACCGCGGGTGGACCGCGCCTTTCCGCTCGCCGAGGCGGCCGCGGCGCACCGGTATATCCACGAGCGGCGCAATGTGGGGAAAGTCGTGCTGACGTTTGACTGACGTCAGACGTCTGACGTCAGTATTTAAGCCCGGTCTTCTCGGCGAATGCCTTCACCGCCGCTTCCTGCTCGGGACTGAGTTTCTCGGGGATCTGCACATGGACCTCGACGAACTGGTCCCCGCGCCGCCCGTTCTTCTCGATTCCCTGTCCCGGGATTCTGAACTTCTGCCCGTGCTGGGTGCCGGGCGGCACGCGCAGCACGACGCGCCGGTCGTCGAGCGTGCGCACGCGGATCCGCGTGCCGAGCATCGCCTGGACGAGGTTGATCGGCACGGTGCACAACACGTCGAGCCCCTCGCGGCGGAAGAAGTGGTCGGGCTCGACCTTGAAGACCGCCACCACATCGCCTTTGCCCTTCGCCCCCTGGCCGCGCAGCCGCACTCGTGTGCCGTCTTCCGTCCCCGGTTGCACGCTGAGCATCAGGCGCTTCTCGACCCGCACCTCCCCCGCTCCCTGGCACGTGGGGCAGCGCTCCGAGGGGATGTGCCCTTTGCCGCGGCACATCGGGCACGGCCGGTTCACGGCGAATCCTCCCTGCCCGAACGACACCGTGCCGCGGCCCTTGCACTCGGGGCACGTCTTGATCGTCGCGCCGGGCGCCGCTCCCTTCCCGCCACACGTGGGGCAGACCTCCGGCATCGGGAGCGTGATGGGAACCTTCCCGCCGAGCGCGGCGACCTTGAACGGGATCGAGACCGTGACCTCGATCGACTCGTCCGCCTCCTCCCCCTCGCGAGTGCCGCGGCGGCCGAAGATGGACGAGAACAGGTCTCCGAGGCCGCCGAACGAGCCAAGATCGGAGAGATCGAAGTCGAGGCCCGCTCCTCCCGGTGGTGGCCCCCCCCCTCCCGGCCCGGTGCGCGACCCGGCGCCGCCGTACCCGGCGAACGCGCCGTAGCGACGCAGCTGGTCGTACTTCTTGCGTTTCTCCGGATCGCTCAGGACATCATGCGCTTCGTTGATTTCTTTGAAGCGCTCGGCCGACTGCGGGCTGTTGGGGTTGCGGTCGGGATGGTGCTGCTTCGCGAGCCGGCGGAATGCCTTCTTGATCTCGTCCGTCGTCGCCGTCTCGGAGACGCCCAGGACCTGATAATAGTCGCGCTGTGTGGCCATGTTACCCTTCCCCCATCCCCCTTCCCCCGTCCCGAGTTTCTCCCTCCCCCGACCATTTGAGCACCAACACGCGCGCCGGCCGGACGAGCTGCGCGCCGAGCCGGTAGCCCGCCTGCAGCACCTGGCCCACCGTGTTGTCCTGCTCGGCCGACGGCGCGGGCGCCACGGTCACGGCCTCGTGCACGGCCGGATCGAACCGCACGCCCGACTCATCGAGCCGTCGCACGCCAAGGGCCTCCAGCTCTTTCCAGATCTTGCGCTCGACCAGGTCCACCCCGTCGTGCATCGTCTTGGCGTCCGTCGTCGCGGGATCGACGTGGGCAAAGCGAGCCAGGTCGTCGAGGGCATCCACCAGCCGCTGCACCACATCCGCCTGCGCCTTCCCCCACATCTCGGTCCGCTCCCGGCTCATGCGCTTCTTGTAGTTGTCGAATTCGGCGGCGAGCCGCAGGTAGCGATCCTGTACCTCCGCCAGCTGCGCCTCCAGACGTGCGACGGCCTCAGCGGCCGGCTCGACCACCGCCGCCCCCTCCGGCACTTGGACCGGCTGCCGGGGCGTTTGCGTCTCTTTGTCTTTCTTGCTCATGGCCTTCCCGGTGACGGGCAACCCGCGTGCCGCCGCGTTCGGTCGTTTTGGCGGCCCACAGCGTCTACGATCATCGGAAAATGAAGTTTCACAACAAGATAGCCGCTGGCGCCAACACTGTCGAGGCGGTCAGCCGAGACCGAGCGACTGCAGAAACGCCACCGCGTCGTCGAGCGGCTTCTCCGGCTCGGGATCGTGGAGCAGCTCGTGATAGCGCTCAGCGTACCAGCGCACCTGCGCCGGCGCGTGGATGCTATCGGCGAACGCGCGGGCTTGATGCGCGTCCGTGATCCGGTCCTCCCCGGCCAAGAGGAACAACGCCGGCGTCTCGATGCGATGGGCGTCGGCCGGGACCGCGCGATGCGCCCACTGAATCTCCCGCCACGCGCCCGCGGTCATCACGCGGTGCACCAGCGGATCGGTATCGTACGCCGGCGCGACGGCGGGATCGCGGCTGAGGTGCGCGCTGGCCAAGTCGATCGGCAGCGCCAGCGTCGGCCACAGGTCGGCGAGCACCCGGCCAAGCAGCACCTTCCACCACCGGGGCTGGAAGGCCAGGCCGAGCCACGGGGAGACGAGCACGGCCCCGGCCAGCGCGTCCCCGGGCTGGGTCTCGAGGTAGCGCAGGGCGACGAGTCCGCCGAACGACAGGCCGAGGAGCACTTGTGGGGCGGCGGTGCGCTTGCGAACGACGCGCCGGAACGCCTGCAGGTCGCCCATGAGCTGGCTGAAGCGCGAGAGGTGGCCCCGCCGCCCGCTCGACCGCCCGTGACCGCGCCAGTCGAGCGCGTAGGCGGCGAAGCCTTCGCGCCGCAAACGCTCGGCGACGGCGGTCCAGCGTCCGCTGTGGTCCGACCAGCCGTGCAGCACGAGGATCGCCGCGTGGGGGGACTCCGGCTCGACGGCTTCGTAGTGCAGCGGCAGCCCGTCCGGCGCGACGAGGGAGGGCATCAGGCCGCTCCCAGCAATCGCCGCAGGAGGTCGAGCGCCGCCTGCGCGCCGCGGCGGCGGATTTCTTCGCGGTCGCCCGGAAAAATGCGCTTGAGCGCGCGGACGTTCTCGCCCGCGGCGGCAGCGAGCCACACGGTGCCCACCGGCTTCTCCGGCGTCCCACCGGACGGCCCGGCGATGCCGGTGACCGCGAGGGCGCAATAGGCGTTGAAGACGCGTTGCGCTCCCGCCGCCATCGCGCGGACGGTCTCCTCGGACACGGCCCCGTGCTGCTCGACGATGTCGGACGGAACCCCGAGGAGATCGGTTTTCACCCCGTTCGCGTAAGCGACCACGCCCCCGACGAACACGTCCGAGGCGCCGGGTACGGCGGTGAGCCGCGCGCCCAGCAGGCCACCGGTGCACGATTCCGCGACGGCGAGGCGGCCGCGGCGGGCGCGCACGGCGTCGAGCACGACCGCCGCGAGGTCCGCGCCGTCGTCGCCGTAACAATGGTCGCCGCCGCGGCTGCGGACGAGCGTCGCCGCCGCCTCGAGCCGGCGCTCGGCGTCCTCGCGCGGCAGCGCCCACGCGGTCACGCGCAGGTCCACGCCGTCTTCGGAGGGCAGGTACGCGAGCGTCAGGGGTGCGATCTCCTCCTCGACACCCGTCAACCGCTCCGCGAGGGCCGATTCGGGAATGCCCGTGGTGCGCACGGAGCGGGACAGCACGACCGCCGTCGCGCCCCCCGTCCGCGTCTGCCGGGCGACGAGCCGGGGCAGCACTTCCTCGACCAGGAGCCCGCGCATCTCGCGCGGCACGCCGGGCAGCAGGACGACGAGCCCGCGCTCGCCGTCGATCCAGAGCCCCGGCGCGGTGCCGCGCGGGTTGGGGAGCACGGTGGCCTCCTCGGGGATCATCGCCTGGGAGCGGTTCACGTCGGGCATGGGCCAGCGGCCGAGGCGGCGGAAGCGCTCCTCGAGGCCGCGCAGCAGGGCGTCGTCGAGCCTGAGGGGGCGGCCCAGGAGCTCCGCCACGACGGTCTTGGTCACGTCGTCGCGCGTGGGGCCGAGGCCGCCGGTAGTGAGCACCGCGCCGGTGCGGGCGAGTGCCTCCGCGACGGCGCCGCGGATGGCGTCGGCGCGGTCGGCGACGGTCGTGTGGCGGTCGATCTCCACTCCGGCCGCGGCGAGGGCCCGACCCAGCTCGGCGGCGTTGGTATCCACGGTGTGGCCGAGCAGCAGCTCGGTACCGACGGTCAGGAGCTCGAGCTTCACCCGCGCCCCTTCAGGAGCGCGCGATACCGGTAGAGGTAGACGATCAACGAGTATACGGTCAGGAGCACGGCGCCGGCGAGGGTGATGGAGACGAAATACCCGTGGAAGCGATCCCAGAAGTTGCGGAACGAGCCCGCCCAGCGGTGCGCCGCCAGCGCGTCCTTCCACGCGAACCAGGCGATCGTCGCGCCGATGAACACGTTCTGGACGACCGCCTTGGCCTTCCCCGGCCCGGCGGCCGGTATCAGGATGCCGCGCCGCTTCGCGAAGAAGCGGAAGGCGGTCATCAGCACCTCGCGCCCCACCAGCAGCAGCGCGACCCAGAGCGGCAGGCTGCCCCACCAGGGGATGCGGTAGTCGACGAGGATGCTCGGGTGCCGGGTGATCCAGAAGATGGGTATCAAGGTAGCGAACAGCAGCCACTTGTCGGCGATGGGATCGAGGAGCTGGCCCAGCTCACTGACCTGGTGATAGCGGCGGGCGAGGTAGCCGTCCACCGCGTCGGAGATCGCCGCGGCGAGGAAGACGAGAAACGCGATCACCTTGGGCCAATACCCGGAAATGAACGGCAGCAGGGCGATGACCGGCGTGAGGCAGATCCGGGCCAGCGTGAGGATGTTCGGCAATGTCCACCGCATGGGGGATCCCGCCTTGGTCAGCTCAGCGTCTTCAGCACCATCTTGCTGACGGCCTTGAGCGTGTCGAACACGCCGTCGCCGCGGATCGCGACGGCTTCGTAGTATCCCGCGCGGCCGACCCACTGCCCGCCCGCGTGCTCCACGAGGAACTCCCCCTGGTGCGCGGGATCGGGCGTGACCTTCTGCTGCGCGGGCTCCTCGAGGGGCCACCCGGGATTCATCGCCGCCTGGAGGTCTTTGATCGGCGCCGCGTTGGGCAGGTCGCGCTTGTTGTACTGGATGATGAACGGGATCTTCGTCAGGTCGTACCCGTATTCGGCCATGTTGTCGTAGAGGTTCTGCATGGATTCGACGTTGGCTTCCATGCGCTCCACCTGGCTGTCGGCGACGAACACGATGCCGTCCACGCCCTTGAGGATGAGCTTGCGGCTGGCGTTGTAATACACCTGGCCGGGCACGGTGTAGAGGTGGAAGCGGGTCTTGAAACCGCGGATCGTCCCCAGGTCCACCGGGAGGAAGTCGAAGAACAGGGTGCGCTCGGTCTCGGTGGCCAGCGAGATCATCTTGCCCCGGGTGTTGGGCGACACCTTGCCGTAGATGTGCTCCAAGTTCGTCGTCTTGCCGCCCAGGCCGGGGCCGTAGTAGACGAGCTTGCAGTTGATCTCGCGGGACGCGTAGTTGATCATCGACATAGATCGCGCGTCCCCTTACCCGAAGAGTTTGTCAATTTCGTCTTCCGCCCCTTCGAGGAGGCCCGGCTTCTGTTCGGCCGGGCC
>WNGI01000215.1_pt1 | contig 39318 bp, 37 predicted proteins | sample 5400621 | NCBI WGS metagenome assembly WNGI01 (sample SAMN13153374, study PRJNA577476) | soil metagenome | isolation source: 20 cm soil or saprolite under Garry oak tree replicate 1 | place: USA:California | collected 2016-06-15
CGGGTTCCACTCTCCGTTCCGGACCTCGCGGCGATTCTCGAGTTACCCGAGCCGATCGTGAGCGCCGCCATCGAGACGCTGCAGAACCTGCGGATCGTGCGCGCGTTCACGGTGGTGCCGCACGTGCTGTACACGCTCGCGCCGCTGGCGGCGCACCATGAACGGCTGGCGTGCGCAGCGCTCGACGCGGTCCGCAGCGATCCGGCGGCGCAGCGCGACCGCGCCGCGGCCCGACAGCGTTCGCGCGCACGCCTCGACACCCGCGCGCGTCCAGCGCTCATGGATGCGACCTGACGGCGGAGGCGCGGCGGGAGAAGCGCCCCGCATTCTGGTTGTGGATGACGAGGCCGACATCACCGCGCTCGTCGCCTACCATCTCGCAAAAGAGGGTTATCGCGTAGCCACCGCGGGCACCGGCGCCGACGCCCTGCGCGCCGCGCGCGAGGAGCGTCCCGATCTCGTCGTCCTCGATCTGATGCTCCCGGGCCACTCCGGATACGAAGTCCTCACCGAGCTGCGCCGGCGCGAAGAGACGCGCGACATCGGGGTGCTGCTGCTCACCGCCCGCAAGGAAGAACCCGACCGCATCAAGGGACTCACACTCGGCGCCGACGATTACCTCGCCAAGCCGTTCTCCCCGAAGGAGCTCGTGCTGCGCGTCGGCGCGATCCTGCGGAGGCTCGCGGCCCCCGCGGTCGCCGGCGGCAATCGGCTGACGGCGGGCCCGATCGCGCTCGACCGGGCCGCGCATCGGGTCAAAGTGCTGGACCAGGAAGTCGAGCTCACCGCGACCGAGTTCAAGCTGCTGGAGCGTCTCATCGAGCGGCGCGACCGGGTGCAGAGCCGCACGCAGCTGCTCGAATCGGTGTGGCAGGCGCAGCCCGACATCCAGACGCGGACCGTCGACATGCACGTGCAGCGGCTGCGCGCCAAGCTCGGCGCCGCCGGCGACTGGATCGAGACCGTGCGCGCCGTCGGCTACCGCTTCCGGGAGCCGGCCGCTCCTCGATCCGCGCCAAGCGCAGTGCCCCAGCCCAACTCCCGCCGCCGCCGAACGTGAAGCTCGCCACGCGGTTGTTCGCGAGCATTGCCCTGCTCGTTGCTGCCGCGGTTGTCGCCTCGATCGTTGCCGCCGATGCGCTGTTGCGCCGCCACCTCGAGGCCGAAGTCGCCCGGGAGCTCGAGCGAGAGGCGCGGCTGGTGGCGGCGCTGGCGCCCCGCGACTCCGCGCAATGGCCCGAGTTCGCCGCCCTGGCCGGCACGCGGCTGGGACGCCGCGTCACCTTGATCGATGCCGAAGGGCACGTACGCGGCGACACCGAGTTCGATCGCGCGTCGCTGGCGCACCTCGAGAACCACCGCGGCCGGCCTGAGGTCCGCCAGGTGCTCGATTCAGGCGCGAGCGTGGGCCTCAATCAGCGGCTGAGCGCATCGACGAACGAGCCGCAGCTGTACGTGGCGGTGCGCGACGGTCCTCCCGGACTCGCGGTGGTGCGCGTCTCCGCCACGCTCGTGACCGTGGACGTGCTGGTCCACTCGGTTCAGCGGGCGATCGCGCTGGCCGGACTCCTGCTCCTCCTCGCCGCCGCGCTGGTGGCCTGGATGCTCGCCCGCGTCCTGGCCCGGCCGCTGCTGCGGATTGCGTCGGCCGCTCGCGACATCGCCGCCGGCCGCGCCACGGAATTCCCCGACGTCCACGTCCCGGAGCTGGCGTATCAGGTCGACGCGTTGCGGGCCATGCACCACGAGCTGGAGCGTCGCTTCGACGAGCTGCGGCGCGAGCGCGAAGAATCGCAGACGCTGCTCGAGTCGCTCTCGGATGGGGTGCTGGCCGCGGATCAACGCGGCGTCGTCGTATCGACGAACTCGGCGGTGCGGCGCCTGCTGGGATACGGACCGACGGAGGCGCTCCCGCCCCTCGCCGAGCTGTTTCACGACCGGCCGCATCGGGCGTTGATGAAGGAGGTGCTGGCCGGCGCGGTCGTCGAGCATCGCGAGCTGGAGCTCGCCGGCAGCACGGTCGTGATTTCCGCGCGCCCGCTCGAAGGGGGCGGCACGCTGCTCGTGCTGAGCGACGTGACGCACCTGCGCCGGCTCGAAACGATTCGCCGCGACTTCGTCGCGAATGTGTCGCACGAGCTCAAGACGCCGCTCACCGCCATCGCCGGATATGCGGAAACGCTGGCCTCCGAAGCGGCCGAGGATTCGGAGGCCGGACGCTTCGCCGAGATCATCGTCGATCATGCCCATCGCATGCAGCGATTGGTGGACGACCTGCTGGATCTCTCACGCATCGAATCGGGTGGCTGGCAGCCGGAGCCCGAGCCTGTTGCGGTCGAACCGGCGGCGCGGGATGCGTGGAGTCCCTTCGTGGAGCGGGCCGCCGAACGTGGCGTGCACTTCGAGACGGCGGTGACCGATTCCGCCGGGACAATCGCCGTCGACCCCGAAGCGTTGCGCCAGATCTTCACCAACCTGTTCGATAACGCGCTGCGCCACACGTCACGGGGGGGCCGCGTGCGTGTGCTCGCCGCTCAGGCGGACGGCGACGTCGTCGTGCGGGTCAGCGATACCGGCACGGGCATTCCCGCCGAGCACCTGCCGCGCATTTTCGAGCGGTTTTATCGCGTCGATCCGGGCCGCTCGCGTCAGGAAGGCGGCACCGGTCTCGGCCTTGCCATTGTGAAACATCTCGTCGAAGCGCACGGTGGAAGGGTTGCGGCAGAGAGTGAATTGGGTCGCGGTACCACGATTCTGCTGACATTCCCCGTCGTTACACAGCCGTAACGCTGGCGTCACGGGCCATTGACGGTGCCGCGGCATCGTTGGCTCGTGCGCATAGCACTCGTTTCAGACACGTACACGCCACAGGTGAACGGCGTCACGACGGTGGTCGCGCGGATCGTTCATGTGCTCCGTGCCTTCGGTCACGAAGTCGTCGTTGTGGCACCGCGGTATCCCGCAAACGGAAAAGCCACCGAGTCCCCCACCGGAGAGCTGCGGGTTCCGTCGGCGCCGTTTCCACCGTATCCGGCGATTCGCCTCTCCATGCCGCGGTTCGGAACCGTGGCGAGCTTTCTCGACGCCTTCGAGCCGGACGTCGTCCACGTCGCCACCGAGGGCCCTCTCGGCCTGACTGGTCGGCGCTACGCGGTCAAGCACCACGTGCCGCTCGTCACGTCGTATCACACGAATTTCCCGCAGTACGCCCGCCATTACGGCGCAGGGATTGCCGAGCCCCTGGTCTGGAAGTGGCTGCGCTGGTTCCATCGGCCGGCAGTCCTCACCCAGACGCCAGGCGAAGCGGTGCGCGACGAGCTGGAGCACCGCGGCATTGGGCGACCGGTGGTCTGGGGGCGCGGCGTCGATACCAAACATTTTCATCCTGGCCGGCGTAGCATCGGCTGGCGTCGCTGGCTCGCGGGAGGCGACGACACCGCCATCGTCCTGCACGTCGGTCGCCTCGCTCCGGAGAAGAACATGGAGGCGCTCGTGACCGCGTGGCGTGCCGCTCACGAGCGTGCGGGGCAGCGCGCGACGTTCGTCATCGCGGGCGAAGGCCCGGAGACGCGACGCTTGCTCACCCACCTTCCCTGGGTACGCCAGCTCGGCTTCCTCGACCGCGGCAGGCTCGCCGACGTATACGCGAGCGCCGATATCTGCATGCTGCCGTCCCGGACCGAGACCTGCGGGCTCGTTGCGCTCGAGGCGATGGCGTCGGGCCTGGCGGTCATCGCGGCCGACGCCGGCGGGTTCCGCGAAAGCATCGATAACGGCCGCAATGGCGTGCTGATCGCTCCTGACGATGCGACGGGATTCGCCGCGGCAATCCTTTCCCTCGTGATCGCACCGCAGCGGCGGGCCGAGCTCGGCGCGGCGGCACGCGTCGTCGCGATGGCGCGAGACGTCGGTCCTGAGAACCTGGACCTGCTACAGCAGTACGCCGCTGCCGCGAGGGGACTCTCGGTTGAGGGAGCCGCTCCATGCGCCGCGTAGTCCTCGTGCTCGCGGACGGTCTGCGTCCCGACGCGATCAACCCGACGGACATGCCGTCGCTCGATTCGCTGGCGCGCGCATACACGACGGCCCTGCGAGCCAGTACGGTCCGGCCGAGCCGCACGGTGGCGGCGCTCGCCTCGCTGGCCACGGGCGTGGCGCCCGCCACACACGGCCTGATCGAGCCCGGGCTCGGGTTCCTGAAACGGCTGCCTTCGCTACGGCCGCTCGCGCGTGAGCTGACCCGCGGCGGTATCCCCAGCCAGGTGGTCGCGAGTGAATTGCTGCCCGCGGAGCGCGCGGTACTGTGGGCGCTGACCAAGGCCGCGGGGCTGGGCCGCTACCGGTCGGCGGGACTGCGGGCCCGCGAGGTCGCACGCTCGGCCCTCAGCGTCGCGCTGGGGCAGGAAGACGGGGGGGGGCTGGTCTTCGTCTATCTCAACGATTGTGATCAGGCTGGTCACACGCATGGCTGGATGTCGCCGCAGTACCGCGCAGCAGCCGTGGAGGTCGATGCCGCAATCGGAGTTCTGGCGGACTTGACCGAGCACTCGCTGCTGATCGTCATGGCGGATCACGGCGGTGGAGGCGTGAGCCCACACGATCACGCCGAGCCGCACCCTGCCAACGATCACATTCCACTCATACTTGCCGGACCCGACGTCACCCGGCGTCACCAGCTCACGTGGCACGTCTCCCTGCTCGACGTTCCGCCCACCGTGCTCTGGTGGTTCGGACTCGAGGTGCCGGTTACGTATGAGGGTCGCGTCCTGACTCAAGCCTTCACGCGGGCGGCTCAGCCCGTGGAGTCGGCGGTTTGATGCGCTGGCTAACCCATCTCGGCGGGGCGCGCGTCACGATCGGCACGGGCCTCGGACTGATCGCTGTCGGTGAGCGGCAGCTGGGGCTCGCGGTCCTCGTCGCGTTGACGCTGTCGCACATCGCGGTGCACATCCTGAAGCGCGCCGTCGCCCGCCCGCGTCCGTGCGATGCGAACGGCCGGCCGCTCGCGCTCGTGGATCTGCCCGACCCTTTCTCCTTTCCTTCAGGACACGCGGCGGCGGCCACGGCGGTGGCGGGTGCGGTCTCGCTGGCTCATCCGCTCGCGGCGCCGGCGCTCGTACCGTTGGCCGCCGCGATTGCGTATTCGCGGGTTGCATTGCGCGTGCATCATCTCGGCGACGTGATCGCCGGGGTGGCGCTCGGCGCCGCCGGAGTCGCAGCCGCGAGCGCGCTGTTGTAGCTCTTTGGGCCAATCGTGAAGCGCGGCCGACGCGGCAAGTTGGTGATCTACCCCACGCGGTGCTGGGTCGACATCCGGCGCCAGTTGCACGGCTGACGTCCGGATGCCAGGTAGCGGAGGCTCGTACGGCTCCGCTATCTGTTTTTCGGGCGGTCCCAGCTCCGTTACCAGATCGTGACACATACGACTACACGCGGTGATACGCGGGTCGCAGTTTACCCGCGTATCAGATGTCCAACTTTTCACCCCGTGTCTTGAGGAGTAACCGTGCACGCAAGACTGTGTCGCTGGCTCTCTGCCGCTGCACTGTGCGCGCTGGGCGCATCCACGGCCGCTGCGCAGGCGCAGGCCCCGTCGCCTCCCCAAATCTCCGTCGGCGGATTGGTGTACACGCAGTTCGTGTACCAGCTGAAGGACTCGCTGAATCACGTGAACAACTTCGATGTCACACGCGCATATGTGAACGTGATCGGCCGGTTCTCGGGTGGGCTGTACGCGCGCGTGACGGCCGACATCTACCGCAATACCGCCGCGCCGTCCAACGGGTCGCTCAGCTACCGCCTCAAGTATGCCTACGCCGCATACACCCCCGCTCACAGTTCACTCACCTACAAAGTCGGCCAGATCCACACCGCATGGCTCGATTGGGAAGAGGCACTGTGGGACTACCGCGTCCAGGGCTCGATGCCGCTGGAGCGGGGCTTCATGACCGCCGCGGGCGCGCAGAGCGGCTACGTGTCGTCGTCCGACTTCGGTATCGGCGTGGACGGCAAGTGGGGACCCGACAAGGTCAACCTGCAGGTCGTGGTGGTGAACGGCGAGAACTACAACACCAGCCCAGGCGACAAGGGGAAGGACGCGCAGGCGCGGGTGTCCTTCCGCTTGAAAGACACCGATGACTCGAGCCGCGTCGGCGGGCTGCGGTTGACCGGCTATGCGCAGTACGGCAAGTCGACCGGCGGCGGCCAGCGCAACCGCTTCGTGGGCATGGTGTCGTATCGGACCAAGCAGATCACGCTCGCCGGCGAGGCAGCGGCCACCCAGGACTGGCCCACCGGCGCGGCCAACGTGAATGGACACGTGTACAGCGCCTACGGCGTGTACAAGCTCACGCATAGCAAAGCAGCCCTGCTGGCGCGGGTCGATCTCTATGACCCACAGGCCGGCGTGGACGACAAACAGACGCGCATCATCGGCGGTGCTTCATATCAGGTGACCCCTAACTGGCGGCTGCTGGTCGACGTGGACAACCTGAGCTTCGCGGGCACACCGACCGCCGCCCAGGAGGCGGTGCGGTCGCAGTTCTACTTCCAGACCCAAATCAACTTCTGACGACGACGAGGTGTGACGTATGACCAAGCAGCCCCTACTCGCTCTCGCCATTCTCCTGACCGTCGCGGTTCCCGCGACGGCGCAGGTGCAGATCAATGGCGCCGGGGCGACTTTTCCCAACATCATCTATCAGGACTGGATGCTGACGTTCAATCAGTCGCATCCGGATGTGAAGCTGAACTATCAGTCCATCGGGTCGGGCGGCGGCATCCGGCAGTTCTCTGATGGTACCGTCGACTTCGGCGCGACCGACGCGCCGATGACGGATTCCGCCATCGCCGCCATCCAGGGCAACGTGCTGCACATCCCGACGGTGATGGGCGCCGTGGTTGTGGCCTACAACCTCCAGGGTCTTTCTCAGCCTGTGAAGTTCACACCGGACGTCATCGCGGACATCTTCCTCGGCAAGATCACCAAGTGGAATGATGCCCGTCTCACCAGCCTCAATAGCGGGGTCACGCTGCCCGCGACCGACATCGTCGTGGTGCACCGCGCCGACGGTTCGGGCACCTCATTCGTGTTCACCGACTACTTGTTCAAGGTCAGCCCGGAATGGCAGCAGAAGGTCGGCAAGGGCACATCGGTGAACTGGCCGGTCGGTCTCGGCGGCCGCGGCAACGAGGGCGTCTCTGCCACGGTGAGTCAGACGCCGGGCGCGATTGGATACGTGGAGCTGGCCTACGCGGAGAAGAACAACATCCCGTTCGGGACCGTGCGCAACAGCGCGGGAAACTGGATTGCGCCAAGCCTCGACGCGGTGACCGCAGCCGCGGCGGGCGCAATGAAGGAGATGGGCCCGAACACCGATTTCCGGGTCTCGATCACGAACGCGCCCGGACCGCAGGCGTACCCCATCTCGAGCTTTACGTGGTTCCTGGTGCACAAGTCGTACAGCGACACCGCAAAAGCGAGAGCCCTCGTGCAGTTCATCTGGTGGGCCGAGACCGAGGGGCAGGCTAAGGCACCGCAGCTCGGCTATGCGTCGCTTCCCAAGGATCTGCATCCGTGGATCCAGGCGCGCTTGAAGAGCATCATGGCCGGTGGCAAGCCGGTCTTGAAGGCAGAGTAACGTCGCACACATAGAGGAGGCACCTCCCGGCGTGGGGTTTGGCGCCGGGGGGTGTTTTCCTTTCAGGGTGACAATTCCGTTACACCGTCGTGACGGACAGCGGGAACACCGCCGGTAGCTTCCGCCGCGATGACCAGCCTCCCCATCGAGGGTGTTCCCTCCGGCCGTGCCGCGATCGAGTCTCGCTGGCAGTCACTGCTGGGGAAGGATCGCAGCGATCGCATTTATCGACGCGTGCTGACGGGGTTCGCGCTGGCGCTGCCGTTCCTGATCCTCGTGATTCTCGGCGTGTTGTTCGTGCGCGCGCTGCCCGCGCTCCGGCGATTCGGTCCGTCGTTCCTGTGGACGTCGACCTGGGATCCGGTCGCGGAGATCTACGGCGCGGCACCGATGATTGTCGGGACGCTGCTGTCGTCGGTGGTCGCGCTCCTGATCGCTGTCCCACTCGCGCTCAGCGTCGCGATTTTTCTCACCGAGTTCGCGCCACGCTGGCTGCGTCAGCCGGTCGCCTTTCTCGTCGAGCTGCTGGCGGCAATCCCCAGTGTGGTGTACGGCGTGTGGGGCATCTTCGTGCTGATTCCATTCCTGCGGACCGTCGTGGTTCCACCACTCCGAGCGGTCCTGGGATGGACGCCGTTCTTTCACGGCGTTTTCTACGGCAATTCGTTGTTCGCTGGCGGCGTCATCCTGGCCATCATGATCGTCCCCTACATCGCGGCCGTGTCACGGGAAGTGCTGCTCGCAGTTCCGGGCAGCCAGCGCGAAGCCGCGCTCGCCATGGGCGCGACCCGCTGGGAGGCGGTGCGGTCGGCCGTGCTGCCCTACGGGCGGGCGGGACTGATCGGCGCGATCATTCTCGGACTCGGTCGTGCCCTCGGCGAAACAATGGCCGTGACGATGGTGATCGGGAACCGCCACGATATCGGGGTTTCGCTGCTGCAGCCGGCGTACACGATGGCCGCGGCGATCGCCAACGAGTTCAGCGAAGCGACCACGAGCACGTATCTGTCCGCGCTCTTCGAGGTCGGCCTCATCCTCTTCGTCGTGACGGTGGCAGTCAACGCCATCGCGCGCATTCTGATCTGGCGGGTGGCGCGCGGGACGGCCGTCGGGAGCAGGGCGCTGTGAGCAGCCGCGCGCTGCGGCGGCATCTGATCAGCCGGCTGATGACGGGGCTCGTCATCGTCCTCTGCTCCCTCGCGGTCCTCGCGCTGGTGCTCATTATGGGCAACCTCGTCATCAAAGGCGCGTCATCGATCGACTGGGCGTTTTTCACCAAGAGCCCCGTGCCCGCGGGGCAAACCGGGGGCGGCGTCGCGAACGCCATCGTCGGAACTGGGATCATCGTCGGCCTTGCCGCGTTGATCGGCGTGCCCGTCGGCGTCGGCGCCGGCTTGTACCTGGCCGAGTACGGTTCGGGAAAGCTGGGATTCATCGTCCGGTTCATCGCCGACGTCTTGAACGGGACGCCATCGATCGTCGTGGGGATCGTAGCGTGGACGTTCGTCGTGCGACCCATGCACCGCTTCTCCGCGCTGGCAGGGAGTGTCGCGCTCGCCGTACTGATGATCCCCATGCTGGCGCGCACGACAGAGGAGATGGTTCGCCTGGTGCCCCATTCGCTCCGCGAAGCGGCGCTGGCGTTGGGCTATCCCCGGTGGCGCACGTCGCTCAAGGTCGTCGCCCGCACCGCGCTCAGCGGCATCGTCACCGGGTGTCTCGTGGGGATCGCGCGGGTCGCCGGTGAGACGGCCCCTCTCCTGTTCACGGCACTCGGCAACCTCAACTTCACCCTGTCCATCACGCAGCCCATGCAGGCCTTGTCGCTGCAGATCTACGTCTATGGGACGGGGCCGTTCGAAGAGTGGCATCGCCTCGCCTGGGCCTCAGCGCTCGTTCTCATGGGGCTGGTGCTCAGCATCTCCCTCACCGCCCGCTGGGTGACACGAGAGCGCCATGGTAGCGTCCGCTAACACCCGACTCCGGCTCGAGACGGTCAAACTCACCGCGCTCTTCGGGAAGCATCGCGCGGTGCGCGACGTCTCGCTGCTGTTTCCGGCGCACACGGTAACCGCGATCATCGGGCCGTCCGGGTGCGGCAAGAGTACCCTGCTCCGCTGCCTGAACCGCATGCACGAGCTCACGCCTGACGCGAGCGTCGTGGGCGAGGTGTTGCTCGACGACGTCAACGTCTATGCGCCGGGCGTGAACCCGGTCGAGCTGCGGCGCCGAGTCGGCATGGTCTTTCAACGGCCCACGCCGTTCCCGACGATGTCGATCTACGACAACGTCGCCGCAGGACTGCGGGTCAACGGAAAGAGCACGCGCCACGATATCGATGAGGCCGTCGCGCGCGCGTTGCAGCAGGCGGCCCTGTGGGACGAGGTGAAGGATCGCCTGCGGACGAGCGCGCTCGCGCTGTCGGGCGGGCAGCAGCAACGACTTTGCATTGCTCGCGCCGTGGCGCCGCGGCCTGAGATTCTGTTGCTCGATGAGCCGACCGCTTCGCTCGACCCCGCGGGCACGCTGCGGATCGAAGAGCTCTGTCATGCGCTCAAGCGCCTGTACACGATCGTGATCGTGACACACAACATGCAGCAGGCCGCGCGCGTGTCGGATTACACCGCCTTCATGTACCTCGGCAGCCTGATCGAGGTAAGCCGGACCGACGAAATCTTCACGAAGCCGAAGATGGAGCAGACGGAGGCGTATATCACCGGGCGGTTTGGATGAGCGCACCGGAAGCGACGGTCGGACGGCCAGACGGCCAGACGGCCAAAGCTGAACCACGCGGGGTCGTCCAGACGCCGGGCCAGCCGGCCGCCCTCGAGTCCCAGGCCTACAGCTTCTGGTACGGCCCGACGCAGGCGCTGCACGAGATCAACTGCACGATCCCGCGCAATGCGATCACCGCCCTGATCGGACCTTCCGGATGCGGCAAGACCACGTTCCTGCGCTCCATTAACCGCATGCACGACCTCACGCCGGGCGCGCGCCATAGCGGCGACATCCGGCTCGACAACGCCTCGATCTTCGCCCCCGGTACCGATGTCGTCGATCTGCGGCGGCGTATCGGAATGGTCTTCCAGCGCCCCAACCCGTTTCCGAAGCCCGTCTACGACAATGTGGCGTATGGACCCCGGCTCAACCGGTTGTGTTCGGATCGTGAGCTGCCTGACCGCGTCGAGCGGGCGCTCCGGGACGCCGCATTATGGGATGAAGTGCAGGATCGGTTGCGCGAGCCGGGCACCTCGTTGTCGGGCGGCCAGCAGCAGCGGCTCTGCATCGCGCGCGCCCTCGCCAACGAGCCGGAGCTTCTGCTCATGGACGAGCCCTGCTCGGCGCTCGATCCGCTGGCCACGCAGCGGATCGAAGAGCTGTTGGTCGAGCTCAAACAGCGGTACACAATCGTGCTCGTAACGCATAACATGCAGCAGGCGGCTCGCGTGGCGGATTTCACGGGCTTCTTTTATGTCGGCCATCTCGTCGAGTTCGGCGAGACCAACCAGCTGTTCACGCGTCCGGCGGACGAGCGAACTGAGGCTTACATCACAGGAAGGTTCGGATGAACGCACAACCGGCGAGTCATCGCCATTTCCACGACGAGCTCTCGGAGCTCAAGGTCGCCTTGCTCAACATGTCGGGCGAGGCGCAGGCAGCCCTCGCGGCGTCTGTCGAGGCCGTGCTGCAACGAGACGGCGAAAAAGCCGCGCAGGTCATTCAGGGCGACCGGGAGGTCGACCATCTCGAGTTGGAGGTCGAAGAGACGGTGATCCGGCTGCTCGCGACGCAGCAGCCGATGGCCCGCGATCTGCGGTTTCTCACCGCGGCGATGAAAATCGCCAACGATCTCGAACGGGTGGGCGATCACGCGGTCAACATCGCGCAATCGGCCGAGCGGCTGCTCGCCAGCCGGCCGATCGTGCCCGAGCCTGAGCTACTCGAGATGGCGCGGCAGGCACGGACGATGCTCGCCGATGCGCTCGACGCATTCGTGCGCGGCGACTCGCAGGCCGGTCGCGCGATCTGCCGCCGCGACGACAGCGTCGACGCGCTGCACCAGTCGATGTTCCGGATCCTGCTCACTCACATGATGGAGGATCCGCACATCATCGGAACCGCGATGGAGCTCTTCCTGGTCAGCCGGAATCTGGAGCGAGTGGCGGATTTGGCGACGAATATTGCGGAGGACGTCGTCTTTCTCGTCGAGGGGAAGTCAATCAAGCATCATGCGGAGGGATAGGCGTCAATTCGTGCGATACCGGTAATAGGACGCAGGCGGCGTTGGTCGGCGCCGGAGCACATCGTCCGAGGCGAACAGCCGCACGAGGACCAGCCCCGTCACGAATCCCCCGATGTGCGCGAAGAATGCCACGCCACCCTTCTCGACGTCGCTGAGACTGAATAACCCGCTCAGCACTTGCAGAATGATCCAGTAGCCGAGCATCACGTACGCCGGAAGCGCGACGCTCGTGATGTAAATCGGCAGGATGATCAACGTGTGCACGCGCACGCGCGGGTACAACAGGATGTAGGCCCCCAACACACCGCTGATGGCGCCGGAAGCGCCCACCATCGGCACCACAGAATGCGGACTGACGAACGTCTGCGTCGCGGCCGCTGCCACGCCGCACAACAGGTAAAAGATCAGAAACTTTCCATGCCCCGTCGCATCTTCGATGTTGTTTCCGAATACCCAGAGAAACAGCATGTTGCCGATGAGATGCAGCCACCCGCCGTGCATGAACATCGAGGTGATCACGGTCCAGTACTTCGGCACCGCGCCCACGACGCACATCATACCGGGAGCGAGCTCGACGCCGCTCCCAGGTCTCGCCCGTTGCAGGATCTCTCCTGGAATCAGGCCGAGGTCGCAGACCGACCGCGCCAGCGGGCCGGCAGCGCCGGCGCCTTGTACAAGAATGAAGGCGAGGACATTGGCGAGAATGAGTGCGACGGTGATGACGGCTGGTTTCTCGGTGGGGTTCTCGTCTTTGTACGGAAACATGAGGCGGAATCTAGGCGCGCACGCGGTTAGGCGGTTATAATTCCCAGTCGAACTCCGTAACCGCCCAACCGCCTGCCTTATTGGCAGCGAATACGGGCACGATGCTTGCCCCTTGCGACCGCCGGCACTGGGTCTGCATCAAATCCCTATCAGGAGCTGAAAGTTATGGCTGAGAAGATCATCGGCATTGACCTCGGGACCACCAACTCCGTGGTGGCGGTTATGGAAGGTGGCGATCCCGTCGTCATCCCCAACGCCGAAGGCGGTCGGACGACCCCCTCGGTCGTCGCCTTCACCAAGGACGGTGAACGGCTGGTTGGGCAGGTGGCGAAACGGCAGGCGGTGACGAACCCGCAGAACACAGTCTTCTCAATCAAGCGGTTTATGGGGCGGCGCTACGAGGAAGTCTCGGAAGAGATCAAGCGCGTTCCCTACAAGACGGTCCGCGGTCAGAACGGGCTGGCCGCCGTGGAAATCATGGGCAAGCAGTATACGCCCCCTGAGCTCTCGGCGATGATCCTCCAGAAGATGCGCCAGACCGCGGAAGACTATCTCGGCCACAAGGTCGAGAAGGCTGTCATCACCGTCCCCGCGTACTTCAACGATTCCCAGCGGCAGGCGACGAAGGACGCCGGCAAGATCGCCGGACTCGACGTCGTCCGCATCATCAACGAGCCCACCGCTTCGGCGCTCGCCTACGGGCTCGATAAGAAGAAGGAAGAGAAAGTCGCGGTCTACGACCTGGGCGGCGGTACCTACGACATCTCCATCCTCGAGCTCGCCGAAGGCGTCTTCGAGGTGAAGAGCACCAACGGCGACACGCACCTGGGTGGCGACGATTTCGACGCGCGAGTCATCGAATGGTTGGTGGCGGAGTTCAAGCGCGAGCAGGGGATCGACCTGTCGAAGGACCCGATGGCCCTGCAGCGCCTCAAGGAGGCGGCTGAGAAGGCCAAGATGGAGCTGTCGACGGTGATGCAGACTGAAATCAACCTCCCGTTCATCACGGCGGATCAATCGGGACCCAAGCATCTCAATCTCACGCTCACGCGCGCCAAGCTCGAGCAGCTGGTGGACGACCTGGTGAAGCGGACGATGCCGCCGATGCAGCAGGCGTTGACGGATGCGGGGCTGAAGCCGGGCGACATCAATGAAGTGATCCTGGTCGGCGGCCAGACGCGCATGCCGAAGGTCCAGGAGATCGTCAAGAGCTTCTTCGGCAAAGAGCCGCACAAGGGTGTGAACCCGGACGAAGTGGTCGCGATCGGCGCCGCGATTCAGGGGGGCGTGCTCGCCGGCGAGGTGAAGGACGTGCTGCTCCTCGACGTGACGCCGCTGTCGCTCGGCATCGAGACGCTCGGTGGCGTGACGACGGTCCTCATCCCGCGCAACACCACGATCCCGACCAAGAAGTCGGAGGTGTTCTCGACGGCCGAGGACAATCAGACCACCGTGGAGATCCACGTGCTGCAGGGCGAGCGGCAGATGGCGCAGGACAACCGCACCATCGGCAAGTTCCAGCTGACGGGCCTTCCGCCGGCTCCGCGGGGCGTGCCGCAGGTCGAGGTGACGTTCGACATCGATGCCAACGGCATCCTGCACGTCTCCGCCAAGGACAAGGCGACGGGCAAGGAGCAGAAGATCCGTATCGAGGCCTCGTCCGGTCTCGCCGACAAGGACATCGACAAGATGGTGAAGGACGCCGAGGCGCATGCCGCCGAAGACAAGAAGCGGCGTGATGTGATCGAGCAACGTAACCGCCTCGATAACATGGTGTACCAAGTGACCAAGGAGTCCAAAGACTGGGTCGATAAGCTGGAGGCTGGTCTCAAGTCCCGGCTCGACGCCGCGATTCAGTCGGCACAGGCGGCGCTGCGCAGCGGCAACGCGGACGAAATCAGCAAAGCCCTCGACGAGCTGCAACAGGCCTACTCGGCAGCCGGCGCGTCGCTGTATGCAGCGCGTGGTGCTGGAACCGGCCCGGAGGGGGCGGGGGCCGGGGGGGCGGCCGGGTCGTCAGGGACTGGTGAGAGTCAGCCCGGTGGTAGCGGCGATGGTGGCAAGGAAAAGGTCGTTGATGCTGATTATGAGATCGTGGATGACGATAAATCGAAGAAGTCTTAAAAGGGGGCGCTGATGTCGGTGAAGACGCGGGACTGGTTGAAATTCGGCACGTTAGTAGCGATGGCGTTTGCGCTCGGCCTCGCATTCGCCTCAGCCTTCAAGCTGCCAACGCGCGGGGAGGCCGCGGTCCGGACGGTGCTGCAGGATACCAATCGTCCGGTTCCCCAGGCCAAGGCTGCCGTGGATCTCGGCGAGGCCTTCGCCTCGGTCGCTGACCATGTGAAGCCGGCGGTGGTATTCATCAAGTCGGAACGGCGCGAGCGGGTGTCGAGCCGCCGCCTGCCGCCGGGCTTCGAGGATTTCTTCCAGGTCCCGCGCCGCCCCCAGGTCGAGCAGGGCTCGGGGTCGGGGTTCATCGTCTCCCCGGACGGATACATCCTCACCAACAATCACGTCGTGCAGGGCGCCGATCGCGTGATCGTGCGGCTGTACGACAACCGCGAATTCACCGCGACAACGGTCGGCACCGACCCGAGCACGGATGTCGCCGTGATCAAGATCCAGACGACGGGGCTTCCTACCGTGCGCATGGGGGATGCGGATTCGACCAAGATCGGCAACTGGGTGCTGGCGATCGGTAACCCGCTGGGTGAGGCGTTCACCTTCACCGTGACAGCGGGAATCGTGAGTGCCAAAGGCCGGCTGCTCTCGGGCCTGAATCAGAGTCGCTACGCGATTCAGGATTTCATCCAGACAGACGCGGCCATCAATCCTGGGAATTCGGGTGGGCCGCTCGTGAACGTGCGTGGCGAGGTCATCGGCATCAATTCGGCCATCGCCAGTGAGACCGGGTACTATGCCGGGTACGGGTTTGCAATCCCGATCAACCTCGCCCGCACCGTGATGACCCAGCTCATCGCGACCGGACACGTCGAGCGCGCCGTGATCGGCGTGTCGATACGCCCCATCACACCGGAGGACGCCGAGGACGCGAAGCTGACGGATATCCACGGTGTGGTGGTCAACGATTACAGCGGTGATGATTCACCGGCGAAGCGCGCCGGGATCCAGGCCGGTGACGTCATCGTCGCGGTCGACGGACAGTCGATCGAATCGGTCGCGCAGCTGCAGCAGCGCGTCGGGTTCAAGAAGCCGGGCGAGACCGTGCAGGTCAGCGTCGTGCGCAGCGGTGGCGTGCGTAAAACGATTCCGGTGCGCCTGGTAGCGGCGCCATCGGCTGAGCCCGAAGAGATTTCGGACTCCGACGAGGGCGCAAACCGGCGGGACTCCGCTCCGATGGAGGAGCCGCTCGGCATTTCCGTGCAGCCGCTCTCCCAGGAGAACGCACGCGACCCCAGCCTGCGCGCCGTGATGCGCTCGGGCGGCGGTCTGGTCGTCTCCCAGGTGTCGCCCGATGGACCGTCGTATCACAACCTGTTCGACGACAGTCAGGGCTATCCGGACATCATTCTCAAGGTGAACGGTCAGCCGACGCGGACTCGCGCGGAGCTGCGGCAGGTCTTGTCGGGCGTGAAGTCCGGGCAGATCGTGACGTTGACGGTTCTCTCGAGCAACGCCGACGGCTGGCAACAGCGCATCGTGCGCGTGCGCGCGAAATGACGGGATTGTACGGCGAAATAACGGGTTGTAGGGGCGCAGCATGCTGCGCCCCTACTCTACCTAGGCTCCCGGCGGCGTTCCGCGAGCATCACCACCGCGGTCGCCGCCAGCCAGATCACGAACACTCCCTGAGCAACAAACAGATTCGACGAAAACTCGTCGAACACTAACGCGACGGCGGCGTTCGCGAGCGCCACTCCCCACGCCGCCCAGGCCAGCCATCGCGGCCAGACCCCGCCGTTCCGAATCGCCCAGCCGAACATGTAGGCCACGAGGCCCAGCATGAACGTCGCGAGACGCTCAGCGGCCAAGCCCGTGGGATGCAGCATGTCGTAGACGAAGACGGCGTGCGTGCCGGTCAATCCGGTGTCCGCGGCGGTAAACGCGTGCGCCAGCTGCCAGCCAGCTCCGACCATGAACAGGATGTTCAGCGACCAGACCGCGAAGGTGAACGCCCCGAGGAATACGCCTGCCCTGCCCGGAGTGGCGCCCGGGGTTCCATCGTGGCGCAGCGCCACACCGATCAGGCCGACGTAGAGGAACACCAGCCCGAAGAGCAGCGACCAATGGATGACGCGCCATCCACTCTTGTGCGCGATGGTGCTCAGCTGCGCCGCACCGTCGCCGGACAGGAATGGGTGATTCAGGCCGGCGATCCCGAACAACAGCACGCCGATCAACAGACTCAGGCCGTAGAACAACGGACGCCTCGTCATCGGGCCCTAATCTAGCATGCACTCGCCGCGACGATATATTGGGCGGCAGATGGATCTCAATCGCATCCTGCGCGAAGGCTTCATCGCCGGCTGTATCGGCGCCGCCGTCGTCGCCATCTGGTTCCTCATCGTCGACACGATCAACGGCCAGCCGCTCTTCACCCCCGCAATGCTGGGGAGCGCGGTGTTCTGGGGCGCGCACGATCCCGCGAGTGTCGTCATCGAACCCGCCCGCATCTTCGGGTACACGATGATCCACGTGAGCGCATTCGTCGTGGTCGGCTGTATCGCAGCGGCACTCGCCGCCGAGGTCGAGTACGCGCCGTCGACCCTGTTCCTCGTGATCGTGGGATTCTGCTTCTTCGAAGTAGGGTTCTACATCCTCATGGCCCTGCTCGCCAAGCCGCTACTCAGCAACCTCGTCTGGTGGAACGTGGCCATCGGCAACGGTCTCGCCGCCCTCGGGATGGGATACTACCTGTGGCGGGAGCACCCGCGAATTGGTGAGGAATTGAGACGGCATCCGCTGGGAGAGACAGAAGACGGCGAATGACGAATGGCCAATGCTCAATGTCCAATGATCATTGGACATTGGACATTGATCAGTGGTCATTCGGGTACACTTCGGCCGGTACTTGCCATTCAGCATCTCCCCGCTGGTCCCAGACGGAGTACCGGAACCAAATCACCGTCATCACGATCCACAGCATTAACCCACCCAGCACCCACATCAGCAACCCACCAATCTGCTGGTCGTCGAGCGGTGACAACCCACCGACTCGTGGCGCGGCGGCATAAAAGGGATAGAGCACGCGATCCGACAGCGTGATCAGCGCCCCCGTGATGGACATCGGGATGCCGAGCAGGAACAGATAGAGCATCTGCAACAGGTGAGGCAGTCGCGGCAGCTCCGGCACCGGGGACAACACGGGCCACCACATGATGACGGCGGTCGTCAGGAATACGAGATGCTGGACGATGTGCAGGTTGTGGTTGCGCAACGCGGCTTCGTACAGCGCGGGCACGTGCCAGCCCACGATCGGCGCTGTGAAGAGAGTCGCGGCGGCCAGCGGCCGCGTGACAAACCGTCCGAGTCCCATTACCCAACGCGGCCGGAGCAGCTTCCTGACGACCGAACCCGGGGTGCCATAGAGGAGCAATGGTGGAAACACGAGCGTCAGCAGCAGGTGCTGCGCCATGTGGGCGCTGAAGAGATACGTGTCAGAGAGGTTATGAAGCGGCCCATTCAAGGCGACACAGAGCACGAGCAATGCAGCGACGAAGCTTGCGACGTGCCGAGGTGCCGATCTGTGACCCCCTAAAAAGACGTAAAGCCCGCCCAGGAGGACGAGCCCCGCCACGACACTAGGGTGCAGATTCCAGCGATTCCAGCTCGGAATGTCCAATGTCCAATGATCAATGATCATTGGGTCATTGGACATTGATCATTGGACATTCTTCAGCTGCCGGTCCGCAGACGCACCGTTCCATAAAAGATGAAGAGCAGGCTGACGACGACCGCCAGCCCGAGCAGCAACGGCCCGCCGAAGAGAAATGCAAAGAACTTGTTATCGAACTTGAGATGCATGTAAAACATCACGACCAGCGTGAATTTCACGGCCGAGAGGACGAGGAGCAGCGGCACGAGGACCGCCTGGAATGCGGGCACGTAGAACACGCCGACCTCGATCAGCGTGATCATCACGAGGATCGCGGCAATGCGCAGATAGGTCCCAGTCGTCGCGTGTGCTTGACCCTGCTCGCTCATCGGCGTGTTCTCACTGGATCAGGTAGACCACGGTAAAAATGACGATCCACACGACGTCCACGAAGTGCCAATAGAGACCCGTGATTTCCACGGTCATCGCATTCGCAGGTCCGAGTTTCCCCCGCAGGGCCTGCACCCACAGCGTGAGCAGCCAGATGACGCCGACCGTGACGTGCGCGCCGTGCGTCCCGGTCAGGACGTAAAACGTCGAGCCGAACAGATTCGTCGTCAGCCCCAACCCCTCATGCACGAAGTGGCTGAACTCCCAGAACTGCCCACCGAGGAACACGAGTCCGAGGAGCGCCGTCACGAGTAGCCAGAGCTTGCCCTGCTTCATGTCGCCGCGCTGCACCGCTGCCAGGGCGAGCACCATCGCGAGACTCGACATCAACAGATCAAATGTGCTGAACGAGGTGAAGGGGATGTTCAGGATCTCGTGCGGATACGGCCCGACGAGGCTGCGTCCCTTGTAGACGAGATAGGTCGAGATCAGCGAGCCGAAGAGCAGGCATTCGGAGCCGATGAAAGCCCAGAACGCCATCTTGCGGCTGTCGAGCCCCATGCTCGTGTGGTGGTGAGTTGCCGCGTGCGTGTCGTGTGCCATTACATCTCAAAGGGCTCGAAAGCCCAGCGATAGATGCCGACGATCGCCACGAGGGCCCCCGCCAGCACGACCGGGAGGAAATGCGACAAGGCGCCGATCGCCATGATCGGAAGCCCCACGGCGGTGATCATCGGCCACCAGGAGCCACCCGGAACGTGGATCGGAGCCGGCGGCCGCTCCGGCAACGGTGCCATCGGCCCGTGGCGCTCGGTCTGCCAGAGCGGAAGCCGGTTCGCCACCGTGGGGATGACGGTGAAGTTGTAGACCGGCGGCGGCGACGGGATCGCCCATTCCAGCGTCGCGCCGTTCCACGGGTTGGCTGGCGCATTCACCGGCTGCCACCGCGTCCGCAGCAGATTCCAGAAGAAAATCAGCGTCGCGATGCCGACCAGGAACGCGCCGATGGTGGAGACGAGGTTGAAGCCGGCGACGCCCAGATCGGGCGAATAGGTGTAGATGCGGCGCGGCATTCCCAGCAGGCCGGACAAGTGCATCGGGAAGAACGCGAGATTCATCCCGATCAACGTCAGCCAGAAGTGCACCTTCCCCAGCCGCTCCGACAGCAGCCGGCCGGTCATCTTGGGCCACCAGTAATACATCCCGGCGAACAAGCCGAGGATCGTCCCACCGAACAGGACGTAATGGATGTGGGCCACGACGTAATACGTATCGGTCTGCTGCAGATCGGTCGGGGCGGACGCGTGCGTCACGCCCGACAGCCCCCCGATGATGAACATCGCGATGAAGCCCACGGCGAACAGCAGCGACGTCGTAAACCGGATCTGCCCCCCCCACAGCGTCCCGATCCAATTGAAGATCTTCACGCCGGTGGGAATGGCGATGAGCATCGTGGTGCCCGCGAAGACCGAATCCGCGATGGGACCCAGGCCTGAGGCAAACATGTGGTGCGCCCACACGCTCCAGCCCAAGAACGCGATCACCACACCGGAATACACGACGACCGTGTAGCCGAACAGCGGCTTGCGCGAAAACGTCGGCAGCACTTCCGACACGATCCCCATCGCGGGAAGGATCAGGATATAGACCTCGGGATGCCCGAACATCCAGAACAGGTGCTGCCAGAGGATCGGATCGCCGCCGCCCGACGGCAGGAAGAAATGCGTCCCGAAGAAGCGATCGAACATCAGCAGCACCAGGGCGACCGTGATGACCGGGAACGCGGTGATCACCAGAAACTGCGTGATCAGGGTCATCCAGGTGAACGGTGGCAGGCGCAGCATGCGCATGCCCGGCGCACGCATGTTGAGGATCGTGACGACGAAATTGAAGCCCGCCGCGAGCGACGCGATCCCGAGGATCTGCAGGCCGAGCAGCCAGAAATCGACGTTAGGACCCGGCGAGAACTGGCGTGACGTGAGATTGGCGTAGCCGAACCACCCGGCATCGGGAGCGACCGAGAGCTGCCCTGCCCCGAACAGCGGGCCTGCGACAAAGCTGGCGTTCAGGAACAGCCCGCCGAGCAGGAATACCCAGTAGCTGAAGGCGTTGAGCCGCGGGAACGCGACGTCGCGCGCGCCGATCTGCAGCGGGATGATGAAGTTGAAGAACGCGGCCGACAGCGGCATCAGCGCCAGGAACACCATCGTGGTGCCGTGCATCGTAAACAGCTGATTGAACGTCTCGGCGCTGACGCCGATCCCCTCGGGACGGACCAGCTGGGCGCGGATGATGAGCGCCTCCAACCCGCCGATCAGGAAGAAGGCGAACGCCGTCCAGAAGTAGAGTAAGCCGATGCGCTTGTGGTCGGTCGTCGTCAGCCAGCTCTTCATTTCAGGCTCTGGAGGTAGGCGACGACGGCATCGAGGTCCGCGCCCTGCAGATTCTGCGGCGGCATCAGCGCGCCGGGCTTCAGCGAAGGTGCGTTGCTGATCCAGCGATGCAGCGACTCAGTCGTGTTGGGGAACAACGCCCCGGCGATCGTGCCGCGGCCGCCCACGTGGTTCAAATCCGGACCGACTTTTGCGTTGGCGATGCCGGTGATCGTGTGACACCCGATGCAGGCGCTGCGGCGGAAAATCTGCTGCCCGGTTTCTTCCACTGAGCCCTTGGCGGGCGTCACCGGAGCGGCGCGCTGGCGATCCACCCAGCGCTGGAAGACTGAATCCGACTGCACGATGACGCGCAGGCGCATGTTGGCGTGTGAGGCGCCGCAGAACTCCGCGCACTGCCCCCAGTACTCGCCTGTCGAGTCGGTCCGAAACGCAATACGATTGGTTCGCCCCTGGATGAGATCGCGCTTGCCGGCGAGTCGCGGGATCCAGAAGCTGTGAATCACGTCCGCCGACGTCATCTCCACCTGAATCGGCGTCCCCGCGGGAATGTGGAGCTCGTTCGCCGTGCTGATGTCGAGCGTCGGATAGCGGTACTCCCACCACCATTGATGCCCGATCACCTCGACGCGCAGCGCCCCCTCGGGCGCGCGACCCGCGGTGTCGAAAATGGTGCGCATGGTCGGTACCGCGATGAACACCAGGATCAGCGCCGGCGCCAGCGTCCACCCGATCTCGAGCGCGGTGTGGCCGTGTACCGGTTTTGGCTCCGGGCCGCCCGGACGCGCGCGGAAGCGCGCGATCGCCACGAGCAGCAGCGCCTCGACGACGACAAAGACTCCAACCGCCCAGGCGAAGATGTTCCTGAAGAGGCCGTCGAGCTCTCGGCTGAAGTCGGCTTCGGCATGGAACACCGACTGCGGGTAATGGCCGCCGCCGCACGCGGTGAGGAGGAGGAGAACTAATGCAACGAGAGCCAGCGGCACGGCGTCAAAGTAGACGGGGTCCCGCAACACGTCAACGCGCGGAAGCGCGCACAGACCGTGGCTAGGGCGTCCCGCTCATCGACGACTTGGCGTCGTCACCCTGCGCCGTCAGCACACCGACCGAGCCGTCCTTCGACTTCAACTGGACGATGCCGGAGCTCGGACCCGCGGTGATCCAGAATTCAAGTGATGTCCGCGGGTTGCGGAGATGCAGCGCGTGGAACTTGCCCGCCGGGACGCTCAGATCCTCCCATGCGACGGCGTCCATCGTCTGACAGTCTCGCGCCATCTGCGCGACGTTGATGCCATTGAACATCTGCATCGTCTCGGGCGGCATGCGCATAGGCGGCATGTTACCCGTCTTCATGATCACGGTGCGGACGCCCGTGAAGCCGGACGTGGGACCGCCCACCAGAATCTGGAAGGTCATCTTGGCGGTCGGGCGAGCGGGATCGTCCATCGTCAGCTCGTACCAGTAGTACGGGACTTTCTCCAGCAGCTCCTGCCGCACGACCGCAACGCGCGTCTTACTGCCGTTCAACGTGCCGCCGGTCCAGTCGTGGGCCATCCAGGTCCCGACCTTGAATGATCGGCTCTCCAGGTCGTTGCAGGTTTTCGCCCGGTCCGGAACCTGCGCACGAGTGGTTACTGAGCCGGTGGCCATGAGTGCAAGCCCGAAAAAGGACGTCCTGACCGCGCTGTGGAACACGAGACACTCCCGAGTCGTTGGGTGACACCATTAAACCCCAAGAAGTATAAATTTCTTCGGGGTTTTGCGACCGTGGCGGAATTGGCAGACGCGCCAGCCTTAGGAGCTGGTGGGGCAACCCGTGGGGGTTCGAGTCCCTCCGGTCGCATAAAACCGTGCGTGGTGTGTGGTGCGTGGTACGTGGTCTTCCCGGCGGGTCCGATGCACCACGTACCACGTACCACGTACGCCGTCCACGCACCCCTACCACGCACGATTAGATTTCAGCCCACATGCCAGAGATCCTCGTACGGAAAACCCGCACCGAGCCCGGCGAAGCCTCGCTCGAGGTCACGATCCCCCCGGACAACGTCCGTGCGGCAGAGGAGCGCGCGACCAAGTTTTACCAGGACCGCGCCCGCCTGCCCGGTTTCCGGCAGGGCAAGGTGCCGGCGGCCGTCGTGCGAAAGAAATTCGCCGACGGTATCCGCGAGGAGACGCTGCGCGAGCTGGTGCAGGAGAGCTGGCGCGTCGCCCAGAAGCAGGAGGAGCTGAAGCCCATCGCCGATCCGCACATCCATAATCTGAAATGGGAAGCAGGCTCCCCCGTCACCTTCGAGTTCCACGTCGAGCTGAAGCCCGAGCTCAAGCTCGAGCGGCTCGGCAACTTCCGGCTGACGCGGAAGGTGGCGGCCGTGACCGCGGCTCAGGTCGACGCGCAGCTCAACGCGATGCGCGAGCAGCGCGCGCCGTGGACGCCGGTCGCCGCCGAGAAGCCGAAGCCCAAGGATCTCGTCGACGTGATCATCGCGACGCGCGAGAACGGTGAAGCCAAGGACCCGCAGCCCTATCAGTTCGTGCTCGGCGAGGGACGCGCGATTCCCGACGTCGAAGAGCGCATCATGGCATTGACGCCCGGTGAATCGGTGGATGCCACGGTGCGCTTCCCCGACGATTTCGCCGAGGAGGCGAAGCGCGGCCAGACCCGCGAGATCCAGCTGACGCTGCGCGAAGTGAAGCGCCAGGAATTGCCGGCGCTGGATGACGCGCTCGCGCGGGAAATGGGCGACTTCGAGTCGGTCGAGGCGCTGCGCAGCGCCGTCGCCGCCGACCTCGGGAAAGAGGCCGAGCGGGAGGCGGACGCGAAGCTGCGGGGCGATCTGGTCCAGCAAATCGTCGAGGCCAACAACGTGGTCGCGCCGCGCCCGCTGATCGAGCGCGTGCTGGGAGCGTACGCCCAGGCGTACGAGATCCCCGAGGAGCGCTGGCAGCAGTTCGCGCAGGAGTTCCGCACCATCGCCGAGTCGCAGGTCCGGCGCGATCTGGTGCTCGACTACGTGGTCGAGACGCAGAATCTCCGGGCTACCGAAGCGGAGCTGGATCAGAAAGTGCAGGAGCTCGCCCAGCGGCGGGGTTTGCCAGCGGGGCAGCTCTATGCGTCGCTGGAGAAAGCCAAGCGGCTCCGTGACATCGCGCGGAGCATCACCGAGGAGAAGGTGTTCACCTATCTCCTGTCGCAGTCCACCGTGGAGCAGACGTGATCATGACGAACGAGAGTCACATCTATCCGCCGTACATCATCGAGCGCTCCAGCCGCGGCGAGCGCACCTATGACATCTTCAGCCGGCTGCTGATGGACCGTATCGTGTTCCTCGGCACATCGATCACGGACGATGTCGCCAACATCATCATCGCCCAGCTGCTGTTCCTCGACGCGGACAACCCCGAACGGGACATCTACCTGTACGTGAATTCCCCAGGGGGGCTCGTCTCATCGGGTATGGCGATTTACGACACCATGCAGTTCCTGCGCGCCCCCGTGAACACGATCTGCATGGGGATGGCGGCGTCCATGGGCTCGTTTTTGCTCACCGCGGGCCGGAAGGGCAAGCGGTCAGCGTTACCCCACGCGCGGATCATGATGCACCAGCCCTCCGGCGGCACGCAGGGCACCGCCTCGGACATCGAAATCCAAGCGCGGGAGATCCTGTTCCTGCGGCGTAAACTCAACGAGTTATATGCCAAGCATACCGGCAAGACGGTCGAGTCGATCGAGAAGGACATGGACCGCGACCGCTTCATGTCGGCGGAAGAGGCGAAAGAGTATGGCTTGATCGATCACGTCATCTCGAACTTCGAGGAAATCAAGGAAGACGGGAAGGCAAAGAAGTGATCACTTGCGCTGTTCGCGGCGCCTTCCCATACTAGGAAGACGATGTCGCACGATAAACACCTCCGCTGCTCCTTCTGCGGCAAATCCAAGGATTCGGTCCGGAAGTTCATCTCTGGCCCGTCGGTGTATATCTGCAATGAGTGCATCGCCCTGTGCAACGAGATCCTGGCGGAGGATGAAGAGCGCGAGGTCGCAGAAGCGATCACGCAGGTCCCTACGCCGGCCGAAATCAAGGACGTGCTGGACCAATACGTGATCGGGCAGGACCGCGCCAAGAAGACTCTCGCCGTAGCCGTCTATAACCACTACAAACGCATCAATTCCCACTCCGGTCGCGATAACGACGTGGAGCTCGACAAGAGCAACATCCTCTTGATCGGCCCCACGGGCGTGGGCAAGACGCTGCTGGCCCAGACGCTGGCGCGCATTCTGGACGTTCCCTTCACCATCGCCGACGCGACGACCCTCACGGAAGCCGGCTACGTCGGAGAGGACGTCGAGAACATCCTGGTGCGGCTGCTGCAGTCGGCCGATTTCAACGTGTCCGAGGCCGAGCGGGGCATCGTCTACATCGACGAGATCGACAAGATCGCGCGCAAGTCCGAGAATCCGAGCATCACGCGCGACGTGTCGGGCGAAGGCGTGCAGCAGGCCCTGCTCAAGATCCTCGAGGGCACAGTCGCCAGCGTGCCCCCCCAGGGCGGCCGCAAGCACCCGCAACAGGAATACATCCAGGTCAACACCAAGGACATCCTGTTCATCTGCGGCGGCGCGTTCGACGGGCTCGAGAAGATCATCGAGTCTCGCACCGGCCGGCGCCAGATCGGCTTCACGAAGGAAGAAGTCGCCGAGGGCGTCGCCGCGAAGGTGAAGAAGAATCCGTTTGGTGACGTCGAGCCGGACGATCTGCTGCGTTACGGGCTGATTCCGGAGCTGGTCGGCCGCCTGCCGGTCACCGTGCCGCTCGATGCGCTCGACGAGGACGCGCTCATCCGGATCCTCACCGAGCCGAAGAACGCGCTTGCCAAGCAGTATCAGAAGCTGTTCGACCTCGAGGACGTCCGCCTGACGCTCGAGAAGGACGCGCTCAAAGCGATTGCGGCGAAGGCGATGAAGCGCGGCACCGGCGCGAGAGGCCTGCGCGCCATCCTCGAAGAGATGATGACCGAGATCATGTTCGAGCTGCCGAGCCGCGACGACGTGCGCGAGGTCGCGATCACCGCCGAGTGCGTCACGTCAGGCCGCGCGCCGCTCCTCGTGACCGAACGTCCCCGCCAGAAGAAAGAAGCCTGACGGATCCCAAATACATCGGCTCCTTCCCGCGAGCCGATGCGGTGCTCGATCTACCACTCCCCGAAATCGCATTCATCGGCCGCTCCAACGTGGGCAAGTCGTCTTTGCTCAATGCGCTGGTGGGGCGGCGCATTGCCAAAACGTCCGCGACGCCGGGAAAGACGCGGGCACTCAACGTCTTTCTGATCGACGCGTCTCATTACCTGCTGGACCTGCCGGGATATGGCTACGCGCGTGCGGGCAAAGCGCAGCGCGCCGCCTACCGCGGCCTGCTCAAGCACGCGCTGGTGCGCGAGCGCCTCCGCGGTGTGGTATGGCTGCTGGACATGCGCCACTCCCCTTCGGTTGACGACCGGGCCATGCAGGACGTACTTGTGGAGGGGGAAACGCACGTCCTCGCGGCGCTCACGAAGAGCGACAAGCTCTCCCAGGCACAACGGCGCACACGGGAACGCGAGCTGCGTGACGAATTGGGCCTGCCGGAGGATCAGATAGTAGTGACGAGCGCGGTCACCGGCGAGGGAATCGTGGACCTGAGGGAAGCGATCGCAGGGCTGATCACGGAGGCCGCGTGAGACTCACGTCGGCACGTCGGCACCCTTCGCTTCGCTCAGGGCAGGCAGTCGGCACGATACTGCTGCTTGCAGTCATGCCGATGTGCAGACTGGCCTCGCAGGATACGATCCCGGCCGGTTACGGCTCCCTACGCCGCGACGACATCGTCGTCCGCTTCTCGACGGGCACGATCGAGGTTCAGGTTTTGCCGCTGGACGAGCAGGTCATCCGGCTGCTCGCGCCCGACACGTATCGCTCGCTGCATGCGCTGGTGCAGAGCCGCTACAACGACATCGCGGAAGCGGCGTCCCGCGCCGCGACCGACAAGGCGACCCTGGTGATGGTGACATTCCTCGGCGTCGTACAGCAGGCCCGGTTCAATCCTGAAGACCTGAACATTACGACCCGCGGCCGCCTGTTTCGCCCCGTCGCGATCGTCCCGCTCTCTCCCACGTGGAGCTCCTACCAGCTCGACGCGCGCCAGCAGGCGGCGGCGATCTACTTGTTCGACCCCGGCATCAGCCTGCGCGAGGAGCTGACCCTGAGTTATCAGGGAGTGTCGAACAACAGCTGGAATCACTCGATTCGCCTGCTCGATCAGGAGCGGGCCCGCGTCAAGGCGCGCGCCCAGACGCCGCCGGGACTCTGACCCGCTTTTCGAGATCTTTGGTCCAGCGCACACCTGCCGAATCCGCACACGCGACACTGATCCGCCCTCCCAAACCGGCCGCCACCGCCAACGCGCTGTCACACCCAAGGGCAAAGAACGCGATGGACCAGGCATGAGCGGTGAGGGCGTCGGGCGCCAGCACCGTGACCGAGTGCGCGCGCCCATGATGCTCGCGCGACTGCGGCTGCGTCCGGATCGAGCCATCGCGCAGCTCGACCCACCCCAGCGCGTCGAGAGAATTGTCGGGGTCGGGAATGCCCACCGTCCGATTGGTCATGCGCCCCGGCGGCCCGACCCACAAGTACTGGCCGCCGAGATCGAGCAGCGCGCTATCGCTGACGCCGGCGAGCGCCAGCGCCGCGCGGTCGAGCGCGTAGCCTGACGCCAGGCTTTCGGATGCCGCGGTCACGCCGGTGCGCTGCAACAAATCGCGCTGCGCCGAATCGAGCGCGTCAATCCGCGCGTGATGCGTCATGAGGGAGTCGATGCGGTCAACCGAGTCGCGCGCCCCGTTCAACGCGCCGGCCAGGCGGATGGTGTCCGGCGCCCACGCGGCGACCGACATCATCGTGCCCAGGACGGGCCACACCCGCGACACCGCGGGCGGCGGCTCCGCGCCGCAGGCCGCGATGAACAGGCCGAGCGCGCACGTGAAGGCCATGTGATGCGTACGATTGATTCTCAAGACCGATAGTTGAATATAGAAGCTCATGGACCTGGTCCGACCACACCCGGTGTTATTCGCCGGCCTGCTCGTCGTCTTGTTGGTCGTGGGCGGGGTGTTGTGGCGCCTGCGCGAGCGTTTGGTCCGGTCCGAGCAGGAGCGTAGGCGCGCCGCGGAGGAGCTCAATCGCCGGCTCTCCGAGCTGTTTTCGCTGCAGGAGCTGTCGTACGTGCTATCCGACTCGCTCGAGCTGGACCGCATCGTCGAGCAGGTCGTGCGCTACGCCGTACGCTTCCTCGATGCGCAGGGGGCTCTGCTCGCCCTGGTGGGTGATGCGCCGGGGGATCCCATTCACATTGCCGCCGCGGAGGGCACGCTGAGCGGTCTGCGCGGCCGCAAGATTGCCCCGGATGACGCCGGGTTGGTGGCGCGCGCGACCGGCCGCGAGCACCTCGAGCTGGTGCGCAACTCGGGCTCCGAGTCTACGTCCATCGTGCCTGGATTCGACGCCGTGGCCGCCGCCGCCGTGCCGCTGCGCTCCCACGGTGCTGTCATCGGCACGCTCGTCATCACCGATCCGCGCGAAGCGCAGTTTGTCCCCGAAGACGTGCGCTTACTCTCGACGCTGGCGACGCACGCCGCTGTCGTGATAGCCAACGCGCGGTTCTTCGAGATGGTCCGGCGCGCCAAGGACCAGTGGGAAACGGCGTTCGACGCGTTGAGTGAAGGCATTGCCGTCGTCGATACCGACGGCGTCGTGCGGCGGGCGAACCGCTCGCTCGCGAGCCTGTTGGGCGTTCCGGTCTCCACGCTGGTGGGCACGGCGCTGGGCGACGCGCTGCTCGGAACGGGCAAGTCGCAACCGCTATCCGAGCTGCTGGCGGGAACGCGGCGGGGCGAGCGGTCGGCCCCGCTGGTCGTCCGCTCCGAGCGGCTGCAGCGCACCGTGCGCGTGAATGCGGCGCACATTGCCGGCGCGGGTTTCGAGCAGAGCGTCGTGGTTCTGGTGGAGGACGTGACGGAGCAACAAGCGCTCGAGACGCAGCTCGTCCAGAGCGAAAAGCTCGCCGCCGTCGGCCAGCTCGTTTCAGGTGTGGCGCACGAGCTGAACAACCCCCTCACCTCCATCGCGGGCCTCTCCGAGTTCCTGCTCGAGCAGAAGGAGCTCGGCAAGAAGGACCGCGGGCATCTGCAGGTCATCCAGGAGCAGGCGGAGCGCGCGGGACGCATCGTGCGCAACCTGCTGACATTCGCGCGCAAGGGCACGGGCGAACGCGACCTCGTCGACCTCAACGACGTGATCCGGCGCACGCTCTCGCTCACCGCCTACGATCTCAAGCTCAAGGACATCACGGTCACGCGCGAGCTGAGCGGCGCCTTGCCCGAGGTGCTCGGCGACCGCCACGGGCTGCAGCAAGTGGTGCTCAACCTCGTGACCAACGCGGCGCAGGCCGTCACCGAGAATCCCCGCGACCAGCCGCGCGAGATCACCGTGTCCACGTGGTTCGACGGCCAGGTGCATCTGCGCGTCGCCGATTCGGGGCCTGGCATTCCCGAGCATGTGCTGCAGAACGTGTTCACGCCGTTCTTCACGACCAAGGAACCGGGCAAGGGCACAGGCCTCGGACTGTCGATCACATACTCGATCGTCGAGAGCCACGGCGGCCACCTCACCATCGAGCCGCCCCCGGCAAGCGGCGGCGCCGCCTTCCGGGTGGACCTGCCGCCTGCCCCGGCCGACGCCGTGGCCTCAGCGATGACGCCGGCGGCGGTGCAGCCGGCCGGGAATCCGGCGGGCGCGCACTTCGTCAAGCGCACCATCCTGCTCGTCGACGGTGATCCGGCCGTGCAGCGCACCATCAAGGCGTTGTTCGCGCGCGATGGGCACGACGTCGAAGTCGCAGGGGACCCACAGCACGCGCTCGACCTGGCGCAGCGCGGCGGCTTCGATTTGATAATCACCGATGCGCGCGCGATGGCGCCCGGAAAGCGCGGGGTGCTGCTCGCGGAGGAATTGGTTGCGAAACTGCCGGCATTGCGAGAACGCATCATCGTCGCCACCGGCGACGTGCGTCCGACGACCGAAGAGACGCTGACGCGTCTCGGCGTGCGCTACGTGCGCAAGCCTTTCAACCTGCGCGATCTTCGCGTCGAGGCGGCGCGCTTGTGGGAGGCCACCGCGGTGTCGTAGGCCTCCGCGGGCCAGCCGTAGGTCCCGAGACTCACGGCGCCGCCCGGCGCGAACCGCACGCCTTCCCGCAACAGCAGCGCGCGCTGCAGCACCGCCGAGTGATCCGATCCTGAAAACGAAATGCGGCCGGCCGCGTTGATCACGCGCCACCACGGTACATCGTTGTCTTCGGGAAGTGCGGAGAGCGCCCAACCGACGGTGCGCGCGGCGCCGGGCCGTCCCGCGAGCCGCGCGATGATGCCGTACGTCGCCACCCGTCCCTTGGGGATGTGACGGACCACGCGGTAGATCCGATGATAGAATGGATTCACAAGGGAGCTCGGCTACTAGCTTACTCGCAGGACGTCTTCCAGCAAGCCCGCGTCTCCGCCCCCCACTATTGACAAAATGTCGTCCAGTGCTCTCCGCTCGCGGGGCCAGGCGAACCGCTTCGCCGCCTCCGCCACGCTCAACCACTCGGCCTGATCGTGCTCATCGGACAGGCGCACCCTCGCATCGCCAGCAACAAATGCGGCGAACACCGGAATCAACGCCATTTCGTCGCGGCGATGCTGATAAAACGCTTCGGTGCGGCTGAGATTGTAGAATTTTGCGGGAACGAGGCCCGTTTCCTCGCGCAATTCGCGCAGCGACGCCTGCACCGGCGTTTCACCGGCCTCGATGGTTCCGTGAATCGTCTCCCACGAGCCGACGTTGCGGCCCTTCGCGCCGCGCCGCAGCGCGAGGACCTGCAGGCGCTCGCCGGCGCCGCGTAAAGCGTAGGTGTCTACAAACGCGACTCGAACAGAAGTCAGCGGCGGCGACCGAGAACGGCTTCGAGCCGCGCCGACAATGCGCGCGCGCGGAAGGGCTTGGTGAGAAAGTCGTCGGCGCCGAGCTCGAAGACGCGGACTTCGTTGTCCTCGTCGCCTTTCGCGGTCAACACGATCACGGGGATGTTGGCCGTCGCGGGACGCGAGCGCAGGTGGGACAGGACGCCGTATCCATCCAGGCCCGGCAGGTTCAAATCGAGCACGATGATGTCCGGCCCGACGCGATCGACCTGGTCGAGCGCCTGCACACCGTCGCGCGCCTCGGCGACAAAGTAGCCGTCGCGCTCGAGCAGATCGCGCATGACTTTCCGCAGGCTGTCTTCGTCGTCCACGAGTAGAACTTTCGAAACCGGCTGGCCGTGAACGCCGGAACGGCGCGTGGGCGTCACGGTCTCTTCCAGTAGATCGAAACTCGTCGTGAACGAGCCGACGGGCTCTGGTATCACCACCGTCCCCGCCGCCGAGGAGCCCCGCGGGACGTCCGTCACGGCACCGGACGCCCGTGACGGAGCGCCCGGCCGCGCCGGCTCGGCGAGGGGTTCAGCGGCCTCGTCGGAGGGGATGTCCACGACGCGCGTCAGCTCTTCGATGGTCGATTCACCGCGCGTCACATGCGCGAGCCCGGAATCCCACAGCGATTTCATTCCGCCACGCTTTGCCGCCTCACTGATCCGGTCCGCGGCCTCCCCCGCGGCGATCCGGCGCTCGAGCTCGGGGCCCATCGTGAGAATCTCGAGAATGGAGAACCGGCCCCGATATCCCGTCATCGCGCAGTCGGGGCAGCCGGCGGCGCGATACAGCGGCGTGCCCTTCGGAATCCAGCGGCGCAACCGCTCGGGGGGCGCCTCCATCCAGACTTCCTTGCAGGTGGTGCAGAGCTTGCGCATCAGCCGCTGTGCCACGACACCGCGCAGCGAGGCGGCGATCTTGTACGCCTCGACGCCGATATCCACCAGCCGCGTGACCGCGTTGGCCGCGTCGTTGGTGTGCAGCGTGGAGAGCACGAGGTGGCCGGTCAGGGATGCCTGCACGGCGATCTGCGCCGTCTCCTTGTCGCGGATCTCGCCCACGAGCACGACGTTCGGGTCCTGGCGCAGAATGGACCGCAGCGCGGAGGCGAAAGTGAGACCCGCTTTTTCCTGGACCTGCACCTGCACGATACCCTGTATCCGGTATTCGACGGGGTCTTCAACCGTGACGATGTTGACGCCTTCGCTCTTGATCTGGTTGATGCAGGAGTAGAGCGTCGTCGTCTTGCCGGACCCGGTCGGGCCGGTCACCAGGAGGATTCCTTCGTGGTTCTCGAGCAGCCGTCTGATGGCGTCCGCTTCGCCCGGATTGAGCCCAAGGGTGTCGAGCGATTTGACCGTGCCGCGCGAGTCGAGGATGCGGATGACGACCTTTTCCCCGAGCTGCGCCGGCAGGGTCGAGACACGCAGGTCGACCGGCTGTCCGTTCACCGCCACGCGAGCGCGACCGTCCTGCGGCCGCAGGCGATCGGCGATATCGAGTGACGACATGATCTTGATGCGGGAGATCAGCGGCAGGCCGGCCTGGCGGGGGATCTTCATCACCTGGCGCAGCACGCCGTCGATCCGGTAGCGCACCGCCACGCCGCCTTCCTCAGGCTCGACGTGAATGTCGCTCGCGCGCGAGAGAATTCCTTCCGAGATAATCATGTCGACAAGGCGGACCACGGGCTTCTGGCTCGCGTCCGCCTCGGAAATGTTGAGCTCCTCCGGCTGCGTGTCCTTGAGCTGGACCAGATCGGCCGAGCTCTCCATTCCCTCGAGCAGCTTGTCGAGCTGCTTCTCAGGCTTGTAGAGCTCGTCGAGCTTCTCGCTGATTTTCGATGGCGGGAGGAGGAACAGGCGTATTTCGCGCGCCGTGGCGAACGCGAGCGCCTTTTCCGCGTCCAGGTCGAAGGGATTCGCGGTGCCGAGCTCCAGGAATGAATCGGTGAGGCGCAGGGGCAGCACGCGATAACGGCGGGCGAGCTGCTCGGGCACGCCCTGGCGGACGGCGTGATCGATCTTGGAGGCGTCGGCGACTTTCAGCCGGAAGCGATGCGACAGCTTGTCGATGATCTCGGCGTCGGTCGCGATCCGCTCGGAAACCAGGACCTCCCACAGCGTGCGGCCGGGGTCAGCCTTCCCCCGCAGCTGCTCCAGCAGCTCGGGGGTAAGCAGGCCCTCAAGGGATTGGGCCAGCCATTCGTCTGGGAACGCCGTGACTGCCATGAGGTCCTCCAAGCTATGGGTGCGGGCGTTCCAGTCCAGTATCGTGGCTCACAGAATGTCCCAAAAATCGCGCGTTACATCGAAGGCGACGCGGAAGTTATGCGATTGGAGGCCATAGCCTGCTTCGACGCGAAACACACCCAGCCATTCGGCACCTACGCCCAATGTCATGCGCGTGCTCGGCGTGGCAACCCAGGGGGTGGGAATCACATCGATCTTGCCGCCGGTCCATCCGGCGGCGATGAACGGCGCGAGTGTAATGGTGCCGGGTGTGCGCGCCGGTCCTGCCGACAGCCGCAGAAATGGCACCGGCGTGCGCCACTCGAAGTGAAGGAGTGCCTGGGACCGGCCGCCCCACTCCCGAAACTCGTCACCGATGAGCGTCCCGTGACCGCCGATGATGAACGCGCGATGCGGCGGCAGATGGGCGGTCGCGACGCCGAAGTCGCCACGCACGAGAACATGGTTGCTGCCGACCGGCAGGAGCACATGCCCCGACGCGCTGAGCCGAGTATAGTTTCCCGAGCTGTCGCCCGCTCCCGCTTCGAGCGTGACGGCCGCGGCCAGGTCGCGGCGCACCGCGAAGCCTTCACTGCGCCGTCGCAGCGTCACTGTTCCATAATAGTAGTCGCCGTCCAGCATCGCCGGGTTGGGCCGGTAGGTGCCGCTCGCCGGCGTGGCATGAATCGACTGCGACTCGATCCGCTCGCCCGTCACGGCGAAGCGCACTTCGCCCCGTCCGCCGATTCCGGTGCGGTAACTGACTCGCCCGCCGGTGGCGCGATAGTAATCGCCGTAGTCGTCGCCGAACTCCTGTGATGAAATCGAATTCACGAGCGGCGCGATCACCGGCGCGTCCGCGATGTCGCGCACCTGGCGGAATCCGGCGAGCTCGAATCCGTCCGCCGAGCTGAGCGCGAGCATCCCCTTGCCTGCCCCGTCGGCAAACCCGTAACTGCCGAGTCCCCGCAGCTCGAATCCGTCACCCGGGGCACGCCACACGAAGCCCGCTCCCAGGGCGAGTCCTTCCACGCGGTTCGCGTGGATGATCTCGCTCAGCGAGCGCGTCCCGAGCCGCCGCCGTTTCAACCCGGTGAGCGCGCGCCGCCCCGCAATCCGACTCGCTTCCGCGCGGACCTGCTCGAGATCGTTCTGACGCACCGGCTCGGAGATGTCCTGAATCGCGGCGCTCAAGGGGCCCGGCCACGGGTACGCGTCGCGCTCGGCTTTGGGACTGATGCTGATCTCCTCGCCGGCGAACCAGCTGTCCACGAGGCCGACATTGAACACGTAGCTGTCGATCTCCCACCGCCCGCGGATGATGCCGCGCGCGGCGATGTCGAGCCAGGTCGCGCGCCGGCGGATTTCGATCTCCTGGCGATAGGGCAGCCAGAAGCGGCCGTTCCACAGGGCGTTATCCAGCACGATGCTGACGTCCTCCAACGATTCATCCAGATACGCCGCCGGAGTGAAGTTGAACGCCATGCGCACCAGCTCGGCGGTTTCGGCATCGACGAACAGCGTCCCGACGATCGCCGCTTCGGCAAAGCGCCTGGGCCTCACCTGCAGCGCCACGACGCGGACGGCGCGCTGCGGCAGCACGATCGTGGTCGTGTCGCCCAACGCGAAGTCGTAGAGGTCGGTGCCGCCGGGCGCCAGTGGATGGGGCACGTCGCGCACTTCGTCACCCTCGCCGAGCCGGATCGCGCGCCCAAAGTTGTTCTGGACGATGCCGAGGTGGTCGCGATGGTAGTTGATGTCGGTGGGCAGCTCGGTGCGATCGCGCCAGCCGATGATGCGCTGCTTGCTCAGCTGCGGCGACTTCCAGTACACTTCCAGCTCCAGCTGATCCGCTTTCACGAGCCGGGGCGGCTCGGTGAGCCCTTCGCCGAACTGTCCGAGGAAGAAGAGAAACCCGTGAGCCTGGGCTTTGTAGTCTCGCAATGCGGTGTCGACCGCGGCGCGCGTGCGGCGTTCGATGGCGCGGCGCGCCAGCGCCAGCGCCGAGTCGCTGTTCCAGTTCTGAGCAGCGGCGGGAGCGGAGGCGGGGGCGGTCAATACCAGGATCAGGAGCGCAGCGGCCCGGCGCATCGGCGCGAAATCTAGGGTATGGACCCACGCGACGCATTCCTGGAGCGATCGAAGCGCGGCGGGATGGTGCCGGTGCTGCGCGAGGTCGTCACCGACGCCGACACGCCCGTCGCGGCGTTCGCCAAGATTGCGCGCCCGCCGTTCGCGTTCCTTCTCGAATCGCTGGTCGGCGGCGAGCGCTGGGCGCGGTACACGTTCCTCGGGACGGAGCCGCGGGAAGCGTGGCGATATCGCGGCACCAGCGTCGAGCGGTGGACCCCAGCCGCGCGCTGGGAGCCGGCGGGCGAAACCGCCGATCCGATCACGCATCTCGCGGAGCGCATGCGCTCCCTGCCGGGCGCGTCGGTACCCGGGCTGCCGCGCTTCATCGGCGGCGCGGTCGGATTCATGGGCTACGATCTCGTCCGCAGTATCGAGCGGCTGTCCAAGGGGCCCGAAGACACGCTCGGCGTGCCCGACGCGGTCGTGATGATCGCAGATTCGCTGGTGATTCTCGACAACGTGTTCGGCCGCGCGATCGTCGTGGCCAACGTCGAAGTGCCGGCGGGTTCGTCCACGGCGCAGCGGCTGCGGCTGTACGACGGCGCGCAAGAGCGGATCGAGACGCTGATCGCCCGGCTCGGCGCGAGCCACCACCTGACGCCTTTGCCCCTGCAGAGTGACGGGCGTGCGCCGCGCGCGGACTCCCGCTACCCGCGCGCCGCGTTCGAGCGTGACGTCGAGAGGATCCGAGAGTACATCGCCGCCGGCGATGTCTTTCAGGCCGTGCTGTCGCGTCGCCAGGTGGTCCACGGGCCGATCGATCCGCTGCGCCTCTACCGCTATCTCCGCGCACTGAACCCGGCGCCCTATCTCTTCCACCTGGTGCTCGACGATGTGACGTTCGTGGGCAGCTCACCGGAGGTGCTGGTGCGCGTGGAAGGCGACGAGGTCACGGTGCGGCCGATCGCGGGCACGCGCCCGCGCGGCGCCACGCCGGAGGAGGACGCCGCGCTCGCCGGGTCGCTGCGCGCCGATGAGAAAGAGCTTGCCGAGCACCGCATGCTCGTAGATCTGGGCCGCAACGATGTCGGGCGTGTCGCCAAGTACGGCTCCGTGCACGTCACCAGCTCGCTCGAGATCGAGCGCTACTCACACGTGCAGCATCTCGTGAGCGAGGTGCGTGGCACACTCAGCCCCGGTCACGACGCGCTCGATGTGTTCCGCGCCTGCTTCCCCGCGGGCACGGTGAGCGGCGCGCCGAAAGTACGCGCCATGGAAATCATCGATGAGCTCGAGCCGGAGCGGCGCGGGCCCTACGCCGGAGCCGTGGGCTACGTCGGATGGGGCGCGGCGAGTCTCGACACCTGCATCGCGATTCGCGCCGCGCTCGTCCTCAAGGACCGCGTCATCGTGCAAGCCGGCGCCGGCATCGTGGCCGATTCCAATCCGGCACGTGAGTTCGCGGAGACGGAGGCGAAGGCGCAAGCGGTTTTACGCGCGCTCGCGCTCGCAAAAGCTGGAGATTAGACCCTTCGCGCCTATATTGCGGCCTGTGTTCAAACTGTTGAGCACCTCGGGTGATCAGTCGATCGACCTCCAGCTGGGCCGCAAGCTGGTGGTGGGTCGAGCCGTGACCAGCGACGTCCCGATCTACGACCCCACCATCTCGCGGCGTCACGCCGAAATCGTGCTCACGGAAAGCGGCGTCCGGGTCACCGACCTCGGCTCGTCGAACGGCACGTTCCTGAACGGCGCCAAAGTCACCGAGGCCGAAGCGGGCGCGAACGACGTCGTGACGTTCGGCAAGGTGGCGTTTCGCGTCAAAGAAGTGACGGCCCCGGTCGCCCGTCCGCAGGTCGTTGCCCCCCCCGCGGAATTCACCAGCCCGAAACCGGGCAAAGGCGGCGTCGCGGCGGGAACGATCGTGCGCCAAATGCCCGTGAGCATATCCGGCGGCGTGCCGGCGATCGTCATAGACGAGCCGCAGGGCTCCTCGCATCTCAAGGTCAGAGCGGACAACATGGAAGAGCGGCGCGAGAAGAAGCTGTCGCTGCTGCTCGAGGTCTCGAAGGAGCTGTCGAAGCAGCAGGAGCTCGACCGGCTGCTCGACAAGGTCGTCGATTTCACGTTCCAGATCATGAATGTGGACCGCGTGTCCATCCTGCTGCTCGACGGCAAGTCCAATGAGCTGGTGCCGCGCATTTCCAAGAGCCGCACCGGCGATGCCAGCGCCGCCAAGCACGTTCCACAGTCGATCGCGCGCAAAGCGGTCGAAGAGCGCGTGGCGATTCTGTCGGACAACGCGGCCGCGGATGAGCGGTTCAAGGGGAAGTCGATCCTGATCCAGAGCGTGCGCAGCGCGATGTGCACGCCGCTCATGGGCTCGGATTCGAAGGTGCTGGGCATCCTGTACGTCGATAACCTCACCGCGACGCACTCGTTTGCCGATGAAGACCTCGAGTTTTTGATCGCGTTCGGCGGTCTCACCGCCGTGGCCATCGAGAATTCGCAATTATCCGAGCGCATCCGGCGCGAGGCGCTGGTGCGCTCGAATTTCGAGCGCTACTTCTCGCCCAACATCGCACAGGTGATCGCGCAGCAGCAGGACGGCGGCCGGTTGCCGAGCGAGAAGCGGCCGGTGGTGGTGTTCTTCTCCGACATCCGCGGCTTCACGCCGATGTCCGAGACGATGAGCCCGGACGATATCGCCCGGTTGCTGACGGAGTACTTCACCGAGATGGTGGACAAGGTCTTCGAGCACGGCGGCACGCTGGACAAGTTCATGGGCGATGCCATCATGGCCCTGTGGGGCGCCCCGATCGCCCACGCAGACGACGCCGACCGCGCCGTGCAATGCGCCCTCGCGCAACTCACCGAGCTCGAGAAGCTGAACCGCAAGTGGAAAGAGCAAGGACGCACGGAGGTTCAGATCGGGATCGCCATCAATTTCGGTGAGGTGTTCGCCGGGAACATCGGCTCCGACCGCCGACTCGAATACACCGTCATCGGCGACGCCGTGAACACCGCCTATCGTCTCTGCGGCAAGGCGGGGGCGAACGAAATCCTGATTTCTGAGCCGTTTTACCAGCAGCTGAAGCAGAAGCCCGCCGTCGAGGCGCTCGAGCCGATTCAGGTCAAGGGAAAAGCGAAGAAGATTCCGGTCTACCGCGTAAAGCGATAAGGGCGGCCGAACCGCGCCAGCAGATCCAGCGCCAGTCGCAACGGCAGCCCCATCACCCCAAAGAAGTCGCCTTCGACCCGCTCGATGAGCGGCGCGCCGAGGCCTTGAATTGCGTACGCCCCCGCCTTGTCGAGCGGCTCGCCCGTCGCGACGTATTCCTCGAGGGTGTGGCGATCGTTGGGACGGAAGGTCACGCGTGAGACATCGAGGGCCTGCTCGAGCCGGCCGTCTTCCGTGACGGCCACAGCGGTGAGCACCTCGTGCGTCTTGCCCTGGAGCTGCTCCAGCATTGCGACGGCGTGCGCAGGCGACGTCGGTTTCTCGAAGATCTTGCCGCCGAGCACGACCGTCGTATCGGCGGCCAGAATCACCTCGCCGGGCGCGCGCCGCACCACCGCTTCTGCCTTCGCCCGCGAGAGCCTCGTGACATAGGCATCGGGCTTCTCGCCGGTCAGCACGTGCTCATCCACGTCGGGGGCGATGACGCGGAAGGGAATGCGCAACATTTCGAGGAGCTGTTTCCGGCGCGGGGAGCCAGATGCGAGGACGATCGGTTTCATGGCGGTCACGCGGAAAAAGATA
>WNGI01004709.1_pt1 | contig 39276 bp, 36 predicted proteins | sample 5400621 | NCBI WGS metagenome assembly WNGI01 (sample SAMN13153374, study PRJNA577476) | soil metagenome | isolation source: 20 cm soil or saprolite under Garry oak tree replicate 1 | place: USA:California | collected 2016-06-15
ACCGCCGGCGACTTCGGATTCTCCGCTTCCCCCGGCGGCCGGCGGCGGCAGCCCGAAGCGTCTGAATCAATAACGGCAGCGGGTCATGCTGGGAAACCTGAGCGGCAGCGAAATCCTGATCCTGATGTTGATCGTTTTGCTCGTCTTCGGTGCGAATCGGCTGCCGGAAGCGGGCAAGGCGGTGGGGAAGGGACTGCGCGAATTCAAGCGCGCGCTTTCTGACACGGAACACAGTATCCAGCAGTTGCCGTCCGCGCGTGAGGAGGACCAGCCGCGGAGTGCCAAACCGAAGCGCTTAGTCGAGTAGCGCTACTGCAATAAGGTCGAGGCGTCCGCCGAGGCCTGGGACTTGAAGAGATCTTTGCGCCGGTCGACAACCTTGGCTTTGGCGCGCACTCCCTCCAGATACTGCTGAATCCGCGCCTGCTGCAGCGCCTGCCGTAGCTGCGTCCGCTGGACCTCTTTTTGCGCGAGCCACGCGGTGGAATCGGCGAACTTGCGTCCCAAAGACTCGAGGATGAAATAGGTGCCCTCACCTTCGACGACGCCGCTCCGATCCCCGACGCGCAGGCCGAACGCGGTCCCGACGACGAACGCCTCCCCGGTGAGATCGCGGGGCGGCCGCATGCGGGTAAAGGGACCCAGGCGCTGAACCTGGAGACCGTGCGCCGCGGCGGCGGCCGCCAGATCCGGGACGCTGCGGAGCAGGGCCGCGAGCGAGTCCGCGCGATGGCGCGCGACCGACTTCAGTTTCTCCACCCGAACGAGGTCGGTCACCTGCGCCCGAATCCGCGCGAGCGGCGGTGCGCCCGCGGTCGTTACGGAGTCGAGCCGGAAGACGTAGTAGCCGGCATCGCCGTCGATCACCGGGCTCGTTTCGCCGACCGGCGTCTCGAATGCCCATACGCTCACGTCCGGAACCCGGTAATCGCCGAGCATAAACCCCTGATTTTCGGTGACGCGGTATTCCGGAGACACCTGCAGTTTCAGGCGACGGGCGACCGTATCGAGCGTCGTTGGATCACTCCGCTCCGCCGCCAGACGTTCGAGCGTGTCGGCCCGGGCTTCGACTTGATCGAGGTGCGCACCCTGCAGCGCCACGGGGATCAGGATGTGACGGACTTTCACCGAGTCGCCTTTGGCCTGATCGATACGAATCAGGTGGTAGCCAAACCGCGTCGGGACGGGGGCCGACAGCTCGCCCGGCTTCAGGCTCCGCACGGCCCGCATGAACGGGGCAACGAACGTGGTGGTGTCGCTCTTCCTGACCCAACCGAGATCGCCGCCGCGCTGCCCGCTGCCGGAATCGCTCGACTCGCGCTTCGCCACGTCCTCGAACTTTGCCCCCCGGGCGAGCTCGCTGCGCACGCGCGCAACGTGTGCCCGCGCCGCGGCGCTGTCGTCGGTGTTCGGGAGGCGCGGGACCGAAATGAACCGCACATACGCGACGGCCGGCCGCTTGAAGTCGTCGGGATGTTTCGCGATGTAGGCCTGTAGCTCGGCGTCACTGATCGGCGTCGTGTCGAGGATCGTGTACGGTGACACGGCGAGCGCGGTGACCCGGACGGAGTCGTGCGCATCCTTGTATAACCGCCACAGCTTGGCGTCGGGAATGTAGACATCGCTGGCGAGATACTCGAACAGCTTGATGCGCGGAATCTGCTGGCGGTAGATCCCCTCGAGCTGCAGCAGCAGGTTGCGGTCACTCGTCGTCGAGAGGAACTGTTGCCACTTGCGAATGTCGAACTGGCCGTCGGTCTGAAACTGCGGATCGCGCATGATTTCGGGCAACGGGGAATTGTGCGCCATCGCGACGATCTCTTCATCGGCGACCCGGATACCGAGACGCCGGTACTCCTGTTCGAGGAGCGCGTCCTGGATCATCTGATTGATGACCTGATCCTGCAGCTGCCGGTCCTCTTCCTTCGTCAGCGGGGCGGTGCCGTATTGCTGGCGGTATTGTTCGGAGGCGACCTGCACGCGCTGCTGATACTCGGTCACCGGGAATTCTTTGCGATTGACGCGGAGGACGACGTTGCCGCTGGGACCGAGGATGCTCATCACTTGACCGACGGCGAGCCACCCCACAAAGGCGATGGCGAGGATGTAAAACACCCACTTGGCATTGGCGCGCATCGTGCGCAGCATGGCGACTTCGAACTCCGTCTCGAGAGGAGGGGTGAAGGGGCATAAGTCTAAAAACGGCAACGCACAAACTCAAGCGCACAGGGTCTCGGGTCATTTGACAGCGGCGCGGGCCAAACACTATCTTCGTTCAATTCCCACATAGACTTAGGCGTGGCCTACACCAGCGAGATCGACAAGCTCGAAGCGCGCTATCGGGACAACCCCAAGGGGAGAAACTTCGCCCCGTTGGCGGACGCCTATCGTAAAGCAGGGCTTATAGATAACGCGGTCGAGCTCTGCCAGAACGGTCTCAAGCTCCACCCCGATTACGTCAGCGCCTACATCGTCTACGCCCGCTGCCTCGTCGACAAGAAAGACGACGGGGGCGCGCTGGGTGTCTTCAAGCAGGTCCTGGGCCTCGACGGCGAAAACATCATCGCCCTGCGTGGGCTCGCCGAGCTGGCTGAGCGGAACGGGAAGTACGCCGAAGAGGTCGAGTGGCTGTCTCGGCTTCTGAACGCCGACCCGATGAATGGCGACGCGGCCGAAGGGTTGGCGCGCGCCAAGGGGAAGGCCGCCGCGGCCACCGCGCCGATGACCAAGCCGGATTTTGCGGTCGAGCACGAGACACCGGAGCCGGTCGAGTTGCGGAAGCCATCCCGGCCTTCGGCGAGTGCGCCGGTAGTCGAGAACTTTGAGAACCCGATCAGCTTCAACCCCAACGCCCACGCCGCCGCAAAAGCGGAGGGGTTGGAAGTCCAGGAAGACGTCGAGCTGAATTCGGAGCAGATCGAGCAGGTGGAGATCGAGGGCCTGGCGCGGACGCAGTACGAGGGCAGCGGGATATTCAAGCTGGACGCGCCGGACCCCGCGGCAGCGCACGGCGGCCCGGACCTCGATGAGGCGATGCCCCAGGTCGATCTGCCGCTCATCATGCCTGACGACGAGATGCGCGCCCCCGCGCCGCGGCCGCCACAACCGCCGGCGCCGCCCCCGCCCCCTCCATCTCCACCGCCAGCTCCCCCGCCCCCAGCGCCGACCGCGCGTGTTCCTGCCGCCGTCGCGCTGTCCGACGACGATGGGGCAGTGGACACGGCCGCGTTGTCACAGGCGGAGCCCGTGCTCACGGAAACCATGGCCGAGCTGTATCTCAAACAGGGCCATCCACAAGACGCGTTGCGGGTTTATCAGGCGCTGCTCGCGCAGCGACCCAACGATGCGAGACTGAAGAGCAAAGTCGAAAAGCTGTCATCGGGCGGCAGAAAGAAATCGGGCGTTTCGGCGCAGGCCTTCCTCAAGGGGATCTGGTCGGGACGAGGCTCGCAGAGCACGCTTTCGGCTGCGTTCGACGTTGCCGGGCCGACACCGGGCGAGCCGTCCCATCCAGCCCACGACCACATCTCGCTCGACTCGGTCTTTGGCGACGAGGTCGGACGACGGGCGAACGCGCAGTCACCAGAGGCGCCGGCTCCATCCGCTCCCGCCCCAGATGGCTCCACTGCGTCCGCCGGTGGAGCCAAGACGGGAGGCTTCTCGTTCGATGAATTCTTCGCCGGCGGGAAACCTGGCGCCGCGGGTGGTACAGCGGAGGGCGGTGACGCCGCGTCGCCCAGAACTCTGGGCGGGAGCCGTTCGTCCGGGCGGACGAACCGGCCGCCGGAGGATGAGGTGGAGGCGGATCAGTTCCAGCAGTGGTTGAAGAAGCTCAAGTCCTAGTGTCTCGTCACATCGCCGTGCTGAACGGCCCCAATCTGAATCTGTTGGGTGAGCGCGAGCCTGAGATTTACGGTCGCGCAAGTCTCGCGGACATCGAGCGCGCCACGAAAGAGCGCGCGCGCACATTGGGCGTCGAATGCACGTGGATTCAGACGAATCATGAAGGCGAGTTGGTGGAGGCGATCCAGGGTCTGAAGGGCCATGCCGATGGCGCGCTGATCAACGCCGCGGCGTTTACGCACACCAGTCTGGCCGTGCGCGATGCGTTGCTCGCGGTGCGTGTGCCGTTCGTGGAAGTGCATCTCTCCAACATCTTCGCCCGCGAGCCGGAGCGGCGGCGGTCGCTGCTCGCGGATCTCGCGGTGGGCGTGGTGACGGGATTCGGCGCCGACAGCTATCGGCTGGGATTCGAAGCGCTTGCCAGGTACCTCGAGTCGCGATAGGCGCGCCGAGCGACAAGCGGCGCTCGCCGCCATGCTCGAAGCCGAGGGGTTGGACGCGTTACTCGTGACGTCGCGGCCCAACATCCGCTATTTGACGGGATTCAGCGGGTCGGCCGGCGTGGCGGTGGTGACTCGGGGCGAGGTTCTCTTCGTCACCGATTTCCGCTACGACGAGCAGGCGCGGCAGCAGTGTAGCGCCGTCGCGCGCGTCGAGATCGAGGGGACGAGTGTGTGGGACCGGCTGCTCAAGGAACTCGGGGCTGGGGTTTCGGGCCTCTTGCCTGGGGGTTCGATCGGTTTCGAAGCCCATGCGATAAGCGTGAAGGATACGGAGCGGTTTTCGACGGGACCCGGCACGGCGTGGCGCTGGAAGCCCGCCGGCGAGCTGGTCGAGCGGCTGCGCGTGCGTAAGGATGCGGGTGAAGTCGCCGCGATTCGCGCCGCCGCGACGCTCGCGACCGGGGCGCTGCGCGACGCGCTGGCGACCGTGCGGCCCGGACAGACGGAGCTCGAGATCGCGGGAGAGCTCGAACGGGCGCTGCGCCGGCACGGTAGCGAGGCGCACCCGTTCCCGGCGATCGTGGCGAGCGGGCCGCGGAGCGCCTTGCCGCACGCGCACTCGAGCAGCCGCACGGTGGCAGCCGGGGAATGGCTGCTGCTGGACTTCGGCGCCGTCGTCGACGGCTACTGCGCCGACATGACGCGCACGGTGGTGGTTGGGGCGCGGGCCGATGATTCGCAGCGCGCGTTGTACGGACTGGTGCAGGAGGCGCAGCGGCGCGCGCGCCAAGGTGTGCACGCCGGCATGAGCGGGCGTGACGCGGACGCGCTCGCGCGCGATCCGATCGAAGCACGCGGCTTCGGTGCGGCGTTCGGGCATTCGACGGGGCATGGTCTGGGTCTCGAGGTGCACGAAGCGCCGCGGCTCGCGCGCACCGCCGCCGACCCGCTGCCCGAGGGCGCGGTGGTGACGATCGAGCCGGGCGTCTATGTCGCGGGGCGGGGCGGTGTGCGCATCGAAGACGACGTGCATCTGTCGAGCGATGGACCCGTGCTGCTGACGGACGGCAGCACGGATCTCCTGGAACTCGTGTGAGGGATTTGGGATTGGGGATTCGGGATTGGGAAGTCCCAATTGACGTTCCGAGCACCGTCCGGTCTATTGGAGGTTCATGAAGCTCGACATCATCGCGCAGATCGTGCAGATCCTGAAAGAGGCCCAGGCCCCTGAAGTCGGGGCGATCGAGATCCGTCGGGGTCTCTTCGGGGCATGGTCGTCGGTGCGGGTGTCAAAGGCGGGGCATGGCGGAAATACCTTCGGGGCCGGGGGGGGGCATGTCATTGTATCACAACCGGCTGGGGCTCCAGGGAGCGCCGGACCGACCCCTCAATCCAGTCCCCAGGCCCAAGCCCCAGGCCCACAGCTTTTAGAGATCAAGTCCCCGATGGTGGGGACGTTCTATCAGTCGCCGGAGCCCGCCGCGCAGCCGTACGTGAAGGTGGGCTCCCGGGTGAACGTGGGACAGGTCGTCTGCATCATCGAAGCGATGAAGATCATGAACGAAATCGAGTCCGAGGTCGGGGGCGTCGTGCGGGAAGTCACCGCACAAAACGCGCAGCCGGTGGAGTTCGGCCAGGTCCTTTTCCGGGTGGATCCGCATGGGTGAGGCAACACAAGGCAACCTGCCGGCATTCAACTTCAAACAGGCCATCACGCACATGGTGCAGCGCAACGGCTCCGACCTGCTGCTCAAGGTCGGCCGGCCGGCGACCATCCGCGTGAACGGGGACCTGGTGGCGCTCGAGACGGCGCCCTTGAAGCCCGAAGAGCTGAAGTCGCTGGCCGAGCAGATTATGACGCCGCGCCAGGTCAAGGAGTTCGCGGAGCACAAGGAGGCGGACTTCGCGATCGGCGTGCCCGGCGTGGGCCGGTTCCGGACGAACATCTACCAGCAGCGCGGCACGGTGGCGTTCGCGTTCCGCGCGATTCCCTACGAGGTGAAGCAGATACGCGAGCTGAACCTGCCGAGCGTGCTCGAGGAAATCGCCCTCAAGCCCCGCGGGCTCGTTCTGGTAACCGGCGTGACGGGGTCGGGGAAATCGACGGCGCTGGCCGCGATGATCAATCACGTCAACACGAACCGGCGGGTGAACATCATCACGATCGAGGACCCGATCGAGTTCCTGCATCGTGATCAGCACTCGAACATTTCGCAGCGCGAAGTCGGCAACGATACGCTGACGTTCAATTCGGCGCTGCGGCACGTCCTGCGGCAGGATCCCGACCTGATCCTGATCGGCGAGATCCGTGACATGGAGACGCTGGACACGGCGCTCAAGGCTGCCGACACGGGGCACATGGTGTTTTCGACGCTGCATACGACCGACGCCACGCAGACGGTCAGCCGCGTGATCTCGTTTTTCCCGCCCCACCAGCACGAGGAAATCCGGCACCTGTTGTCGACCGCGCTGCAGGCGATCGTCTCGCTGCGCCTCGTGCCCCGCAAGGACGGCCGCGGTCGAGTACCGGCGGCCGAGGTGCTGATCAATACGGCTGCCGTCGCCGACAACATCCGCGATCTCTCGAAGCAGCTCAACATCCCCGATCTCATCGCTCAAGGCTCCGTGCAGTACGGCATGCAGAGCTTCGACCAATCGCTGTTTCACTGGTACGGCCAGGGCGTCATCAGCTATGAGAGCGCGATCTTCTACGCGACGAATCCCAGCGAGTTTGCGCTGAAGGTGTCGGGCGTCGATTCGTCGGGGAACCGGCTGGGTGGCTCCGACGCGGCCGGGGCGATCGAGCTTACGCCCTGATGTTCAAGAAAGTGCTGATCGCGAACCGCGGGGAGATTGCCCTGCGGGTGATCCGCGCGTGCAAGGAGCTGGGGGTCGAGACGGTGGCGGTGTACTCGGAAGCGGACCGGGAGTCGCTGCACGTCCGCTTCGCCGACGACGACGTCTGCATCGGCCGGGCGCCCAGCCGCGACAGCTACCTCAACATCCCCCGGCTCATCGCGGCCGCCGAAATCACCGGCGCCGACGCCATCCATCCCGGCTACGGCTTCCTGGCGGAAAACGCGGAGTTCGCCGAGAAAGTCGGCGCGTCCAACATCGCGTTCATCGGCCCGACGCCCGACCAGATCCGGCAGATGGGCGACAAGGCGGCCGCGCGCACGCTCGCGAAGGCGCAGGGCGTGGCGACGGTGCCCGGGTCGCCGGGGCCCGTCGAGTCTCTCGAGGAAGGCCAGGGAGTCGCGGAGCAAATCGGTTTCCCGGTCATCATCAAGGCCGCGGCGGGCGGCGGCGGCAAGGGGATGCGTGTCGCCAACGACGCGGAGCAATTCGCGCAGTCCTTTACGCTCGCGAAACAGGAAGCGCTCGCCGCCTTCAGCTCCGACGAGGTCTACATCGAGAAGTACCTGGCGCGCCCGCGTCACATCGAGATCCAGATCATGGGCGACACGCACGGCAAGGTGATGCATCTGTGCGAGCGCGACTGCTCGGTGCAGCGCCGCCACCAGAAGCTCGTGGAGGAGGCGCCGTCGCCCGCGGTGGACCAGACGCTGCGCCAGGACATCGGCGACGCCGCGGTGAAGCTCGCGCAGGCGATCGGCTATGTGGGCGCGGGGACGATCGAGTTTCTCCTCGACTCGGACGGCTCCTTCTACTTTATGGAGATGAACACGCGCATCCAGGTCGAGCATCCGGTGACCGAGATGTGCACCAACTTCGATCTCGTGAAGGAGCAGATCGCGGTCGCGTCGGGCGCGCCGCTGTCATTCGTGATGAACGGCCACCGGCTCCGCGGGCACGCGATCGAGTGCCGCGTCAACGCCGAGGACCCGAGCCGGAACTTTCAGCCGGCGCCGGGTCTGATCACCGCGTACCATCCGCCCGGCGGCCCGGGCGTGCGGGTGGACACGCACATCTACGCGGGCTATACCGTGCCGCCCTACTACGACTCCCTGCTCGCCAAGGTGATCGTGCACGGCAATACGCGGACCGAGGCGCTCGCCCGCATGCGCCAGGCACTCGACTCGTTTATCATTGAAGGCGTGACCACGACGATTCCGTTTCTGGGCCGGGTCATGCGCCACCCGGATTTCGTCGCGGGCACGGTCGACACGAAATTCCTCGAGCGCGAGCCACAGCTCCTCAAAGATCAAACATGAAGATTGATGTCTACCACACACCACTCGGCCTCAATGCGGGAGACTTGACCGGCCGAGCGGTCGTCGTCATTGACGTGCTGCGGGCGACGAGCACGATCGTCACCGCGCTCGCCGCCGGAGCGAAGGCCATCGTCCCCGCCGCCAGCTCGGAAGAGGTCGTCCGGCTCACGGCGAACCTGGAGAAGAACGGGATCGTCCTCGCGGGCGAGCGCCGGCTGCTGAAGATCGAGGGATTCAACCTCGGAAATTCCCCGCTGGAGATGACGAAGGAAGCCGTGGGTGGGAAGACGTTATTTCTGGCCACCACCAACGGCACGCCCGCGCTGCTGGCGGCGCAGGGCGGCGATCCGGTGCTGGTGGCCGCGGCGCTGAACTTCAGCGCCGCGGCCGAGCGCGCCCGCGCGCTGTTCACCGAGCGCGGCGATCTCGTCATCATCTGCGCGGGGCGCGAGAAGCAATTCGCGCTCGAGGATGCCTATACCGCCGGACGGTTGATCAAGGCGGTGAAGAAAGGCGTCCCGCCGAAGAAGCTCACCCTCAACGACGCCGCCCAGGTCTCGCTCGATCTCGCGGCGCAGCAGGGCGGCTGGCAGGACGCGCTGGGCGCGAGCGACGCCGCGCGGCAGCTCGGCGAGGCGGGACTGGGGGACGACGTCAAGTTCTGCGCCAATCCCGACCGGCTCTCCATCGTTCCCGTCTACGCGGATCGACGTATCGCGGCATGAATCCTAAAGCTCGCCAAGAGCTCATCGGCATCGCGGCCCTGCTGGTGGGGTTCTTTCTCGGGCTGACGCTGCTGCCGGTGGCGCTGACGGGAAGCTGGGGACGGACGATCGGCAGTGCGCTCTGGCAGCTGTTCGGGGTCGGCGCGATCGTCCTGCCCATCCTCGGCGTGGGGTGGGCGCTCGCCGCCTTTGAACGGCTGGGCGCGCTGTCGTGGGGCCGGGCAGCCGCCCTCGGCGCGGGACTCATCCTCCTCATCCCCTACGGCATCGCGCTCGCCATTGGCCCGACCTTCCCTCCCGACTACGCGAGCTGGACGCGCAGCGAACGCCTGGCGGGCCTGTTTCCAGGGTTCCTGGCGAATGGAGTCCAAGGCGCAGTCGGCACGGCGGGGGCGGTGCTCGTTGGCCTCTTCGCGCTGTCCGCCCTTGGAGTCCTGACGATCGGTTGGCATCCGTTGAGCATGCTGAGGCAGCGAGCGGAACCTGAGAGACGCGAGACGGGACACGAGAAACGGGAAACGGAACAGCTTCCCCGTGTCCCGTTTCCCGTGTCCCGTGTCCCGAAAACACCGAAGCCGAAGCCTGCTCCCCCGCCGAAGCCGGCCCCGCCTCCCCCTCCGGGCTCGTTGATTCCGCCCATCGAGTTGCTCACCGAGGGTCCAGGATCTGTGGAAGACGCCGATGCTGCCCAGATCGAAGACATGGGCCGGCGGCTCGTGGCGACGCTGGAGACGTTCCGCGTCGGCGCGCAAATCATCAACAAGACCGTCGGCCCGGTCGTCACGCGGTTCGAGCTCGAGCCGGGGCGCGGCGTGAAGGTGGGACGCGTCTCGTCGCTCGCCGACGATTTGGCGCTCGCGATGCGCGCGCAGTCGCTGCGCATCGTCGCCCCGATTCCGGGGAAGGCGGCGATCGGGATCGAGGTGCCGAATCCGACGCCGCGGCTGGTGCACGTGCGCGATCTCATCGACAGCGCGGAATTCCGGCGCGGCGCGCGCGTGCTGCCCGTCGTGCTCGGGCGCAACCTCGAAGGCGAGGAGGTCGTCGACGATCTCACGAAGATGCCGCATCTGCTCATCGCCGGCGCGACGGGCTCGGGAAAATCGGTGTGCATCAACGCCATCATCACGAGCCTCGTGTACGCGCACGGACCGGACAAGCTCAAGCTGTTGATGATCGACCCGAAGATGGTCGAGCTGTCGATGTACAGCGCGCTGCCCCATCTCGGCCTGCAAGTCGTCACGAGTCATCACAAAGCGGCGAACGTGTTGAAGTGGGCAGTCTGGGAGATGGAGCGGCGCTACCGGCTGTTACACGCCAATCACGCGCGCAACATCACCGACTTCAACAAGAAAGTGGAGTCGAAGGCGCCGCTCAAAGGGCCGCGGGAGACGCTCGCGACGCAGGCGGGGATTCAGAAGGAACTGCCGTTCGATGCGGTGTACAGCGGCGGGATTGTGCCGTACATCGTGCTGATCGTGGACGAGCTCGCAGACTTGATGCTCACCGTCCAGGGCGAGATCGAGACGCCGCTCGCGGTGCTGGCGCAGAAGGCGCGCGCCATCGGGATTCACCTGATCCTCGCGACGCAGCGTCCCTCGGTGAATGTCATCACGGGATTGATCAAGGCAAACTTCCCGTGCCGGATTGCGTTTCGGGTTTCGGCGAAAGTCGACAGCCGCACGATTCTCGATCAGAACGGCGCCGAAACATTGCTCGGCAACGGCGACATGCTGTTTCTGCCGCCCGGCAAGAGCGAGCCGATGCGCGTGCAAGGCGCGTTTATATCGACGGACGAGACCGAGAAACTCATGGAATGGTACAAGCAGCATGCAGCGGCTGCGGTCGCCACGCCCGGGACATCGATTGACGAGCAGGTTGCAGCGCTCGAGAAAGCAGAAAAAGAGGGGGAAGACGGACGGGGAACGGGGGAGGGGGACATCGGCGATCGCGATCCACTGTTCCGGCAGGCGGCCGAGGTATGCATCCAGAATCAGTTGGGATCGACGTCGCTGTTGCAGCGGCGCATGAGCATCGGGTACGGACGGGCCGCCCGGATCATCGACCAACTCGAGCTGGCGGGGGTGCTCGGACCGGCAAATGGCTCGAAGCCCAGGGATGTCCTGCTCGGCCTGGAGGAATTGGACGACCTGACCGGTCCGGAGAATGCGAACTCGACCGGCTAGTGCGCGGTTCTGTACCGGTGCGCGGTTTTCCGATTACGTGCGACGATCGGCACGAGATAATTTCTGGCGCATGTCGAGCGGCATTCACAGTGATCCATCTAATTGGTCAGACCCAAGGCATCAGCGCGGACTCGCGGGGGAGGAGCAGGCGATCCGCTACCTCCAGGCGCGAGGCTGGGAGGTCGTCGCGCATCGCTTTCGCGTCGGCCGGATCGAGCTGGACCTGGTTGCCCGGCGCGGTCATCTGGTGGCGTTCGTCGAAGTGAAGGCGCGACGCGGCACGGCATTCGGCAGTCCGTTCGAGGCCGTCACCGGCGCCAAGCGGCGGGAGATTGTGAAAGCGGCCCGGGTCTGGATGGACCGCTACGGGCGTCAGGGCGACGTCTACCGCTTTGACTGTATTGCGATTGTCGACAACAAGTTAGAGCACCTGGAAGACGCCTTCCGTCCCGGATGGCGGTGAGGGCGGTTTCGGTATATATTCGGGCCTCCACCCAACGAGGCTCGCCACCTTATGTCGAGGTCAACCATGGCAGAACAGCAACCGGCCAAGTCTTCCTCTCCCTCGCTCACGGATGACCGTCGCAAGGCGCTGAACCTCGCGATTACGCAGATCGAGAAGACGTGCGGGAAGGGGTCCATCATGCGGATGGGCGCCGACACGCCGCAGGTGCGCGTGGGGGCGATCTCGACTGGCGCGATCAACCTCGATGCGGCAATCGGCATCGGCGGGATCCCCCGGGGCCGGGTGACGGAGATTTTCGGTCCGGAGTCCAGCGGCAAGACGACCCTGGCGCTCCACGTCGTGGCGCACGCCCAGCGGGGAGGGGGTGCCGCCGCCTACATCGATGCCGAGCACGCACTTGACGTCGAGTACGCCAAGAAGCTGGGCGTGGATATCGAGAATCTGCTCGTCTCCCAGCCGGACACGGGCGAACAGGGCCTCGAGATCTGCGAGATCCTGGTGCGCTCGGGAGCGGTGGACGTCGTGGTCATCGACTCCGTCGCAGCCCTCGTGCCGAAAATGGAGATCGAAGGGGAGATGGGAGACTCGCTGCCGGGGCTGCAAGCGCGGCTGATGAGTCAGGCGCTGCGCAAGCTCGCCGGCGCGATCAACCGCTCACGCACCTCGGTCATCTTCATCAATCAGCTGCGTGAGAAGATCGGGGTCATGTTCGGCAACCCCGAGACGACCAGCGGCGGCCGGGCGCTGAAATTCTACGCCTCGGTCCGGCTGGACATGCGGCGCATCGCACCGGTCAAGGATCGCGAAGTCGTGATCGGCAACCATGTGCGCGTGAAAGTCGTGAAGAACAAGGTGGCGCCGCCGTTCCGCCAGGCGGAGTTCGACATCATGTTCGACGAAGGCATCAGCCACGAGTCGCTGCTCGTGGATATCGCGGCGGAGGCCGGCATCATCGAGAAGTCAGGCGCTTGGTACTCGTACGGCAAAGAGCGAATCGGACAGGGGCGTGAGAACGCCAAGTTGTACCTGAAGGACCACCCGGACATGTCGGCCGAAGTCGAGGCACGCGTGAAGCAGCACCTCGGCGTCAGTACTGTGGAACCGGGTGCGGGTGGTGCAGTCGCCGACGAGGAGAGCGCCGCGAGCGAAGAGTGATTCTTACCGGACTCGCCCCCGATCCACGCCGGCCAGACTATAGGCTGGTCGAAGTGGATCGGGGGCGTCTTGCGTCGCTCCCCGCCGCATCGTTGGCGGGACTCGGTCTCGTCGTCGGGAGCGAGATCCCGCCCCTGGTACTCGAGCGGCTGCAGGAGCTGGCTGATCTCGAGGCGGCGCACCGCGCCGCGCTCCGCGCCCTCGCGCGCCGCGCCCACGCGCGCTTCGACCTGCGGCGGCGCCTGCTGCAAAAACAACATCCCCCCGCCGCTGTGGATGGTGCCCTCGATCGCCTGAGCGCCGCCGGGCTCTTGAACGACGCTCAGTTCGCGCTCGACTATGCCGCGGCCAAAGGTCGACGGGGTCGGGGGCCGGCTCGCCTGGTGCGTGATCTCCAGTCGCAGGGTGTCGATCGGCGCGTAGCGGAGGAGGCGGTGCGCGCCTCGCTCGCGTCCGAAGGCGTTGACCCAGCCCTCGCCGTGCGCGCGTTGGCGGAGAAGCGGGCGAAACAGCTCGCGGGGCTGCCGCCGGTGGTGCGGAAGCGAAGACTCGTGGCGTTCCTGGTGCGGCGCGGGTTCACTGGCGGGGAGGTGCGGGAGGTGGTCGAGTCCCTTAACTCCTAGTTGCACTATATTTTACCTGCATGAAGTCCAGTGAAGTCCGCCGCAAGTTCATCGACTATTTCAAGGCTGCCCCTCGCGCCCACCAGGAGGTGCCGAGCTCCTCGCTCGTCCCGGCGGACGACCCCACGCTGCTCTTTACGAACGCCGGCATGGTGCAGTTCAAGCGGGTGTTTCAGGGGCTGGAACGCCGCGACTACGCGCGCGCGGTAACCTGCCAAAAGTGCGTCCGCGCCGGCGGGAAGCACAACGACCTCGAGCAGGTGGGTCACACGGCGCGCCACCACACCTTCTTCGAGATGCTCGGCAACTTCTCCTTCGGCGATTACTTCAAGAAGGAAGCGATCGAGTACGCCTGGGAATGGGTCACGAGCAGCCAGTGGCTCGGCATCGATCCCGACCGGCTGTATGTCACGGTGCACCATTCCGACGATGAAGCGCGGAAGCTGTGGCGGCAGATCACCGGCATCGCGGACAGCCGCATCTTCGGCCTGGGCGACAAGGACAACTTCTGGCAGATGGGCGATACCGGCCCGTGTGGTCCGTGCTCGGAGATTCTGGTCGACATTCGGAGCACGGAGCGCGGAGCACGGAGCAGGAACCTCGCACTCGAGGAGTTCGTGCGCATCAGCGAAGAGGGTCAGTTGTTGGAAATCTGGAATCTGGTGTTCATGCAATACGATCAGCAGCCGGACGGCACCCGCTCCGTGCTCCCTGCTCCGTCCGTAGATACCGGGGCCGGGCTGGAACGGATCTCGGCCGTGATGCAGAACGTGCCCTCGAATTTCGACACCGACCTGTTTCAGCCGATCATCACGCAGGCCGTCGAGATCGTGGGGCGGCCGTACGACCGCGGCCCGTCCGGCGCGCCCTATCGCGTCCTCGCCGACCATGCGCGCGCCGTCGCGTTCCTCCTAGCGGATGGCGTCTATCCGTCGAACGAGGGGCGCGGATATGTCCTGCGGCGCATTCTACGGCGCGCGGTGCGGCACGCCTGGCTCCTGGGCCGCCGCGAGCCGACGCTCGCGCCACTCACCCGTGCGGTCACGGGCGTGATGGGCGATGTCTATGCGGAGCTCGGGTCGAAGGAGCCGCACATCGAGCGCGTCACGCGTGCCGAGGAGGAGCGCTTCCTCGAGACGATCGAGGGGGGACTGTCGCGGATGGAGGAGCTCCGCCACCAGCCCGTAATTTCCGGTGAGGATGCGTTCAAGCTCTACGACACCTACGGCTTCCCGCTCGATCTCACGCAGATGATCGCCGCGGAGCACGGACATGCCGTCGATGTCGAGGGGTTCGAGCAGGCACTGGGGCAGCAACGGCGCCGGTCGAGGGCGGCGAGAAAGGCGGCGGCGGGGGGCGGCGAAGGGCGGCGAAGGGGCGGCGAATGGGTTGAGTTAAAAAAGAAGGGCCGGCAAAAATGGGTCGGGTACGAAGCGACCAAAGCCGACACCGAGCCGATCGCATTTCGTCAAACGGGTGATCAACTGGAGCTGATCCTGGAACAGAATCCCTTCTACGCCGAGTCAGGCGGCCAGGTCAGCGACACCGGCGTCGTGAAGGGCGACGGCTGGGAGCTGACGGTCGAAGGTGTCGAGAAGGTGGACGGCCGGAACGCCGTCGTCGGCACGTTCGGCGAAACGTTCGAGCCGACGCCGCGCCGCAATATCGAGCGCAATCATACCGCGACGCACCTCGTCCATGCGGCGCTGCGGAGGATTCTGGGCGCGCACGTGCGCCAGGCCGGATCCGTCGTGGCGCCCGAGCGGCTGCGGTTCGACTTCAGCCATCACGGCCCCATCAAGGGCGACCAGCTGGCGGTCATCGAAGCCGAGGTCAATGCGCACATTTGGGAGAATCTCCCGATCGCGACGCGGCAGATGGCGTACAAAGACGCGGTGGCGGCGGGTGCGATGGCCCTGTTCGGCGAGAAATACGGCGACGTGGTGCGCGTGGTGGACGTTCCCGGCGTGTCGCTCGAGCTGTGCGGGGGAACGCATGTCGGCGCGACGGGTCAGATCGCGCTGTTTCGCTTCACGCACGAGACCGGCGCCGCCGCGGGCGTGCGGCGCATCGAAGCGCTCACCGGTCCCACGGCGTACCGCTACGCCCTCGAGGCCCAACATCGTCTGGCCGAGGCTTCCGGGCTGCTCAAGACGCAGCCCGAGCACCTGGCCCGTCGCATCGAAGCCATGCTAGAAGAGAACAAGAAGCTGGAGAAGCGCGTCGCGGAGCTCCTGAAAGCGGGGACAGGGGAGACGGGAAACGTCCAACGGATTGGCGATCTGGAGCTGCACCTTTCCGAGTCGAGTGTCGACGACCGCGACCAGATCACGGCCATCATGGATGGCTTCCGCGCGAAGCATAAGCGCGCTATTTCCGTCCTGTTCACGACGGGCGAGCGGGCCGGAATTCATGTGGCCGTCACAGACGATCTGGTCTCCAAGGGCATCAAGGCGGGTGAGATCGCCAATGCTATCGCGTCCACGACGGGCGGGAAAGGCGGGGGGCGTCCGCATTTTGCTTCGGCGGGGGTCGGTGACATCACGAAATTGGGAGAGGCTCGCGCCCGCACTCCGGAGATCGTTCGAGATCTTGCGCGATGACTCGTGACGAGGTGTTGGCGTGGCTGCATTCTCGCCGTCCGGCGCCGCCGGAGACCCTGCGGCTCCGGCTCGACCGCGCGGTGGAGCACCGGCTCCCCGCTCCCAGCGCCCCGCTGCCCACTTATCTGGCGGAGCTGGGGGGTGCTTTGCTCGATAGCGTCGCGAGCAAACCAGCAGGTGGCCGTGAGCTCGCGCTCGATCTCCTCGCGGCCGACGCATTCGCCACCTACGCCTTCGAGGCCCAGGCTGAAGCAGGGAGGACCGATTCATGACACTCGATGGTCAGGGTTTGCTCGTGCTCGTGGATCCGGTCCGCACCAGCGGCGCCGAGGCGGCGCGCATCGGACGCGCCGCGAAGGCCGCCGGCGTGCGCGGCCTGCTGATCGGCTCGTCGTTCGACGGCGCGGCCCAGACGCATGAAGTCGCGCGCGCGCTGCGGGCCAACGCGCCCGGTATTCCGGTCGCGCTGTTTCCCGGCTCCGCCATGCAGCTCACCGATCAAGTGGATCTCATCCTGTTCCTGTCGCTCGTGTCGGGTCGCAATCCGCAGTATCTGATCGAGGAGCACGTCCGCGCGGTGCCGTATCTGCAGCAGCATCCGGTGCCGACGCTGTCCACCGCGTACATCCTCATCGATGGCGGGCGCGTGACGAGCGTCGAGTCGGTGAGCCAGACGCGCCCTCTCCCCGCCGACAAGCCCGAGCTGGCGGCCGCGCATGCCACCGCCGCCACGCTGATCGGGATGCAAGCGGTCTACCTCGACGCGGGCAGCGGGGCGGAGCACCCCGTTTCGACGGCCGTGATTCGGGCGTGCCGGGCGGCCGTGCCGCAGCATCCCCTGTTCGTGGGTGGCGGCATTCGCACACCGGCGCAGGCGCGCGCCGCCCGGCAGGCCGGGGCCGACTTCGTGGTCATCGGTACCGTCATCGAGGAAGGACCCCAGGGCGATCTCGAGGCCTTCGTCGAGGCGGTGAAGTGAGCGCGGAGGTCACACGGATCCGGGAGTCGCTGGACGGCCTGGCGACACTCGCCGGCCGCGTCGCCGCGGAGCAGGCGGACGCCATCGCCGTCATCGCGGACCGGTACGAGGCAACGCTGCGCGGTGGCGGCACGCTGTTCTTCGCCGGCAACGGCGGCAGCGCCGCGGACGCCCAGCACGTCGCCACCGAATATGTGGTGCGCTACCAGACCAATCGACCGGCGATGCGCGCGGTCGCGCTCACGACCGACACCTCGTTACTCACGGCCTGCGCTAACGACCTGGGCTTCGAGGAAGTGTTCGCCAGGCAGGTCGAAGCCCTGGCCGAGCCGGGCGATCTGCTGGTGCTGCATTCGACGTCAGGGGAGAGTCCCAACGTGATTCGCGCCGCGCAGGCCGCCAAGGCTCGGGGGGTGGGCGTCGTCGCGTTGCTGGGACGAAGCGGCGGCCAGCTCAAGGACATCGCGGATCTGGTCCTCGTCGTGCCCGCGACCGAGACGGCGCGCATTCAGGAGCTGCATCTCGCGATCGAGCACGTGATCTGTGACCTGGTCGAAGATCGGTTGAAGGGTTGATCGATCTCACCGGGAAGCGTGCGTTCGTCACCGGCGGCGGCCGCGGCATCGGGCGCGCGACGGCGGTGATGCTGGCGCAAGCCGGCGCGAAGGTGGCCGTGGGATATCGCAGCCGCAAACCCGCCGCCGACAGGCACGTCACCGCCTCCGTACGCGGCGACCTCGGCACGCCGGCCGGAGCCAGCAAGGCCGTCGCCGAAGCGCTCCGGGCGCTCGGCGGCCTCGACATTCTCGTGATCAATCACGGCGTCTGGCCGGCCGACGACGTGCCGGTCGCCAAGATGACCGATGAGCAGTGGGAATCCACGCGCCGTGCCAATCTCGACGCGGTGATCTACGTCTGCCGCGCCGCGATTCCCAACATCAAAGAAGGTGGAACGATCGTGCTGGTGTCCTCGACCGCCGGGCAGCGCGGCGAGGCGTTTCACGCCGACTACGCCGCCACGAAGGGCGCCGTCATCTCGATTACCAAGTCGCTCGCCGTCGAGCTGGCGCCCAAGATCACGATCAACTGCGTCGCGCCGGGGTGGGTCGACACGGAGATGTCGGCGAAGCCATACGCCGAGGGCGGCCGTGCCGCGATCGAGAAAACGATTCCGCTGCGGCGGGTGGCGAGCGCAGAAGACATCGCCGGGCCGATTCTATTTCTCAGCTCACCCTTGGCCCGGCACATCACTGGCGAAGTTCTGAACGTCAACGGAGGCTCCGTCCTCTGTGGCTGAGCTGCACATCCCGGCGGAAGTCGTGAAAATCGCCAGGCGGCTGGAGGATGCGGGGTTCGAGACGTGGTGCGTGGGTGGGGCGGTCCGCGACAATCTCCTGGGCGTCGAGAATCACGATTTCGATCTCACGACGGCAGCGCCGCCGGCCGAAATCCAGAAGCTGTTCAAGCGTACCGTGCCCGTCGGGATCGAGCACGGCACCGTCGCGGTGCTCGACGCGAACAATCAGCCGCACGAGGTCACGACGTTTCGCAAGGACATCCAGACCGACGGCCGCCATGCGGTGGTGGAGTTCGGCGTGTCGCTCATGGACGACCTGGCGCGTCGCGACTTCACGATCAACGCCATCGCGTATCACCCCATCCGGCACGAGTGGCGTGATCCCTTTCAGGGTGAGCAGGACCTCGACAAGAAGCTGATCCGTTCCGTCGGCGATCCCAACTGGCGGTTTCAGGAAGACTATCTGCGGATTCTGCGCGCGCTGCGCTTCAGCGCGCGTTTTGAATTTCGCATCCACCCCCGGACGCTCGAAGCGGCGAAGGCGAACATTCAAGGCCTCGCGCAGTTGTCCGCCGAGCGCGTGCGGGACGAATGGTTCAAGGGCATCCAGACCGCGAAGAGGGTCTCGAAGCTCGTCGCGCTCTGGGTGGATACCGGAGCAAAGCGGATCTGGCTGCCGGAGCTCGGGGATGCGACCGGTGTCGATCGGTTGCCCCGTGATCCTGTTATCGTCACGGCCTACATCAGTAAGGATCCCGCCTCGCTGCTCACACGGCTCAAGTGCTCGAATCGCGACATCGAGCGTGGCCGGGCGATCGGCCAATGGCGCGAACACTATCCTGAACCGGGTGACGCGGCGCGGGTGCGGAAGTGGCTCGCGGAAACGGGCGAGAACGCGGACGACTTGCTCATCGGTGCGTCTGACGCACTCAAGAAGACGGTAGCGAACATCCGCGCCAAGCATCCTCCGCTCGCCTTGAAGGATCTCGCCGTGCGCGGGGATGATCTGATCGCTGCCGGGGTGCGACCGGGGCCGGAAGTCGGGGAGACGCTGGCGCGGTTGCTGGACGAAGTGCTCGAGGATCCGACGCGCAACACTAAGGAGTACTTGCTCTCCCGTGTCTAAGGCCCTCCTCTACGCCCTCGTGGCGGCCGCCGGGAACGTGCTCGGCGCGTTGGCGGTCACGCGGCGCGCGTCGCTACAGCTCAAGGTCATCGAGCACTTTCTCGCGTTCGGCGCCGGCTTCATGCTGTCGGTGGCGATCATCGAGCTCTTACCCGAAGCGTTCTCGCGCAGCGGTCGAGTCGCCCCGTTGCTGGTCCTGGCGGGCTATCTCGCCGTTCACTTCACGCAGCATACGCTGACTCCGCACTTCCACTTTGGCGAGGAAACGCACGCGATCAGCTCCGTGGCCGGCACATCCGCGCTGATCGGCCTGCTGCTCCACACGTTCTTCGACGGCGTGGCGATTGCGAGCGCCTTTTTGGTGCGTCCCGAGCTTGGGCTCATGGTGTTCATCGCGATCTTCCTGCATAAACTGCCTGAGGGCGTGACGATCTCCAGCATCATGATGGCGGGTGGCAGAACGAGAGGCGGGGCGGTAGGGGCCGCGGCCCTTCTCGGGCTCGCCACGCTCGCCGGCGTGATCATGACGGATCACGTCGGGTTCCTCGTCCAGCATGGGTTGGCGATCTCGGCGGGAGTCGCGATCTACGTGGCGGCGTCGAACCTCGTCCCTGAGCTGCAAGGCAAGCACGGCTGGACGATGCCGGCAGCATTCTTCGCCGGCGCTCTGGTATTCTTCGGAACCAAGACGCTGGTAGACGGATTGTCGTGAGCGAACCGACACTATTTCAAGGCTCGACCGAGCCCCTTGCCGCGCGGATGCGGCCCAAGACCCTCGATCAGTTCCTGGGCCAGGAGCATCTCCTCGGCCCGGGGAAAGCGTTGGGTGACTTGATCCGCAGGGGCGACGTCGGCTCGTGCATCTTCTGGGGACCGCCGGGCTCCGGCAAGACGACGCTCGCCAAGATCATCGCCAATTACACCGACCGGCACTTCGAGCCGTTTTCCGCCGTAACCGAAGGCGTGGCCCGCGTGCGCGAGATCATCAAGGAGGCAGAAGAGCGGCTCAAGTATCACGGGCAGGGCACGATCCTCTTCTGCGATGAGATCCACCGCTTCAACCGCGGGCAGCAGGACGCGTTTTTGCCGTGGGTCGAGAACGGCATCATCACGCTCATCGGGGCGACGACGGAGAACCCGAGCTTCGAGCTGACGAGCGCGCTGCTGTCGCGGTGTCGGGTGTTCGTTCTCGAACCGTTGACCGATCAGCACATCCGGACATTGCTGGAACGTGCCGTCGAAGTGGAAAACAGAGGGAGAGGGGAGAAGGGAGAGGTGCGATTTGGTGAGGATGCGATCACTCTGCTCATCACGCACGCTCAGGGCGATGCACGGCGGGCATTGAATACTCTCGAAGCCGTGTTCAAGCACATATCGAACCTCTCCCCTCTGCCTTCTCCCATTCCCGGTGAGGTTATCCGACAAGTCCTCGAAAAGCCGTTGCCGGCTTACGACAAGAGCGGCGAACAGCACTTCAACCTGATCTCGGCACTGCACAAATCCATCCGCGGTTCGGACGTCGACGGGGCGCTGTACTGGCTCGCGCGAATGTTGGCGGGCGGTGAGGATCCGTTGTACATCGCGCGGCGGCTGGTGCGCATGGCCATCGAGGACATCGGACTCGCGGATCCGCGGGCCCTGACCGTGACGCTCGCCGCGAAGGACGCGTATCACTTCCTCGGTAGTCCCGAAGGAGAGCTGGCAGTCGCCGAGGCCGCGATCTATCTCGCCACCGCTCCCAAATCGAATCGGGCATATGCCGCGTTTGGGGAGGCGCAGGCCGCGGCAGAGCAGCATCCCGCGGAGCCGGTGCCGCTGCACATCCGGAACGCGCCCACTCCATTAATGAAGGGGTTGGGATACGGGGCGGGATATCGGTACGCGCACGACTACGACGGCGCGTACACGCCCCAGGAGTATCTCCCCGAGGTGCTCCGGGGAGCCAAGTGGTACGAACCAGCGGACGCGGGCTATGAAAAGACGGTCAGGGAGCGGATTGAGTCGTGGGAAAAACTGAAGCGAGATGCAGGAAGGGAGTGAGATGATCCTCGGTGTGGGTTTGGATGTCGTGGCGGTCGGCCGGGTCGAGCGTTCACTGCTGCACGACGGCGCGGAGTTCGTAGAGCGCGTCTTCACCGCGCCAGAGCGCACCGACTGCGGGGCGCGGGCGGACCGTGCCCAGGCGCTGGCGGCGCGGTTTGCCGCGAAGGAAGCGTGCTTCAAGGCACTCGGCACGGGCTGGGCCGTGGGCGTGTCATTCCAACAAATCGAGGTGACCAGTGGCGACGCCGGGCGGCCCGAGCTACGGCTGTCCGGTGCGGCGGCTGCCCGCGCAGAGGCCATGGGGGTCCGCACCGTGCATGTGACACTCTCACATGAGCGAGACTACGCCGCCGCGGTCGTGATTCTCGAGGGCTAACCGAACTGTCACAAGTTTGCAACACTCGCCGCAGCTCCTTGGCGCCGCAAGCGATCCCCCTCCACAGATAACCTATTTGTTGAACACAAGTTAGCGTACCGCGGAGTTGCCCCGGTGCTATAGCTCGGCTCTTGCGACGTCGCCGATCGGGAGGGGGACGACCGCCCCGCGGCCACGAACGCTGGCGCGCGGCGCACCCCGGCGACCGGGAGACCTGTCATGCCAGCCGACTCGAACGGCCAGTCGATCAAGATCTTCTCCACGTGCCCCCCATCGAATCTTGTGGAGCCGGGGAGCTACCGCCGCCAAGTGATCGACATCGCTCGATGGAGCGAGGCCGCGGGATGCGAAGGAATCCTGGTCTACACCGACAATGGGTTGGTCGACCCGTGGCTGGCGGCACAAACGATCATCGCCCAGACGGAGCGGCTCTGCCCTCTGGTCGCCGTGCAGCCGATCTACATGCACCCCTACTCCCTCGCCAAGATGGTAGCCTCGCTCGCGTTCCTCTACGGGCGGCGCGTCTACCTGAATATGGTAGCGGGCGGGTTCAAGACCGACCTGAACGCGCTCAACGATCCCACCCCGCACGACGACCGATACGCCAGGCTGGTCGAGTACACCTCGCTGGTCATGGCGCTGCTCCGGGGCGGGCAACCCGTGACGTACGAGGGGCGCTATTACCGCGTGACCAACCTGAAGCTGACGCCGTCGCTGCCCGCCCACCTTGTGCCAGGCGTGTTCATGTCCGGGTCCTCGGCGGCGGGCGTCGAGGCCGCCCGGGCGCTCGGTGCGACGGCGGTGCAGTATCCGAAGCCTGCCGCCGATTACACGGGCTCCGGCACTATCGATGCGGTGGAGTCGGGCATTCGAATCGGGATCATCGCGCGCGACACGGCGGACGAGGCCTGGAGCACGGCGCGCGCCCGGTTTCCCGAGGATCGGAAGGGGCAGCTCACCCACCAGCTGGCGATGAAGGTGTCCGACTCGGTGTGGCACAGCCAGCTGTCGGAGCTCGGCAAGGTAGGCGGTGATCCGGAACTGAACCCGTACTGGTTAATTCCCTTCGAGAATTACAAGACGTTCTGCCCCTATCTCGTGGGCAGCTACGAGCGAGTGGCAGACGAAGTCGCCCGCTATGTGGTTGCCGGCTATCGCACGTTCATCCTGGACGTCCCGGCCAGCCCGGAGGAGCTAGAGCATATCCGCGTCGTGTTCGAGCGGGCCACGAGCCGGGTGACGTCATGAGCGAGTTGTTGCAGGACGGGATCACCGCACAGGCTTTGCGTCGACCGGACGCACCCGCGGTCGTGTCGTGCGACGAGCGACTGACGTACGGTGATCTCGAGGAACAGAGCAACCGGCTCGCCCGACTGTTGCGGGAGGCGGGCGTGCAGCGGGGCAATCGGGTCTGTCTGCTCATGCCCAAGTCGCCGGCCGTAGTGGTGGCCATGCTGGGCGTGCTCAAGGCGGACGCGATCTATGTCCCCCTCGATCCCTCGAGTCCCGCGCCGCGCGTCGTGAAGATGATCGCGTCGTGCGACGACCGCTGGATCCTCGCGGCGGGGGGAGGGGCAGGGGGCGGGGGCGGGCCAGTGGTGGGTCTGCTGGACGAACTGTTCGCGGATACGCGGTTCGCAGCCAATCATGACGTGGGCTGGATGTCGACCCAGCCCGCCGGAGGCACGAGGTTCACCCCGCGCTTCTCCTGGGCCGACCTGAGCCGCTGCTCGGCCGCGCCGCCGGAGCGGCAGAACAACCCAGACGACCCTGCGCACATTCTCTTCACGTCGGGCTCCACGGGCGTTCCCAAGGGCGTGGTGATTACACATGGCAACGTTCTGCCGTTTCTCCGCTGGGCTCGCGACTACTTTGGGACAAGCACAACCGACCGGGTTTCGTGGCACCCGCCGCTGCACTTCGACCTGTCCACCTTCGATGTGTTCGGTACATTGCGCGCAGGTGCTGTGCTATACCCGGTGCCTCCGGACGTGAGTTTAATGCCTCATAAGCTCGCCCAATTCATCCGGGCAAGTGACCTCACGCAGTGGTTCTCGGTACCGTCCGTGTTGAACTACGTGGCGAAGTTCAACGTGCTGCGCGATGGCGATTTTGCCGCCCTGCGCCGAGTGCTCTGGTGCGGCGAAGTATTGCCCACGCCCACGCTGATCTACTGGATGCAGCGGCTGCCGCACGCCTCATTCACGAATCTCTATGGCCCCACCGAAACCACGATCGCGAGCAGCTATTACACGGTGCCGCAGTGTCCAGCTGACGAGCGCGAAGAGATTCCGATCGGCCGGTCGTGCCCGGGAGAGGAGCTGCTCGTGCTCGACGCGACGCGGCGGCCGCTGCGCCCCGGGGAGGTGGGCGACCTCTACATAGCGGGTGTGGGACTCAGCCCGGGATACTGGCGTGATCCGGAGAAGACGCGGAGCGCGTTCCTGCCGGACCCGCGGGGGGGGGGAGCCGAGCGGATCTACCGGACCGGGGACTTGGCCAGGGTAAGCGGAGACGGCCTGGTCTACTACGTCGGCCGCGCCGATACGCAGATCAAGTCCCGGGGCTACCGAGTCGAACTGGGGGAGATCGAGACCGCGCTCCACAGCCTCGGCGGCCTCCGGGAGTGCGCGGTTGTGGCTGTGCCGAGTGACGGGTTCGAGGGGATGGCCATTTGCTGTGCCTATGTGCCGGAGAGCCCGGGTGCAGTGAGCGTCACGGCCCTGCGGGGGGCGTTAGCGAAGCTGGTGCCACCATACATGCTTCCGTCGCGCTGGCAGTCTCTTACCGAGCTCCCGAAGAATACCAACGGCAAGATCGACCGGCCGCAGCTCCGCGATGCCTTTCAGGAGGTGGGGGCGCGCGGATGATCGACGGCAGGACGGGTTCACCGGCGGATTCGTCCCCCCGCTTGAGAATACTGCTCCTCGCCGAGGAGGCTGCGGGGGTGCAGGTGCTCCGGGGGGTCGCCGAACGGGGGCACGTGGTCGTAGCCGTGATGACCTCCGGCGCGGCCCGGCCCGACCGTCCGTCCCCGGTTCGAGACCTCGCCGAGCGGCTGCGCTGCCCGTGCTGGCCTGCAGAGTGGGTGAAGGAGCGGGGATTCTCCGAGCGCGTCCACGCGGCGGATGTTGATCTCATTGTGAACGTGCACTCGCTCTACGTCGTCCCAGGAGCGGTGCTCAACGCCTCGCGGTTCGGGAGTTACAACATGCATCCCGGTCCGCTGCCCGAATATGCCGGCCGCAATCCCGTGAGCTGGGCGCTGTTTCGGGGCGAGACCACGCACGCGGTCACGATACATCGCATGGTGCCCGAGGTCGATGCTGGCCCGATCGCTTACCAGGCATCCTTCGACATCGAGGAACGTGACAGCGCGCTGACCGTCAGCGTGAAGTGCGTGCAAGCGGGCGTCCCCTTGATGGTCCATCTGGTGGAGACCGCCGCGACCAATCCGGCCTCAATCCCGGCGATCGTGCAGGATCGGTCCCGCCGGACGTACTATGGGAGAGACGTCCCCCAGCAGGGGCGACTGATCTGGCCTCGACCAGCCCGCGACGTCGTGAACTTCACGCGCGCCTGCGACTACCTGCCGTTTCGCTCTCCTTGGGGGCATCCGGTGGGTCATGTGGGCGGGCGCCAGGTCGCGGTGGCGAAGACGACTCGCACGGGGGAACCCTGTGCGGCGCGGCCTGGAACCGTGGGTGATGTCGTGGGTCGAGCAGTCCGGGTGGCATGCGCGGACGAATGGGTCCTGGTGCATCGGGTAGTGACGGAGGGGCAGCTGGTCGACGCGAGCTGCTCGCTGCGCCCCGGACAGCAATTCGAGCGCGAAAACGGAGGACGGGAGTGATCACACAGGAGCTAGCCGGGTTGCGGAGCCAGGTCGCCGCGCTGTTCGCAGATGTCCTCAAGATTGAAGTACCGTCGCACGACACGAATCTGCTGGCGACGGGGCTGCTGGACTCGCTCGGGTTCGTGGAGCTGCTGCTACAGCTAGAGCGCCGGTTTGGAATCCACGTCGAGATGGAGTCCCTGGAACCCGAGGACTTCCGCTCCATCGAGAGAATTGCGGCTTTTATAGAGGCGGGGCCAGGATCTCAGCTGCCTCGCTCACCGTCCGAAACCTGATTGGCACTATGGCCGCGAGCCGGTCGATGTAAGACTCGATGGTGGCGTACAGCCGCTCGACGTCGGCGGCCGTCGCGGTGTAGGGAGTCAGTCCAGGCTGGAGGCTGACGCTGTGCCATGACATGTGCAAATACTGCACGCCTTGGTCGATCAAGCGACGCGATAGCGTAAGCATGGCACCCACGGAGCTGGCTTCGGGACTGAGGCAGATCCGCCTGAACAGGCGCAAGTGGGCCGCGATCCCGGCGAGCCGCAGGCGCCGGACCAGGGGCTGACGGAGCAACGGTTGAAGGCGTGCCCACGACGCCCACGAGCCGCGGTTGTATCCCCAAGTCAGCGGCACTTCGATCAACGGCCCACCGAACACGGGATTCCGTGTATCCCCTTTGCCGTCGAGGCGGTACACGTGCAGGGGCGCGCCGATGTGTGTCGGGCCCTCGTCAACGTCCTCCCAACTGACAAACGGCGTCACACTGCTGTCGACGCGATACCCACGCGTCAGCAAGGCCGCCGCCGTGCTCGACCCGAAGGCCCAGCGCCCAGCCCGAAAGGCGAGCGGTCGACGTCCCATGCCGGAGGAGAGGGTGTCGGTGAGCGTGTCGATCTTCGCTGCTTGCAGCCGAGCAGGGAGATTAACGAGCATCGTGTTGCGCGGGACGAACGCTTCCTCGGTGGGCGGTGTGTTCCACGGATGCAGGTGGGCGCCGATCTCGGCCGTCCCGCGCGCCTGCGTCTCCTGCAGGATGCGGACCGCCCAGGGATGGATTGCCACCTGATACGTCGTGAAATACGTGGGGCGCACCGCGAGTCGCTCGAACAGCTGATGCAGGCGTGGAAGCTGCCGCACGTTTTCCACGGTGACCCCGGTGCGGGCTCCCTTCCAGTTGTCCTCTTCGACGTCGATTGAAACGACAAGGGTAACGGGTTCTGTCATGGTCTCGGCACGGACGTGGGAATCACCAGCCGCTGCCATCCAACTCGGTGAGCACCCAGTCGTGGAGCGGGGGAAGCGCGTCTGATTGCCGTAGACTGAGCCAGAACAGTGGGAGCGCGTCGCCGCGACCGATGAAACCGCATTGTTTGAGCGTTAACGCAAGCGCCGACTGGGCAAGGGTGACCATGTTGAGCCTCCGGTAACCGGGCGCCGTGAGGGCCAACGCGCAGGGCGTCGCTCCGGGGTGGGGATTCCGCAGCAGCAACCATTCCCAGGTTGGGATGGCGCCCAGCCCGAGGCGGGTGGCGTACAGGTCTACCGACCGCTGACCCTGGAAATAGGCGCCTGGTCGCAGCGCGCACAACGCCTGGGCAAGGCGCGGGTCTTCCAGGCCGCCGATTCGCTCTGCTGTCAGGGAAACCGCCCGACTCTTCACGTGAAAGAAGCCGTTGTAGAGGAAGTTGAGTGGAGCGGCGAAGCGCTCCAGCGTGCCGCGCTCCGTGAACCCCGCTGCCCTCATGATGCCCCTCGCGACGGGTGACGGATCGCTATAGGCGAAATCGAATTCTCCAGAGTCGCGGAGGTCTGCGGCTGCCCGCCGGCAGAACTCCGCTGCGGACCAGAAGTTGCGATGCACGCGGTCGAGCAACAAATCGACGAGGAGCGCGGCGCGTGCCTGCCGGCCCTCGCTCCGGAACACGCGCGGCAACGCGGCGTAATGGCCGACGAGCTTGCCCTGGCCGTCTCTGGCGATCCAGCTGATCCCCCCTGCCGATGCGGTTTGCGAATACGCGCGCTGAAAAAACTCCGGAAACTCGGGCGCGTCGTTTCGGACGAACAGGGCCTTGATCTCCTCCGCGAACACCCCGACCGCGCATCGTTCGAATTGTAAGGTCACAGACACCTCCCCCACGCCTGCGCGATGAACTCCGGTCCTCGCTCGGTCCTCAACCGCGGTCCTAGTCGAGACTGATCTCGCGGCGTTCGAGGACCGCCACGGGCTCCGGGCGTATCTGCCGGCGGTGCTGCGCGGGGTGAAATGCTACGACCCGAGCGAGATGGGACACCAGAAGGCGATCACGGAGCGGATCGAGCGGGTGCGAGAGGCAAACGGCGTGCTACAAGTGAGGCCAGGCTCATGGTGAACTAATCTCTTGTCTCGGTAGGAGTTCGGCACCACAGCAGCTCGTGATCCGCTTGCCGGACTAGTATCGGCTTGTGGCACGGCGGTTACAAGAGAACGTCGCCTGAGGAAACGGTCACCTTGGTCGCCGTGCAGGTGGCTCAGACCGATCTCCGCTGGTGGCTGATTGTCGCAACTGAGCCACACAACGGCGTGATGATGTCCCGTTCCGGGCTCCACTCTTGGAGGCGTAAGTCATTGTATTGTCGCGCGTTAACGGCTGATGCCAGGGTCTGAGCCATGGTCGGCGGCGGCGCCCCCCTTGCAAACAGCTACTTCCGCAGCCGGCAATCATCCCTCGCGGGATGAGCCGCCGGGGACAAGGTCGGTCGCCCGAAAGGCCATTCCAATGAAGATGCGGGATCGCTGCGTGAGTAACGGGTCCGCCACCACTCAGGGGCGCGGCATCGAGTCCTCTGACGGTCGTCCCATCCGTGTATGCCTCGTCGCTCCCGCTCTCGTCGTCCCGGGTGGGCAGGCGATCCAAGCGGCGAGGCTGTATCGCGGGCTGCGTCAAATCCCCGCCCTGGCGGTCGGATTCGTCCCGACCAATCCGAGGCTGCCCGGCATGCTGCAGCTGCTGCAACGCATTCGTTACGTCCGCACGATCGTCACATCGGTCCGGTACCTCTGGTCGCTCTTCCGGTGTCTGCCCGACTACGATGTGGTCCACGTGTTTTCAGCATCGTACTGGTCCTTCATACTGTGTCCAACGCCCGCGATCCTGCTAGGCAAGTGGTTCCGGAAGAAGGTCGTTCTCAACTACCGAAGTGGCGAGGCGGAGGACCACCTGCGACGCTGGGCAACCTCGGCCATTCCCGTAATCCGGCGGGCGGACGCGCTCGTCGTAAGTTCCAATTATTTGGCGGAGGTGTTCGCGCGAGCCGGATTGGCCACTCGGACCATCGCGAACATCGTCGACTTCGATCAATTCCAATTTCGCGCCCGCGCGTCCCTGCGGCCGGTCTTCCTGTCGAACCGCCACCTGGAAGACCTCTACAACGTGGCATGCGTGTTGCGCGCCTTCGCGCTCATTCAGCGGGCCTTCCCAGAGGCTAGGCTGGTCGTCGCGGGCGACGGAAGCAAGCGCCAGTCGCTGGTGCGCCTCGCCGCGGAGCTGGGTCTCAAGCACTACGAGTTCGTCGGTCGCGTGACCCCGGACCGGATGCCCAGCCTGCTCGACGCCGCCGATGTGTATCTCAATGCCCCGGACATAGACAACATGCCCGGATCGATCCTCGAGGCGTTCGCATCTGGTTTGCCGGTCGTGACGACCGATGCCGGTGGCATTCCGCACATTGTGCGGCACGGGGAAACAGGACTGATCGTGTCGCGTGGGGATCATGAGGGAATGGCTGCGGCCGCCGTACGACTCTTGGAAGATCCCTCACTCGTGCGCCGATTGACATCGTCCGCGCTGGACGAGTGTCGCCGGCGGTACGCACCGCAAGCCGTCGTCAGTGAGTGGCTGAGCGTCTACCAGGGTCTAGTGGCTCCGTCGCGAGGGCCTCCAGCTGGAGTGGCCGTACCGACTGGGCCGGCGTCCGCCGTCAGTGCTGCTTCACGCCGATGAAACTTCCTAGCCTACCGGCACGTGGCGGCGGATCGGCCGGCGGGGCAAGATGTGGCTGAACCCGTGCAGCCACCCTTCGAACTCAATGTCAGAGAGTGCCGAAGGGACCACGATTCTCGGAAGCAAGAGGGACGGCGTCGTGCGGGTGGCGAGACCGGGATCGCATGTAGTAGCGGATTGAACACGAAGGTCGGATAGCCAGGGCAGGAAGCGGTCCTCGTACACCCCGCTGGGGTAGCAAAAATGGTCGGCGGACGGCTGACCGACCTCGGCCAGAAAGTTGCGATTGTCGATGATCTCGCGCGCGAAGAGTGTGCGATCTCTGGGCATGCGGTGACGGTGCGTGTGAAGCTGCAAGTCGATGCCCTCGCCGAGTACCTGATTCAGCTCCTCCGGCTTCATGAGGTGCAGGATTCGATTCGTCCGCAAACGCCCCAACTCGACCTTTAGGGCGGCAGCTAACCTCTCGAGGAGCTCGTCCTTGCCTGCGGCCGACAGCCCGGTGCGGTGAGCGACCTGTCGAATCTGAAAGCACACCGTCGAGCGATGTGCCTCGTCGCTCAAGTCGAGCAGCCCCTGAACGCCGGTGAACTCTCGTCCCTCGATTCTCTGGTCCGCCCCTTTCCAGAGGAGGTAGGAGCAGGCCACGTCGAAGACAGGGCGATTGTACGATGAATAGTAGGAGGTCTGATACACGGTGACAGGAAAGCCAAACTCACGGATCACGGGCAAGGCCCGTACCAGGAAGTCGTAGGGGCCATCGTCGAACGTGATGACGACAGACCTCGGCGGCAGATCGCTGCGGCGCAGTCGGGATACCGCTTCTCCCAATGACAGAACGGAACAGTCGTTCCGAACGAGCAGCTCCATCTGACGGCGGAATGTGTCCAGCGGCAAATAAAGGGCCTGGTTCCAGAGGTGCTCGTCGTGCTGGGAAACGCCGTGGTAGCAGAGGATGAGAAGGCGACGTGTTCTCCAGGAGCTACGCCCCACCGCCCCAAGGAGCCCTAGATTCCTGGAGCTCTTCAATACGCTGGTCTTGATTGCCTTCAGCGTCATCAATCAGCACCCGCAAAGACGCGGACGATGCGCTCGGCCGTATCCCCGGTCCCGTACAAAGGCGGATGTGGCCGGCGGCCTTGGCGATGTCGCTCCACAGCGGCCATGATGGCGTCCGGATCGGTGCCGGCAAGCGCGTTCCAGCCGATATCAGTGGTTTCTACCCACTCCGTTTCTTCCCGAAGGGTGACGCACGGGACCTCCAGGTAGTACGCCTCCTTTTGCACGCCTCCCGAATCGGTGAGAATCGCCGCGGCGGACCGCTCGAGTTGCAACATGTCCAGGTACCCGACCGGCTCGATCACGCGCACATTGGGTCCGGGCGTCAATCCGAACTCCGTCAGCCGCTTTCGAGTGCGGGGGTGGAGGGGGAGCACCACCGGCTGATCGAGACGAGCTAGGCCCTCGAGGATGCCACGCAACCGCTCGGGCCGATCGGTGTTCTCGGCGCGGTGCACGGTGCACAGGTAGAACATCCCGGCGCACACGTTCGCCGCCTGTGGGTACGGCGAACTGCGGCGCGCCCGCTCGGCGTGTTGTAGGACAGCGTCGAGCATGATGTCGCCGACGACGTGCACCCCGCGGGAGAGACCTTCCGTGGCGAGCTGCCGCTCCGCATGGGATGAGGGAGCGAACAACCAGGTCGATAGGTGGTCGGTCATCACGCGGTTGATCTCCTCCGGCATGGCGCGGTTGAAGCTACGTAGCCCTGCCTCGACGTGAGCAACCGGGATATTGAGCTTGGCCGCCGCCAGTGCCCCAGCGAGGGTGGAGTTGGTGTCTCCGAATACGAGCACGACATCGGGCGGCTCGCGTTGCATCACCGCTTCGAGTCGAGTCAGCATCGTGCCGGTCTGCTCCCCGTGCGATCCGCTGCCCACGTCGAGGTGATGATCTGGTGACGGGATGCCGAGCTGCTCGAAGAACACATCGGACATCTGATGATCGTAATGCTGCCCGGTGTGCACGATGACTTCTTCATACTGTCGACGCAGGACGGCACTCAAGGGCGCGGCCTTGATGAACTGGGGGCGGGCGCCGAGGACGGTCAGGAATCGCACAGAATCCGTGCGTAGCACTCGAGCAGCGCGGCCTCTTCCTGCGACCAATTGAGCCGTTGCCGCACGACTTCGCGGCCCCGCGCCCCCATCGCCTCGGCTTCGGCGGGATGCTCGAGCAGCCAGCCGATGGCGGATGCGATGGCGCTCGAATCGCGGGGGTCCACGACGAGTCCGCACCGCGCCCCCTCGATGATTTGTCGCCACAAGGGAAAGTGCGACGCTACGACGGGTAGGCCGGCCGCCAGATACTCGAAGAGTTTGTTGGGCTGCGACTCGACATGATTGGCGGTAGGGTGGAAGAGCACGAGGCCCAGGCGCGCCTCGGCGAATACGGGCGCTACGCTCGCGCGGGGCAAGACACCGCGGTAGTCCACGTGCCGCCAGGCGGGGAGCGCGCGCACGCGCGCTTCGAGCGCCGGGGTGTCGAAACGCCCAGCGAGGACGAAACGGACCGGCTGGCGCGTCGCAACCTGTTCGATGGCGCGTACCATTTCCATCGCTGCCCGGATCTCCTGGATGAGTCCGACGTAGGCGACGACCGGTCCGCGACGGTGGTACGGTGCGTCGGTCGCCGGCGTGAATTCCGCGGAGTGCGGGAAATTCTGGACGACAACTCGACGAGCTGTGGGGAAGCGGCGTGCGATGGCAGGTGTCGCGGCAACCACCTGAGAAAGCCATCGGGCGGCCACCCGCTCCCCCACGTCTACAATCCGCGCCAGCGTGGTGCGGGTCCAGCGTGGTAGATAGTGCTTGTCGAGGATGTCGGCTGGGACATCCTCGTGTGCGTCGTAGATGACCTTCTTGCCGAGCGCGCGCAGCACGATGCCGACGGGGATCAGCTCGGGATCATGCAGGTGGTACACGCTTGCCCGGACTTGCAGGGCGCGGACCAGGACCCGCGCGGTGGTCACGGTGGCCCGCCCGAGCCGACTGCGCGCCGGAGGCACCGCGACGATGGTGACGTTGCGCACCCGTTTGCTCTCCGCCGCCGGAGCGACGAGATGCACGTCGTATCCCGCCGCGACAAGCGAGACACATTCCTTCTCGAAAATCCGCGTGTCGTAGGCTGGATGGACGGATGTCAGGTGGCATACCCGAACGCCGGCGGTGCGCGGCAGTGCCTGCGGCCGCGGGAGTGGAGAGTCAGGAGGGCGGTCGACGCTGGCAATCGGGGCGGCGGGGGTCACGCGGTCAGGCCGCCCCGGCGCGCAGCTGCTGTGCCTCGTCCGCTTCCCACCCCATCAGCGAGGCGAGATGCGCGCAGTTGTACACGTCCCACGCCACCGACAGGGGCAGACGCGAGAGGGAGACGCCGTCTGCGAGCAAGGCACGGGCAAACGGCGTCGCGTCGAGCGCGCTCCCGCGCGCCGCGATGAGCTGCCGGGTCCATGCGGCCTGCGGCGCGTAGAACGCGTATTTGCGGCGGCGCCACGCAACGGCCGGGAGCCCGTGCCGCGCGAGATAACGCCGCAGGAGGTGCTTGGTCCACCCCTCGCGAATCTTGTGATGCAACGGCAACCGATACGCGAACTCGACAACCCGATAGTCGAGGAAGGGCAGTCGTGTCTCCATGCCCAATGCGCCAGCAGTCCGATCGTCGTAGCGCAGGAGTGCCGGAAGACAGCGGCTGAGCAGCTCGAATCGCTGCTGCCGCCGAATGTCTCCAAAAACCTCGGCATCCGGTCTGGTGAGCGTCTCTAACCAACGGGGGCGAATCGCACGGGCGACACGGTGGCGCCGGACCGACCGCTGGACCATGGGCGTGCTGAAGTACACGGTCATCGCGGCGAGCGCGAGCATACCGCGGTCGGAGCGATGTCCGCCCCGCCACAGCGTCGCCGCGGCTCGGACCGGGTCCGGCAACGCGTGCAGCACAGCGCTGGCATGGAAGCGCTCGTAGCCGAGGAATGTCTCGTCCCCGCCCTGGCCCGAGAGCACGACCGGCACATTCTGCGCGCGAATGGCGGCCAGAATCGCCCAGTGCACGTACAGCGACAGGGACCGGTAGGGCAGCGCCTGATGAGTCGTCAGGGCCCGTTCGTCATCAACAAGCCGGTCGGTGGACGGCTGCACGTAGTGCGCTTCCGCGCCCGTGCCTTCCACGACCTGCGCCGCGTAGCGGGACTCGTCGAGGGAGGGGTCCCCCGGGAACCGTGACGTGAAGGTGCGCACGCTGCGGCCCGCCGCACGGCTCGCCGCCACCGCCAGCACGGACGAGTCTACGCCACCCGACAAGGTGATCGCGACGGGCACGTCCGCGTGGAGGCGGAGACGCACGGCATCTTCGATCAGCTCGCTGAAACGGTCCAGCGCTGCCGCATCGTCCAGCTCGAGATCCGGCTCCTCGGGGAGCTCCCAGTATCGCGTTAGCCCGAATGCACCGGTCTCGGTATCGAGCTCGAGCGTGTGCCCGCCCTGAAGCTCGCTAATGTCTCGGTAGATGGTTTCGGCACTGTCGTCGCTATGGCGATCGACCAGGTAGCGGCCGAGGCGCCGCATCACGATCGTCGGACGTACCGACGCACACTCGAGCAACGCTCCGACTTCACTGGCGAACATCGCGCCTTGGGCGGTCGTCACGTAGTACAGCGGCTTGACCCCGAGCCGATCTCTACTCGCAATCATTCGCTGACGCGCCGGGTCGTACAAGACGAACGCCCACATGCCGTTGAACCGTCGCACGCAGTCGGTGCCCCAGGCATCGTATGCCGCGAGGATGACTTCCGTGTCGGTCCCGGTATGGAAGCGGTAGCCGCGCGCCGCCAATTCGTCGCGCAGCTCGCGGTAGTTGTAGATCTCGCCGTTGAACGTGAGCCAGCAGCTGGACGGTCCGCACATTGGTTGGCGACCGGCCTCGGTGAGATCGAGAATCTTGAGGCGGCGATGTCCGAGGCCTAACGTCAACGGCTGGTCGGCGAGCTCCCCATCCGTGTGCAAGTCGCCGTTGACCCCCCAGCCGACGTAGCCCGCTCCGTCCGGGCCCCGGTGTGCTAGTCGCTCAGTCGCACGACGTAACAGCCGCGCCGTGAACGGCGTGGTTCCCCTGTCCCGCCGAGCCCAAAACGCGACGATCCCGCACATGATCCGGCAGGAGGGGCAAGTTGCATGCCGATTGAAGCTGCGGCCAGGCGCCTCGTCCCGCCCGCAGGCTGTTGCACACCTACCGCACCTTCTGGCTCGGTCACCGCCCGTTCCGAAGCAGGCTTCTGAGTCGCGAGCGGTTCTTGGTGTACATGAAGACCAAGAAGACCTCCGCGCGCCCAAGCGGCGTAAGGCGGGCCGGATCCCACGCGTCGGCATAGCGTTCCAGCGTGGCGTCAGCGGAGAGCCGTGCCAGCGACTCGAGCAGCACGCTGTTGAGCTTGTTGTAGTGCGGGGGGGAAAGGTATCCGTGGGAGCCGTACCAACTCCATTTTCCTTTGTAGTCCCACGCGGGCAGCGCGTGCCGTAGGCCGGCGACGCCCGTCGTAAAGAGGTCGAATGTTCGGGGTTCGTTCGTCTCCGCCCAGAGATCGTACAGCCCGAGGAGACCGAAGAGGCTGCCGTCGAGCACTCGCGGCAGCGGGAATCCCGGATACTCCTCGTACATGACGCCGCCGGCCTCGACGGTTCGGACGCCTCCATCCTCGATGCTCTGCTCGAACACGCGCGTCGCGGCGCGACAGAGATCCAACAGGCGCCGCTCCCCAGTGATGCGGTGGGCCCGTACGAGGCTGCTGATGACGAGGCCCTGCACCATGGCGGAAATCCACGGTGCCTTCAGCGCACAGGCGCCTTCTTGCCAATCAAAGGTCAGGGGCCAAACGACGGAGTGGTCTACCCGTTCGACCGCGTGAGATTCGAGCCACGCCACCTGTTGCAGGAAGGTTCGGCGGCCGTCCGAATCCTCGCCGCGCAGCCACCGCTCCAGACTTGTCAGGCCGTACCACGCGACGTACGCGGGGTTGTACGTCCGCAGGGTGCGCGAGCGATGCACGGGAATCCCGTCGGTATCCTGCTCCATCGCGTCGAAAAACAGGCGACGGCTGTACACGTAGTAATGAAGCGATTCCCGCGGGCCGGCGGCGGGCACGGCGTCGACGGGATAATCGAATCGAAATCCGAGTAGCTCCCTCCGCAGCGCCATGACCATCCACCACAGCGGGGTGAGCACCCCAGGCCAGGGTCGGGTCGGTACAGGGATGATTCGATCGGGGTTCATTGGGCTGCGTCTACGCGTTGGCAAGGGACGTACCAGCATCAAAGCGGACCGGGTGTGCACCGAACCCCTGACAGCGCCGCGTTTTGTCGCAGTCCTACCACATTCTGGCGCGTCACGCATATCTGATCGCCCCTGCGGGCTTTTGGGCATGTCATTGCGCCAGAGACACTTACGCCTGCTCCCCGAAGCGGGTGGACCCCCAAACAGCGGCGCTGGGCTTGCAGCCGACGCGTGGCGAGCAGTTCACTCGTTCCATGCTGTCGAGGGGGATCGATGCTGGCTCTGGTGACGGGAGGGGCGGGGTTCATCGGGTCGCATCTCGCTGAGCGACTGGTCACGCTCGGTCATTTCGTTCGCGTGGTCGATGATCTCAGTACCGGCGACGAGGCGAATCTCGCCGGCATCGCCGAGCAGATCGAGTTTCTGCGGGGCGATCTTTGCGAACCAGCAGTGTGCCGCCGTGCCGTGGTGGGGGTCGACATCGTCTTTCATGTCGCGGCACTTCCCAGCGTGCCCCGGTCCCTCAAGGATCCCTGGGCGTCGCACGCCGCGAATGTCAACGCCACCATGCGCCTCCTCGAGGCGTGCGTGGAGGCGAAGGTTACGCGCGTCATCTATTCGAGCTCCAGCTCGGTGTACGGCGACACCGTCGTGCTCCCCAAAACAGAAGCGGTCGAGCCGCTACCCCGTTCACCGTATGCGGCATCCAAGCTGGCGGGCGAGCAATACGTGCTCGCGTTCGCCCGCGCCGAACGGGTCGAAGGGGTGGCGCTGCGCTACTTCAACGTGTTCGGACCGCGCCAGAGCTCGCACTCCGCGTATGCCGCGGTGATCCCCAACTTCCTCCAGGCCGTGCTCGACGGACGCGTCGCCGAGGTCTACGGAGACGGTCAACAGACACGGGACTTCACCTACGTGGACAATGTGGTCGACGCGAACATTCTGGCCGCGTCGACGGCGGCCGGACTGGTGAGCGGCTGGCCGGTCAACGTCGGGGCAGGGACGCGCACGTCGCTGCTCGGTCTCATCGAGGTCATCGGGGCGATCACGGGTCGTCAACTGAATTACGTGCGGCATGCTTCTCGTCCGGGCGACGTCCGCGACTCGCTGGCGAGCCTTGATCGAGCGCAGCGGCTGCTCGGCTACCATCCGAGCGTTTCGTTGGAGGAAGGTCTGCGGCGCACGTGGGCGTGGTTAGCGGACGGCGCGAGCGTGCCTGCGACTCTCACGTTGGACAAGCTCAGAGCCCGAAAGGTCGCGGCAGGCTACCTGGAGAGTGACGCGGCGAAGCTAGCGTGATTCCGGGGAACGGGGAATGACAGTTCAGCTCGTCGTCGGCGCTGCCCTCGTTGGATTGGGCCTCGCGCATCTGCTCTATACCTACGTCGGCTATCCGTTCATTATCAGTCTGCTGCCCGCCCGACCCGCGCGCCCAGCCCGCCCATCCTTGCCGGGCGCACTGGTGAGCCCGCGACTCGTGTCGGTGGTGATCGCTGCTCGCTCAGGCGAACAGGGCATCACGAGCAAGGTGAAGAATCTCCTGCGGACGATCCGCCTCCCCTGTGAGATTGTCGTTGTGCTGGACGGGCCCGATGCCGACGTCACGGCGGAGTTGCGCGCCGTTAACGACGACAGGGTCAAGATAGCGATCGTGGAGGGGCGGCTCGGTAAGGCTGCATCGCTGAATCGCGGCGTCGCGACGTCCGCCGGCGACACGCTGGTGTTTACCGACGTGCGACAAGATGTGGCAGCCGGCGCCGTCGAGCGGCTGGTGGAAGATCTCGACTCGCCGGATGTGGGCGCGGTTTCTGGCTCGCTCGCGATCTCGACCGCCGCTGACTCCGAGGGCCTGTATGAGCGCTACTGGCGGTTCGAGCGCTGGCTCCGCATGCGCGAGGCGGCGTGGGACAGCACCGTAGGGGTCTCAGGAGCCCTGTACGCGCTGAAGCGGGAGCTGTGGCGTCCGCTGCCGCAGGGGTTGTTGCTCGACGACGTCTGGGTGCCGTTCCAAGTCGTCGGTGCCGGCAAGCGCGTAGCATTCGCGCCGCGGGCTGTCGTGACGGACATCCGGTCGCGATCGGATGGGACGGAGCTGGCGCGCAAGGTCCGTACGCTCACTGGGAACTATCAGCTGATCGCCTGGATGCCATCGCTGTTGCATCCCGGTAAGAATCGGATGTGGTGGCAGTTCATCTCTCACAAGGTTTTGCGCTTGCTGACACCACTTGCGGTGGCTTGTTGCGTCGCGGGCGGGCTGCTGCTGCTCTCGGGACGCTGGGCTCTGATCGTCGGCTCGCTCGTCGGACTCGGCCTGGCCCTGGCGTTGGTGCCGAATCGCGGGCGCACGGCAGGCCCTCCCGGTACCGGCGTGCTGGGAACCGCACGCAGTGCACTCGCGCTTTTCGCCGCGCTAATCGTGGCCGCGCTCAACGCGGCCCGGGGACGATGGGACGTGTGGGCGGATCCCGCACGACCGACATTCGTGGATCCCCGGCAATCGTGACGCCGCGGGGGGGCCTGGGCCCCCCCCCCCGGAACCTGGTGTGGGCCGGACCTATTGATCGACGCCGTTGGTCCAGGTCAGGATCGCGGTGATGTCGGCACCCGGATCGGTACCGTCGGTGCCCCGATTCTTGTACGGGCTCGACGCCGCTAACCGGTAGTCGCCCGCCGCGGCGTTCACAAACCCGGCCGCGTTCAGGTCGGTCGGGAAGAAGTTACCGATCGGGTAGCTCGCGGCTGTCCCCCCGATCACCGCATTCCCGGCAAAGATGTACCCCGGCATGTAGAGATCGAGGGCGGTCTTCTCGCTCGCGTTGTCGGCATGAATGCCGTACTGGCCGTGATTCACGATGTTGTCGGCGAACTCGAACTGCTGCGTCGCGCCACTGACAATGGTGATCAGGGTGTTATCGGCGAACCCCGTCTGGTGGTAGAACTTGATCGCGGTCAGCTGGCCGGTGTTGCTGGCGACCTGGAACAGTCGGCCGTCACCGCCCCAACTGGTGCTGATATCTTGCCAGAGATTGTTGTCGAAGCGCACGCGCTGCACGGGGAGCGCCGGGAAGGTTCCCTTGTCGGTCAGTTGGAGACC
>WNGI01000217.1_pt1 | contig 39204 bp, 30 predicted proteins | sample 5400621 | NCBI WGS metagenome assembly WNGI01 (sample SAMN13153374, study PRJNA577476) | soil metagenome | isolation source: 20 cm soil or saprolite under Garry oak tree replicate 1 | place: USA:California | collected 2016-06-15
CGCGGAAGGGGATTCTCTTGGCACCGACGTACAAGGCCTCCGTGCGCGACGCCCTTGGGCCCCTCCGTCCGTGACCGCCGAGCTCAAGATCAGCATCCGCGGCCTGCGCAAGGACTTTGACACCCGCTTCGGCCGTGTCGAGGCGCTCGGCAGCGTCGACCTGGACGTGCGGGAGGGGGAATTGTGCGTGCTCGTCGGGCCGAGCGGCTGCGGCAAGTCGACCCTCCTCCGCATCCTGGCCGGGCTGGAGGGGGCGACCGCGGGCACAGTCGAGATCCGGCGCAGCGGCGGCCGGCGGGCGCCGACGGCCATGGTTTTCCAGGAGCCGTCCGCGCTGCCGTGGCTGACGGTGCGGTCGAACGTCGCCTACGGGCTCCGCATGCAGGGGGTGGACGCCGCTAGTCGCGACAGCATTGCCGCCCGGTACATCGAGAAGGTGGGCCTGGCCCGGTTTGCCGGCGCGTACCCGTACCAGCTCTCCGGCGGCATGAAGCAGCGGGTCAGCGTCGCCCGGGCGTTCGCCAGCGATCCCGAGATCCTCTTGATGGACGAGCCCTTCGGCTCGCTCGACGAACTGACGCGCCTGGCCCTGCAGGACGAGCTCCTGTGGCTGTTCGAGGAGACCCACAAGACCATCGTGTTCGTCACCCACAGCATCGATGAAGCCCTCACGCTCGGCGACCGCGTGGCCGTGATGTCGCCCGCCCCCGGGCGCATCTTGAGCACCATCGGCGTGCCGTTCCCGCGGCCGAGAAGGGTCATCGCGCTAAGGGAAAATCCGGAATACGGCCGTCACGTCGCAAGGATCTGGAACCTGCTGGGGGTCGGCAGGGAGCGCGATGCCGCGCCGTCCGCCTAGAGGGCTCCCCCTGCTCTCGCCGCTCCTCATCCTGGCCGTCTGGGAGGCGCTGGCGCGCGCGCGCCTCATCGACGTCCGCTTTTTTCCGGCTCCCACCGCCATCCTCGTTGCGGCCTGGGGGACGGCGCAGAGCGGCGAGCTCTGGGCGGACCTCAGGATCAGCCTCGAGCGGATCGGGGTGGGGTTCGTCCTGGGGACCCTGCCCGGCATCGTGCTGGGGATCCTCATGGGCCTCATCCCCTTGGTCCGGCTGACCTGCATGCCGGTCGTCTCCGCCATCTATCCCATCCCGAAGAGCGCGATCCTGCCCTTGATCATGCTGATCTTCGGGATCGGCGAGCTCGCCAAGTGGGTCTTCATCGCCATCGGGGTGTTTTTCCCCGTGCTCATCAACGCGATGGTCGGGGTCTTGACGATCGACCGCATCTACATGGACGTGGGACGCAACTATGGGGCCCGGGGGCTCAACTTCCTGCTCACCATCGCCCTCCCCGGAGCCCTGCCGGTCATTTTCGCCGGCATCAAGCTCGGCTTTGGGCTGGCCCTGATCCTCGTCGTCATCGCCGAGATCGTCGCCAGCCGGGCCGGGCTGGGCTTCCTCATCTGGAACGCCTGGCAGATCTTCGACGTGGAAAAGCTCTACTCGGGGCTGATCGTCATCGGGATCCTCGGCTACCTGTCCAGCGAGGCCATCGATGCGCTGGAGCGGGTGGTCGTGCCCTGGAGGCCGCGGGCCTAGAGAAGGCGCCTCGGGACGCTGATGATCATCGACGTGCACACCCACTTCTTCCCCCCGGCGTACCTCGAGGCGCTGCACCGGGGGCCGGAGCCCTACGCCTTCGGGCGGGACGCCGAAGGACGCACCCTCCTCACGCTGCACGGCGCCCGCATCGTCACGATGACCCGGGAGATGACGGCCCCCGAAGACCGCCTGCGCGACATGGAGCGGTTCGGCGTCGACCTCCAGATCGTCTCGGTCACGACCCCCAACGTCTACTTCGGCCCCCCCGCGCGCCGGCGGGATCTGGCCAGGATGGCCAACGACGGCCTGGCGGACCTTGTCCGGCGCTTCCCGCAGCGCTTCGCGGCGATGGCCAGTCTGCCGCTCGGAGAGCCCGAGGCGGCGATCCGGGAGCTCGACCGGGCGGTCCTCGAGCTTGGGATGGTCGGCGCGATCCTGGGCAGCAACGCCGGGGGCCGGTACCTCGACGGCCCGGAACTGTACCCGCTCTTCGAGCGCGCGCAGGCTCTCGAGGTCCCGATCCTCGTCCACCCGATGCCGCCGGCGGACGCGGACGCCACCTTCGCACGCGGGCTCGTGCCCCTCTTGGGCTTCGTGTTTGACACCTCAATCAGCGTCGCGCGGATGGTGCTCGCCGGCGTCTTCGAGCGCCTCCCCCGGCTCAGGATGGTCCTGAGCCACCTCGGCGGAACGCTCCCGTACCTGATCCAGCGGCTCGACAACGGCTACCGGGCGTACCCTGAGGCGCGTGAGGCCATCCCGCATCCCCCCAGCCACTACCTCAGGCGCCTCTTCTACGACACCGTGTCGTTCTCCATCCCCTCGCTCGAGTGTGCCCTGGGCGCCGTCGGGTCCGAGCACATCGTCATGGGCACCGACTATCCCCACGTGATCGGCGACGCCCGCGCGGCCGTGCAGAGCGTCCGCGCGCTCGGCCTGGGCGATGCGGCGGTCGCCAGGATTCTCGGCGGCACCGCGGCCGCGTTGTTTCCCCGTCTCGCCGCCACAATCAAAAAATTTTCGCAGGAGAAATAGGACTCCCGGCCGCGTCTCTCGAATGAATGAATGCCCAACTCAGAAACTATCTCGACGATAGGGCACACGCGCGCGCGGCGCCTGAATCGAGGATCGGATCAGAGGCGACGGGGCGGACGCGCGTGGGCGGCTCGGGACCGGTAGACGAAAAGCGATGGTCGAGGACATCGAATGGCGGCTCTGAATCCTGCCGACCTTCTCCTTCCGGAGCGGCCGCCGGCCGAGCGGCATCCGGCCGACGCGTACCTCGCGAACCGAACCCCGCGCTCGCGCGACGCGACGCGGAAGGCGCTCGACACCATCGCCTCCCTCCTGACCTCCGGACAAGGCAGCGCGCTGACGCTCGCCTGGCACCTGCTGAGAGACGAGCAGGTGACCGACCTCCGCAGGACGCTGATGGAATGCTACCCGGTGGCCGTCGCGAACGGGATGCTCGCCGCGCTCCGCGGGGTCTCGAAGGCGTGCTGGCGGCTTGGACTCATGGATGTCGAGGCGTACCGGCGCGTCCGGGAGGCGGCTGCGCCGCACGTCGGGACCGGGTCATCCGCCCGCGCCCTCTCCCGGGGAGAGCTCCGCTCGATCTTCGAGTCCTGCGTCGACGATGGGCTGCCGGCGGTCGGACGGGTCAGGGTCGTCCGGGCGCTGCTGCAAAGCGATGGTCCCGGGTCCGCCCGCGTCGTGAAGACGCTCAGCCCGCCGCACGTCCCCGCGCCGGTGGTGAAGGGGAGGGCGATCACGATGGCACAGTTGTCGCTGCGCAAGGCGGCCCCCCGCGAGGCCATCGCCCACGCGCTCTGGGAAGCCGATGTCTGCCTCAGGCAGCGGGCGTTCTGTGCCTGCCTCGCCATGCTTCGCAAGGCCCTCGATCTCTGGAGCGCGGAGTACCGCGACACGCACGGGCTCACCTTCAACCGGGGAGGGGGCGAGCGCGACGACGTCTACTGGCGCCTGAGGAAGATCGCCGACGAGAACAAGCTGTTCCAGACGGCGCTCGACACGATCCTGGACAGCCTGACCTTTGCTCCCCCCTCCGCGTCGATCACCCCTCGCGACGGCGCGCACGACGGCGAGGCGGATGCCATCGTCTGCCGCGGAGGCTCTTTGTTCGGTGACGACGGTCTTCTGGCCGTCCGGACGAAGGACTCCTACCGGCGGCTCTTCGAGACGGTGGTGCACCTCATCGCTTCGACCGAGGCGGATCTGCCCATCTGACCGGGTGCACGCCCGGGTCCGGCCCGATGAACGACCTGACGAAGCTTCGGGAGCACCTCGCGACCATCGGAGACCTGCATTCGGCGGCCGCGCTGCTCCGCTGGGACCAGGAAACCTACATGCCGCCCGGCGGCGCCGGGATCCGCGCCCATCAGCTGGCGACGCTGTCCCGTCTCGCCCACGAGCGCTTCACCGCGCCCCTGACCGGGTCGCTCCTGGAAGAAGCCGAGCCTCTGCTGAGCCGCCTCGCCGCCGACTCCGACGACGCGGCGCTGCTTAGGGTGACGCGGCGCGACTTCGACCGCGCCCGGAAGCTCCCCGCCGAGTTCGTCGCGGAACGGGCGCGCGCGCGGTCGGAGAGCACCGAGGTGTGGCGCACTGCCAGGCCCGCCAACGATTTCCCCGCCTTCCGGCCGCACCTCGCCCGGATGGTCGGGTTCGCCCGGCGCGCGGCAGATTATCTCGGCCACACCCAGCATCCCTATGACGCGCTGCTGGACCAGTACGAGCCGGAGACCACCACCCGCGACGTGGCCGCGCTCTTCGACCGCCTCCGCGAGGTCACCGTGCCGCTCGTCCGCGCCATCGTCGCCCGGGGGGAGGTCGTGGACGCCCGCTTCCTCGACCGGGAGTACCCGGAAGAGCATGAGCGCGAGTTTGCCCTTTCCATCATCCGGTCCTTCGGGTACGACATCACCCGCGGGCGTCTGGACACATCCGCGCATCCGTTCTCGACCGGGTTCGGCCGCGACGACGTCCGCATCACCACCCGCTATGCTCGCCGCTCCCTCGGCGCGCTCTTCGGCGCCTTCCACGAAGCGGGCCACGCGCTGTACTCCCAGGGGAGCGCGCCGTCGCTCGACCGCACCCCGCTGGACGCCGGCGCCAGCTACGGCATCCACGAATCCCAGTCGCGCCTGTGGGAGAATCTCGTGGGCCGGAGCCGCCCGTTCTGGCAGTACGCCTTCCCGGGGCTGCGGCAGCGGTTCCCGGCGCAGCTGGCTTCGGTCGATGCGGAACTGTTCTATCGCGCGGTGAACCGGGTCCGGCCGAGCCTGATCCGGGTGGAGGCGGACGAAGTGACCTACAACCTCCACATCATCCTCAGATTCGAGCTCGAGCAGGCCCTGGTGGCGGGCGACCTCGACGCCAAGGATCTCCCCGAGGCCTGGAACGCCAAGATGGCGGAGTTCCTGGGCGTGACGCCGCCGAATGACGCGAACGGCGTCATGCAGGACATCCACTGGTCCTATGGGCTGATCGGCTACTTTCCCTCGTACACGATCGGCAACATCGCCTCGGTGCAGCTCTTCGAGGGGGCCCAACGGGCGCACCCGGGGCTGGTGGAGGACATCCGGCTCGGCCGGTTCAGCACGCTGTTGGGGTGGCTGCGGAACCACGTGCACGCGCACGGGCGGAAGTTCCTGCCCAAGGACCTCCTGCTCCGCGCAACAGGCAGCCCGCTCACGCCGGAGCCATACCTGCGCTATCTTCGGCAAAAATTCGGGGAGATCTACGGCCTCGGCGGCGGGGCGTAGCCGCCTCGGCCGGCGCAGGGGCGCACGCGCGGGCCGCGGCCGGTGATTGACTCGGAAGGCCTCCGGGGTTATGGTTAAGGCGTTTGGACTGGACCTTGGCGCTTATTCTGGGGAGGGGAGAGCGATGGACGAGAAGATGAAGTCCTGCTTCACGCCCCACGTCATGATGCACAGTCTGTTCGGTCTCGGATTGGGCATACTGGCTGTGGCGGTGATCCCCGGTCTCAGAAGTATCTGGCTGGGACTCGTCATTATGGCCATCGCGGTCGTGCTGGATATGACCCGGAAATCCTAGGACCGGCCCGGGACGTCCCGGGCCAACGAACCACACGGGGCCGCCAAGGCTGCGTCAACGCAGTCCGGCGGCCCCGGCTCGTTTGGCTACGGCTCCGGCGGCCGCCGCGTGGCGACCTGCAGCCGGTCCTTCGCCTGCGGAGGGTCCGGGGTCCGCGCGAGAAACGCCTCCACGACCCTGGGGTCAAATTGCGTCCCCGCGCCGCGCTGGAGTTCGGCCGCCGCTTCCTCCGGCGACCGGGCCTTCTTGTAGGGCCGCTTGCTGATGACGGCGTCGAAGACATCCGCCAGCGCCACGATCCGGCCCGGCAGCGGGATCGCCTCCCCTCGGAGCCCCCGGGGATACCCCTTCCCGTCCCAGCGCTCGTGGTGCGACAGGGCGATCTCCTCGGCCATCTGGAGCAGCGGGAACTTCCCTCCCGACAGGATCCTGGCGCCGATCGTCGTGTGGGTCTTGATGACCTCGAATTCCTCCGGGGTCAGCGGGCCCGGCTTCAGCAGAATGTTGTCCGGGATGCCGATCTTCCCCACGTCGTGGAGTGGCGCGGCATGCCGGATCAGCTCGACCTGATCCCGAGCGAGCCCCAGCGTCCGGGCCAGCCTCGCAGCCGTCTCGCCCACCCGTCGGGTGTGCTGGCCGGTTTGATCGTCGCGGAACTCGCCGGCCACGGCCAGGCGCTCGAGCATCTCGAAGTGGGCCTCTTCGAGTTCCTTCGTTCGCTCACCCACCCGCTGCTCCAGCAGCTGATTGTGATCCCGGAGCTCGAGGTGGAGAAATCGGGTCTCCAGCAGATTTTCGATCCGCAGCAGCACCTCGGCCGGATCGAACGGCTTGGTGAGGAAGTCTTTGGCGCCGCCGGACAGCGCCCGCTGCTTCGCCTGCGGGGTGATGTCCGCCGTGAGCACGAGGATCGGCAGGAACGCGCCCGCCGGGATCAGCGCCTTGAGCGCCTCCAGCACCGCGAACCCGTCCTGGTGGGGCATGTGCAGGTCCAGCAGCAGGAGGTCGGGCCGGAATTCGCTGTAGACGGTGGGCACCTCGCGGGAATCGGTCAGGCCCTTGAGGCCGCTAAACCCCGCGCCACGCAAGATGCGCTCGAGGAGGTAGACGTTGGCTTCCTGATCGTCGACGATGAGGATCCTGGCCTTCTTGAGCTGCTCGTTGTGCAGCATGCTTGGCCCCGCGCAGCCTACACGGTTCTCCCGGCGCGGCCGGCCTCTGGACGCGCCAGGGCTTCGTCCAGGAGGGCCAGGAGTTTTTTGACGTCGAGCGGCTTGGTCAGATACCGCCACGCGCCGGCGGCCAGCAGGCGATCGATTTGCCCAGGGGTCGCATCGGCGCTGATGATGACCACGGGCGTGTTCCGGGTTTCGGGAGCTTCCTGCAAACGGCGCAGCACCTCGCTTCCGGAGAGATCCGGGAGCTGCAGGTCCAGCAAGATCAAGTCGGGGCGGTGCTCGCGCGCCAGCTGCAGCCCCAGGCTCCCCTGCATGGCCGGAATGAGCCGAACCTCCGGCCGGTGGACGAGAAGGCGCTCGATCAGCCTGAGGTTGGAGAGGTTGTCTTCAATATAGAGGACGGCGCGGGCGGCCCGGGGGGTGTCGGTGCGGACGGGGGCCGGGACACGCTCATCCGCCTGCTCGAGCCGTTCCAACGGGCTTTCCGCGATCGCCAGCTCCACCCAGAAGGTGCTGCCCCGGCCCGGGGCGCTCTCGACCCCGAGTGTTCCCCCCATCGCCTCCACGAGGTGCTTGGCGAGGCTCAGGCCCAGCCCGGTGCCTTCCACCTCGGACTGCTCGGCGCCGAGACGGTCGAACGGGGTGAACAACCGCGTCAGCTTGTCCGGCGGGATGCCCGGGCCCGTGTCGGTCACCTTGACCCGCACACGACCGTTTCCGGTTTCCTCGCAGGACAGGGTGACCGTGCCTCCCGGATGGTTGTATTTGACGGCGTTGGAGAGCAGATTCAGGAAGACTTGCTTGAGCCGCAGGCGGTCGGCGGCGACGTGCCGGCGGCACAGCTCTCGCCGGTCGCTGTCGAGCCGGATGTTCCGGGCGGCGGCGATCGGCTGAACCAGATCCAGGGCGTCCTGCAGTTCGTCGATGATCAGCACCGGCTCCAGCGACAGCGCCAGATTGCCCGCTTCGATCCGGGCGATGTCGAGCACCTCGTCGATCAGGCCGAGCAAATGCCGTCCGCTTCTGAGGATGTGCTCGACACTCTCCTGCTGCTCACCGGGCAGGTGGTCCATCTCCAAGAGCTGCCCGAAGCCGAGGATGGCGTTCAGGGGAGTGCGCAGCTCATGGCTCATCCTGGACAAGAACTCATTTTTCGCCCGGTTCGCCTTTTCGGCCTCGTCTTTGGCGCCGCGCAGGTCCTGTTCCCGCTGCAGCAGAAGGACGCTGGATCGCTCGAGCGCCTGGCCCAGGCGGCCGATCTCGTCACGACCCGCAGCCGCCGGCGCCAGAGGGAGTCCCTGAGCCAGCAGCGCGGCGTTTTCTTCCAGGCGCGCGATCCGCCGCGTCACCCCGGCGGTGAAGAGGAACGCCGCGATGATCCCGCAGGAGAGCCCCAACACCAGTGAGAGAACAATGGCGTTCGAGATCTGCCTGTGCAAACGCTCCAGGCGCGTCGTGCGAACCGCCAGCAGTCGATTCTCGTCATCCCTGAGCGCGCGGAACTCCGTGCGCAGGGCGTTCATCAAAGTCGTGCTCGTCGCCAGGGACTCCCGCTGGCGCGCGGTGAGCGTCCCCTTCGATGGCGCAGAGTAACTGATCGCGGTCAGGATATCGAGATCCCGCTCGACGATGGCGATGATCCGGTGCATCCGAACGGCCTGCGCCGGATCATCCTGGACCAGGCGCGCCAGCCGGGCGATCTCATCGGGGAGTGTCGTGACGGCGTCCTCGTAAGGATACAGGAATCTCTCCTGCCCGGTCATCAGGTAGTCCCGGGCTCCGCTGTTTGCGTCCACGACCTTGTTCGACACCTGCTCGATGCTGGTGCGGACCTCCTGGGTGCGCGCGACCCAGGATGCTGCCTGTTGGGAGGCGCGTTCACTGATCAGGTGGGTCAACGCGCCCGCCAGCATCGCGGCCATCGGGATGGCCACGACCACCAGGCCTTTGCCGCGGAGGGGCAGGTTGGCCCAGGCCGCGGAGGCGCCGTTCGGGAATCGGCGGATCATGTCGCTACTGTAGTACCCAGGGGGGATTCCCCGTAGCCGGAGGCGCGCCGCTGCCGGAGGAATTCCCCAGTCCGCGCGGTATAGAGCATGTGCGCGGTTTGCTCGTTTGCTATACTTGAGACGCCAGAGGGGAAATTTGGCGAACGCAAGCAAGCCGGACGCGGGGGATTCGATGGACGCCGGGCAGGAGTTCCATTACGGCGGCTACAAAATCAGGGTGAAGTCCGAGAAAGTGCGCGCGGACAATCCTGGGGGATGGAAACCGGTGGCGGAGGTCTGGATGGATGCGCCCGACTCGCCGTCCGCCACCCCCATCGTGCCCGCCAACATTCGATTGGTCTCCACCAAGGAGGAAGCGGACAGCATCGCGCTGCGGGCGGCGCGCCTGTGGGTGGAAAAACGGGAACTGTTCGGGGAACACGTGAGCGAGGCTGCGCGTATACTGAAGGAATGGGTCACCAGACGCTAGGATTGCTCCTGCATGCCTGAAGACCGATGGCGCGTACGGCTGATTCTCGTCGTACGCATCGTGATCTCCACCGCCGCCCTCCTGACCGCCCTGTACGTCATCATTTCCAATCAGTATCCGGACGCGCACGTGAAGTGGGCGTTCGGCATCGTCGGACTGGTGATCGGGTACTGGCTGCGATAAGCGGATGGCCGCGGACCGCAGCGAGCGGCATGGGCTCGGGGTTCTGCTGACCACCGCCTCGGCCCTCGCCTACAGCACCGCCGGCTTTTTCACCCGCCTGATCCACCTCGACGCCTGGACCCTCTTGTTCTGGCGCGGCATCTTTGCGGGGTTCTTCATCGCGTCCTTCATGGTGTGGCAGAACCGCCGGGGCACGCTGGCCGGAATCCGGGCGATCGGAGGCGCCGGCCTGGTAGCCGCCGCCCTCTCGGCGCTGGCGACGATCCTCTTCATCAATGCGTTCCGCCGAACGTCGGTGGCCGATGTCACCATCATTTTCGCGACGGCGCCCTTTGCGACGGCGGCGATCGGCTGGCTCTGGATCGGCGAGCGGGAGGCCTGGACGACGCTGGCCGCCAGCACGGCGGCGCTCGTGGGCGTGGTCATCATGGTCGGCGGGGCGTTCCGGGAAGGGCGCCTCCTCGGGGACCTGCTGGCCTTCGGCATGACGCTCTGCATGGCGCTGATGATGGTCATCATCCGCAAGCACCGGGACACCCCGATGCTCCCGGCCGCGGCCCTCTCCGCGTTCCTCTGCTCCCTCGCGGTGTCGCCGCTCGCCCGCCCCGGCGCCGTGGCGCCGGCGGAGCTTGCCTACCTCGCGCTCTTCGGCACGACGCAGTTCGGTCTGGGACTGCTGCTCCTCACCCTGGGCACGCGGCTCATCTCCGCCACAGAGTCCGCGCTGATCAGCGCGCTCGAAGCGCCGCTCGCTCCGGCCTGGGTCTGGCTGGCCTTCAAAGAGGTGCCGCCGCTGGCGACCTTCGCCGGCGGGGCGATCGTCATGGCCGCCGTCTCGGCGCACATCCTGGCCAGCCGCCGGTAATCCCGAGGTCGGTTGTCTTTCGGGCCCCGTGCTGAGGCCTGCCCGCGCGGAGTTCCCCGCAAGAAACGGATAGACCCGAGGCGCATCGATTTCTCATAATCGGCATGACGCTTAAGCCCGGGAGGTCATGCCGTGAGTTTCAACCGCCTGGCCTGGTCCAATCTGGCGGCGCAATCGGCCGAGCAGGTCGGTCTGGCCGCCGCGCCCATCGTCGCCGTGCTCGCGCTCGGCGCCGGCCCGGGCGAAACAGGCCTGCTCCAGACCGCGCAGACGCTCCCGTTCCTGCTGCTGTCCATTCCGTCGGGCATCCTGGCCGACCGCGCGTCCCGACGCCGCCTCATGGTTTCCGCCGAAGCCCTGCGCGTCGCCTCCCTGATCAGCATCGTGGCGCTCGCCGAGCTCCACCGGCTGACGGTGCCCCTGCTCGCGCTGCTGGGTTTCATCGGTGCAAGCGGGACGGTCGCCTACGGGGTCGCCGCGCCATCCCTGGTGCCGGCGCTTGTGCCGGTCGATGCCCTTGCCTCCGCAAACGGCCGGCTCGAGCTGGCCCGCACGGTGGGCTTCGCCGCCGGCCCAGCACTGGGCGGCGCGCTCATCGGCTGGACCGGCGCCGGGCCCGCGTTTGGGTTCGCCGCGGCGCTCTCGACCTGCGCCGTGTTCCTGCTCGCCGGTCTGCGCGAACCGGCTCGACCGGCGCTGCCGCCGCGCCACCCCCTTCACGACCTCCGAGAAGGAGCCCGGTTCGTGTTCGGGCACCCCCTGCTCTTGCCCATTGCCCTGACCCAACTCGTCTTCAACACGGCATTTTTCATCCTGCAGGCGGTGTACGTCCCCTACGCGGTCCACACGCTCGGCCTCTCGGCGTCAGCGGTGGGGGCCACGCTCGCCACCTACGGGGTGGGCATGGTCGCAGGCGCGCTCCTGGCCGCCCGGATCACCCGTGCGCTGCCGCTCGGCGCCGTCATCGCCATTGGGCCAATCGCCGGACTCGCCGCCGCGGCCGTGATGGTGCTCACGATCTGGACCCCGTCCGTCCTGCTCGCGGGCTTGAGTTTCTTCCTGATCGGCGCGGGCCCGATCCTCTGGGTGATCAGCACCACGACGCTCCGTCAAACGCTCACGCCACGAGACCTGCTCGGCCGGGTCTCGGCCATCTTCACCACCGCAACCGGAGCTCGGCCGGTCGGGGCGGCAATCGGTGCGTGCGTGGGTGGACGCTACGGGGTCGAGACCTGCCTCGTCGTGGCGGCGCTCGGATTCCTCATCCAAGCCGTGGTGATCCTGACATCACCCGTCGTCCGCCTTCCACGACGGCCGGAGGCGGCCGGGTAGCCGCAGAGACCGTCATTGGAAGGGCTGCCCGAACCGCTCCCGGTGCGCCACCTCGGCAAGCGGCTTGCGCTGTTTCTTGCCCCGGCCGGCGGCGCGCCCGGGGTAGCCGAACGGGACAATCGCCAGCACGTCCAGCTCTTCGGGGATGCCCAAGAGCCCCTTGACCTCGGTCATCCCCAGGAAGCCCACCCAGTTCGAACCGACCCCTTCCGACCAGGCGGTCAAGATCATCGATTGGACCGCGCGGCTCGCGTCGGACACCGCGAACCTCGTTTTCTCAATCGCCACGACAATCGCCAGGGGCGCCTGCGCGACGTACGGCCCGGACCGCGCCAAGGTCCCCAGCCGGCGCAGCGTCTCGCGGGCCTCGACGACGATGAAATGCCAGGGCTGACCGTTCATGCTGCTCGCCGTCAGCCGCCCGGCCTCGACGATCCGCCGGACGAGGTCGGGCGGCACGGGCTTGTCCTGGTAACTGCGCACGGCCAGCACCGTGCGCACGGCTTCGAACGTTTCCACCCCGAGTCCCTCCTTCGAGCCTCTTACAGGCGGCCGTACTTCTTGTACACGTCCTGGATCGCCGCGCCCTGGCTGACTTCGGCGCGAACCTTATCCTCGATGACCTTGGCCTCCTCGGCCCGGCGGAGCACCTCTTCCAGCGCATCCGTTGGCACCACCACGACCCCGTCCATGTCTCCGAAGATCCAATCGCCGGGGTTGATCCGGACCTGGCTGGTCAGCGTTCCGGAGATGGCGATGGGCACCTCGATGTCCCAGACCCGGTAGCGGAGCCTCGACTCGACCGGGGACAGATAGCGGGCGAACACCGGCCACTCCTTGATCTCGAACAGCAGGTTCCCGTCTCGGATCCCGCCGTCCAAGACCACACCGGTCGCGCCGCGGGCCTTGGCCGCGGTGCTCATCAGTTCTCCCCACTGCCCGCACTGCCGCTCACCGGACGCGTTCACGACCGGGACGCACCCGTCGTACATCGCCTCGAAGATGCCGAAGTTCGCCACCTTGGGGACCGGCCGGTACTCCGCGTCGGTCCGCGGGTCCGGGCCGCCGACGACGGTGAACGCCGGGCCGGCGACCCGCATCCGCCGGTCCAGCGGCTTGATCGCGAGGTCGAGACACTGATTCGGCATCCCCATCTCGTCCATCACGTCATAGACAAGCGCGGTGTAGAGCCGCTTCAACCGGGCGGCGGTGGCGTGGATCCATACTCCGCTCCGCTGATCGGCTGCCAAGGTCATTGAGATCCTCCCTGTCCTCGTTCTTTCCCCGCGAGGTCCATGCATCGGGGGCCGGCACCGGATGAGAGGCTGCCGCGAAATGCCACGAGGTAGCTTCGGGAACGCCCAGGCGATCTCTTGCCGAGGGACCCCGCGGTGTGAGTAGCCGGGTCGGTTAAATCCCTCACAGGAATGACCGGTGGAGCGCGTCGAGGCGGTGGTCAGGTTTCCAGCGGGACGCTGCCCTCGGCAAGTTTGAGATCCCCTTCGTCGCGGAGGCCGGCGACCGCGGCCAGCCGCTTCCGGTCAAGGAGGAGGAACCGCTCGCGCTGCGCATCTGCAATGCCCAGCCGCCTCCAGTCGGCAAGGATCCGGCTCACGGTATAGGGCGTCGCAATCACCAGTTCGGCCAGATCCTGGCCCGAGAACGACACCTCGATGGCCAGACCGCGAACCGTCTGGCGTCCAATCGATTGGGCGAGCCGCAGCAGGAACCGGGCGAGCCGCTGTTCCACGCCTGATGTTGCAAGGTCCTGGAGGCGGCTGCGCTCCTTCTCGATGAGCTCCTCAAACACCCGCACGACGTTCAATGAGACCGCAGGATGTGTCGTGATGGCTTGAAGCACCGTCGGGGCATCCCAGGCGAACGCCTGAGAATCCTCCAGCGCCTGTGCGGAGACGTACCGGGTCGTGTCTCCCAATGTCAGGCGATCTCCGAATGATTCCATCGGTTTCACAATGCGGAGAATCACGCTGCGCCCATCGGGATCTGTTCGAACGAGCTTCACCGCCCCGCTCGTCAGCACGTAGACTTTGAGGGTCGGAGCCGGATCTCCCTGATGGTAGAAGAATCCTCCCTTGGGGATGCGATGCGCGCGCGCAGACTGCGCCAACCCTTGTAAATCCACGCGGGCAAGGTTTTGGAACAAGTCGCTGAGGCTGAGGACCACGTGATCGTCCGCGACCACTTTCGGGTGACTGCGAATCATCTGCTGGAGAACCGCCTGGCCGAATCGATCTCTTCGATACATGCAGGCAGCCGTGAGGGGCACGGGGCCGGCGGCCCGTTCGACGAGGACCTCATACTCCACAAGGGCGCGGTCCTCGACACCCGCCTTGAGTGTCCAGGTCATCTGCCCCGCAATCCTGAGACCGGTAAACCCGCTGGAGGCGGCCGCGGCCGCCCTCCCGCGCAGGAGCTCCACCATCCGCAGGGGATCGAACGGGGGCGGCCCCGCATACTCCTCGCCATTCATAAAGACCAGGGCGCCGCGCCGGCTCTCCCGGTCCACATCCACGCCCCCTGCGGCGAGCGCTTCGGTGATCTCGGGAAGCTCCTGATCGTCAACGACGTACAGACAGCGTTCCCCCCTGGCCAGTCCCTCTTTGATGAAAGGCACCACAAATGCCCTCAGCTCAGAGGTCCCCTCATAGATGAAGACAATGTGATCTCCGGGCGAAACCTCCCCGAATCCTTGCCAGCGAACATCCGCCATAGCGATGCACCCTGACCGTATGTGTCGACTGAACAACCCCTACGCTTTCTAGCAGACCCCTTTTCAGGACAGGTTCATTCCCCTGACATCCGTGTGAGCAACAGCGGCAATGCGGTCCCGGTCCAGAAGGAGGATCCGATCGCGCTGCGCATCTGCGATACCGAGGCGCCTCCAGTCGGCAAGGATTCGACTCACCGTGTACTGCGTGGTGAAGATCAGCTCGGCCAGATCCTGGCCTGAGAGCGAAACCCCGATGGCGACGCCGTGGACCGTCTCGCGTCCGACAGAGTGCGCGAGCCGGAGCAGCAGCCGGGCCAGCCGCCGCTCCACGCTTGACGTCGCAAGGTCCTGAAGCCGGCTCACATATTCTTCGACCCTCTCACCTGAGGTCCGCACCGCGTTGAAGGAGACGGCAGGGTGTGTCAGCATGGCGTGAAGAACCGTGGGGGCGTCCCAGGCGAGTGCCCGAGCATCGTCTAATGCATATGCCGACACGGAGGCGACACGCGTCGTGTCTTCCAGAACAGCGGGATCCCCGAGGAACAGTTCCATCGGTTTGACGATGCGGACAATGACATTGCGCCCATCGGAATCTGTCCGAACAAGTTTCACCATCCCGTTCATCAGCACGTAAATGTCGGCGGCCGCATCCCCCTGGCGAAAATAGCATCCTCCCTTGGGCATGCGGCGCTCATGCGCAGACTGGGCCAGCCCCTGGACAATGGCTCGATCGAGATTTTGGAACATGCCGCCGAGGCCCAAGACCACATCGTCGTTGGCAACCACCAGGGGGTGGCTGCGAATCATTTGCCGGAGCACTGCCGGGTTGAACCGATCTCTTCGATACATGCAGGCAACCGTAAAAAGAGCGGCATCGAAGGCCTTGTCGAGGAGCATCTCAAACTCAACAAGCGCGCGGTCGGGGAGAGGCGCCTTGAGCGTCCAGGTCATTTGCCCGGCAATCCTGAGGCCGGCAAACCCACTGGACCTAGCCTCTGCGGCTTTCCCGCGGATGGATTCTACCAGGCGCACGGGATCGAAGGGGGGCGGCCCGGTATGTTCCTCGGTGTTGACCAGGAGCAGCGCGCCACGCCGGCTCTCCCGATCAAGGTCCACCCCGCCTGCGGTGAGCGCCTCGGTCACCTCGGCGCGTTCCAGGTCGTCGAGAATGTACACACACCGTTCCCCTCCGGCCAGTCCCTCCTTGATGAAAGGCACGGCAAACGCCGCGAGTTCGGGCGTCTCTTCATAGATGAAGACGATGTGGTCCCCTGCCCGCACTGCTCCGAACCTCGGCCGCTGACCATCGGACATGACAGTGCAAAGATGTTCGCGCGTTCTCTTCCCTCCCCTGTCAACGCGTGGCCTCAGGTCCGGTGGATTCCAGGCAGGGTGCAATGCGGGAGGCGAATTGCGCTAGCGCAAGGACCGATGAATGGCTGCTGTGCTAAATTGGGAAATTGAGCGAATGGGTCGCCAGCGTATGCGTCCTCGAAAACCAGACCGGCTGTATGCCGGATGACGGCGGGTCCAAATAGGCCTCGGTGACGCGCGCACCTGAACAGTCTTCGGCCGGGCGTGGAAGCGTTCCGCTCCGAGTGCTGATCCTCGAGGATGAGCGAGCTCACGCGGAACTGATGCTCCGCGAACTCCGCCGGGCCGGATTCGCCCCAGACTGGCAGCGAGTACAGAGCGAGGAAGATTTTCTTTCCCGGCTGGACCCGACCCTCGACCTCATCCTCTCCGATTACCGCATGTCGCTGTTCGATGCCCCGCGCGCCCTTCAGTTGATGCAAGACCGGGGAATGGACATTCCCTTCATCGTGGTCTCGGGGACCATTGGCGAAGACGTGGCGGTCTCCATCTTGAAGCAGGGAGCCGCGGATTACCTGCTCAAGGATCGGCTGGCGCGTCTGGGAGAGGCGGTGCGGCGCGCGCTGGAGCAGAAACGCCTGCAGGCCGCGGAGATGGCCGAGCGCAATCGATGGAAGGCCATCGTGGAATCGTCGTCCGATGCGATCCTTGAGGTCGACGTAAAGGGCGTCATTCTCAGCTGGAACACGGGCGCGGAGACGATCTACGGCTATACGAGCGAGGAAGTGGTCGGCCGGCCGGCGAATTTTCTCGCGCCTCCCGACCGCCCCGACGAGATCCCCCAGATGCTCGCCCGCCTGAACCGCGGCGAGCGTGTCGACCACTTCGAGACCGTGCGCGTCCGCAAAGACGGCGCGCGGATCGACGTCTCGCTCACGATCTCGCCCATCAGGAACGCCGCGGGGCGCATCACCGGCGCCTCCTCGATCGCCCGTGACATCAGTGAGCGCAAACAGGTTCTGGAAACCATCGTCAGGGCCCAAGAGGCCGACCGCGCCAACAAGGCCAAAAGCGAGTTCCTGTCTCGCATGAGCCACGAACTCCGGACCCCCCTCAACGCTATCCTCGGCTTCGCGCAGGTACTGGAAATGGAACCCCTCGGGCCCGACCAGCGGGAGAGCGTCGACCAAATCCTCAAAGGGGGGCACTACTTGCTCGAACTGATCAGCGAGGTGCTGGATATCGCCCGGATCGAAGCGGGGCAGATGACGATCGCTCTCGAGCCGGTGTCGCTACACAAGTCGGTGCAAGAGACGCTGACCCTGGTCGCGCCCCTCGCCGCCAAAGCCAACATCCAACTCCACGCCGAGGCAGCCGGCGCCCCTGAGCGCTACGTTCTGGCCGACCGGCAGCGCTTCAAGCAGGTTCTGTTGAACCTCATCTCCAACGCGGTCAAGTACAATCGTCCGGGCGGCAGCGTCACGGTGTCGTACGAGGATGCCCCCCCGGGGCGGCTGCGCATCAAGGTGAGCGACACCGGCCTGGGCATTCCCCAAGACAAGATGAACCGCCTCTTCGCCCCGTTCGACCGCCTGGGCGCAGAGCAGACGGAGATCGAGGGCACGGGCCTCGGTCTGGCCCTCTGCAAACGCCTGGCCGAGGCCATGGGAGGCACGCTCGGCGTCGAGAGCGCGGAGGGCAAAGGCAGCACCTTCTGGGTGGAACTTGCCCGGGCGCCGTCCTCGGGGCGGGACGCGCTCGCGGGGTGAATCAAACGACGAGCTCTCTACGGCCGCGCCGTCAACCCCTCCATCCGCGCAGCCTCTTGCAGACGCTGATCGAACACCACGAACTCGCCGGAAGGCGGATCTCCGGCCCACACAAGCGCAGCGGCCAACTGCAAGGCATCCGCGGACCGCACCGCGTGAAGGCGTAGCAGTCTGCCTGCGTGGGCGCGAACATCTTCACTCGGCAGTATTTCTATCCAGGATTCCTGCAGGGTGTGAAGGAGCCCGCGAGCAGCGTCTTCGTCGTCCACACTGAACACCCCCTCGCGCCGAAGTCGCGCGAAGACCAACCAGCACTCGACGACGGACCCCCACCAGACCACCAGCGTTCGGTCCTCCCGCAGCAGCGCCTTGACCCGAGTGGACGCCGGCTGATCGACAACGAGCGGAACCAGTGCCGAGGCGTCCCAGAATCTCACCGACCTTCCGCCCGTTCCTCGATCAGCGCCGCCAGCGCACGCGCCTGACGGTCCTGCGGCCGCGGTCGCTCCCAGAACTCCCGCGGTAGAGCTCGCACCGCCGGCCGCGCCAGTCCGGCGCGAATCAACCCAATGAGCTGAGCCTCCCCACGGACCGGCGCGCTGACAGGGCCAAGTCTGGCCACCGGCTTGTTGCGATCAGTCACGATAACTTCTTCACCCGCCTTTGCCGCATCCACGTACTCGCTCAAACGAGCCTTCAGTGCGGCGATTGACGCGCGCCTCATACGTGCAACCCCCCAACCGTGCTGGGCCCAGCATTCAGCGGTCCCGTCACTATATGACTATTATAGTCATGTATGTTGACCCCTGTCAATCCGGAGCGAGAGACGGAAAGGTGATTCGAATTCTCCACGATGGTGCTACACCCGGTGACGCATTACATCCCGCACAACGTATCTCCGATGCATCCTCCGTCAAAAGCTCGTCAGCCAAGCGCATCGTAGGTGCGGTCATCGCGGGTAACATCTCTGATCACCTTCGTGTACAAACGCAGTGGCGATCGGCATGGGCGCCTTTGGTCGGCGAACGCTGCATGCCGCCCGAACGTGATCCGGAGAGGGTTTCAGCAGACCCGCCCGAATGAGCTACGCTTGACACGGTAGCGCTGGGGGGATGCGCTTGAGCACGCCAGAGGAGCGAATTCGGAAAAAGGCCGAAGAACTGGACGAACGGGAGAAGAAGCGGCAAGTGCAAGTTCCGGGAGGTATATCAATGAAACCAGAAACTGGAGGGAAGGTTAAGTTTGGAGTTTGGGGCTTTATTTGTGGGGCAGTCATCACAATGATCATCGGCTTTGCGTGGGGCGGTTGGACAACCGGCGGCACCGGCCGACAGAGGACCGAAGAGGCGGTCTTGGCGACTCGGGCCGCGATCTGCGTCGCCCAATTTATAAAGGACCCGAACTATAAAGAGAAACTCAAAGAATTGACGGCGCTAAGTTCCTATGAGAGAAGTGCCTTCATTGAAAAAGGGGGCTGGGACAAAATGCCCGGGGAACAAAAGCCTAGCTTTGATGTAAGCCGAGCATGCGCCGACGGGCTCGAATATCTTACGAAATAGGCTAGACTTGTCAAGATGTAGGCTCCGCTTTCCCGCGAGTCGAAGTTTGACCTAAATTTGAATTAATTTGAGTTCCGGAACGAGCGACGGCGGGTGCGGCGGAAGAGCTCGGTCACGTTCCTGCTGGAGCATCGATTTGTGGAGAGCGCATGCAGCCAGCCCGGAAAGCTGACTATCGGGCTCCTCAGGGGACGCCGGATCATTTATTGGGCCCTGCGAGGAGCAGGGGGCGGGTCCCGTGGAGGCGAAGGGCTGCGGGATCGGGGGGACCACCGTGGGATCTGGGTTCGTGATCGCAGTTGTCATCATCGCCGTGCTCCTGGCGTATAACGGGGTCAAGATTGTCCGCGAGTACCAGCGCCTGGTGGTGTTCCGTCTGGGCCGCAGCTTCAGGCCGAAGGGTCCGGGGGTCGTCTACCTGATCCCGATCATCGACAAGGCGGTCTGGGTGGACCTTCGGGAGGCGTTCCTCGAGATCCCCGCGCAGACATGCATCACCAAGGACAACGCGCCGATCTCCATTGATTTCCTGATCTACTGGAAGGTCTTCGACCCACAGCTCACCGTGATCCAGGTGGGCAACTTCGCCACCGCTGCGCAGGGGATCGCCACGACTGGGCTGCGCGCAGTGATCGGCGACCTCAGCCTCGACGAGGCCCTGACGAAGCGGGACCAGATCAACCAGGTCATGCGCGCCAAGCTCGACGAGGTCACGGAACGGTGGGGGGTCAAGGTGACCACCGTCGAGATCCGTGAGATCACCCCGCCGAAGGACGTGCAGGACGCGATGACGCGGCAGATGTCCGCCGAACGGAGCCGGCGCGCAATCGTCACGGAGGCGGACGGGAAGAAACAGGCCGCCATCACCATCGCGGAAGGAGAAAAGCAGTCGGCAATCCTGAAGGCCGAGGGCGACCGCCAGGCCGCGATCCTCCGTGCCGAAGGGTTTTCGCTGGCCTTGGGCAGGATCTTCGAGGTCGCCCAAACCGTGGACACCAATACGATGAGCCTGCAGTACCTGGAGGCCCTGAAAGCCCTCGGAGCGGGCCCCGCCACGAAGTTCGTGTTCCCGATGGAGTTCACCAGACTGCTCCAGCCGTTTGTGGATGGGGTGCGTAGGACTCCGCCGTAGAGGACGCCGTAGCGCCGCCCTGACGGCGCGTGTACCGCGCCAGTTTGCCGATCGATGGGTTGAGCCCTATGGTCATTACCGTCTCCCCGTTTCCCCCTGGATTCCAGAGAAGCGGATAGAAATGCCTTGTCAGAGCAAACTAGTGGGGGGTCAGACCGCCGGCGCGCTCGCTGACTACCTGGCGTGAGTCGCATTTCTTGGGAGCATCGCCTGGGCCGTGGCGCTGGGATCCTGGGCGTTTTCGTCTTCTGGCATCGCCACACGCGCGGCTACGGCTGGGCGCCTAAAAAACGCGGAACCGCGGGACCTTGGGCCCCGCGGTTCCCGTCGCAGCCGTGTTGCTTATCGGGTGCCTACGAGTGCAGGCTGCGGAGATTGCTCGATTTCAATCGGCACCTTTCTCGGCAGCACGCCCTCGTGAATCGGGAGCGTGATGTCAAGCACGCCGTGGGTATACTTCGCCTTCACCTGATCAAAAGCAAGCCCATCCGGCAGTGTGATCGTTCGTTCAAATGGCCCGTACGCGACCTCGGTGAACAGGTACTGATTCTCGGGTACGTCATAGGTGAACTTGCGTTCCCCCTTGATCGACAGCAGGTTGCCGCTGACCTTGATGTCCACGGTGGTAGGGTCGACGCCTGGGACCCACGCCCGCACCATCAGGGTGTTGCCCTGATAGAACGACTCGACAGGCGGACCCCATGCCGTTGTACGGTTCATGCCCTCACCGCCATACAGCCTATTCACCAGCTCACGATTTAGCCCAACTAGATCCGCAAACGATGACCATCGATGGTTAAGCATTGCTTACTCGCCTCCCTCTCAACGACCGCCCGGCCCCGCTTGGAGCATTGACCGAGAAGTGACCATCTATCTATCACCTCGATCTAATAGTGGCACATGCCATTAGTATTGTCAATGAATCTGTCAATATTGTTACAAATTCTATTACCTGTCTAATTGTTATAATAGCTGCAAATCATGGACTCAGGCTCGCCCACGAAGCGACGGCGAGTACTCCCACTTACGTACCCCGGACACAACTGGTCCTTGAGGTCGCGGAGTCCCAGCGTCTGGGCCAATCGCTGGATGCTTACTGTGTATCCGCCTATGGTCCGAGGCGAACAGTTCCGACGCGGCGGTTGAGGAGAAACGCCTCTAGCGCCGCCTGAAAATCAGTTCCGGGGTGATCACCTGCTTTTTTGGGCGCATCTGGTGGGCCAAAAGCGCGGAAATCGTTGATTTCATTGGGCTGGTGGAGACGGCGGGATTCGAACCCGCGACCCCCTGCTTGCAAAGCAGGTGCTCTCCCACTGAGCTACGTCCCCCGCGCGGCACAGCGTTCCGGGGTGACTGTATTCATCGCGTATTCTAGACCGTCGCTGCTCCATTGTCTAGCAAGGAGAATCCGCGTGAGCCCGGCGCTGCGCTTGAGGACTCCCGGCTGGAGTGGAGCGGCCGCGAGAGGTTGGGCGCTAGACGAAATAGAATATGCCCTGGCTGCCGGGGCACTCGCGCAGCGCTGACGGCGGCGCGTTCCCGAGCGCCGCGTTGAAGTCTCCGGTACATGAGCATGAGTTCATGGGGGGGGACTCCATGGGGATGCAGCGGAAGGCGTTCACGCGACGAAAGTTCCTCCGGGACACGGCCGCGGCGACCGGGGGCTTTGTGTTTGCCGGTTTGGCCCCGGAGGTCTGGGCCCAGACGTCCGCGCCTGACCAGCTCGGCGCCCGGTTCATCGGCAGGCTCGAGGGCCCGGAGATCATCCGCGACCCCGCGAAATGGCCCAAGACGTTCAACGAGGCGCCGATGCTGGCGGACCTGGTCAAGCAGGGGAAGCTTCCGCCGGTCGAGCAGCGCGTGCCCCAGGAACCCCTCGTTCTCAAGCCTGTCCGCGAGATCGGCCGCTACGGCGGCACCTGGCGCCGCGGGTTCACCGGTCCGGGTGACAGCGAGAACGGCAACCGCATCGTCTCCGCCGACAAGCTCCTCTTCTGGGACTACACGGGGACGAAGGTCATGCCGTCGGTCGCGCTGTCGTGGCTGCTTCCCGAGGACGGCAGGTCGGTGACGCTCTACCTGCGCAGGGGCATGAAGTGGTCGGACGGGCAGCCGTTTGGGGCCAACGATTTCGCCTTCTGGTACGAAGACGTCTTCCTCAACAAGGACCTCGTGCCGACGCCGCACCCGGATTTCCTGATCAACGGCAGGCCGGGGATGATCAGGAAGGTCGACGACCTGACCGTGCGCTTCGAGTTTCCGGAGCCGAACTATCTCTTCCTCGACATCCTGGCGGGGAGCACGGCCATGGGCGGGGGGCAGGCGCTCTGGCAGATGGAGGGCCGCACCATGGGCGCCTACATGCCGGCGCACTACATCAAGCAGTTCCATCCCAAATACATCGGAAAGGACGAGGCTGACCGCAAGGCCAAGGCCGCGGGGTTCGACGGCTGGGTCACCTACATCAAGAACCGCTGGGACTGGCGGCTCAATCCCGACCTGCCCGTGCTGACGCCGTGGAAGACGGTGACGCCGATCAACACCCCCACGTGGGTGCTGGAGCGGAACCCCTATTTCTACGAGGTGGACACGGCCGGGAACCAGCTCCCGTACATCGATCGCCTCGTGATGACCCTCGCCGAGAACCTGGAGGTGCTGAACCTCCGCGCCATCGCCGGCCAGTACGACATTCAGGAGCGCCACACGGCCATGACGAAGATCCCGGTGTTCCTGGAGAACCGCGAGAAGGTCGGCTACGACGTCCACCTCGACCCGGCGCTCAACGGCTCCGACGCAACGCTGCAGTGCAACCAGGCGTACGATACCGATCCCGAGATCGCCGGGTGGCTCCAGACCGCGGAGTTCCGGCGCGCGCTGTCGATGGGCATCGACCGCGATCAGCTCAACGAGACGTTCTGGCTGGGCATCGGCACCCCCGGCTCCATCGTGCCGAGCGAGAGCGTCCCGTACAACCCTGGGCCGGAGTGGCGCAAGCGGTGGACCACGCTCGACGTCGCGCAGGCCAATGCCTTCCTCGACAAGATCGGGCTCTCCAAAAAGGACGGCGAGGGCTACCGCGTGCGCACCGACGGCAAGGGACGGCTCCGCCTCGAGGTCATGACCTCGGCCGGAGCCTTCATTCCCCATACGCAGATTGCCGAGATGATCAAGGAGCAGTGGAAGAAGATCGGGATCCAGGCCGACATCAAGGAGCACGAGCGCAGCCTGTTCTTCACGCGGATGCGCAGCAACGAGCATCAGATCGCCATCTGGGCGAACGACGGCTCCGAGGTGCTCTACCTCTTCCCCCGCCACGCCCTGCCGGTGGATCCGGTGGAAGCCTTCATGGGGCAGCCCATTGCCGTCTGGTACGCTTCGGGGGGCACTCGGGGGAAGGCGCCGAAGGACCCGCAGCTCATCAAAGCCCTTGACCTGTTCCGATCGGCAAACGGCAAGAAGAAAGAGGAGCGCTACAAGATCGCGCAGGAGATCTGGAAGATCCTCGCCGACCAGGTCTACTCGATTGGGACCGTCGGCCAGTCGCCGGCCACGATGGGGGTCAGGATCGTGACCCGCAGGCTGGGGAACATCCCGTCGCGGCAGATCAACGCCCAGCACTGCCGCACGCCCGGGACCTCCCAGCCCTCGACGTACTATTTCAAGGCGTAAGGTGAGACCGGGGGTGCCCGCCCGTTCCCCGGTACAGGCAGGGGCGGGTGCGCCCCGATAGACTCTGAGCGCGCATGCTCGCGTACCTCGTCCGCCGGCTGATCCTCGCCGTCCTGACCATCGGGGCGATCTCCGTCCTGTCCTTCGTCATCATCAAGCTCCCGCCGGGGGACTACGTGACCTCCTACATCGCTCAGATGTCGGGGTCCGGCGGCTTCGTCTCCGAGCAGGAGGCCGAGGCGCTCCGGCGCGAGTACGGTCTCGACCAGCCGGGGTACGTGCAGTATCTGCGGTGGATGAAGATGGTCCTGCACGGCCGGTTTGGCGTGGCGCTGGAGTGGAAGCGCCCCGTCGTCGAAGTGATCGGCGATCGGTTGTGGCTGACGATGGTGGTGGCGCTGGCGGCCGTCGCCCTCACCTGGGCGCTTGCGCTGCCGATCGGGATCTACTCGGCCGTGCGGCAGTACTCGCCGGGGGACTATCTGGCCACCTTCGTGGGGTTCATCGGGCTCGCCATCCCGAGCTTCCTGCTGGCGCTCGTCCTCATGTACCTGGGCTTCAAGCTCTTCAACGCCAATGTCGGCGGCCTCTTCTCCGACGAGTACGCCAGGGCGCCGTGGAGCCCCGCCAAGGTCTGGGACCTCGTCAAGCACCTGCCGCTCCCCACGCTGATCCTCGGCCTGGCCGGCACCGCCCAGCTCATCCGGATCATGCGGGCGAACCTCCTGGACGAGCTCGGCAAACCCTACGTGGTCACCGCGCGCGCCCGCGGGCTCAGCGAGATGCGCCTGATCTTGAAGTATCCCGTCCGGGTGGCCTTGAATCCATTCGCCAGCACGATCGGCTACCTGTTGCCCTACGTCGTCTCGGGCAGCATCATCGTCTCCCTCGTCCTCGGCCTGCCCACGGTGGGCCCCCTCCTCCTTCGCGCGCTGGTCGCCCAGGACATGTTCCTGGCCGGGACCATCGTGCTGCTCCTGGGCGTGCTGACCGTGGTGGGGACGTTCCTCTCGGATCTCCTGCTGCTCTGGATCGACCCCCGAATTCGTCTGGAGGAGTAGCCGATGGGCGAGCCCGTCGCCCCCGCTCAGTCCGGCGTCGAGCCGGAGGCCGGCGTCCCCACTGCTCCGGCCGAGGAGCGGATTTCCGTGGCCACGCAGTGGCAGCTGATGTGGTGGCGCTTCCGCCGGCACAGGCTCGCCATGGTGGGGAGCCTCGTGGTCCTGTTGTTCTACGGCGTCGTGTTCTTCGCGGACTTCTTCGCCTACGCGGCCCCAACAGCGTCGGAGGCTCAGCGTTCCCTCCTGCCGCCCCAGCGCATCCGGTGGTTCGAGGGGGGACAGTTCCGGCCGCATGTGTTCGGCTTCACCGGCCGGCGGGACCCGGTGACGCTCAAGCGCGTCTATACCCTTGATCCCGCGAAGAAGATCCCTGTGCGATTTTTTGCCCGCGGCTTTGAGTTCCGGCTCTTCGGCCTCATCCCGGCCGACCGGCACCTGCTCGGGGTCGAGGGGGCCAACCCCACGGAGACGCTCTTCCTGCTCGGGACGGACGAGCAGGGGCGCGACCTCTGGTCGCGGCTCATGTACGCGACGCGGACGTCACTGAGCATCGGCCTCCTGGGGGTGACGATCTCGCTGGTGCTCGGCGTGTTCCTCGGCGGGATCTCGGGATTCTACGGCGGGGGCGTCGACACGGTCATCCAGCGGGCGATCGAGATCCTCCGGTCGATCCCGACCATCCCCCTCTGGATGGGGCTCGCGGCGGCGCTGCCGAACAGCTGGACGATCCTCCAAATCTACTTCGCGATCACGCTGATCATCTCGCTGATCGGCTGGACCGAACTGGCGCGGGTGGTGCGCGGCCGCTTCCTCTCGCTGCGGGAGGAAGAGTTCGTCATGGCGGCCGAGCTGGCGGGCGCCGGCCAATCACGCATCATCCTGAGCCACATGGTGCCGTCGTTCTTGAGCCACATCATCGCCGCGACCACGCTGGCCCTTCCGGCCATGATCATCAGCGAGACCTCGCTCTCGTTCCTGGGGCTCGGGCTCCGGCCCCCCGCGGTCAGCTGGGGCGTGCTGCTCCAGCAGGCGCAGAACGTCCAGGCGCTCGCCATCTCGCCGTGGCTGCTCATCCCGGCGATCCCGGTGATCGTCATCATCCTCGCCTTCAATTTTATGGGCGACGGCCTCCGCGACGCCGCCGATCCGTACGGGCACTGATGGCCGCCCACGACCAGCCCATCCTGGAGGTGCGGGACCTCCGCACCTACTTCTTCCCGGAGGAAGGCACGGTCAAGGCGGTCGACGGCGCGAGCTTCAAGGTCTACCCGGGCCGGACACTCGGCATCGTGGGGGAGAGCGGCTGCGGCAAGAGCGTGACCGCCAAGTCCATCCTCAGAATCGTCGAGCGCCCCGGCCGCATCGTCGGCGGCGCAATCCACCTCGCCCGCGTCGGCGGACCGTCCTTTCCTAACGGGGCGCCCGCGCCGGCGGGCCCACGCAGGCCGCAGGAGGGCAACGGGGAGGCGACCACCGTCGATCTCGTGAAGCTCGACCCGGCCGGTGTGGAGATCCGGCAGATCCGGGGCGGCGACATCGGCCTGGTGTTCCAGGAGCCGATGACCTCCTTCAGCCCGGTCCACACGATCGGCAACCAGATGGAGGAGACGATCCGGCTCCACAGCCGCGTCGACGCGGCGGAAGCGCGCGGGCGCGCGATCGAGATGCTGCGCCAGGTCGGCATCCCCCGGCCGGAGCGGCGGATCGACGAGTACGCCTTTCAGTTGAGCGGGGGGCTGCGCCAGCGCGCCATGATTGCGTTGGCGCTCTCGTGCCACCCCAGGATCCTCATCGCCGACGAGCCGACCACGGCCCTGGACGTGACGACGCAGGCCCAGATCCTCGACCTGCTGCGCCGCCTCCAGGCGCAGGAGAGGATGGCCATCGTCCTGATCACGCATAACCTGGGCGTGGTGGCCGAGATGTGCGACGCGGTCGTGGTGATGTATCTCGGCCGTGTCGTGGAGCGCGGCCCCGTGGACGCGATCTTCCATGCGCCGAAGCATCCCTACACCCGGGCCCTCCTCCGCTCCATCCCGTCGATCCGCGCACGCGTGCGCACGAAGCTCCCGACCATCGCCGGCTCGATCCCGCACCCGTACAACCGGCCGTCGGGCTGCCCGTTCCACCCCCGCTGTCCCGATCGGATCCCGGGCGTCTGCGACCGGAATGAGCCTGGCCCTCGCGACGTGGGCGAGGGCCAGACGGCGAACTGCTTCCTCTACGAGGAGTCCCCATGACGGTCGCCGGCCGGGCGCCCGGTCCGCTCCTCGAGGTCAAGGACCTCCGGAAGTTCTTCCCGATCCGCAGGGGCTTTTTGCGGAAGGTCGTCGGCCATGTGCGGGCGGTCGACGGCGTGAGCTTCTCCCTCGACCCGGGCGAGACGCTCGCGCTGGTTGGCGAGAGCGGGTGCGGCAAGACGACGACGTCGCGCTGCATTCTGAGAGCGCTCGCCCCCACGGAGGGCCAGATTCTTTTCCGCACCGGCGAGGGTGCGGTCGTGGACATGGCGCGCCTGTCAAAGAGCCGGTTACGACCGCTCAGGCGGCAGATGCAGATGATCTTCCAGGATCCCTTCTCCTCGCTGAACCCCCGGAAGACGCTCCTGGACATTGTCGGCGAGCCGCTCCTGGTCAACGGCATCCGGGACCGGCGGGAACGGGTGGAGCGGGTGGCGGAACTGCTCCGCCTCGTTGGGATGCGGCCCGAGTACATGCGCCGCTTCCCCCATGCCTTCAGCGGCGGGCAGCGTCAGCGCGTCGGCATCGCCCGCGCCCTCGCCCTCAACCCCAGCCTGATCGTGGCCGACGAACCGGTCTCCGCGCTCGACGTGTCGGTGCAGGCGCAGATCCTCAACTTGATGCTGGACCTTCAGGCTCAGCTCGGACTGACCTACCTCTTCGTCGCGCACGACCTCTCCGTGGTCAAACACGTGAGCGACCAGGTCGCGGTGATGTACGTGGGCCAGATCGTGGAGATGGCGCCGACCGGGCCGCTCTTCGCCTCACCCCGGCACCCCTACACCGAGGCGCTCCTCTCCGCGGTGCCGAAGCCCGACCCGCGGCTCCGCGCCCAGCGGATCATCCTCCAGGGCGAGGTGGCGGATCCGGCCCACCCGCCGTCGGGCTGCTACTTCCACCCCCGCTGCCCGTATGCCGTGCCGGTGTGCCGGACCGAGCGCCCGAAGCTCGAGGCGGTCGGCCCGGGGCGCCTCGTGAGCTGCCACCGGGCGCGTGAACTCACCCTGAGGGGTGTGGAAGGGGGCGCGGGGGGTTAGGGCTTCACAATCGCCGGGTCCGCGAACCGTTCTCCGATGACCTGCATCAGCGCTCCCGCGCGCTCCAGCAAGTCGGCCGGCAATGTCCCCGGGCTCTGCTCCAGCCAGCCGCCGACCAGCCGCCTGGCCACTTCGGCTTTCCAGCCGTCGGGCAGCGCGATGCCCTGACGGGCCGCCGCCTGCCGGATCCGATTGCAGAGGGGCTGCGTGGCATCCGTGCCCGCGATCGACAGCGGTTTGCCCAAGAGCCGTGAGAGCGCGGGCAGCAGGAGGCTCTCCCCCGCCACATCCTCCATCTCGCACTGCCCCAGGCCGAGCACGTCCCCGAGGAGGATGAAGCTCGTCTGCCTGCCCGCGTACAGCTCGCCGAGCAGCGACTCCTGGCAGGTGCGGGCGGCATCGTCCGAATCGAGGAGGATGACCGGCCTCACCCGGTGCCCGAGGAACAAGGACGCCAGGTAGCCAAGGTTCTTCGTGCCGCCGCAGGGCGTAATGGAGATATCGTCCGCCAGGGTCTTGCGCCGCATCGCCCCCAAGATCATGGCGAATCCCTGGATATACACGTAATCGGAGAAATCTTCGACCAGCAGGTTCTTCTTCCCATCGAAGAGATTCCTGACCATCGCGTATCCCGCCGCCGCCTGCAGGGGAAACATCGTTTCCCGATCGTCCGGCCACATCCCCACCATCGAGACCTCCGAGTGGCCCAACGCGTCCTCCCGGACGGCCCTCACCCACTCCAGGTGCTCGCCGGGGATCAGGAAGGGGGAGTGGGTCGTATAGAGCATTTGATGGAAGTGCGCCAGCTCCTCGAAGAACCCGACGAGTTCTTGCTGGGCCGTGGGGTGCAGATCCAACCCCGGCTCATCGAGCAGGAGGACGGCGTCCTTGTGCCCTTCCTCCGATTCCACCAGAAAGATGAGATTGAAGGAGAAGAACCATTGAAACCCCTTGCTTCTCGATTCGAGCTCGATTTCAACGCCGGGGAGCCGGTCATCGGCCACCCAGATCCGGAAATACGACCCATCGGCCTGATACCGGATGTGGTGGCGGCGCTGGTGCCACCGTGTCGAGAACTTCGCGGTGATGTCCAGCGAGGCGGTATTCAACTTGAGCTGGCGCAGTTCTCGCTTCGTCATCTCCGCTTCGAGCAACTGGGCGGTGACCGACAGCCCCATCCGTCGCCGCTCGTCGACGATGTCCCGGCCAAGATCGAAGACCTCCTGCGCGGTCAGCCCCGCGTGCTTGAACATGGCATAGATCGTTCGGACGCGCGGGGTGTTGGGGTCCCGCTGGAGTTGATCGAGGAACTGGGGCAGGTAGATGGAGCTGTTCAGGATCCCGTATTGCTCGAAGTAGATGAAGACGGGAATGCGGGCGGCCGCCAGTTCCTTCCATCGAGAGAGCCTGGAAGGCTCCCGGGCCTGGTCCAAGAGCCCCCGGGCGGCGGCGGCCAGCTGCTCGAGCAGCTCCGCGGCCGGCGGAGCGCTCAGTTTCGGGGCCTCTTCGACCACCCCGGCCAGGAGGGCCAGGCCCTCTTCGGACCTCAGCGATTGCAGGGGCCGCGCCTCCGACTCGATCTCCACCGCCCATTCGATCAGTGTGCGCTTGAGCGCCTGGAGCTCCGGCACGGGGCCCGGCGCCGGGTTCCCCGCGCGCGGCGTGAACGCGTCCGCGAGGCCGGTCGTGAACCGGCGGAGCGCCTGGAGGAGGGCATCGGGGGCAAGCGGAGCCTCCATGACCTGCGGGCTGAACTCCACCGTGAGATGCCCATCGTAGTACCGGGTACACGTGAAGTGGGTGGGCAATTGATCGCTCTTGTATTCGGTCAGCAGCTGGGCCCGGAGGGCATCGTCCACCTCGAACTCCACCTGACAGACCGGCCAGTCTTTGCCATTCTTGAACTCCCGGGCGAAGCGGTCACGGGGAAATTCGCGCTGGGGCAGGTAGGGCTCCGCGATGGCGGGGTTGAACTTGTGCAGCGCCTTCAGCAGCGCGGTCTTGCCCGACTCGTTTCGCCCAACCAGCGCCGTCACGCGTTCAATAGGAATCCAGCCACTGTCATCGATGTTGCGATAGTTCAAGACTCTGAACTGCGTGACCCTGAGGCTGGGCATGGGCTCTCCCCGCGGTGTGCGTGGAACCTGATATTTCATGCCCGCCCGGGCGATCTTCTAGACGGTCGGTCCGTGGGGGCCCTTTCCAGGACTCTCAGCCCCGCTCTCGAAATGATCTCACGCATGAACGTCGGCCGCCCCCAACCGTCACGGCTCTCCTCCCCCGAGGCACGCGCAGCGAGTCCCGCGCACACCATCGCGCCCGCGCCGGCCGGCCACCGGATCCCCAAGATCCTTCTGGTCGGCCTCGGGGGATTTTTTGTGGCCATCTCCTGGCAGGTGGTGATCCCCGTCCTGCCCCTGCACTTGTCCAAGATCGGCTACACCGCGTCGGAGATCGGCACCCTGGTCAGCCTGTTGAGCCTGGCCATGGGCCTCGTGGAGATGCAGGTGGGACGCATCGTGGGAGGGTTCGGACGGCGCCACACTCTGCTCTGGGGATTGGTAGCCAACGCCGTCTGCATGGTCTTGCTGGCATACGCCCGGATCGCCGCGACGGTCAGCTCGTCGCTCGCCGCCGTCGGCGTGACCAGGGCCGTCCTCTGGCCGCCGCTGCACGCGACGGTGGCCGATACGGCGTCCGAGGAAACGCGCGGGCAGGCGTTCGGCGTGTTCTGGTTCTGGACGTCCGTGGCGTTCCTGACCGGCCCGGCGATCGGCGGGATCATCGCGGCGCGCTTCGGCGATCGGGCGGCGTTCTACCTGGGCGGACTGTTCAGCCTCCTCGCCCTCCCCGTCGTGATCGCGGTGACGGAGCCGGGACGGCCGCGCCCGGGGATGACGGTGGGAGGAGCCGGCGAGGTCCTCAAGGACGCGATCTTCTTCCGGCTGTGTCTCGTCAACCATCTCTACTACAGCATGGCCGGAATCTGGATGACGTTCCTTCCTCTTTATATGGCAATGAAGGGGCTCTCCGTTGAGGTCGTCGGCTGGGTCCTCACCGTACAGGGATTCACCTACGCCCTGGTCCAGCTTCCAACGGGCCGCCTGGCGGATCGGTGGGGCCCTCACTGGCTCATCCTTCCGGGCGTGATCGGCCGGGCGGTCATCGGCCTGCTCGTGCCGATCTTCAACCTCAACTCCCCCGCTGCGTTCATCGTCGCCGGGGGCCTCTACGGCCTCGCCGGCGGGATGATCCCCGTGACCTTCACGACGCTCGTGTCCCGGATGGTGCCGCAGCACCGGTACACGACCGCGATGGGCGTGTACAACAGTTCGGGCGACTTGGGGTTCTTTATCGGCCCCCTGATCGGCGGGGCGGCCGCGCTCCTCGGAATATGGGCTCCGTTCTTCCTCAGCATCCCGCTCGGCCTCGCGGCCGTCCTGATCGGCGTGGGCGGCGTGGCGGCGGCGGAGCGCTCCGAAGCCGCAGCCGACGCCTCGGCCTGATCGCCCTAACACGCGTGGAATCGGCGCATCGGCCCGATCGTGCCGGCGCGACCGGTACCGAGTAATGTCCCGCCCGACAACTCAGGGCATATCTCGATAGACGCGGGCTTTATCCGCCGATAGCGTGGAGCTTGCAGGGGATATAGAGGGGACTCCTGCGGGGAAATCCCCGGTTCGCGCTCGTGGTCTAGAATCACACCGGTATTTCCCCAGTGGGGAGGTCGGACTCGTTTCCGGGGGAGCCCTGAGGGGCGCAGGGAGGCGCAGCAGCAGGCGGGGGCTCCCGGCGGTCGTGGCGGCGCTCGTGCTGGCGGAAGCGGCAGGGGCAGGTGCCGCGCCGTTCGCGTACATCCCGAACATCAGTTCCACCGTGTCGGTGATCTCGACGGCGGCCAACACGGTCACGGCCGCGGTGGCGGTCGGGGCTGGAGCCACGGCCGTGGCGGTCGATCCCCGCGGGTCGCGCGTGTACTCCGTGAATGTCTGGAGCAACACGGTGTCGGTCATCGACACGGCGATGAACGCCGTCACGGACACGGTGGCGCTGCCTCAGTTTCTCGAGACTCCTAACCCAGAAGGCGTGGCGGTGACCCCGGACGGATCACGTCTCTACGTCGTCGCCCCCGGCGATTCCGATGCGCCCGGCACCCGTGTCTCAGTCATTGAGACGGCAACGAAAACGGTCGCGGCCAACGTGGATTTAGGGACCGGTCGCGGCCCGGCGGCCGTGGCGGTCACCCCCGATGGGTCGCGTGTGTACGTCGCGAATGAGCTCAGCAACACCGTGGCGGTGATTGATGCGGCCACGAATACCGTGACCGCGACCGTGCCGGTCGGGAGTGGCCCCCGGGGGGCGGTCGTGGCCCCCGATGGGTCGCGGGTGTACGTCGCGAATGAGCTCAGCAACACCGTGGCGGTCATCGATACGACGACGAACACCGTGGCAGCGACCGTGGCGGTCGGGAGTGGGCCCCGGGGCGTGGCGGTGACCCCGGACGGGTCGAGCGTGTACGTCGCCAATGGCACCGGCAACACCGTGGCCGTGATCAATACGACCACGAACACCGTGGTCGCGACCGTGCCGGCCTGGGGTGGGCCCCGGGGCGTGGCGGTGACCCCGGACGGATCTCATGTCTACGTCACCGAGAGCAACGGCACCGTGGCGGTGATCGATACCGCCACCAACACCGTGACGGCCGCGGTGACGGTGGCAGGGATCCCTCGAGGCGTCGCGGTGAGTCCTGACGGGTCGCGCGTGTATGTGGCGCACCACGGCGGCACCGCGCCGGTGGTCGATACGGCGACCAATACGGTGATCACCACGGTGGCGCTGCCGGGCGTAGGTCATCCCTTTGGCCTGGCGGTCAGCCCGGACGGATCGCGCGTGTATATCGCGGATTTGGTCGGCAACACCGTGTCGGTGGTCGATACGGCGTCCAACACGGTGACGGCCACCGTGGTGGTCGGGTCGACACCCGAAGGCGTGGCGGTGACCCCGGATGGGTCGCGCGTGTACGTCGCCAACCTCCTCAGTCAGACCGTGTCGGTCATTGATACGGCGACCAACACCGTCACGGCGACCATTGAGGTCCCCAATAATTCGCCCACCGGCGTGGCGGTGACCCCGGATGGGTCGCGCGTCTATGTCACGAACCTCTATAGCCAAAGCGTGTCGGTGATCGACACGGCGACGAACACGGTCGTCGCCACGGTGAGGCTGGTGAAAGCGCCGGGCCTGCTCAATCCCTACGGCGTGGCGGTGAGCCCCGACGGATCGCGCGCGTATGTCGCGAACCTGAGCGCTGCGAGAAGCGGCGTGTTTGTGATCGACACGGCGACGAACACGATCATCGCCTTGGTGGACCTCCCGCAGTTCAGCGTCCCCTGCTGCGTGGCCGTGACCCCGGACGGATTGCGCGTGTACGTCGCGAACCTGGCCAACCACACCGTCTCGGTGATTGAGACGGTCACCAACACCGTCACCGCCACCGTCCCGGTCGAGGGCGGGCCCACCGGCGTGGCGGTGACCCCGGACGGGTCGCGGGTCTACGTCACGATGCGGAGCGCCTCCCCCGACGACAAACGCGGCGCCGTGGCGGTGATCGACCCGGCGACGAACACCGTGACCGCGACCGTTCTGGTGGGGGGAACGCGTCCGGAGGCCTTTGGGATGTTCATTCCGGGGCTCGAGCGGGTTCCTTTCGCCGGGTTCTCCGCACGAGCATACATCGATTCACACTCCGGCGCGCTTTCCGTGCATGGCGGCTTCACGCTCGGCGCCGGACGCACGATCAACCTGGGGACGGACAATGTGACGATCAAGGTGGGCGGCTTTTCGGTCACCGTCCCCGGGAAGTTGTTCGTGCAGAAGGATCAGGGGGATCAGGGGAACGATTCGCGCGCGCGGGATGCGCTGGGCGGAAACGCGCGAGGGACGGATGCGCGCGGGGAGCTCTTCTTTGCCGGGATCGTCAACAACGTGCGTCTTGCGGTCCTGATCGCTCCCCGGGAGGGTGCCGGCTATGCGTTCGCCGTCACCGCCTACGGAGTTCCTGCCGGCTCGCTCCCCACCAACAATCCGGTCCCCGTGGGGCTCACCATCGGCGCGAATGGCGGTGGCGCCCAGATCTCCGCCTCCTTCTCGACCGGCTCCGAGTGAACACCTGACCCACCCGGCATCGCCGTGCCTGAGGGGGCTGCGCGCGCATCCTTGTGACCGCGGAAGACCCGATGGTATACTGGCCGCGGAGGGATGGCAGAGCGGGCGATTGCGGCGGTCTTGAAAACCGCTAGGGGGAGACCCCTCGGGAGTTCGAATCTCCCTCCCTCCGCCATCTCGACGGGTGCCCGATGACACGAACGCTTCCGGTTTTCGTCCTGGCAGTCCTCTGCACCATGATCGCGGCGGCCGTCCCGGCGGGGGATCGCGTGCCGGGCCCGCACGGGTCCGAAGGCGTGACCACCACCAACTGGACCCTCAGCCCTGCCGGCATCCAGGTGGCGGTCGGCGATCGCCCGCTGGGGGCGGCGCTCAGCCCTGACGGACGCTATCTCGCGGTCAGCAACAACGGGCAGGGGATCCAGTCGCTCGTGCTGGTCGACACGGCCGCGCGGCAAGTCGTCCAGACCATCCCGTACCGGTCGCCCAAAGCGCTGTATGTCGGCGTCGCGTGGACGCCCGACGGCCGTCGCCTGTTTGCCTCGGCGGGCGGCAACGATCTCGTGCGGGTCTATGAGCTGCTGTCTGGCCGGCTCACGGAGACGGGCCAGATCGCCCTGGCCGGCCGCACCTACCCCGCCGGCCTGGCGGTCACGCCGGACGGGCGTACGCTCCTCGTGGTGGAAAATCTTGCCAATCGCGTGCAGGCCGTCGACCTGGCCACCGGCCAGGTGGAAGCGTCGGCGCAGACCGGCCCCCTGCCGTACGCTGTTGCTGTGGCCCCGGCGGGCGATAAGGCCTATGTCAGCAATTGGGGAGATCGGACCGTCACCGTCCTGCGGATCAGCGGCCTCGAGGTGCTGGCGACGGTGACCGTGGGGCTCCATCCGGAGGCCCTGACGGTCGATCCGGTCCGGCCGAGGCTCTACGTCGCGAACACCGACGACGACAGCGTCTCGATCGTCGATACGACGAGCAACCGCGTCGCCGCCACCGTCTCGCTGGCTCCCTATCCGGGCGCTCCGGAGGGCAGCATCCCCGACGGGTTGGCGGCGAGCCCGGACGGACGGCGGCTCTTCGTTGCCAACGCGGGCAACAACGACGTCGCGGTCATCGACCTCGCGTCGGCGCCCGCCGCCGGAACCCCGCCACGGATCACCGGCCTCATCCCCACCGCCTGGTACCCCACCACCGTGACGGTGTCCCGCGACGGGCGGACCCTGTTCGTCACCAACGCGAAGGGCCTGGGCGCAGGACCCAACCCCCGCGGGCCCAGCCCCGTCCCGCGGCAGACACCCGGACAGGTCCAGTATATCGGCAACATGATCGTCGGCACGGTCTCCGTCGTTCCGGTCCCGGAGGGAACGGCGCTGGCCGGCATGACGGCCCGCACCGTCCAGAACAACGGATTCGATGAGACCCGCAACCGCCTGGTGGCGGGTGGACCGGTACCGCCCGTCGCGATCCCGCGGCGGGTGGGCAGCCCGTCGCTCATCAAGCACGTGATCTACGTCATCAAGGAAAACCGCACCTACGATCAGGTCCTGGGCGATCTGCCGAAAGGCAACGGCGACCCGTCGCTCGTGCTCTTCGGCCGCGACACCACCCCCAACCATCACCGCCTCGCGCAGGACTTCGTGCTGTTGGACAACTTCTATGCCGACGCGGAAGTCAGCGCCGACGGACACAACTGGGCGATGGCCGCGATCGCGAACGACTACGTCCAGAAGAACTGGCCGGCCAACTATTCCGACCGCGGGCGAGACTTCGACTTCCAGGGCGGACAGCCCGCGGCCTATCCGCGGAGCGGATTCCTGTGGGACGCCGCCGCGCGGGCAGGCGTGTCGTACCGCGTCTACGGGGAGTTCACAGAGTTCGGCATGGTCCCGAGCCGCGGGACGATGCCATCCCTCAAGGACCATGTCGCCCCCGGGTTCCGCGGGTATGACCTCACGGTCCCGGACCAGACCCGGATCGACGAATGGCTGAAGGAGTTCCGGGAGTTCGAACAGCAAGGAACGCTCCCGCAGCTGTCGATCCTCTGGCTCCCCCGGGACCACACGGCTGGGACCCGGCCGGGCTCCCCCACCCCTCAGGCGATGGTGGCCGACAATGATCTCGCGTTGGGCCGGCTGGTCGAGACGGTCTCCCACTCGCGCTACGCCGGGGACACCGTCATCTTCGCCACCGAAGACGATGCGCAGAACGGACCCGACCACGTGGACGCCCACCGCACGATCGCCGTGCTGGCGGGGGCCTTCGTCCGCCGGGGAACCGTCGATCACACGCTGTACAGCACCGTCTCGCTCTTGCGGACGATCGAGCTGATATTGGGTATCCCGCCGCTGACGCAGTTCGACGCGGCCGCCCAGCCGCTGCTGGGGGCGTTCACAGATCGGCCCGCGCCGTTCACCTATACCGCGCGCACACCAAGCCAGTCGCTCGTGGCGCTGAACGCCCCGACGGCGCCGGGGGCGGCCGAATCGCTCCGGCTGCCGCTCAACGAGGTGGACGAGGTCCCCCCGGCCGTGCTCAACCGGATCCTCTGGCGGGCCATCAAGGGCGACGTGCCGATGCCGGCCAGCCCCGCGACCCGCCGCTGATCCAAGAGGTCTGCGGGTCCGCTACCCTTTCACCGCCCCCGCCGTGAGCCCCCTGATGAACTGCTGTGACATCACGATATAGAGCCCAACCACGGGGGCGGCTGCCAGCGTGAGGCCCGCGAACAGCAGCGCCCAGTTGGTCGCGAACTCGCCGAAGAACACGGTCAATCCCAGCGGCAGCGTCTTCAGCCGGTCCTGGTGGATGAAGACCAGCGGGAAGAAGAAGTCGTTCCAGATCGGGATGACGTTGTAGATGGTGACGATCGCCAGCGCCGGCCGGACGAGGGGGAGCATCACGCGGATGAGGATGCCGAGCTCCCCGGCGCCGTCGATGCGGGCCGCGTTGTCCAGTTCCCGCGGGACCGCGCGGAAAAACCCTGCCAGGATGAAGATCGCGCTGGGCAGCCCCGAGGCCGCGTAGACGAGGATGAGCGACCAATGGGTATCCAGGAGACGCAGGTCCCGCATCAGGATGAACAGCGGGATGATGGCCAGGCGGATCGGCACCATGATCCCGGTGAGGAAATAGAGGTAGATCAGATCATTCCCCCGGAACGGGAAGCGGGCCAGCGCGTAGGCCGCGAGGGTGCCGGTCACGAGGAGCAGCGCCATCGCCGCCACCGTGACGGCGAGGCTGTTGCGGAAGTAGATGCCGAAGTGGGCCGCCTCCCAGACCCCCGTGTAGTTCTGCCAGGTCCACCTGGCGGGGAAGCCGAACGGGCGCTGAAAGATCTCCCGGGTCGTCTTGAACGAGGACAGGACCATGAAGAACATGGGGAGGAGCACGAGCAGGCTGTTGGCGATCAGGAGCGCCTGGACCGCGAGCGCCGTCCCCCAGGCACCCCCACCCGCCGCGCGGCCCGCCGGAGGCCTCACGCCTCGATCTCCCGCCGGCGTAGATAGACCGCCCCGATGCTGCTGACCGCGAGCACCAGCGCAAACATGACCACCGCGATCGCCGAGCCCAGGCCCACGTCTGGGTTGCCGGTGTCCACCGCGCCGAACGCCGACCGGTAGAAGAGGAGCCCGAGCACGTCGGTCGCGTGGTTGGGCTCGCCCGTGACCCCCTGCATCACGTAGGGCAGCTCGAACCAGTTGAACGCCCCGATGAACGTCAGGATCACGATGATGTTGACCTGGGGCGCGATGAGGGGCAGGAGCACCCTCCGGAAGATCGCCCCGGAGCCCGCGCCGTCGAGCCGGGCCGCCTCCAGGTACTCGTCGGGGACCGCCTGAATGCCGGCGAGGAACACGATGGTGGGGAACCCCACCCACCGCCACGCGTTGACCAGGACGATCGACACCAGCGCGGTGTGCGCATCCCCCAGCCAGGGGAGGGCCAGCCTGGCCAGCCCGATCAGCGCCAGGCCCTTGTTGACGATCCCCCAGACGGGGTTGAGGAACAGCTGCCACAGGAACCCGACGATGACCAGCGAGAGGGTGACCGGCAGGAAGAAGATCGCGCGGTACGCCCCCGCCCCCCAGGTCCGGCCGGCCAGCAGCACCGCGAACAGGAGGCCGAGCCCGTTCTGAACCACCATCGTCAGCGCAAACGTCCAGACGTTGTGCCAGAACGCGGTGAGCATCCGCGCGCTGTAGGGGTACTGCCCGAACAGCCGCCGGAAGTTGGCCAGGCCGGCGAAGCCGCCCCTGACGATCCCGTCCCAGCGGAACAGGCTGTAGGCCATGGCGCTGAGGATCGGGTAGGCGACGACGACGGTGAAGAGGAGGAGCGCCGGCGCGAGGCACGCCGCGACCCACAACGCCCGGCTCAGCCGGTACGAGCGACGGCGAGGGCCGGGGCTTGGACGGCCCCCGGCCCGGGTACTCGTCCCCGCTGCTCGCGGCCGGCCGCGGTGCGCGCGCACACTCCGCGGTGCGGTCGCGCTACTGCCCTCGGAAGGGCTCAAACCATGTGGACAGGCCCCGCGTCACGTCCTCGCCCACCTGCTGCGGGGTCATCCGGCCGGCGAAGAGCCCCTGGAGATCGCTCTGGATCAGTTCGCTGCCGGTGGGGTTCTTCCACCGGAAGCCGACCAGCATGATGTACGGCGTGGCGTGCCGCATCCAGGTCTGGACCTCCTGGAGCTGCGGGTCGTGGATCACCACCCCCGGCACCGCCGAGATCTGCCTGAGCTGGTCGGTGAACGCCTGTCCCCACTCCCGGGACGCCGTGAACCGGATGAACTTCAGCGCCAGAGCCGGAT
>WNGI01001749.1_pt1 | contig 39164 bp, 36 predicted proteins | sample 5400621 | NCBI WGS metagenome assembly WNGI01 (sample SAMN13153374, study PRJNA577476) | soil metagenome | isolation source: 20 cm soil or saprolite under Garry oak tree replicate 1 | place: USA:California | collected 2016-06-15
AAGCCGTTCGCCATGGCCGAGCTTCGAGCCCGTGTCCGGGCACTGGGCCGGCGGACGGCGGACGACCGATCGCCGCGGATCGCGGTCCACGATCTGGAGCTCGACCCGGCAACGCTTGGCGTTCGTCGGGCGGGTCGTCAGATCCGGCTGACCGCGCGGGAGTTCGCCCTCCTCGAGCTCCTCGCCCGCCATCCAGGGCAGATCTTTGCGCAGGACCGGCTTATCGAGGCATTGTGGGCTGCGGACTACGCGTCGGAATCGAACATCGTCGAGGTCTACGTCCGCAGCCTTCGCCGCAAGGTCGACGACGGCCGCAGGGACGGGCTCATCGAGACGGTCCGTGGATCCGGCTACCGGCTGCGCGCGACGCCGCTCGACATTGACATCGCGCTGGATCCGGGTCCTGCGCCGGTCGCGACGAACGGGCACCGCCCTGTCCCGTCCGAACGCGGCCGCGGCGACTGATGTTTGGACGCGCGCGCTGGCGCCTCACCCTGATCTACATCGCGTTGTTCGCCCTCATCCTCGGCGTGTTCTCGGCCGTCTTCTATGTCGGCTTTGCAACGGTCCTTGCGCCGAGCTTCGACATCGGTCCCGAGCTCAGCAACGAGCAGGCGGCCGATGCGGCCTACCAGGCGACGCTCGAGCAGGTCGGGGTCGCCCTCGCAGCGGCCTATCTCGTCGTCGTCGCGGTCGTCGGGCTGGCCGCCTGGGCGCTAGCCTCGAGGACCCTCCGGCCGATCCGCGAGGCACACCTCCGCCAGCGCCGGTTCGTCGCCGATGCCTCGCACGAGGTCCGCACGCCCCTCGCCGCAATCCGGGCGACCGCCGAGGAAACGATGGGCCGCGACGCGACGGTGGAAGAGCTGCGCGCCGCGCTCGCCGGGATCGAGGTCTCGGCCGAGCGCCTGTCGCGCCTGACGAACGACCTGCTGCTCCTCGCGCGGACGGACGAGCGGCTGATCGACCGGCGACCCGAGCGGATCGACCTGTCGGTCCTGACCGCCGAGACGCTCGAGGAGTTTGCCGGAGCGAACCCCGACGCCCCTCAAGCCCAGCTCGCCCTCGAGCCCGACCTGCTGGTCTCGGCGGATCCTGACGACGTCCGGCGGATCGTCCTCAACCTCGCCGACAACGCCGTTCGTTACGGCGGCGGGTCGGAGAGTCGTATCAGGGTCACCACACGCCATACCGACGGCGATGCCATCGTGGAGGTCCATGACGCAGGACCAGGCATCGGGGCGATCGACCTCGAGCGCATCTTCGAGCCGTTCTTTCGCGTCCGGGCCGACGCCACGACCCCCGACGGGAGCGGGCTCGGGCTCGCGATCGCCAGGAGCATCGCCGAGCGGAACGGCGGTCGATTGTCGGTTGCGAGCCAGGTCGGTGCGGGTTCCACGTTTCGACTGGCGCTGCCGCGGTTCAGGTGAGGTTCAGGTTCGGCCGCGATAACTCGGGCCACGATGAACATCCCCACCTCGACCGCGAACCTTCACCGGGTTGCCCGACGATCGACTGCCGACAACCGCCGGCCGTCGCGGCGCTGGCTCGCCGGCGCCGTCCTCTCCATTCTCGTGGCCGCGTGCAGCGGCTCGGCTGGCTCCGCAACTCCTTCTGCGGTTGCCGTGGGCTCGCCTTCGGCGGCGAGCTCTGACGCTCTAACCGAGACAGAGGGGCCCAGCGCATCGACTGACGCATCGGCGGTCCCGGATGAATCGCAGGCGCCCGACACGGGCGGCAGCACCGCCGCGGGCGACGTGCCCGACAACGCCGTCTTCCTGACCTACCAGCAGGCCAGCCTCGGTTTCTCCATCCAGTACGTCGAAGGCTGGCAGGTGACGACGCAGCCCGATGGCGTCGTGATCCACGACAAGGACAGCAGCGAGACGGTCACCGTTGCGGCGCTACCGAGCGATGTCGCCGCGTACATCTCGTCAACCGACCTGCCCGCCCTCCAGTCGCAGGCGGGCTACAAGCTCGTCAAGCAGGACTCCGTCAAGGTCGGGAGCTCCAACTACCACCATGTCGTCTACCACATCCTCTCGCCGGCTGACCCGGTCACCGGCAAGCAGGTCCCGTCGACGGTCGATCGGTACTACGTCCCAGGGACGAGCCAGCTCGCGGTCGTCAGCCTGTCGACCCCCGATGGCGTGGACAACGTCGACGCCTTCCGCCAGATGATCGAGAGCTTCCGATGGAAGTGAGACTCGGGACGCTGCTGAGGATGCCCGGCGTGCCGGTCGCGGCCATCGAATCAGGGACTGCCGGCACCTCGGATGCGCGCCGCGCCGCGAGACAACCAGGCGCCGAGGCAATCATCCAGGTGTCGGACGTGATCAAGGTGTTTCGGGAAGGCGACGTCGAGACGATCGCGCTCCGAGGCGTCGACCTGGAGATCGCCCGAGGCGAGTTCGTCGCCGTCATGGGTCGATCGGGCTCTGGCAAGTCCACGCTCCTCCACCTGCTGGCTGGCTCGGATCGACCGACCGCCGGGCACGTGATCGTCGGCGGTGTCGACCTGTCGCGTGTCGAGGAGAGCGAGCGGGCCCGTCTCCGCGGCTCGGTCCTCGGGATCGTGTTCCAGAGCCAGAACCTCGTTCCGTTCCTCGACCTCGAGGAGAACACACTGCTGGCCGCCTCGCTCGCCGATCGGCCGGTCGACCGGTCGACGGCGCGTGAGGCGCTGGCCCGCGTCGGGCTCGGGGAGCGAGCACATCATCGGCCGGCCCAGCTGTCCGGCGGTGAGCAGCAGCGCGCGGCGCTCGCGACGGTCCTCGTCACCCGCCCGGCGGTGCTCCTCGCCGACGAGATCACCGGCGAGCTCGATTCCGCGAATGCCACGATCCTCCTCGACCTCGTATCCGAGATGCACGCCGTGGAATCCCTGACGATCGTCCTCGCGACGCACGACGCGGAGGTGGCGCGTCGGGCCGACCGGATCGTCGAGCTGCTGGACGGGCGAGTCGTCGGGGATCGGCGGATCCGATGACTGTCCTCCGTTGCCTGAACGTCACCCGCCGCTATGGCCGGGATGGGCTGGACCCCGTCATCGCCGTCGATCACGCCAATCTGGAGCTGAACGACGGCGAGTTCGTCGCCATCCAGGGGCCGTCCGGATCCGGCAAGACGACGCTTCTCGGGTTGCTGGCCGGCCTCGAGCTGCCCGACGACGGCGAGATCGACGTGCTCGGCCACGATCTTCGCCGGCTCTCGACCGCGGAGCGAGCCCGCCTTCGCCAGCGGCGGCTCGGGATCGTGTTCCAGTCGTTCGGCCTGGTCGCGTCGCTCAGCGCCGGTGAAAACGTGGCGCTGCCGCTCGCGCTGGCTCGCGTCCCCGAAACCGATCGACACGAGCGGGCACAGGCTGCGCTGAGGGAGGTCGGGCTGACGATTCCATACCACGCCCGCATCGACGAATTGTCCGGCGGTGAGCGCCAGCGGATCGGTGTCGCCCGGGCACTGGCATCCGACCCGACGGTCATCCTCGCCGACGAACCGACCGGCAGCCTGGACGCCGAGAACGGCCGCATCATCCTCGATCTGCTGTCGGACGCCGTCCGGCGCCGCGGGATCGCGCTCGTCCTCGTCACCCACGACCCGCTGAGCGCGACGCGAGCAGACCGTCGCTACCAGATACGCGACGGCCGGCTGCGACCCGAGGACGCGGGGTGATCCTAGTCCGGCACGCCATCCACCTCGTCTTCCGGGAGCCGCGCCGCTCACTCGCCGCGCTCGTCGGCGTGTCGATCGCATCGGCTCTCGTGACAAGCGTTCTCCTGTTCGGGGCCGCGTCGGGAACCACGGTCACGCGACGCGCGCTCGCGGACTTGCCGGTCGACGCCCAGGTCGAGCTCGGCCCGATGTCGGATCCGGCCACCGCACTCGCGACCGTCCGGTCGGATCCGGCGGTGAGAACCGTCAGTCCGTTCGATCTGGCTCATTTCGATGCCGCGGCCGCGAACAAATCGGGAACGGCGACCCAGACGAGCAACGGCATCATCGTCGGCATCGACCCGACGTACACCTCGGCGACGGGCCTGTTCGCCCTATCGTCCGGGTCGATCGGGACGGGGACCGTCGCGGTCAGCCGCGATCTGGCCTCGAACCTTGGGGTCGTCCCGGGCGACACGGTCACGTTCACGCTACCCGGCGGCACCGCTGCCACGGTCACGGTTTCGGGGGTCGTCTCCATCGACGCGGCGGACCTCATCCTCGGGCCGGTCGACGCCGCCCACCGAGCCGCCGGCGCCAATTCGCCGGCGAACGTGGCAGTCATGAACCGGTCGGACCTCGACACGCAGATCCTGCCGAAGATCCCGGCCGGTGCGACCGCCGGCGACCAGAGCGCCGCGGGGGCTACAGGCGCCGCGGCCGCCGGCACCAACTCGACGGTGAGCGCGCCTCCGGCTGCGGTGTCGCCCGTTGCGCCCGAGCCCGCCGTTCGGCGTGAGCTCCACGTTCAACTCGATCATGCCCAGCTGCCCGGCGACCCGGTTGCGGCCCAGGGCTGGCTCGACACGGTGCGACGACGAATCGAACGCCAGGCGGCCGGGGCGTTCACCGTCGTCGACGATGCGAGTGCGTCTCTGGAACCGCTCGCGGCCGATCTGGCCTGGGGCCAGATCCTGTTCATCTTCCTCGCGCTGCCGGGGATCGGCCTGGCGTTGGCCCTGTCGCGGCTGGCGGCCGACGCGACGGCCGATGCGACGCGGCGCCACGTCTCGCTCCTGCGGGCGCGTGGGGCGACCGCTCGCGAGCTCCGCATCGTGTTCGTCGGGGCAACGATCGCGACCGGGCTGATCGGATCGGTCATCGGCGCAGCGGCTGGTTCGGCCATCGGCCTGGCGTTGTTCGGCTCGAATCTCCAGAGCGCCGGTCTTGGCGATGCGTTCCTCCGGGTCGCGGCGCTCTCGATTGGGCTGACCACCGTCCTCGCGAGCGTTGCCGCATTCCTGCCGCTTCGCGAGCAGCTGCGCGACGAAGTTGCGACCGGTCGCCAGGAGCTCCAGCGAGCCCGCCCGCCGCTCTGGCGCCGGCTCTATCTCGACGTTCTTGCGCTCGTCGCGGGTGTGGTCGTCTACCTGATCGCAGGCGGAGCGGTCCACCCGGTGCTCACCGCCGAAGGGAACCCGACCGTCACCCTCGCCCTGACCTCATTTATTGCGCCGCTCCTCTTCTGGTTCGGTGGCGCGTTTCTCCTGTTGCGTCTCATCGGGACGGTCAGCCCGCGGACGGGCCGAATCGCCCGCTCCCTCGGTCGAATCCTGGGGCCGGGGGGCGAGCTGGCAGCGCGATCGCTTGCGGCTCGCTCGACCGCGGCCTCCCGGGTCATCGTCGTCCTCGCGCTCGCGGTGAGCTTCGCAACGAGCGTCCTCATCTTCGACTCGACGTATCGCCAGCAGCAGCGGGTCGATGCCGAGCTGACGCTCGGGGCGGACCTCAAAGCCGTGCCGTCCGCCCCGGTTCCGGCCGATGCCGTCAAGAACGCCCTCGGACCGGGCGTGCTGGCGGCCACGCCGTTCGTTGACCGGGTCGTTTACGTCGGCCCGGAGGCGCAGGATCTGCTGGCGATCGACGCGTCGACACTCGCAGGGGTCGCTCCCCTCTCGGATACGTTCTTCCAGGGATCCACCGCCGTCGAAGCCCTCGCCGCCCTGCGCAGCCAGCCCGACGGCATCCTCGTGTCGGCCGAGACGGCAACGGACTACAGCATCGTGCCGGGCGACCGAATCCGGATCCGCGTACCCGATGCGAACGGGAATCTCAAGACGGTCGACTTCCACATGGCGGGCATCGCGCTCGAGTTCCCGACCGCTCCAAAGGACGCCTTCCTGGTCGCGAACCTGCCCTACGTGGCCGCCCACACCGGCAACGATCGGATCTCGTTCATCCTTGCCAAGGCCGACGGCAATCTCGGCGACGCGACGCGGCGTCTCTCGGCTCGCCTCGGCGGCGGCTGGCAGGTCTCCGATCTCGCCACGACAAGCGCTCGCGTGGCAAACAGCATCACCTCGGTCGACCTGGCCGGATTGGTGATCATCGACCTCGGGTTTGCGATCCTCATCGCCGCCGCTGGCGCGACGCTGTTCCTGCTCGCGGGGCTCGCCGAACGACGGCGGGAGCTCGCGACGCTGGTCGCGATCGGGGCCGAGCCCGGGCAGATCCGCGCCTCGATAACGGGCGAGACGGTCGTCATCGGTCTCGCCGGGATCCTGAGCGGTCTGGTCACCGGATCGCTGATCGCGCTCGCGCTCCTCCAGATCCTCGCCGGCGTCTTCGATCCGCCGGCAGATTTGCCGGCAGTTCCCATCGGCGGGATATTGGCCATGATCGGCTGCGTCGCGATCGCCCTCATAGTCGCGCTCGCGATCGCCGACCGGGGAATCGCCCGCATCGGGATCGTCTCGGCCCTTCGCGAACGATGACGTCGCGCCGTTCGCCGATATCGCACCGTGGGCCGATGGCGCACCCGAAGCGGGATCCGGCGCGCAGACGGGTTCGAGGTGTCGTCGGCATCAGTGCCGCGATCGGCCTGATTGCGGTGGCCGCCACGCAATGGCCCGCCGGCGCGGGGCTCGCGAGTGGGCCACCGCGACAAACGACGCCGACGGTTGCGCTGAGCGCCGCCCGGAGCTCAGACGGCCTGGCCGCGAACGCCGCTGCGAACGCCGTGCCGTCCACCGACCCGTCGGGCCGCTTGCTCCCGCCGGACCCCACCACGTCCGCAGGAGCAGCGTCGACCGACCCGCCATCTGCCAACCGATTACCGACCTTGGGGCGCTTCGGCGGCGGGCTCCTGATCGCAGACCGCGGCAATGGCCGTCTCATCATCGTCAACGAGGCCCACAGGATTCTCTGGCAGTTTCCGACGGGAGGCAGCCTGCCGAAGGGCCAGCAATTCTCCGCCGACGATGCGTTCATTTCGCCGGACGGCCGGACGATCGTTGCCAATGACGAAGCGCACCAGGTCATCGATCGGATCGACATCGTGAGCCACAGGGTTGTCTGGCAATACGGCCACTACGACCAGATGGGCGCGGGAGGCGGCTACCTGCACACCCCGGATGACGCATACCCGCTGGTCAACGGGAATATTGTCGTCGCCGATATCCGCAATTGCCGGATCCTCGAGATCAGCCCGGCGAAGCAGCTCGTCGGTCATTGGGGACGCGCCGGATCGTGCACCCACAACCCTCCTGCGACTTTCGACAATCCGAACGGCGATACCCCGCTCGCGGATGGCGGCCTGCTGATCACGGAAATCGGCGGGTCACGAGTGGTCAGGCTCGGCCGGACCGGCCGCGTCGTCTTCGACATCCACGTGCCGGTCGCCTATCCCTCCGACGCCCAGCTCGACACCAAGGGCAACGTCCTCGTCGTCGACTACGCCAGTCCCGGCGCCGTTCTCCGGGTCAGCCCGCAGGGCAAGGTGCTATGGCGGTACGGTCCGACGAGCGGGACGGGACGCCTCGACCATCCAAGCCTGGCCGTCATGCTGCCCGATGGGACGATCGCCCTGAACGACGACTTTCGGTCGCGGGTCATCGTCATCGATCCACGCATCAACCGGATCGTCTGGCAGTACGGCACGACGGATGTCGGCGGACGTAGCCCGGGCAAACTCCTGACCCCGGACGGCATCGAGGTGATCCCGGCCGGTACGCAGCTCTGATCATTGCTTACCTACCTGAGGAGCGGCATACGGGCCTCTATCAGTTCGGAGCTCGTGGCCTCCCGAAGAATGCGAACGGCCAGACAGCAGTGGCCTGTGATTCGTTACGCGGATGCAAGGTGCCGGCGCTTACCGTGTGACCGACCCGCGAACGAGAGGAGCTGGTGATGCCTGCCAAGACGGAGAAGCAGCGCAAGTTCATGGGCGCCGAGCTGGCCCGAAAACGCGAGGGAAAAAAGACGCAGACCGGAATGAGCGAGAAAGAGCTCGAGAAGTTCGCCAGCAAGACCAAGAAGAAGAGTTGAACCAGATGGAGAACCCAGAGCGAGACGAGGACTTCGAACCGTACGTCCTCCAGGTCCTGGAACCAGATGAGACCCTTCGGGCACGCGCTCGCGCCCGCGACGCCGTCGTCGCGGTGAGCGATCGGCGACTCATCGTCGCCGCTCGGGAACGGGTGGCGCTCAGCATCGGATTCGATGAGCTGCGGCGGATCCAGTTTGACATCGAGCGTGACCGACCCGCAACGATGGTGATCGTCCCCGAGGAGGCGCACCACGAGCCGCAAGTCCTCGCAATTCCGCCAGAAGAATTCAGGGCAACGGCGGAAGCACTCACCTTGATCGGGCTGCAGCTCGCGCGCATCCGTCAGCGTCAACAGCCGCCGAATCAGGGAACAGGCGCCGACTCGTAGCCACAGAGAAACGAGCCAGCCTGCCTGAAACCAGATCGAACCAGCGAGTCGTACCTCCACCTGCAGCGACGTACATGACGCCCGTTTTCCGTTGTCGTGCACCGTCCACTCGATCTGGAGGATCAATTGATGGCGAAACGTGTTCTCGTGCTCGTGGCGAGCGTTGGTCTCCTGCTCGGGCTCGTCGTCCCCGCGACGGCCAGAAACATCAACAGCATCAACGCCTACGCCGTTCACAAGCTGCAATCGGATGTGCCGGGCGCCGCGGCCCAGACCGACCCCGACCTCGTCAATGGCTGGGGCATCGCCGCCGGCCCGGCCAGTGGACCTGCCACGCCGTGGTGGGTTGCCGACAATCACACCGCCAAGTCGACGCTCTACAACGGCAACTCGGGGGCAAAGCTCGGCCTCGTCGTCGACGTTCCGGGCCCTGACGGCCCCGGCGCCCCGACCGGCGTGGTGTTCAACGGCTCTAGCGAGTTCGAGATCACCGGTGGCGGGGGCACGGCAGCCGCGCGGTTCATCTTCGATGGCGAAGACGGCGTCGTCACCGCCTGGAACGGCGGAACCGCCGCGGTCGTCGCGGCAACGTCAAACAACGGCGCCATCTACAAGGGCCTCGCGATCGGCACCGTCGGCACAGCCAACTACCTCTATGCGGCCGACTTCCACAACGCCCACGTCGACGTCTATGACGGCACGTTCGCGCTCCAGGACTGGGGCAACGCGTTCGTCGATCCGGGAATCCCAGCCGGCTTCGCGCCGTTCGGCATCCAGAACATCGCTGGCCAGATCTTCGTGACGTATGCGAAGCAGGACGCCGACGCGGTGGACGAGATCGCGGGCGAGGGCCTGGGCTACGTCAGCGCCTTCGGCACCGACGGGTCGTTCCATGGCCGCGTCGCCTCGGGCGGCAGCCTGAATGCGCCGTGGGGTCTCGCCTGGGCGCCGTCGAACTTCGGCAAGTTCAGCGGCCATCTTCTCGTCGGCAACTTCGGGGACGGCCGGATCAACACATTCCGCTCGACGGCGGACGGCTGGGAAGCCCACGGCAAGCTGAAGGGCACGAACCACCGGCCGATCTCGATCGATGGCCTGTGGGGGATCGGGTTTGGCAACGGCGGTGGCGCAGGCCCGACCAACACCCTCTATTTCGCCGCCGGTCCCGACGACGAGAACCACGGTCTCTTCGGGTCGATCACCGCTCCGTGAGGCCCTGGGTCCAACGAGTCTGAGCGATCAGAGACGCCAGGTGCCTAGCCGGGCCTGGCGTCTCGTCTTGTCTACCAAGGATGCGTTGGAGATGGCCGACCCTACGGTCGGGCGCCGTCAGGCGCAAAGTCGTTCCGCGTGCGCCGCCGCCTGCCCACACCGAAGGCGCCGAGCCAGCGCCTGACGACCGGAAGCCAGAGCGCACCGACCGAGAGCTGGGCAAGGACCGCCAGCATCAACAACAGACCCGGGACGGTCAGGGCAAGGGCGGGAACCGCCCACTCGAGGCTGTCGAAGGCCCCGAGTCCTCCAGAGACGAGGTCGAACGGCGCGCCGTCACCTTCCCCGACCGTGATCCCTGAGCCGTCCGGTCGCTGCGGTCCGCCGCCCGATCCCCCACCGCTCGACCCGATCGTCGCCGGCACCGGAGCGGATGACGACGCCGATGAACCGCCGCCACTCGTTGACCCGATGGACGGATCGACTGACGGGCTCGCGCCGCTGGTGAGGCCGGACGTCGGTGACGAGGACGTTGTCGGCGTCGGAGTCGGGGTCGCCCCCGGTCCGAGGGTCGGGGTGGGGGTCGCCCCGGGCGGCAGGGTCGGAGTCGGGATCGGCAGCGTCGGCGTCGGGATCGGCAACGTCGACGTCGGGATAGGGAGCGTCGGGATCGGGATCGGCAGGGTCGGTGTCGGGATCGGCAGGGTCGGTGTCGGGATCGGCAGGGTCGGTGTCGGGATCGGCAGGGTCGGTGTCGGGATCGCGGTGTCGGGAACGGCAGGGTCGGTGTCGGGATCGGCAGGGTCGGTGTCGGGATCGGGAGCGGTGCCGGCGTGGGAGTTGGAGTCGGCGTGCGGGTCGGCGTCGGTGTTGGAGTCGGTGTTGGCGTCGGCGTCGGCGTCCGGGTCGGTGTCGGGGAGGGCGTCGGTGTCGGGGCTGGAGTCGGCGGCGGTGTTGGGGCTGGAGTCGGCGTCGGCGTCGGGGCGGCGTTCGTGATCGTAAGGGCCACGGTCGCCGAATCGGTCAAGAGGATGCCCAGGTTCAGGACTCGGGCCTCGTAGGTGAAGGCGTCGGAGCCGACGTACCCAGCGTTTGGCCGATAGGTGAAACTGCCGTTCGTATTGAAGATCGTCACCGTGCCGTGCGCGGGGTTCGACAACTTGGCGGCCGTCAGGCCGATGCCGCTGTCATTGGCGAGCACGCCTGGATTGCCTGGAGAAGGGACGGTCAAGACGCTACCGTTCGAGACGGTGTAGGCGTCATCATTGGCGGTCACCAACAGACCCGCCCTGGCGGCCGGTACGGTAAACCGCGTGAGGATCACTGCGGCAGCGAGAACCGTGACGAGCCGCCGCCAACGACCCCGGTTCACGCGACGCGTGGGGTCCACAGGCTGGCCGCGGCGACGTCTGCGCCGGGGAGCGGCGCGTCGGCGGCAGTCTCGATCCCGTCGACGAAGGCACGGACGAGGCGCCCGTCGAGCTGGCTGCCGGCGGCGTCCTCGAGCCGCTTCAGTGCCTCGCGCACATCGAGGGCCTTGCGATATGGCCGCGTCGTCGTCATCGCCGAGAAGGCGTCGCCCACCGCCAGGATCCGGGCGATGAGCGGGATCTCCATGCCCTCGAGGTGGTCGAGATAGCCGGCGCCGTCCCAGCGCTCGTGGTGGTGCCGGATCCCGGCACGGATCAGGTCGATGTCCGGCAGGTCGCGGACGATCATGTCGCCGAGGGCGACGTGCTGCTGGACGATCCCGAATTCCTCGGTGGTCAGCTTTCCCGGCTTTCGCAGGATCTGATGTGGGATCCCGATCTTCCCGACGTCGTGGAGGAGGCCGGCGAGACGGATCGTCTGGATGAGCTCCGGATCGGCGTCGACGCGGCCGGCGAGGAAGACGGCATACCTGGCGACGTCCTCGGAGTGGCGCTTCGTGTAGCGGTCCTTCGTGTCGACCGCAAGGACGAGGCCCTGGAGCACGTCAAAGCCCGACGTCCCCTTCGCCTCGTCTCCCTCGACCCCGGCGACCCGGATCGCGTCGCCGCCGCTCGCCTTTGCCTCTTCCAGCGTGCTGGCGAGGACGGCGAGCAGCACCGTGACCGATGCTCCGTGCTCCGGATAGCTGCACAGACCGGCACTGATCGTGACCGGCAGTCGCTCGGTGGCCTCGAACTGGAGGCTGAGATCGGCCAGGGTGACTCGGAGTCGTTCCAGGGCGGGCTCGAGCTCGACGACGACGTCGGGCGGGGCCACCAGGAGGAACTCGTCCGGGCCGTAGCGGCCCATGAGAACTCTCTCGGGCAGGCTCTTTGCGAGGAGCCCAACGACCGCGAGGAGGGCCGCGTCTCCGGCGGCATGACCGTGGTTGTCGTTGAGCAACCGGAAGTTGTCGATGTCGACGAGGGCGACGCCGAGCGGCAGGCCGGACGACCGGGCACGCTCGATCTCGTCCGCAAGGTGCTCAACGAGCGCCCCGTGGTTCAGCAATCCGGTCAGCGGATCGCGGCGCGTCGACTCGACGAGGGCCGCGGTCTGTCGGGTGAGCCGACCCTGCGCGGAACGGAAGATGAGGAAGAGAAGTGCCGCGGCGACGAGAGCGGCGCTGAGGGTCACGACGACGACGTCGCGCCGGACGAGGCCCAATCGCTCGAGCACCGGCGTGGCGTCACGCCAGATACCGACCACTGCTCGAACCTGACCGCCCGTGCTCAGGGGCAGATACTCCCGGATGAGCCGGTCGTTTGCGACGACGGCCGAGCCCGCATTCGCTTCGGCGACGGGCACGATCGCGGCCTGGGCGGCGCCACGGACCGCAAGCGCGAAAGCCTCGTCAGCGGGAACCAGGCCGCCCGCCGCCGTTGGATCGTCAGCGGCAAGCACGCGACCGTCGAGCAGGCGGACTTCGACCCGCAGGATCTCCCCGGCCGCGGTCAGGGTGCCGAGTTGCTGCTCCAGACTCGCGAGCTGAGTCGTCGACGGACCCCCGCCAGACTCGTCGAGAAAGTGGACGTCGAGATGCGCGTTGACGAACGCGCGGATGGTCGCCGCGTCGCTGCCTACGACGTCGTTCAGTGTCGCCGCGGAGAAGTGCGCGGAGACCATGGCCGCCTGGGCCGTCGCGGTGATCCCGACGAGAGCCACGAACGCGCCATAGACCAGGAGTAACAGGACCGGGCGGCGGATTCGCGGCTGAGAGCCGGACATGTGGAGCGTCTCCGCACGAATGGACGACGCGGAGCGTAGGACTCATGGGCCGGTCGACCCCATAGTCCAGATGTCGTACGAGTCAACCCGAAGGTCCCACCGAGCGCACCAGACAACCCTTCCCCGAACACGCCTCGGGGTCCTCCTATACTCCCCTCATGACCGACACTGCGATCACATCGAGAATCGATCCCGTCTGCGGCATGACGGTCGATCTCGCCGAGGCTCAGGCGAGCGGACTGACCGCGGAACACGATGGCGAGACGTACGCCTTCTGCGGCCGTGGCTGTCTTCTCGAGTTCAGGGACGATCCCGCGACGTACCTCGACCCATCCCGCACGCCGTCGATGTGATCAGCCGCCGCTGACGCATTCCGACTGATCAGGATCCGCCACCGAGGAACGCCGCCGCCTCGTCGGCCGCCGCGCGCTCGCTGTCCGTCTGGAGATGACGGCGGTCGTGGCTGCTGTGGTAGGCAAACGAATCGAGGCGCGTGACGACGCGCTCGATCCTGGCGAGCTGCGCGGCCGCCACTTCGGGCCACTGCTCGACGCGCCGATCGGTCGCCGTTGACCACATCCGGAGCAGATCGTCGAGACAGAGCTCCGCGGTGGCGAACGCCGCCCGCCACGCAGGGTCGGTCAGCCTGGCGAGCAGCCGCTCGACCGTCATCCGTTCCGCCTCCGCCACGTGTCCACAGACCGGGCAATCGGGGGGTCGGCTGGCCGAACTTACGGCCTCGCGGGCTCGCCGGGTCCGGCTCACCGGCAGCCGCTCAAGTTCGGCCAGCCGGGTCCGAGTCACCGACATCAGCAGGATCGCCGCACCGAGTGAACTGCCCGACTGGGCTCGATCTGCGGCGAGGGCGGCATGGGCATGCTGCCTGCAAAATCCTCGGCCGGCCGTCAGGCGTTCCCGAAAGCCGATGTCGTTGACGCTTTCCCAGAGCAGGGCGCGCAGATACCGATCCGAGCTGTCGCGCCGCAGCCGGCAGAGCGGACAGCCCGCGTGACCAAGGAGGTCGGCCAGGCTGATGTCGCCGAGACCGACGATCGGAAGTCGCGATGCCGGCGAGGGATCGTCGGCCGGCCACTCGCGGTACGGGTGACGGGCGAGATTGACGTTGAGGTAGCGCGGATCGTCCGTCACCTCGGCGCCGAGCCAGGCCGGTTGAGGCACGACCTGGTTTTCGTGTGTCAACTCGACTTCTGCGACGACGAGTCCGGCGTCCGCACCGCCGAAGACATCGATCTCCCAGGTGATCTCGCCATCGGGCACCTGGTATCGCGTCTTTTCGATCTGTCGGCCGTGGTTCATCGCCGCGAGGATCGTGTCCGCATCGACGATGGGGATCTCGTATTCGAACTCCGACCGGGTGATGCGGTCCGTCGGACCCTTGATCGTGACGAAGGCTCGATCGCCGGCCCGGCGGATGCGGATCACGCAGGCCGGATCGTCGAGGAGATAAGCCTGGGTGACGCCTGTGCCATCGAGCCCGTCAACGACGGCGGGATCGGCAACGAGGAACTTGCGCTCGATCTCGATGCCCACCGGGCCGTGTCAGACAGCCGCGGGGGCGGGCAGGCCGCCCGACGCCGGCGATCCATCGCGCAGCGCTCGCGAGCGGGCCACGTCTGCCGGCTCGGCGATCTCGATCTCGGGAAGCAGCTGGCAGAGCCGTTCGAAGGCCGGCCGGCCGATCGCCGGGTAGAACCGCTCCATCGCCCCGTGCAACCCGAGCTGCGGCCAATCCTCCGGCAGGAGCTCCGCCGGCAGGCCGGGATCGATCACGACGACTTCGAAAACGGACTCCATCGTCGAGGCGAACGTCCTGAGGGCAAGCCGGCCGCTCGGTGGGTGTGCCTGCACCTTCTCCGTGGTCCGGTCGAGCAGCACGATCTTTCGCCGATACATGGCCGCGAGCCTCGGCAGCTCCCAGGCTTCTGCGGCGACCTCGCGGGCCCGCTCGCGGGGCACCTGGAGCTGAAGCGGGAGGATGTGGCTGCCGGACGGTGCCCGCTTGACGACCTCGTCCATCGGGAACCGGCCCTGCCATGGGCTGACCAGGAGCCCCGGTCGCAGCAGGCCGAATCCGGCCAGCGTCGCGAATCGTCGGAGCGAGTCGCGAAATGCGCGGTGCCGCTCGGGGATCGAGTAGAGCAGTCCGTGGAAGGTGCCATCCCAGTCCGGCGACTGGCCGGTCATCCGCCGTGTCAGCTCGTCCATCACAGCGAGCGATCCGTCCGTCAGGTGGTAGTAGACCGTGCGGCCGGAGCGTCGCGCCTCGATCCGACCGGCCTGGCGGAGGCGGGTCAGGGCCCCCCGTGCAGCTGCCTCGCTCATCCCGAGGTCCCGAAGAATTCGGACGATCGCCCAGGCCGGCAGGTCGTTCCGATCGCGTCCGAGCATCCCGAACGCGAAGTAGGCAAACCCGATCGCCTGGCTGCCTGCGACCGCCCGCGGATCCCCTAGGTCGCGCTTTCGACGCACCTGTTGACGGCTCCCTATTACGACGTTATTGTTCCCGATCGTGAGCATGATAGCGATATACGGTTATCGCACACGACCGATGACCAAAGCATACACTCCCGATGCGCGCTCGCGGCCAAGCGGAGCACACCGATGATCCAGCTCTTCCGCATCTATCTACGACCATACGTGGCGCCCCTGGCCCTCGTGATGACCCTGCTACTCATCCAGGCGCTCGGCAACCTCTACCTGCCGAATCTGAACGCCGACATCATCAACAACGGAGTCGCGCGCGGCGACAACGACTACATCCTCCGGACCGGTGCCCTGATGCTCTTCGTCACGGGCCTGCTCGGGATCGCCGCCGTCATCGGCGTGTACTGGGGCGCACGGGTCGCGATGGGCTTCGGGCGCGACGTGCGGACCGCGATCTTCTCCAAGGTCGAGACGTTCTCGCAGGTCGAGGTCAACCGATTCGGGCCGGCCTCCCTCATCACCCGCAACACGAACGACGTCCAGCAGGTCCAGCTCGTCGTCTTCATGGGCCTGACGATCCTGATCTCCGCCCCGATCCTGATCGTCGGCGGGGTCATCATGGCCCTCCGCACTGATGTCCCCCTGTCCGGCCTGCTCCTGGTCGTGCTGCCGCTCATGGCCGCCGTGATCGGACTCGTCATGAGCCGCGCGATCCCACTCTTCCGGGCCGTCCAGGTCAAGCTCGATCGGATCAACCAGGTCATGCGCGAAACCCTGTCCGGCGTCCGCGTCATCAGGGCGTTCGTTCGGACACCGCACGAGGAGCAACGGTTCGACACCGCCAGCCGCGATCTGTTCGACACGTCGCTGCGGGTCACCCGCCTCTTCGCCGTCACGATCCCGACGATGACCGCGATCTTCAATCTCTCGACCGTCGCCGTCATCTGGTTCGGGGCGATGAGGGTCAATGACGGCGGGCTGTCGATCGGCAACCTGACCGCCTTCATGCAGTACCTCGCCCAGATCCTGTTTGCCGTCCTGACCGCCGTCTTCATGTTCATCCTGATCCCGCGCGGGGCGGTTTCCGCAGGCAGGATCCGCGAGGTGCTCGAGACGGAGCCGATGATCCGCGAGCCGGAGCATCCCGTCAGCCCGAGCGACCGGAGCCGCCGCCGTGAGGTCGTGTTCGACAACGTCGAATTCGGCTATCCGGGCGCCGAGCAGCCGGTCCTCCGTGACATCGCATTTCGAGCCGGTCCCGGCGAGACCACGGCGATCGTCGGCAGCACGGGCAGCGGCAAGACGACGCTCATCAACCTGATTCCGCGCTTTTACGACGCGACCGGCGGCGCGGTCGACGTCGACGGCGTCGACGTCCGCCAGATGGCCCTCGAGGACCTCTGGGGGCGGATCGGCATCGTCCCCCAGAAGGCGTTCCTGTTCTCGGGAACGGTCGCCAGCAACCTTCGGTTCGGGGACGAAAACGCCACCGACGACGAGCTGTGGCACGCGCTCGAGATCGCCCAGGCGAAGGAGTTCGTCGAGGAGATGGACGGCGGCCTCGAGGCACCGATCACCCAGGGCGGTTCCAACCTGTCCGGTGGCCAGCGCCAGCGACTGGCGATCGCCCGGGCGCTTGTCAAGAAAGCCGGGATCTACGTCTTCGATGACAGCTTCTCGGCCCTCGACTTCAGCACGGACGCCCGGCTCCGGGCGGCGCTCGCCCGCGAGATCGGCTGGGCCACGCTCATCATCGTCGCCCAGCGCGTCGGAACGATCATGAACGCGGACCGAATCATCGTTATGGATGCCGGCCGGATCGTCGGGATCGGTACGCACCGCGAACTGCTCGCCGGCAACGAGACCTACCGCGAAATCGTCTACTCGCAGATGTCCGAGAAGGAGGCTGCGGCATGAGCGGCCGCCCCGGGTCCGGCGGCGGCCCGGGAGGATCGGGCGGCCCCGGCGGCCCGGGAGGATCGGGCGGCCCCGGCGGACGGCTTCCGGGCGCCCCCGTGGGACCAGGCGCCGGCGGCGCGCCCAGTGGACCCGCCGGTCCCGGTGGGCGTCCGATGGGCGGGCCGGGCGGTGGACGCGGCCCTGGGATGATGGGCATGGGGATGGGGATGCCCCCGGCCAAGCCGAAGGATTTCCGCGGCTCGTTCCGCCGGCTGTTCGGAACCCTCCGGCCGGAGGCCCTCCTAATCGCCGGGGTCCTGGTGCTGGCGATCGTCAGCGTCACCCTCACCGTCGTCGGGCCGAAGATCCTCGGCAACGCGGTGAACACGATCTTCGAGGGTGCCATCAGCAAGAACATGCCGGCAGGCGTGAGCCAGGAGCAGGTGATCGCGCAGCTCCGGGGACAGGGTCAGAACCAGCTCGCCGACATGATGTCGACGATGCACCTGACGCCCGGCCACGGGATCGATTTCGGGGCGCTCGGAGGGGTCGTCGTCCTCCTGATCGGCCTCTATGTCGTGAGCTCGATCTTCGCCTGGATGCAGGGCTACATCATGGCCGGCGTCACCCAGCGGACCGTCTATCGCTTGCGCTCCGACGTCGACCGCAAGCTCGGCCGGCTGCCGCTCCAGTACTTCGACGGCCACCCGCGCGGCGATCTACTGAGCCGGGTAACGAACGACATCGACAACATCGGTCAGTCGCTCCAGCAGAGCCTGACCCAGCTGATTACGTCCCTGTTGACGATCGTCGGGGTCCTGATCCTGATGCTGACGATCAGCCCCCTGCTGGCGGTCGTCTCGCTGCTGGCCGTGCCCGCCTCACTCGTTGTCACGGTGCTCATCATCGGGCGCTCACAGAAGCTGTTCGTCGCCCAGTGGGCCTCGACCGGAGCCCTCAACGGCCACGTCGAGGAGATGCACACCGGCCACGCGATCGTCAAGGCGTTCGGACGCCAGCGAGAGGCCGTGGCGACCTTCGACGCGGAGAACCAGCGGCTCTTCCAGGCGAGCTATCGGGCCCAGTTCATCTCCGGGATCATCCAGCCGGCGATGAACTTCATCTCGAACCTCAACTACGTGGCGATCGCGGTCATCGGCGGCCTCAGAGTAGCGGCTGGCCAGATGTCTCTCGGCGACGTCGTCGCCTTCATCCAGTACTCGCGCCAATTCACCTTCCCGATCATCCAGACCGCCAGCATCGTCAACGTCCTCCAGTCCGCCGTGGCCTCCGCGGAGCGCGTCTTCGAGCTTCTCGACGAGGCGGAGGAGATCCCCGATCCCGCCGCGGCGGCCGTCCTCGGCCGGGCCCTCGGCGCCGTCGCCTTCGAGGATGTCTCCTTCCGCTACGAGCCGGAGCGGCCGTTGATCGACGATCTCGACCTCCTGGTAGCGGCGGGCCGGACGGTGGCGATCGTCGGACCGACGGGTGCCGGCAAGACGACGCTCGTCAACCTCCTGATGCGCTTTTACGAGATCGATTCGGGTCGGATCAGCGTCGACGGGACCGACATCCGGGAGCTCGCCCGTGATGATCTCAGGCGCCAGTTCGGCATGGTCCTCCAGGACACGTGGCTGTTCCACGGGACGATCCGCGAGAACATCGCCTACGGCCGCCTCGATGCGACCGAGGAGGCGATCATGGCCGCAGCGGAGGCCGCCCACGTCGACCATTTCGTGCGAACCCTGCCGGACGGCTACGACACCGTGATCGACGACGACGCCACTAACCTGTCGGCTGGAGAGAAGCAGCTGCTGACGATTGCCCGCGCCTTCCTGGCCGACCCGCCGATCCTCATCCTCGACGAGGCGACGAGCTCCGTCGACACGCGCACGGAGGTCCTCATCCAGAGGGCGATGACCCGGCTCATGTCCGGCCGGACGACGTTCGTCATCGCCCATCGCCTCTCGACGATCCGCGACGCCGACACGATCCTCGTCATGAACCGCGGCCGGATCATCGAACAGGGGTCTCACGAGGAGCTGCTGGCTGCTCGCGGCTTCTATCTCGAGCTATACAACAGCCAATTCGCCGAGGCACTCGCCGAGGCCGTCTGACGGTCGCCGCGTTCGCGCCCAATACACTCCGTCGCCGCAGGGGCGTTCAGGCGAAGGCGCCGTTCGGGACCGGGGCCCACGCTCGCTGCGCCTCCACGCTTCAAAGCGCGAGAATATTCTCTGGACGCTTAGTCAGCCCTCGAAGACGGCCGAGATGTCGACCGCAGTGAGCCCGCATGCGCCCCGGTGATATTGCGGCCCCTGGTTGCCCCGAATAGGTTCATCACGGGGGTCAGCGTCGGCGCCAGGCGCGGAAATAATCCTCCAGCGAATATCGGACGGGTGGCCGAGGGCTAGGCCTTGGTGAAGAACAGCTGGAGCTCGAGTGTGCCGGTGTCGGCGATCGACAGGACGGCGAACGAATTCGGCTTGCTGATCCCGTAGTCGGCGAAGGTGATCTCGAGCGAGCCGGTGACGACGATCGTGTTCCCGGAGAGCTTCGCCTTCAGCGGGATCTGGACGTCCTTCGTCTCGCCGTGGAGCGTCAGCTTGCCGGTCGCGGTGACGGAGACCTCCGCGCCGTCAGCCGGAACGGAGCCGAGGTCGATCGGCGAGGTGAGGCTGAACGTGGCGGTCGGATAAGTGCTCGTCTCGAGGCCCTGATGCGACAGCTGCCCGTCGCGCCGGTTGTCGTCGCTCTTGAGGCCGGTCAGGTCGGCGTCAACGGTCACGGCCGTGACCTTCGTGCCGGCGATGGTCAGCGAGCCACTCACCGCGGGCGTTCGACCGACCGCGGTATTGCCGCCGATGCTGGCGAGCTGTTCCTGGACGCGGTAGCCGACAAAAGAATCGCTGAAGGCCGAGAAGGAACCGATCGAGGTATCGACGTTCCAGGTTCCGTCGATCCCGCCGCTGAGCGTGCCGGACGACGATGAGCCGGACGAAGTTGCCGCTGCCGACGAGCCGGCGGACGATGTCGCGGGGGAACGTGACGGCACCACCAGGGACGCATCGGCCACGGCCGCGGGACCGGACGGTCGCAGGAAGATGTACCAGAGCCCGACCGCGCCGGCGGCGACGATCGCCAGGACAACGGCGGCGAGCCCGATCCGTAGGGCACCGATCCGAGAGCTGTTGGCTGATGGCGTGGTCATGGTTCCCCTCCGCAGGATGGGCCCGCGCTGGTCATATCGATTGGGTCGGTCGCTGCGAGGCGCGAAGCGATGATTACCACGCAAGACTGCCTGCGGCAGCCTTTCGGAGAGATTACGGCCGCCCGGGCCGGTGCCCAAGGCGGCCGTACTCGCGGTCAGCTGGCACCGGACGACAGTTCAGCGCATCAGCTACCGGTCGCCACAGCTCCCGACAGGTCATAGAGAGTGCCGTTCCCGACGGATTCGACGGCCGTGCCGTTGGCGGTGACCCAGCTCGAGATCTCGGAGCTGGCGCCGTTCGGTCCACCCCGACCGCCCCCGATCAGGACATAGCGCAACTGACCGCTCGCGACGTACGCCTGGAGCTGGGAAAGCGTCGGGGCTGGATCACCGCCGCTGAAGCCACCCATCGCCATGACCGGCATGCCGCTGGCGAGCTCGATCGAGCCGGCCTCGTTGGCACCATTGACGGCGACGATCCAGGTCGCGCCGCCGCGATTGGCGACGAGGTACTCGACGAGCGCCGAGTCGACCTGGCCGCCGTCGCCCGGTCTACCGGCGGGGGCACCACCGTTGCCGCCGGCGAAGGTGCCGTCGGTGCCGTTGGCACCGCCTTGGAAACCGCCGGCGGGGCCGCCACCGCCGAAACCGGCTCGGCCGGACCCATCGATGGCCGTCGGTCCCGCCGACGGATCGCCACCCGCGTATGCCGTCTGGATGGTATCGGCCGCGTACGCAACCGGCCCGGCGAGCATGAGCGCGAGCCCGAGTGTGGCGGCGACGAGCGCCGGTCGGTGGCCGACCGAGCGAGCTGGACTGATGAGCAGCACCGCGACCGGAATGCTCAAGGCGACGATCCCGATACCGAGACCCGGCGCGAAGGTCGGCGTTCGCTCGAGCAGCCGCCAGGCGAGGATCGCCGAACCGGTTACGGCCGCCGCCAGGGCGACGCCACCCCATCGGACGCGCTCCCGATATTGCCACAGCTCGACCACGCCCCCGCCGACGAGCGCGCCGATCGCCGGCGCCATCACGACTGCGTAGTAGGAATGGATGATCCCGGACATGAAGCTGAATACGACGACGTGGACGGCCAGCCAGAGGCCCCACATCAGGTAGGCGGCCCGCTTCAGGTCCGTCCGGGCGAAGCGCCGACGGGCGACGAGCCCGATGCCGATCGAGACGAGGGCGAGCGGCAACAGCCAGCCGACCTGACCTCCCAGCTGGGCGTTGAACAACCGGAACACGCCAGGCGTCCCCGAGAACCCGCCCCCACCACCGCCTCCGCGGCCAAAGCCTCCGCCGCCCTGGCCGAAGATCCGGCCCAGTCCGTCGTAGCCGAACAGCAGCTCGAGAACCGAGTTGTTGGTGCTCCCGCCGATGTACGCGCGATTGGCGGCCGGGATGAGCTCCATGACGGCGACCCACCAGCCACTCGCCGCGATCACCGCTACGAAGGCGACAGCCAGCCCGACGATCCGCCGCCCGAGCGTCCCCGGCGCCGCAACGAGCCAGGTCAGGGCGAATGCCGGCAGGACGAACCAGGCCTGGAGGTATTTCGTGAGGAAGCCGAACCCGACGAGAATCGCGGCCGCGGCCACCCAGCGGAGGCTCCCCCGCTCGAGCGATCGGATGAAGGCATACGCCGATGCGACGAGCAGCAGGGTCAGCAGGGCATCCGGGTTGTTGTAGCGGAAGATCAGGACGGCAGCCGGCGTCAGCGCCGATACGAGGCCGGCGATGACCGCTGCCGCCGGACCGAACGTCCGACGGACGGTCGCCATCAGGAGGATGACCGTGCCGATGCCCGCGACCGCCTCCGGCATGAGGATGCTCCACGGGCTGAGCCCGAAAATCCGGACCGACAACCCGATGAGCATCGTGCCGAGCGGCGGCTTGTCGACGGTCATGAAGTTGGCCGAATCGATCGATCCGAAGAACCACGCCGACCAGCTCTGCGAGCCGGCGAGCGCCGCCGCCGAGTAGTAGGTGTTGGCGTAGCCGCTGATCGTCAGGTTGAGGAGATAGAGGACGGCCGCGACACCGACCACGCCGAGCATCGCCGGAGCGACCCAGGTTGCCTCGCCGGCGCGAATCCCCAGAAGCCGGGCGAGCAGCACCGGAGCGCGACCGCCGACCGCGCGGCGGGCCTCCGGTGTGGTGATGGTGGTCATGACAGGCTCCCCTCGAGCTGATCGTACGTTGTGGGATGAGATGGACGCGCAGAGATCCACGTGCGCAGGAGGACGAAGCGAGCGACAGTCGCCAGGCCGTTGGCGGCGACCAGGACGACGATCTCGAGCACTCGACCCGGGTTCGGGGCCACGCGTTCGAGCAGGCCGACCGCACCGGTCGTGATCGCAATGGCAAGCCCGAAGGCCGCAAGACCCGCGGCCTGGTCCCGAAGCATGGTCTCTCGACCGGTGATCCGGAAGGTCAGGCGGCGGTTCGCCGCCGTGTTGCCGATCGCCGTTACGACGAGAGCGACCGCGTTGGCAACCGCCGCCGTCGCGACCGACCGAAGAGCGGTGAAGAGCACGACATACGCGAGGGTGCTCGCGACGCCGATTGTCGCGAACGAGCGGACCTCATCCGAGATCGACCGCGCGCCGGGCCGGGCAAGCTCCGCCAACTCGACTCGTCGCTTCGTTCGGAGGAGCCGCCGGACCCCTCGCAGGTCGGCGGTGGCGGTCGGGTCGATGTCGACCACGTGCCGGGTCTTGGGGACCGGGTCGACGATGGCCGCCCGGCCATCCGCCGCGTCGGGCTGGGGGGAGCCCTCGCGGTCGGCGGCCGGGCGATGGTGACGCATCAGCGGGGAAAGATAGCGAGCGGCGAGAAGCATCACGAACCTCGGGAAGCCGGGTGAAGATCACTGGTCATGCGGCCAGTCTTCCCGCCGTCCCTTTCGAACCGGTTACACCGAACCCCGCTCCGCGCACGTCTCGCTGCCGCCAGGTGGGCCAAGTTGGTCCGAGATCGAACGCCGCAGAAAAACACGTCCGTCCCGGTTCTTCCTCGCGCGGCGCGACCCGTGCTCAGTCGCTGGTGGCCGTTCGCGATCGAGGGCTGGCGACCGCCGGATCGCGCCGGCCGCCGAACGCCGGCGGCCAGGCGACGGCCATCCGCGCCCCGTTGGTCGGCGATCGGCCGACCTGCCAGTGGCCGCCCGTCGCACGGACGATCGCGTCGGCGATGGCAAGACCAAGACCGGCGCCGGTCGGCCCGTCGATCGCCCGATGGAACCGATCGAAGATCCGCTCGCGCTGATCCTCGGCGATGCCCGGCCCGCTGTCGTCGACCGTCAGACGAACCCTGCCACTCTCCGTCGAGACGCCGACGCGGACAGTCCCGCCATCCGGTGAGTATTTGCAGGCGTTGTCGAGGAGGACGCCGAGCAGCCGGTCCAGCCACTCCGGCGGGGCGGCAATCACGGCACTCTCGTCCTGACCGCTGACCTCGAGGACGATGTTTCGGGCCTCTGCGACCACCCCGAATCGATCGGCCGCCTGGGCCGCGAGGATCCCGAGATCGACCGGTTCGACGTTCGGCGGCGCATGGGTGGCGTCGAAGCGGGCAAGCCACAGCAGATCGTCGAGCAGGCGACGCATTCGTTTCGACTCGCGGTCGACCCGCTCGAAGGCAGTCCGATACCAGGCCACGTCGCGGGGCTGGGTCAGGGCGAGGCTCGTGTGCGCCTCGATGACGGACAGCGGCGTCCGGAGCTCGTGCGAGGCATCGGCGGTGAAGTCGAGCTGCCGGCGGCGGGCCAGCTCGATCGGGGTGGCGACCCGCCGCCCGATCGTGACGGCCCCCAGGAACACGATCGCGAGGAGGATCGGCGCGATCAGGATCTCTGCCAGGATGACCGTCCCGCGCGCTTGGTAGAGCGGCTCGAGCGACTGGGCAACGACAAGGTAGCCGTTGCCCGTGGTTGCGCCGACCAACCGGACGGGCGCGCCGGCGAGTCGAAGGTCTGTGCCGGCGATCGTTGCATCCTGTGGACTGGTGGCCGTCCTGTACGCCGCCGGCAGGTCGAACGGGTTGTAGGTCTCCTTCTGGACGCTCCCATCCGGCAGGATGAGCCAGGCGAGCACGGGCAGCCCGCCGGGATGGTCCGAGTCCGGCGGCCCCGCTGGACCGCCGTCATCAGGCAGGTGTGGGTGCTGGAGGGAGACCTGGAGCAGGCTGTCGATCTTGCTCGTCTGGCTGCGCGTAAAGATCGCGATGACGGCAAGGGCCACGAAGAGGTACGCCAGGGCCACGACCCCAGTGGCCGCGAGCGCGACCCGGATCGACGTCCGCCGGACGTCCTGGGCGGGAGTCGCGGTCACGCTTCCTCCAACCTGTAGCCGGCGCCCCGAACGGTGACGATGCGGACGCCGGCATTCGGCAGCTTGGCCCGAAGGCGGCTCATCTGGACGTCGATAGCGTTCGAGCCGAGCGGATCGGTCTCGTCGGCCCAGGCGTGCTCGGCGATGGATTTGCGGTCGACGACCGCGGGCGACCGGCGCATGAGAAGCTCGAGGATGAGGTATTCGGTGCTCGTGAGGTTCAGCGATTGATCGTCGGCAGTGACAACCCGGCTGACCGGGTCCAGCCGGATCCGGCCTCTCGCGAGGACAGGCTCGTCGACACCGCGCGGCCGCCGCTGGAGGGCCCGGACCCGGGCGAGGAGCTCGCCGAAGTCGAACGGCTTCACGAGGTAATCGTCGGCCCCGGTATCGAGGCCACGGATCCGATCCGCCGGTGCGTCACGCGCGGTCAGCATGAGGAGGGCGGTCGGGCGGTGCTTGCGCCGGGCCCACGCCACGACGTCGATCCCCTCGGCGCCCGGCATCCGCCAGTCGATGATGGCGACGTCGTAGTCGTACCACTTCAGCTGATCGATCGCATCATCGCCCCTATCGACGGCGTCGACCTGGTAACCGCTGTCCTGGAGCCCGAGGACCATGACTTCGCGGAGCCCCGGATCGTCCTCGGCCACGAGTACCCGCACGCCTGCCTCCCTCGAACCGCCCGTTCTCCGGTACGGTTCATTCATCCTCTCACGGCCGCGGCCATGGACTCACCAGCTGTAGGTGCCAGCCCCGTCGTGATCGCGGACGTTGACGGATCGTCGCAGGGCGAGCCTTTCGGTTCGGTTACGCCGGGTTTTCGATCGCGACGCGGATTCCACGGGTCGCGGGGCGACCGGTGGCCGTCGACGTCGACCCGGCCGGCGCGTTGACGAGACGAAGCGCAAGAACCGGGCAGACGTCGACGGCTCGCCGGGCCAAAGGAAAAAGCCCATCGGGGATGAGACCCGTGCGAAGGATCGGGTAGCCCCAATCGTCGAGCTCGATGCCCTCTGGAAACATCTCGGCGCACATCCCGTAGCCGTCGCAGCGGATCCGATCGATCGCCAGCCGTTCGCCCATCACCGCAACCCGAGGGCCGTGGTGGCCGGCCGCGAGCAGCGCCGGTCGTGCTGGTGGAGATGGAATTCGGCAGCGAAGACCGAGAGCGCTCCCTGGAGGAGGCCCGCCGCCCCATCGGGATGGTGGCAGGCGCCCCGACCGACGATCTGGCGGGACCAGCGGGCGAGGTTGTCGAGGTCGCCCGGCGCCGCGCCGCCCGCGGCCACGCGGCGAGTCGTCCCGGCAATCGCGCCGAGACCGAAGATGCACGGACCGCACTGGCGCGCGCTCTCGCCGGCCATGTATTCCAGGATTCTCGAGGTCGCCCAGACACCGCAGCTCTCGACCGGCAGGAGCCCGATCAGCCCGCAGCCGAAGCTCAGCCCGCGGTCCGCCAGGAGAATCGGATCGAGGGACAGGTCGCGGAGGTCGTCGACCGCCGCCCAGCCACCGAAATAGCCGCCAAGCAGCACCGCCTGGATGTCTGCCGTGGCGCCGCCCGCGCTCGCGACGACCTCGGCGAGCGTCGTCCCGTAGTCGATCTCGCGAACCCCGGGAAGGGCGATCGCGCCGCTGATCGTGACGAGGGCGGTCCCGCTCGTGGGCCCGCGGCCGGCGGACCGATACCAGTCTTCACCGTTGCGAGCGATGAGCGCGGCATGAGCCAGGCTCTCGACGTTCTGGACGAGCGTCGCCCGTCCGGCAACGCCCCGGTCGCGCGGATGCGGCGGGCTCACGGTCGGGCGGGCGTCGTTCGAGTTGATGAAGTTGACGACGGCCGATGATTCGCCGGAGATGTAGGCGACCGGGGCCTCGACGAGCCTGATCGGCGCGCTGTTCGTCGACACTCGCTCGGCGATCGCGCGTTCCATCGCCGCGACGGCCGCACGATGGTCGGCGCCGACGTAGACGATGACCCCGTCGGCCCCAACTGCGGCCGCCGCGAGGAGTGCACCGTCGAGGACCAGGTGGGGACGGGCGGCCATGAGCGTCTGGTCCTTGCTGCTTTGGGGCTCGCCCTCGGCGCCGTTGGCGATGACGACGGCTGGGCCCGATTTCCGGTCGGCGACGGATCGCCACTTGCGACCGACGCTGAAGCCCGCCCCGCCGCGCCCGAGCAGGCCGCTTCGCTCAATGACGCCGATCAGGTCGGGACCGCCACGGGGGATGGGGCCGAGACGGACGTTGTGGGCCGCCAGGCTCTCGCTGCCGGCTGCCGGCGACGCTCCGCTCAACAGTCGATCAGGGGCCTCGAGGATCGCGGTCACGAGTACGTTCCTCGGGCTGGCAGGGCACCTTCGATCTCGGCTCGGGCGACGCGGGTCGCCGCGACCCGCCAGGCGAGGCAGGCGACGACGGCGAGGACGCATCCGCCGACGAGGAGCAGGCCCCACGCCGTCCCACCGTCGGTGCCGGTCCCGACGCTGTGCATGATCGCCAAGGGCCATGCGGCGTAGGACGCCCAATGGACCGCGCGCCACGTTCGGCGGCCGATCCTGCTCCGCAGCAGGCTGGTGGCGACGATCGCGGCGAGGAGATACATCGAGACGCCACCGAGGCCGAGCCAGAACTGGCGATACGGCGATGAGAACGGGACGAGGGCAGATGAGAGCCCGAGCGACGTGTACGGATCGAGGGCGGCAATGAGGATGTGAACGACAAGGAAGACGACGGAGAGCAACGCGAGGTTGGAGTGGAACTCGGCCGTCAGGAAGCGCGGCCAGCCTGGCCGCTGCCAACGCCCGACGGTCAGCATGCCGAGGCAGCCGACGGCCGTGAACAGGATGAGCGACACCAATCCGGCGCCACGTGTGGCGTACCAGAGGAGGCTTTCCATCACGCCGCCCTCGTGGCGTCCGGCCAGGGTCCGATCCGGTGGACGTCGCCGGTCATTCCGACCAGGCGGGCCGCCAGCCCCAGGCCGTCGAGCCACTCCGGTGCAGACGCGCCGCGAACGATCGCCGCGGTAGCCGCCATATTTGCGTCGACGCAGGTCGCGGCAACGACCGATGCGGTTCGCCACGGGCTTTCGACCGAGACACCGGTCCGCGGGTCGATGAGGTGATGGAGCGCCATCTCGCCTCGCCGCCAGGCGCGGACAGTCGTGCTCGAGGTCGCGATCGCGCCATCGTGCAGGGCGATGACCTCCCCGTCGGAGTCGGGCGGCGTGTCGCTGTCCTCCGCCACGAGGATTCGCCAGCCGCCCGCCGGGGCATCCCCAGCCGTCGCGATGTCGCCGCCGAGGCTGACCAGGACGCCGCCGTGGCCCATGGCGGCAAGCGCGACCTTGGCCGCAAGATCTGATGCCAGCGCCTTGCCGGTCGACCCGAGGTCGATCTCGACGCCGTTCGGAACTCCGATGGTTCGAGCGCGAGGATCGAACTCGATCGCCCGCCAGCCGGGGATCGGCTCCAGGCGGATCGAGATCGGCTCCGTGCGGATCTTGACCCGATCGAAGTCGTCGTCGTAGCCGACGGCCCGCATCGCCCGCCCGACAGTCGGGTCGACCCTTCCATCGGTCAACGCGGCCGCCCGCAACGATGCCGCGATTGCGTCGGCGAGAAGGGGGCTGATGCGCCGCCTTCTGCCGCCAGCGGCGTTGATCTGCGACAGCTCGCTGTCCGGACGGAACCGGCTGTAGGCCAGGTCGACCTTGGATAGCACCCCTCGAACGGCGGCGCTCGCCACCGCGATGTCCCCGTCCGTGACGAGCACGTGAACGCCGGTCCCGAGCGCTCGCCAGCTCTCTCGCCGCACTGTCATCACGACGACCCGGTGCTGACGTGGGCGTTGCCCGAGGTCGTGGTGGGTGCGGTGGGCGTCGCCGTCGCCGTCGCCGTTGCCGGCGTCGGGGTCGTCGTGGCGGTGGTCGTTGTGCTCGACCCGGACGTCGATCCGGTCACGGCCGCGGTCGTTACCCCCGAGGCGGTCGACGAGCCTGCGTTGCTGGCAGCAGCGACCGAAGCCAGGCCTACCGTCGCGATGACGCTCGCGACGGGTCAGGCGCTGTCGGGTTTGCGATAACCTGGCCCACGTCGGATGCGGGCTCGAAGTGCTCCGATCAGCTGAAGGGCCGCGGCCCATTCCTCGGTCGAGACGAACACGCTGGTCACGTCCCGTCCCTGGCGAATGACGAGGCTGCCGGACCCGTGTCGAACCAGCCCGGGCTTGACGTCGAGGGACGTTTCCAGAGGCCACTCACGCACGCCGGTCTTCGGCCGAAACGCCGAGCCGTCGCGGATGACGAACAGCCGGCGGGTCGTCAGGGCGATCGTGCAGCCGATGGCGGGAACTGCATGGGTCAGGCGTTCGGTCGGTGCGAGGGCGGCCCTCAAGAGGCCACCCGCCGGACTCATGAGCAAGTCGATTGCCTTCGGCGATGGCTCCATCCCGGCCAGTGTGTCGCATTTCGACGAGACAATCAATAAATACTGGATACGCGGGCTCAGGCCAGCGGCGTCTCGGACACCGGACGTGTCGATCGGATGCTGTGCCGACAGGCGACGGACGCGGAGCCCGAGTTTCAGACGAGGGCGAGGGCCTCGCGGCTCAACTCATACGCCTTCGCGACGTCGCCGGATTCGGCCATGAGCTCGCTCCACTCGGACAGGATGTCGCGGAGGCGCGGCTTCGGACCGGTCCGGGCCAGTTCGGCCGCGACACCGAGGATCGCGGCGGCCTGGGCGCTGTCGCCAAGAAGGCGCTTGGCGCGAGCCTGCGTCAAGAGACCGCTGATCTCGGCTTTGTGGTTGCCGCTTCGACGCGCAAGCGCGACGGCGTCGGCGGCTCTATCGCCGGCCGCCGCCGCGTCACCGGCAGCGAGAGCAATCTGCCCCTCGGTGTCCGAAACGTGCGCGAGCCCAGAGTCCTGGCTGATCTCCTCAAATTGCGCTCGGGCGGCCGCGGCATGGCGGCGAGCCTCGGCGAGATTGCCCAGGCCGACGAAGATCAGGGCGAGCTCGTTTTCGATCGAGGCGCTCTCGACGACGGCCTCTGCGGATCGGTACAGCGCCAGGCTCTGCAGCCCGTTCCTGACGGCAGCCTCCATGTCGCCGGTCTCGCGGTAACCCAGGGCGAGGGAATGAAAAAGTGCTCCTCGTCGGCGATCGTCAAGATCCGCGCCGATGCCGCGAGCCTCCTCGAGCAAGGTCAACGCTTGCTTGGGCTCGCCAGCGTGGGTAAGAACTGAGGCGAGAGCGACCAGGATCCGCACACGAAAGTCCTGGCCAAGGGGAGACGCCTCCGTATCGTCGGCGAGGAGCTGCTCGAGCAGCCTACGTGCCTCGCCCGGGTTGTCGGCCTGGTGATGACTGGCCGCCAGCCAATAGCGTGCCTGGCGAGCTTCGACAACCAGCCCACTCCGGCCGAGCAGCTCCGAGGCCTCGCTCGAAATCGCAACCGCCTCTGCGCCGCGCCCAATTCGGTACATCGCCTCGGCCAACCCGAGGAGAACACGGCCTCGCTCCGCACCCTGTGCCGCGTCGAGCAGTCCGCTGAAGCCATCGGCTGCCGACTGAAAGTCCCCGGCGGCAAGTCTGAGCTCGGCATCGAGGCGTGCCCAGCGGGTATCGGATTCGGCGAGCAGCTCGCTCGGCGTGGTCCCGAGCCGAACCGCCAGGAATCGCAGGGCGGCCATCGACGGCTTGATCAGCCCGTTCTCGAGCGCGCTGACGTATGCCTTCGTGTAGCGACCCGCGGCCACCTGCTGCTGGGTCAAACCGGCAGCGTGGCGAGCAGTCCTGAGCTTCGTTCCGATCTGCCGGGCGAGGTCACGATCCTCCGCAGCCAGGCTGCGACGCTCAACGGTTCTCATGACCCGGAGAATACTCCGAATTCAAGGCAATGTTGACCCCCCGAAGAATTTCGTCGGCAGAAGTCCCGAGCTGTTCCGCCAGGACGATGAGCGCGGCCAGCGACGGCATCGTGGGACCACTCGCCTCGTCCTGTGAAAGCTTCGCGGCCAGTCGTCGCCGACGAAGCTCTGACCCCAGGCCCCGGCGCAGATCGTGATCCCGCCCGCGGGGCAAAAGGTTAGTAATACTTGCTTTTCCCACAAGTCACCCCTAGAATCCGGCCGACCTCTCGTTCCCACCTGCCCGGGCGAGAAGGAGTCGTCCCATGCGTCTCACTGGTCGTGTCCTTGCGTCCTCCGTTGGTCTCGCGATCCTGTCAATCCTCAGCCTCGTGGCGACGGTCCTCGCCGACGGCGCACCTGGTCCATTTCCGAAGTAGGCCCGTCTTCCTTTCCAAGTAGCGAAACAGACGCCCGGGCACGTGGGGCGGAGGGATACATGGGGCAGCTGGCTGCCGGTGGAGCATCGCCGGCACAACCGGGCCAGACTCGGCTCAACCCGTCTCGTCACGGCTGCTTCCCTCCCCCAGTTGCCTTCCGGACCCATCGACGGGCTCGTGATCTATCGTCGGCTGATCCTAGAACGGAGTCAAGTATTTTATGATTTGGCCGGGACCTGCGAGCGCATCAGTGGACCGCGTCGATCTGGGCCTGGGTCAGATCTCTGACAGGGCAACGCAGCAGGCGCTGGTACGATCCCCCGGTGACAAGATCCGGCCCCAGAATTCGGGCGAAGCCGACCCGCGTCGAGGCCATTCATGACTCCCCTGCCCTCCCCGTCACGCTGTCCGCGGCGACCTCCCAACTGATCATCGACATCGCCACGAGCGCGGCCGGCGAGCGCAATCTCGATCAGATCCTCCACGAGACCCTCGATCGGCTCCAGACAGTCAGCCAGCTGACCGGCGGATCGATCGCCCTCATCGATGGCGACGAGCTCGTCATCCGCGCCGCCGTCGGGCCGTTCGCCGACGAGGCACGCGGCCAGCGGCTGCATCGCGGTCCGAGCCGCAGCTGGAATGTAGTCGAGACGCTCGAGCCGTGCCTCATCGGGGATCTCCACGCGACCGGCAACACGGTCCGCGGGGCGCGCGCCCGCGAGGGAATCCGGTCGTGGCTCGCCGTGCCGATCATCCGTCGCGATCGGGCGATCGGCCTGGTCGAAATCGATTCGACCGAGCCCGATGTCTTCAGCGCGAGGGACCTCGACCTCCTCGAGACGGTCGTCCGCGTCCTGTCGGGCCCGATCGAGCTCGCCGACGCGGCGGTGGCCGCCAGCCGGGCGCAGGCGCTCCGCGATGCGTTCATCGGCGTCATCAGCCACGAGCTGCGAACCCCGATCACGACCATTTACGGATTGTCCAAGATGCTCCGCCAGCGACACGATTCGCTGTCCGAGGAGGTTCGGGCGAGAGCGATCGAGGATGTCGAGGCCGAAGCCGATCGGCTGCATCGGCTCGTCGAGGACCTTCTCGTCCTGTCGCGGGCGGAGGCCGGTCGGGTCGAGATCGCCGACGAGCCACTCAACCTCGGACGTCTCCTCGGGCGAGTGGTCGACATCGAGGCGGGACGCCTGCCGGATCGTCGCTTCGTGCTCGAGGTCGACGGCGAGCTGGCGCTCGTCGGCGGCGAAGAGACGTATGTCGAGCAGGTCGTCCGGAACCTGTTGACCAACGCGGCCAAATACAGCGCTGCCCCCGCTCCGATCCTGATTCGGGCGGAGTACACCGGTGATGAGGTGATCGTCCGGGTTCTCGACGAGGGCATCGGCCTCGCCGAGACCGATTCGGCTCGGGCGTTCGAGCTGTTCTATCGCTCGCCGAACGCGACCCGGGTCGCCCAGGGCGCCGGGATCGGCCTGTTCGTCTGCCGCCAGCTGATCGAGGCCATGGGCGGCCGGATCTGGGCCCGACCGCGAGAGGGCGCCGGAACGGAGGTCGGTTTCGGCTTGCCGGCATCGCCGGTGGCCGACGACGGCGATCTGCCGGACGGACAGCTGGCGTAATCGAGCCGTCACAGGAGCGGGCTAGACTGCACTCATGCAGTTCTTCCGTTCCAACCCCAAGCTCCCCTCCCCCGCCGATAGCCTCCCCGGCCGAGCCGAGACGATGCCCATCCCCGAGCACCATTACGTCAATGGCGCGTCCCTCACGCCGCCGTGGCCGGACGGCACCCGAACAGCAATCTTCGCGATGGGCTGTTTCTGGGGTGCCGAGAAGGACTTCTGGCAGACGCCCGGCGTGATCAGCACCGCCGTCGGCTACGCCGGTGGCCAGACGCAGAACGCGAACTACCGCGAGGTCTGCAGCGGCCGAACCGGCCATGCCGAGGCCGTCCTCGTCGCATTCGACCCGTCGAAGGTCTCATATGAGGAGCTCCTCAAGGTCTTCTGGGAGAACCACGACCCGACCCAGGGCATGCGCCAGGGCAACGACGTCGGAACGCAATACCGCTCGGCGATCTTCGCCACAGACGACGAGCAGCTCCGCATGGCCATCGCCTCGCGGAACATGTACCAGGCTCGTCTCTCAGCTGCCGGCTATGGCGAGGTCACGACCGAGATTGCCTCGGCCCCAACGTTCTTTTATGCCGAGGATTATCACCAGCAGTACCTCGCGAAGAATCCGAACGGCTACTGCCCGAACCATCGGACCGGGGTCAAGCTGCCCGATGACTTCGTGGTCACTCCGCTCCAGTACGTGGACTAGCGAGCGCTAGGGCGTGGCCGAGCGGCGGCTGGTCGCGGGTGCGAGGCCGAGAGCCGCTTTGTTATGTTGCGGTTCGGTTGCGACTTGCCGCGAGGCGTCTGCCTGAAGGGGCTGGCTCAGGTGTCGCCAGGCTCGGGCGTCTAACCGCCGAGCTCGACGATGCGACCCTTGATCTGCCCGGCGTCCGGGTATTCCTCGCCGTGCGCCAGCCCGATCGCCTGCAATCCGAGCCCCGTCGCGGCAGCGTCGGTCATGAACAGGTAGGGGCGGGCGCCGATCCTGTCGCGCACGGTGTTCTTGAGCAGCCGATGGGCGACGGTCACGGCGGGCCCGAGCAGGTCGCTGCCCGATCCGACCGCCTGGCGGACGGCCTGTCCGCGATGGAGGACCACCTTCAGGTCGAGGTGCGCGACGGCGGGACACGCGATGCAGATGTGGTCGTTCGCGGGGATCGCCCGTGTCCGGGCGTCGATGAACGCCCGGTACGTCCCGTGGATCGTCTCGAGGATACGATCGCCCTGGCCATCGAGACCGGCCGCCGGGGCTGCCGCGAAGACCGCATCGCCTTCGAGCTTGACCAGCGCGAGATCCGGCTTGACGCCTTCGACGACGGCGTCCAGGAGGTCGCCCAGGACCGAATATGCGGCGGGGATGCCGTCGCTGAAGTCGACCCCGTGCTCCTCCTCGACGCCCGACATGAAGCCGGTATAGCCGGAGATGTCGGCCAGGAAGAGGTATCGCTCGCCTGCGGCGGCCTCCGCCCCGCTCGGATCCGATCGGACTGCCTGTGCCACGTGGCGATGATAGCCGCGGTCAGCCCCGAAAAGCACGCGGTCGACTTCCCGGATGGGTGGGCACCTCGTCTTCATCCGGTATCGCGGCGCCCCGGAGGTCGAGGAGTGACCTTCGCAACGGTCGTCGACGTCGTCGGCGTCCTGCTCCAGCTCGTCGGCGCCATCATCGCCCTGAACGGCCTGATCCGGACGCACGATGCATATGCGGATAGGTCGGTTGCGGCCATCGCGAGGGATAAGGCGGAGCGAGTACGAGACCAGGTCGCCGCGGTGCTGCAAAGGCTGCTCCGCCGGCAGCGCACGAACGCTTTCGCGGGCACCGCTAACCTCAGCCTGGGCGGATCGCTGCGCGCAGGCGCGCGATCGTAGGATGGCCGCCCCTCGATCCGAAATTGAAAACGCGCCAAGCAATCGACGAACTGGACCGGCGGACCCGCGACCTCAACATCCGGAGGGCTGGACTCGACGAGTAGCTCGCGGATGCCGGTGAGAAGGTCGCGAGCGACCTCGCGGCGATCCGGAAGGCAGTGGACGAAGGCGATGAGCGCATTGCCGGCCTTGTGCGTCACGCGGCCATCGAAGGTCTGGCCCGTGAGGCCGTCGGCCTATTCGTTGTGGTAATGGGTGGGGTGCTACAGGCATGGGGTGCCCTCATCGCGTAAAGGCCGGCAATACGCCGACCTCTCTGAGAACCCGAACGGCTACTGCCCGAACCATTCGACCGGCGTAATCTTCCCGGATGTCGCACTGACACCGCTGAATTACGTCGACTAGCCGCGGTCCGGCGATTACGGGCCTCGTTCGCCCCAAACCGACGAGGCTCTTGACGGCGAGCCGCGAGGGGCATGATCGCCTCGAAAGGTCGTGTTCCCATGACAATCCCAGCGCGTCCCCTCGACACGAAGCGGCTCTGGCTCGTCTCCTTCGTGAGCATCGTCGCGATCCTTGCGGTCAACTACATCGTCTCCGGGCCGGCCCACGTCGGTTACCCGATCGTCGTGCGACTCGCAGCGGCCGCGATCGTCACGGCCTTCGTGGCCGTCGCCAAGTTCGTCGCCGGACCGCGAGCCGCAGCCGTGACGGCTGTGGTGGGTGTCCTTATCGCTGTCGTGCTGCTCGGCCAGGCGGCCTAGCGATCCGGGATTCGCCGGCCTGTGGTTCCCGGGCGTGATCTGGATGATTCGCATCTTCCCCGGACCGGACGATCCGCCCCGTGGCGCTACCGCGTCCGCTGAGCCGGGTTCGAAGCTCCGGTTACTGGGTCGCGACCGTACTCGTCCGAGAATGTCAGCCAATCGCCCGACCGAATAACCCGGACCGCCAAGATCGTCGAGATGTTCGCGGGCCAGCCGGATCGCCTCATGGCGGACGGGTACCTGGATGGGTGGAACCCAACGGCGGACCCGTGACGGGCTCGAAGGACTCGCTCCATGTCGTGCCCGGTTGGCGTTATTGTGACCTCGAAGCGGGTTGCGATGGAACTGCTGCCCTAGCAGGACATCAGCCTGTCTCGAACCCCCAGCGTCCCCTCGTCGGGGTTCAGTCCGACTCGCGGAACCATTGGCCTACCTGGCGACTCCCGCGGGCTGGCCCGGGGCCTGCGCGAAGCCGAGCTGAGCGAGCATCCCGAGCTGATCGACGACGCCCCAGTGCTCGACCGCCTTGCCGTCGTCGTTGAAGCGCACGATGTGGATCTCCGACCAGGTTGCCTCCTTGCCCGACGCGGGCATCCCCATGAAGTCGCCCTTCATCGTTCCGTGGGCCGTGTTTCGCTGCACCAGGCGGTCTCCCTCCGCGATCGTGTCGTCGATCGTGTAGTGGAGGTCCGGGAAGGCGGCCCGGAACATGGTGACGAATGCCTTCTGCCCCTCGGCTGTCGGCGGCATGCCGGGCGGGGCCGTGTGATCGACGTAATTCGGGCCGGCGAGCTCATCGATGACGGCGACATTGCCGCGATTGATGACCTCATCGATGAACCGACGGGCATTGGCCTTGTTCGCTTCCGTTGTCATGACACGCCCTCCTCTGGGCTGCTCTCCGCATCGGGCCTTCGGTCTACTCCCTTCCGCGCCACCGCGCAAGTGGGTTATCCACATGCGGCAAGCCCGACTCGCGTTGTGCCTCGGGGTCGTTGGCCTCCCTGTGCGGCCTCTCTACGCAAGAATCCCGAATGCCTCGTCCTCACTGTGCCCTGCGCCCTTCGGCCGGCGGTGGCAAGATCACGAGAGAGTCGCGAACCATCGCGAAACAGCTTTGGAGGTCCCGATGCCGACCTCCATGTACGTCCACGACATTCCGGGCGTCAAGGCCGCGGACGTGGCTGGAGCCCACGAGGCGGATGTTCGCGTCCAGGGCAAGTACGGCGTGAACTACAAGCACTATTGGGTCGACGAAGAGGCCGGCAAGGTCTTCTGTCTCGTCGATGCACCCGACCACGAAACAGCGACCCGAGTGCATCGCGAAGCCCACGGACTCGAGGCGCACACGCTGCACGAGGTCGAACAGGCCTAGGCGATACGCTCAGAGCGGAGCCTGAGCCGAGGTGACGGTCAGCTCGTGAGGGTCACCTTCCGGATCCAGCGCGGGGTCTCGGGGTCGAGACCGCGGGCGATCGCCAGGTGCAGGCCAAGGAGCTGGCCCGGCACGATCGTCGCGATCGGGCGCAGCCATTCCGGGAGACCCGCCGGGAGCATGATCCCGATCGAGCCGCGGGCGACGGCCTCGGGGCGGTCCGAAACGACGATCAGGTCGACATCCAGCTCGCCCAGACGATCGAGGAGCGCGTCGACATCGGCCGCCGTGGGGCCTGATGGCGCAATGGCGATCAGCGGGAAGCCCGCCGACACGAGCGCCAGCGGGCCGTGGAGGAAGTCGGCGGCCGAATAGGGATCGGCGGCGACCTGGGCGAGTTCCTTGAGCTTTAGAGCCAGCTCGCGCGCGGTCGCGTATTCGAAGCCGCGCCCAACGACGACGAGCCGATCCTGGCCGGCCAGGTGTCCGGCGACCGCTTCCGCTTCGGCTTCCGTGCCAAGCGCTGCGGCGATCGCGTCGGGAACCGCTGTCAGAGCGCTTTCCATATCGTCGGTCGTGACCGCCGTCACCTCCGAGCCCCGATCGAGCCTGCCTTCGATGGCGATCACGAGAAGGGCAACTGACAGGAGCTCGGCTGTGTAAGTCTTCGTTGCGGCGACCGCAAGCTCTTCGCCCGCGCCGAGATCGATGACGTGCTCGGAGGCGATCGCCAGTTCGGAGATCGGGCTATTTGTTATCGCGATCGTCGGGGCGTTCTGGCGACGGGCCGCTGCGATGGCGCCGACGATGTCCGGGGACCGACCCGATTGGGAGATCCCGATGACGAGTGACCGATCCAGCCGCAGCTCGACGCCGTAGAGCGAGGTCAACGACGGCGTCGCCAGGGCGACCGGCAAGCGAAGTCGAGCACCGAACAGGTACTGGGCGTAGACGGCGGCGTGGTCGCTCGACCCACGAGCGGCGATGACCACGGTGTCGAGCTCGCGACGGGCGATCCGGCCGGCGATTGCGTCGGCGATCGAGTCGATCGCGGCGCGTCCAGGGCCGAGCAACCAGGCCGCAACCACCGGCTGCTCGAGGATCTCGTCCCTCAGGCCCACCCGTTCACCTCCAGCGAGCTCAGATCCTGCACGTCGTCAGCGTACGAGACCGTGGCCCGTCGGATGCAGGCCCGGAATGGCCGCCGGGAGACGGCCCGGGAACCCTGCCCTGCCAAAGAGCGCGGCGCCCAGCGCCTCGAGCGACGGCCGGAGGAGTCCGTAACTCGAGGCGTGGACGCGCGACGCGGGATAGGCAGCCAGATCGAACGGGGTTCGCAGGGCAACCGTGACGACGGGTGGACCTGCGGCGAGAAGGGCTTCGACGAGTGCGGCCTGGCCTCGCTCGGCAGTGGCCGCTGTCGTCCCGACCACGACAAGCGCGTGTTCGCGGGCGCGCTCGCGGACGACGGCAATGTCGTCGGCCGAAGGCGCGTGGGCGACAATGATCTCGTCGACGACCGGGTGATGGGCCCGAAGAGCCGCGGCCAGCCCGGCCTTCACGGTCGACGAGGTGTCGGCCGGCGTCTGGTCGGTCGGTGTCGGCATGATCGCCGCGATCCGATCGGTCGGATCGAGGGCAAGGGGAAGGAGACCCTCGTCGTCGCGAACGAGGGTCAGCGCCCGCGCGGCGAGCTCGTCCGCCAGCGCGGCATGGGCGGCGCCGCCAACGACCGCGAGCTCGGGCTGGTCGAAGCCTGCCAGCCACTCTCGGAGGGCTCGAACGCGCCTGGCGGAGGCGCGGGCGGCGGGGGCGTCGATCAACCCTCGGGCGGCGGCATGGCGGAGACCCGCCTCGATCCGCGCACGAGCCTCGGGATCGGGCGCCGTGAGGAGCAGGTCGAGCCCAGCCTGCAACGCGGCCAGAACGTCGAGCACCTGGTTCGAGCCCTGCGCGAGCGCTCGCATGTCGAGCGCGTCGGTGATCGAGACCCCGTCAAAGCCGAGCGCGCCGCGGAGCAACTCGTCCATGACCGCCGGCGCCAGCGTCGACGGAAGCAGCGGATCCCCGGTCAGGGCCGGGACCGCCACATGGGCCGACATGACGAGCCGAGCCCCGGCCGCGATCCCCGCCCGGAACGGAATGAGCTCGCGTGAATGAAGCGCCTCGCGATCGGCCGAGACCAGCGGCAGCTCGCGATGACTGTCCGCCGCGACGTCACCAAGGCCGGGGAAATGCTTCAGGGCCGCGGCGACGCCGGCCGACTGGACGCCGCGAACCGCCGCCCCGACGAGCTCGCCGACCTCGTCCGGGTCGTCGCCGAACGATCGGATTCCGATCGCCGGGTTCGCCGGATTCGTCGCAAGATCGCAGACGGGGCCGTAGTCGACGGTCACACCGAGCGCCCGCAACTCGAGCCCCATCGCCCGCCAAACTCGTTCGGCGAGTGCCGGATCGCCGACCGCCCCGAGGGCCATGTTCCCGGCGAACGGCGTCGTCCCATCCCCCAGCCCGATGAGCTGGCCACACTCCTGGTCGGCGGCGATGAGGATCGGCAGGCGGGTCACCG
>WNGI01000306.1_pt1 | contig 39147 bp, 44 predicted proteins | sample 5400621 | NCBI WGS metagenome assembly WNGI01 (sample SAMN13153374, study PRJNA577476) | soil metagenome | isolation source: 20 cm soil or saprolite under Garry oak tree replicate 1 | place: USA:California | collected 2016-06-15
CTCCACCACCTCTGGTTTGGAGATCTCCTCGCTGACCTTGCGGCGCGCGGTGACATCGCCGTCCTTGGCGGTAGTGATGAGGCGCTCGACCCACCGCCGCAGCTCCTTGGCGCGCGCCTCAGTCGTGGTGATGCGTCCGCTCGGGCTTTCCAGGAGCGACGTGCACAGGTTGCGCATCAGCGCCTTGCGGGCGTCGGTGTCCCGGTTGAAGCGGCGGCCGCTCTTCTGGTGGCGCATGGAAACCGGCTAGCCGCGCAGGACCGTGCCCATCTCTTCGGGCTTGATGAAACCCTTCTCGACGAGCTTTTCCTTGATCTCGTCCAGCGACTTGCGCCCGAAGTTGCGCAGCGCGAGGAGCTCCTCCTCCCGCTTCTGGAGCAGCTGGCCCACGGTCTGGATCTCATTCGCCTTCAGGCAGTTGAACGCCCGCACTGAGAGGTCGAGCTCCTCGATCGGCGTGTCCATCAGCCGGTTCTGGCCGGTCTTCTCGCCGCGCAGATCCTGCTCGTGTGCCTCGATGTTGGCGCGGAACTTGACGAAGAGGCTGAGGTGCTGGGTGAACAGCTCAGCCGAGTGGCTCACCGCCTCCTCGGGTGACATCGTCCCGTCGGTCCAGACCTCGATGATTAGCCGGTCGTAGTCCGTCGACTGGCCGACACGGGTCTTCTCGACGACGAAGTTCGCCTTCTCCACGGGAGAGAAGATCGAGTCGATCGGGATGACCCCGATCGGCTGCCCCTCACGCTTGTTCCGATCGGCCGGGACATAGCCCTTGCCGCGCTCGACGTTCAGCTCCATCCGCAGGTGGCCCTTGGCGGCCAGGGTGCAGATGTAAAGGTCGGGGTTGACGATCTCGACGTCTGAAGTGGCCTGGATGTGCGAGGCGCGCACCTCGACCGGCCCCTTGACGTCGAGGAGCAGGGTGATCGGGTCCTCGGTGAAGCTCTTCAGGCGCAGCTGCTTGAGGTTGAGGATCACCTCGGTCACGTCTTCCTTGACGTGAGGGATCGCCGTGAACTCGTGTGCGACGCCGTCGATCTGGATCGACGTCACCGCGGCGCCCCAAAGCGAAGAAAGCAGCACGCGGCGCAGCGTGTTGCCAAGCGTTGTGCCAAACCCCGGGTCGAGCGGCTCGATGTCGAACTTGCCGTAGTTCGCGCTCGTCTCGAGCTTGCGGACCTGGGGGGTCACTGTTATCTGCGTATCAATAGCCAACTGGGTTAATTACCTCCGACTACCTTGAATAGAACTCGACGATCAACTGTTCCTCGACGCCGGACTCCATCTCGTGCCGGTCGGGGCGGGCGAGGATCTTGGCGGACTTCTCGTCCGTGTTGAAGGAAAGCCATGTCGGCACCGGGCGTATCTTCGACGCCTCCAGTGCCACGTCGAACACCCCGTCCGAGGTCTTCACCTTGACCTCGTCGCCGGGCTTGACCTGGTAGGACGGCACATTGACCGTCTTGCCGTTGATCTCGAAGTGCCGGTGCGTGACGAGCTGGCGCGCCTGCTTGCGCGACGAGCCCAGCCCGAGTCGATAGACGACGTTGTCGAGACGCAGCTCCAGGTGGCGCAGCAGGTTGAGTCCGGTCACGCCGGGCTCCGTGGACGCCTGGTTGAAGTAGTTGCGGAACTGCTTCTCGAGCAAACCGTAGATGCGGCGCGCCTTTTGCTTCGCGCGAAGCTGCAGGCCGTAGTCCGACGTCTTGCGCTTGCGCGCCTGGCCGTGCATGCCGGGCGCAAACGCGCGGCGCTCGATGGCGCACTTCGGCGTGTAACAGCGCTCTCCCTTGAGGTAGAGCTTCGCGCCCTCGCGGCGGCAGAAGCGGCAGACAGGGCCGCTGTAGTTGGCCATTGGTCAGACTCGCCTCCGCTTTGGTGGGCGGCAGCCGTTGTGGGGGATTGGCGTCACATCGGTGATCGCGCTCACCTCGAGCCCGGTCGCCTGCAGGGAGCGGATCGCCGCCTCGCGTCCGGCGCCCGGTCCGCGGACGAACACCTCGATCGAGCGCATGCCGTGCTCGAGCGCCTTCTTGGCGGTCGTCTCGGCGGTCTGCTGAGCGGCAAAGGGCGTCGATTTGCGGCTGCCCTTGAAGCCCTGCGCCCCGGCAGAGCCCCACGCGATGACGTTGCCGTCGATGTCGCTGATCGAGATGATCGTGTTGTTGAACGTGCTCTGGATGTGCGCCTGACCGGCCACGACGTTCTTGCGCTCGCGGCGTCGGGTCCGGACGACTTTCTTCTTGGTCACTTGCCGGCCTTCACCTTCTTCTTGCCTGCCACCGCGCGCTTGGGTCCGCGCCGGCTGCGGGCGTTCGTGCGTGTCCGCTGGCCGCGCACCGGCAGGCCGCGGCGGTGCCGCTGGCCGCGGTAGGAGCCGATCTCGGTCAGCCGCTTGATGTTCGTCGCCACCTCGCGGCGGAGATCGCCTTCGATGACGATGTCCTTCGCGGTCGCAAGCCGGTCGATCACCTGGCGGAGCCGGGCCACCTCATCCTCGGGGAGGTCCCTCGTCCTCTTCTCAGGGTCGATGTTGGCCATCTTCAGGATCTTCTGGGCGGTGGTGTCGCCGATCCCATGGATGTAGGTCAAAGAGACGCCAACGCGCTTCTGCGGGGGTATGTCAACGCCGGCGATTCTCGCCATCTAGTCTCCTAACCCTGGCGCTGCTTGTGCTTGGGCGTCTTGGAGCAGATCACGCGAACCACTCCGTTGCGCTTGATCACCCTGCAGCTCGGACACATCTTCTTGACGGACGGACGTACCTTCATCTCCAAATCTCTCTAATTCGCCCTCGCGACCGATCGCTCGGCGCCAGCTCCACCCCTACCTTGTCCCCGGCGAGGAGCCGGGTGAAGTGGGTGGCCAGGCGATCGGCGACGTGAGCGAGGACCAACGCCCCGTTTTCGAGCTCAACCCGATACACACCGTTGGGAAGGGGCTCTACGACGACCCCCTTCACGAGTGGGGGGCGTTGGGGCACGAACGGCGATTGTACCAAACTAATGAAGATCGCCCTTCGTTAGTACGATGGGCCCCTTTTCTGTGATAGCGACTGTGTGCTCAAAGTAGGCCGAAAGGGAGCGGTCGGCGGTGCAGATCGTCCAGCCGTCCGGCTTCATGTAGACCTCATAGCTGCCGGCGTTGACCATGGGCTCGATCGCCAGCGTCATGCCGGGCTTGAGCCGGGGCGGGGTGCCCGGGCGTCCGAAGTTAGGCACCTGGGGATCCTCGTGCATCTGGCGGCCGATTCCGTGGCCAACGAACTGACGGATGACCGAGAATCCGGCCGCTTCGACGTGGTCCTGGATCGCGGACGAGATGTCGCCCAGGTAGCCGCCCGGCCGGGCCTTGTCGATGCCGACGTACAGGGCCTGCTCGGTCACCTTCAGCAGGCGGGCCGCCTCCCGGGTGATCTTGCCGACGCCGACCGTGACTCCCACGTCAGCCCAGAAGCCCTCCAGGACGAGGCCAAGATCGAGGCTGACCAGATCGCCCTCGGCGATCTTGCGGTTGCCCGGGATGCCGTGGACCGCCTCGTCGTTGATCGAGACGCAGATCGAGCGTGGAAATCCGTTGTAGCCGAGGAAGCCGGGGATGGCGCCGCCCTCCCGGATCAGCTTGTCCGCGATTCGGTCGAGCTCGATCGTCTTGACCCCAGGCTGGCACGCCTCCTTGAGGGGCGGCAGGACGGACGCGAGCAAGCTGCCCGCACGGGCCATCAGGTCGATCTCGTGGGCGGTCTTGAGGTTGATCATGCGAATTTCTTCTTGACCGGGAGTTTCCCGTTGACAGCCGCGAGCACCTCGCGGCTTATCTCGTCAATTGTGCCCCGGCCGTCGATCTCGGAAACGAGCCCCCCGCCTCGGTAGTGATCGAGCACGGGGACCGTCTTCTCCAGGTAGATCTCGATGCGCGGCCGCACGGCCTCCGGCTTGTCGTCCTCGCGCTGGACGAGAGCGCTGCCGTCGGCCTCGCACCCAGCGGTGGCCGGCGGATAGGTGCGTTGGCAGGCGGGACAGACCAGCCGGCCCGAGAGCCGGTCGAGGAGCTCGTCGATCGGCACCTGCAGATAGATCACGCGGTCGAAGTGCTTGGCGAGCTCCGCCATCAGCTCATCCAGCGCCTCGGCCTGGGGAACCGTCCTGGGGAAGCCGTCCATGATGAAGCCGGGCGAGCAGTCGGGTTGGGTGAGGCGGTGGCGGACGATGTCGATCATGATCCCGTCCGAGACGTACTGGCCCGCCGCGAGGATCGGCTGCGCCTTGCGGCCGAGCTCGGTACCCGCCTGGATCTCAGCCCTCAGCATGTCGCCAGTCGCGATGTGAGGGATGCCGAAATGGGCGCGGAGCATGTTGGCCTGGGTTCCCTTGCCGGAACCCGGAGCTCCGTAGAGCAGCAGGTTCATTTGATGAAGCCGCGGTACTGGCGCATGACCAGCTGCGTCTGGAGCTGCTTCATCGTGTCGAGGGCGACGCCGACGACGATCAGGATGGCTGTGCCTCCGAGATACATCTGCTGCTGGTTGATGCCCGAGATCTTCGACGTCGCTATGGGCAGGATGACCGTGATGAAGCCCAGGAATATCGCGCCGACGAACGTGACCCGGTTCATCACCGCCTGCAGATAGTCCGCGGTGGGACGTCCCGGGCGGATTCCCGGGATGAAGCTTGAATAGCGTTTGAGGTTGTCGGCCACCTCGTGCACGTCAAAAGTGATGGCCGTGTAGAAGTAAGTGAACCCAAACGTAAACAGGAAGTAGAGAGCGTTGTAGGTCACGGCCATAGGCACGTTGGACGTGCTTGGGCTGAAGTTGCCCTGGACCCAGTGGGCCGCCCTGTAGTACCACGTGTCGGGCGGCGCGGCATTGAAGTAGTTGGCGATGATCGTCGGCAGGAACATCACCGAGATCGCGAAGATGATCGGGATCACGCCCGCGTGATTGACGCGAAGCGGCAAGAAGCTGGCCCTCCGCCCCACCTCACGGCCACCGGCCACGCGCTGCGCCGACTGGATGGGGATTTTCCTCACGGCCTGCTGCACCTCGATGATCAAGGCCGTCATACCCAGCGCGATGACGCCGAAGATGATGAACGGCACGTAGTCGGCGAGGCCGCCGCCGGACGAGTGGGCGCTGAACACCGCGGCGACGCCCTGCGGACCGCGGCCGATGATGCCCGCGAAGATGATCAGCGACACACCGTTGCCTATGCCGTACTCGGTGATCAGCTCGCCGAACCACATGAGCATCACGGTGCCCGCCGTGAGGACCAGGATGATCTGCAGGCGCTGGAACCAGTCGAGCGGACCCAGGATCGCGGGGCTGGTGTTCTGGAAGAGGACGGTGAATCCGTACGCCTGGCCCGCGCCGAGCGCGACGGTGAGGTAGCGGCTCCAGCGCTGGATGCGACGGCGGCCCATCTCGCCTTCTTTCTGGATCTCCTTGATGCGCTCGGAGATCACCGTCATCAGCTGCATGATGATCGTGGCGTTGATGTATGGGTTCATGCCCATCGCGACGATGCTGAAGCGGGACAGACCACCGCCCGAGAAGAGGTCGAGCAGTCCGAGCAGGGCCTGCTGGTTGAAGAGCAGGGTCAGCGCCGACTGCTTCGCGCCGGGGATCGCGATGTTCGCGAAGAGCCGGAAGACGATGAGGATGCCGCCCGTGAAGAGGATCTTGTTGCGAAGCTCGGGCAGCCGGATGGCGTTGATCAACGCCTCGAGCAGATTCATGACCTAGGCCTCGTCGGGAGGGGTGGCCTCCTCGACTGCCGCGGGCGGTGCGCCCTTTTTCTCACGCGCGGGCTTCGGCGCCGGGGGCGGGGTCGCTTCGGGCAGGGGCCTCGGAGCCTTGGCGGCCGTCCGCCGAGGTCCGATCTTGCGCGGCTGCCCCAGCACGGTGACGCTTCCTCCGGCCTTCTCGATCGCCTCGCGCGCGCTCGTGCTGAAGGCGTGAGCCTCGACCACGAGCTTTCGCTTCAAGCCGCCCGCGCCCAGGACCTTGATCTCCTCGCCGGCATGGACGAGGCCCGCCTCGAGAAGAACCACCGCGTCCACCTTGGTTCCGTCGGCGAAGCGGCTCAGCTTCGACACGTTCACAACCGAGTAAATCTTCTTGAACGGATTCTTGAATCCCGGCAGCTTCGGTATGCGTTGCGAGAAGGGCATCTGGCCGCCCTCGAATCCGAGGCGGAACCCCTCACTCCGGGCATTCTGGCCTTTCTGGCCCCGACCCGAGGTCTTGCCGCGGCCCGAACCGGTGCCGCGGCCGACGCGCCGCGCTTTGCGATGTGCGCCGGGAGCGGGCTTGAGGTCATGAAGCTGCATCTCTCTAGTTTCCTCGCTGGTGCTTCTTGGTCGACCGCGCGCGCCAGATCTTGTAGCGGCTGCGCTTAGGGCGCTCGTAGGGTTCGCCTTCGACCGCGACCAGGAAGTTGACGCGTCGCAACATGCCCCGCACCGCCGGGTTGTCCGGCAGCTCGCGTGTCTGATTCAGCTTGCGAAAGCCGAGCGACTCGACCGTCGCCTTGATCTCAGGCTTGGCGCCGATGGAGCTCTTCATCAGCGTTGCCTTGAGGGTTTTGTCAGCCACGCGCAGCCCCTCCGGCGCCGGCCCCACCCGCGCCTACCGGCGCGACCTCCGCACTTTGCGGAGAGGAGCTGGCCGGCTCCGCGCCCTTGTAAGCAGCGGCCAGGCGCTTGCCGACCATCTGGTCGACCGCGCGGCCGCGCAGCTCCGCCACCTGCGGCGCAGTTTTGAGCTGCTGGAGCGCAGCCAGCGTCGCGCGCACTGTGTTGATCGGGTTGTTGGTGCCGTGCGACTTGGTGAGGATGTCCTTGATGCCCGCGGTCTCGATCACTGCGCGCATCGCGCCGCCTGAGATGACTCCCGTACCGGGAGCGGCCGGCTTGAGCATGATCCGCGCGGCGCCCCACTTGAGGCGGACCTCATGCGGAATCGTGGTGCCGACCATGGGCACCGTGATCATGTTGCGCTTGGCGACCTCCATCCCCTTGCGGATGGCCTCGGTCACCTCGCGTGCCTTGCCGATGCCTGCGCCGACGCGGCCGTTCATGTCGCCGACCACGATGAGAGCGCTGAACGAGAACTTGCGGCCACCCTTGACGACCTTGGCGACGCGGTTGACGCGGACGACGCGGTCGGCGAGCTCCGAACGCTCGCCACTGGAGGGATACCGGCCGCCGCCCATGTTTCTAGACATCAGAACTCCAACCCTGCTTCGCGAGCCGCATCGGCCAGCGCCTTGATTCTTCCGTGATACAGAAAGCCACCGCGGTCGAAGACGACGCTGTTCACACCGGCGGCCTTGGCTTTCGCGGCGATCGCCTTGCCCACCTCCATGGCCTGCGTCATGCCGTTGCCCTTGGCTTTGAGGGCGACGGTCGATGCCGCGGCGACGGTTCGGCTCGAAGTGTCGTCGATGAGCTGCGCGTAGACGTGGTTGAGGCTGCGGAAAACCGCCAGACGGGGCCGCTGCGAGGTGCCCGCGACGTGCACGCGCACGCGCCTGTGACGCTTCGACCGGTTCACCTTGCGGTCTTGCGGCTTGATCACGCTGTTGCCTTGGCCCCCTTGCCGGCCTTACCGGGCTTGCGCCGGATCTTCTCGCCGCGGTACATCACGCCCTTGCCCTTGTACGGCTCAGGTGGCCGCAATCCGCGGATATCGGCCGCGGCCTGGCCAACGTCCTCGATCGAGATCCCGCTGACCGAAAACTTGGTCGGATCCTGGACGTCGATCGACACGCCCTTCGGCGGCTTGAAGCGGATCGGGTGCGAGTAGCCGAGGTTCAAGACCAGCTCCTCGCCCTGCTTGGCGACGCGGTAACCGACGCCGACCAGCTCCAGGTTCTTGGTGAAACCCTTGTCCACGCCCTCGACCATGTTGGCGACCAGGCTGCGGACGAGGCCATGCAGCGCACGGTGGCGGAAATCGTCGGACGGCCGCTCGAAAACCAGCTCGCCGTCCGCCTGCTTGACCGTGATATCGGCGGGCAGGGTGCGCTCGAGCTGGCCCTTCGGACCTTCGACAGTCACGTGCCCGGGAGCCAGAGTGACCTTCACCGATTTCGGCACCTGGACGGGCAGCTTTCCGATCCGCGACAACTTCTCTCCTACTCCTTACCAGACGAACGCCAACACTTCGCCGCCAAGACCCTTGCGCGTCGCCTGCCTTCCGCTCATCACCCCCTCAGCCGTGCTGAGGATGGCGATGCCGAGGCCGCCGAGAACTCTCGGGATCTCGGTTTTGCGCGCGTAAACACGCAGGCCGGGCCGGCTGATCCGCTTCACGCCTGAGATCACGCGGGTGCGGTCCGGGCGGGACTTGAAGATGATACGCATCGTCTGCGTGGTCCCGTCGGCCTCGACGTCGTATCCGGCGATGTACCCCTCGTCCTTAAGGACACGCGCGATCTCGAGCTTCAATCTCGAAGCGGGAACCTTGACTTCTGTGTGCCGCGCGGCGTTGGCGTTGCGGACGCGAGTCAGCATGTCCGCAATCGGGTCGCTGACGACCGCCGCCGATGCGCGCTTCACGGTCTTGTTGGTCGGCTTCGCGACTGCTGTTGCCATCACCAGCTCGACTTCGTCACACCGGGGATGCGACCCTCGGCGGCAAGATTTCTGAAGCAGATGCGGCACATGCCGAACTTGCGCAGGTAAGCGCGCGGCCGGCCACAGATGCGGCAGCGATTATGAAAACGCACCTTGAACTTCGGATGTGCAAGGTCCCGCTTCCAGCGCTCGATCGATGATTTCTTGGCCAAAACTTCTATCCCTACCTCTTCCTGAAAGGCATTCCGAGTCTTGTGAGCAGGCTTCTCGCCTCGTCGTCGGTTCGCGCGGTCGTGACGAGCGAAACCTCGAGCCCGCGCAACTTGTCGATCTTGTCGTAGTCGATCTCCGGGAACACGACCTGCTCGCGCAGGCCAAGCGTGTAGTTGCCGCGTCCGTCGAATCCATCCGGGGTCACACCGCGAAAGTCACGAATGCGCGGCAGCGCGATGTTCAGCAGCTTGTCGAGGAAGTACCACATGCGCCGGCCGCGGAGCGTCGTCTTGATGCCGATCGTCTGGCCCTCGCGAAGCTTGAAAGCCGCGACTGACTTCTTTGCTTTGATGAGCTGCGGCTTCTGGCCCGTGATGGTGGTGACATCGCCGGCCGCGGCATCGAGGGCCTTGTCGTTGTCCTTCGCCTCGCCTATACCGACGTTGACCACGACCTTGACGAGGCGCGGGACCTGCATGACGTTGGCGTAGTCGAATTCCTTTGTCAGCTGCGGGACGATGGTCTCGCGGTACATGACCAGCATGCGCGGGGGCGCTTCCGACTTGGTGCCGGGAGCCTTGGGCGCCTGCTCTTTCTTCGGTGCTTGGGTCTTGGCCTTCGCCACTACTGCGCCTCCGTCCTGCGCACCCGCTCGTAAGGCTCACCGCAGTGGCGGCACACCAGCGCGCGTGCGCCGGATTCGAGGACCGTGTGCTTGGTCCGAGTCGGCCGGCCGCAGTGCGGGCAGACGAGCATCACGTTGGAGTAGTCGAGCGGCGCCTCGAAGTCGACGATTCCACCCTGGGCCACGCTCACGCCTCCACGACGCGCTCCGGCCTTCGTGTGACGCTTGAGGATGTTGACGCCCTTGACGACGATCTTGTGCTGGTCGGGTAGGGTGCGCAGCACTTCGCCTTGCTTGCCCTTGTCCTTGCCGGCGATGACGATCACAGGATCGCCCGGCGCCAGCTCGAGCCAGCGACGCTTGGATTGCTCTTTGTTGCGAAGCACGGTGTCAGAGAACCTCCGGGGCTAGCGAGATGATCTTCATGAAGTTGCGCTCGCGCAGCTCTCGTGCGACGGGGCCGAAGATTCGGGTGCCGCGCGGGTTGTTGGCCGTTGCGAGGAGGACGGCCGCGTTCTCGTCGAAGCGGATCAATGAGCCGTCCGGGCGCTTGTATTCCTTGTTTACCCGCACGACGACGGCCTTAACCACCTCACCCTTCTTGACCTGCCCGCCCGGCTGGGCGGACTTGACCGTGGCGGTGATGATGTCGCCGACGTACGCGTACTTGCGATAGTGGCCGCCGGCCACGCGGATGACCAGGAGCTCCTTCGCCCCCGAGTTGTCCGCGACCTTCAGCCGTGTTTCTTGTTGAACCATGCCGCTACTTGGCCTTCTCGACGATCTCGAGCACGCGCCAGCGCTTCTCGCGCGACAGCGGTCGCGTTTCGGTGATGCGAACCAGATCGCCCACGCCGCATTCGTTCTTCTCGTCGTGAACCTTGAAGCGGGTGCGCTGCTGGACCGTCTTCCGGTACAGGCGGTGCGCCTTCGAGGAACGCACCTGGACGATGACGGTCTTGTCCATCTTGTCCGAGATCACGGTGCCCAGACGGATCTTGCGCCGGCCGCGCGCTGTGTCTGTCGGCTGAGTGGCGGTGTCGGTCATTCAGCCTCCTCCTTCCTCTTGCGGCCCCGCTTGGGCTTGGGCGCCTCTTCCTCAGCCGCTGGCTCTTGGACTGCGACGGCCGTCGCTTCGGGCAAAGCCTCGAGCGGCTGGACCCCGAAGTCCCGCTCGCGCAGCACCGTCATGATTCGCGCGAGGTCGTGCCTGACCTTCGAGATCTGGCTCGAGTTCTCGAGCTGGCCCACCGCGTGCTTGAACCGCAGCTCATAGAGCTCGCGGCGCGCCGTGCGCAGGCGCATGCCGAGCTCGTCGGCTTCCAGGACGCGGAGCTCGTCGACTTTCATCTCGGACCTCCACCGTCGGCTGATGTGACAAAACGCGTCTTGATCGGCAGCTTGGCCGCGGCGAGCTTCATGGCTTCCTTGGCCACTTGAGGCGTCACGCCGCCCATCTCGAACAGAACGCGCCCCGGCTTGATCACCGCAACCCAACCTTCGGGGTTCCCCTTGCCGGAACCCATGCGGGTTTCGGCCGGCTTCTTGGTGATCGACTTGTCAGGAAAGACGCGGATCCAGATCTGACCGCCGCGCTTCACGTGCCGAGTCATGGCGCGCCGCGCGGCCTCGATCTGCCGGTTGCTCATCCAGCATGCTTCCATCGCCTGGAGGCCGAAGTCGCCGAACGCCACCGTGGCGCCTTGCGTGGCGATACCGGTGCGGCGGCCGCGGTGCATCTTGCGGTACTTGACGCGCTTCGGGATCAGCATTCAGTAGGTCCCATCCTTGAGTGGCTTGCCACCCATCAGCTGTCCGCCTTTTTGGTGGTGCGGGTCGTGTTGGTGGTCTTCTTGACGCCGGCCGGGGTCGACTTGCTGCGGACCGCGGTCTTCTTGACCTCGGTCTTGGCTTCCGCCCTGGGCTTGGGCGCGGCCTTGGGCCGCGCAGGCGCGGCCGTTTTCTCTTCCACCTTCGCCGTCGCTGTTCGCGTTCGGCGAGGCGCGACCTTGGCGGCCTCGTCGGGGGTGGCCACCTCGATCTGAGCAGCCTGTGGCTGTGCTATGGCTTCGATGAGCTCCGCCTGCGGCGCCACGGCTTCCGCGACGGGCACCGTCTCCTCCTGGATCGCGGCGAGCCGGCGCTGCGCCGGTGAGATCTGGTCTTTGTAGATCCACACCTTCACGCCGATGGCGCCAAACGTCGTCTTCGAGGTGGCGCGGCCGAAATCGATGTCGGCGCGCAGGGTATGCAGCGGGACGCGGCCCTCACGGTCCCACTCGCGGCGCGCCATCTCCGCGCCGCGAAGCCGGCCGCCGCAGTAGATCCGGACCCCTTTGGCGCCGGAGCGCATCGTGCGCAGGATCGCCTGCTTCATCGCGCGCTTGTAGCTGATGCGGCGCTCGATCTGGGATGCGATGTTCTCGGCCACGAGCTGCGCATCGAGCTCCGGCTGCTTGATCTCCTGGATCGAGATGCGGACGCGGTTGCCGAATCGCTTCTCGAGGTCTTCACGCAGCTGGTCGACCGATGACCCGCCCTTCCCGATCACGATGCCCGGCTTGGCCGTGTGGATCGTCACCGTGAGCTGTGCGTTGGACGACCGTTCCGTCTCGATCTTCGCGATGCCGGCGTTTCGCAGCCGCGCGAGGATGACGCGGCGCATCTCGAGATCCTCGTGGAGCATCTTCGTGTAGTCCTTCGGGTTGGCGAACCAGTTCGCCTCCCACGGACGGAAGACACCCAGGCGGAATGCGTTCGGATGAACTTTATGACCCAACTATTTCCTGGCTCCTTGAGGCTGGTCTTCGACGACCGCCGTGATGTGGCAGGTGCGGTGGAAGTACTCGTGCGCCATGCTGCGGCTCACAGGCCGGCGGCGCCGGAAGGTGGGCCCTTCGTCGATGAGCAGCTGCTTGAGCACGAGGTCGTCGCGGTTCAGGTTGAAGTTGTGCTCGGCGTTGGCGGCCGCCGACTTGATCGCCTTGGCCACGTCCCGAGCCGCGTGCTTGGGTGAGAACTCGAGCAGCGCGAGGGCTTCGGATACCTTCATGCCTTTGACGGAGTCGGCTACAAGACGCGCCTTGCGTGGCGTCCTGCGGACAAACCTCTGGACTGCGGATACCTCCATCGTTGCCACTTTCCTACTTGACCGTCGTCGTCTTTTCGGTGTGGGTGCCGTGGCCGCGGAAGTGGCGCGTGGGTGCGAACTCGCCCAGCCGGTGCCCGACCATGTTCTCGCTGATGAATACGGGCACGTGCTTCCGGCCGTCGTGGACGGCGATCGTGTGCCCGACCATGTCGGGATAGATGACGGACGCACGGGCCCAGGTGCGGATCACCTTTTTGTCCCGCGTCTGATTCATCTTCTCGATCTTGTCGCGAAGGGAAGGGCTGATAAACGGCCCTTTCTTGGTCGAACGTGACATCTACTTCTTGCGTCCTTTCTTTTCCCGGCGCCGGATGATGAGCTTGCTCGAGGCCTTGTTCTGCTTGCGCGTGCGGTAGCCAAGCGCGGGCTTGCCCCAAGGCGTCTTGGGATTGCCACCTGGTCCCGTCTTGCCCTCACCGCCTCCGTGCGGATGGTCGCGAGGGTTCATCGTCGAGCCGCGCACTTCGGGGCGCTGGCCCAGCCAGCGGCTGCGGCCGGCCTTGCCGCCCGACTCGTTCTCGTGCTCGATATTACCGACCTGGCCGATGGTGGCCTGGCAGCGGATGTGAATCCGGCGCAGCTCGCCGCTCGGCATGCGGATCACCGCGTAATCGCCTTCCTTGGCGAGCAGCTGAGCGCTGGCGCCGGCGGATCGCACGAGCTGGCCACCGCGGCCGAGGGTGAGCTCGATGTTGTGCACCGTAGAACCCACAGGGATGTGCTCGAGAGGGATCGCGTTGCCAATCCGAACCGGTGCTTCGGGGCCGCTCTCGATCGGATCGCCGACCTTCAGGCCGAGCGGGGCGAGGATGTAGCGCTTCTCGCCGTCCTTGTAATGGATGAGCGCGATCCGGGCGCTGCGGTTGGGGTCGTACTCGATGGTCGCCACCTTGCCGGCCACCCCGACCTTGTCTCGCCTGAAGTCGATCTTGCGGTAGATCTTGCGGTAGCCACCACCCTGGTGGCGCGTCGTGATGCGCCCCTGGTTGTTGCGGCCGGCGTGCGTCGGCAGCGACTCAAGCAGCGTCTTCTCAGGCGTATCGGTCGTGATCTCGTCGAAGCCGGAGACGGACATGAAGCGTCGGCCTGGGCTGGTGGGCTTGAACTTTCTGATCGGCATCCCTACACGCTCCCGAAGAGGCCTTCGATCTTCTGGCCCTCGCCGAGCCTGACGATGGCCTTTTTCCAGTCGGTCGTCCGCCCGACGTTTCCGGAGCCGGTGCGGCGAAAGCTGCGTCGCTTCTTGCCGCGCATGGTCACGGTGTTGATCTCGCGGACCTTGATGTTCTGGGCCTCGTACTGCTCTTCGAGGGCCTTCTTGATCTCGGTCTTGCTCGCGGTTGACGAGACCTTGAAGGTGTATCGCCCCTGCGTGTAGAGGAGATATGTGCGCTCGGTGATGACCGGGCCGATCACGATCTCGCTGGCGGCTCGTGTCGTCACCTGGCCTCCCCCTTCTCGCGCGGGCTGAAGTTTTCCTCGAGCTGCTCGATCGACTCCTTGGCCAGCAACAGATATGTGTGCGAGAACAGGTCACGCACGTTGAGGTTGCGCGCCAGCACGATCTTCGCGCCGGCGAGGTTCTCGAAGGAGCGGCTGACCGTGTAGTTCGGCGCCGGGAGCACGACCAGAGCCGTGCTGTCGAAGCCGATCGCCTCCATCAGCTGGGCGGCCTGGCTCGTCTTCGGCTCATCGAAGACGAATGTCTCAATGACCCTGATCTGGCCGTCGTTCGCTTTCTGGCTGAGCGCGCTGCGCAATGCGAGGCGGCGCATCTGCCGCGGCATCCGCTGCGAGAAGTCGCGCGGCCGCGGGCCGAAAACGTTGCCGCCGCCTTTCATGCTCGGCTCCCGGATCGAACCGTGCCGGGCTCGGCCGGTGCCCTTCTGTCGGTATGGTTTGGCGCCGCCGCCCGATACGTCACCGCGGGTTTTCGTGCTCGCCGTGCCCTGGCGCGCGTTGGCCAGTTGGCGTAGGTAGGCCTGGTGCATGACCGGGACGTTCGGCTTTTCCGCGAAGATCGCCTCGGGGAGGTCGACCTCGCCGTTGCGCTCGCCGAGCGCGTCGAAAAACGGGACCTGCAGAGGTTTGGGCTCCGCCGCTTCCTCTGCCTTCTTGCGTCGGGTGGTCGTGTTGGTTGCGGGCATCAGACCTTCCTCGGGTTCGGCTTGCCCGCCGGACCCTTGGACTTGACCTTCTTGGTCGACTGCCGGACCAGGACGAGCGCGCCTTTGGCGCCCGGCACACCGCCTTTGACCATGAGCAGGTTCCTCTCGGCGTCGACACGCACCACCTTGTAGGCCCGGGCGGTCGTCCGCTCATTGCCCATCTGGCCCGACATTCGCACGCCCTTGAACACACGCGCGGCGTCGGTCGCGCCGATCGCTCCCGGTTGGCGAACGTTCATCGAGCCGTGCGACTCCGGGCCGCGGCTGAACTTGTGACGCTTGATGAGGCCCTGAAAGCCCTTGCCCTTGCTGGTGCTGGTCACATCGACGAGCTCGCCCGCGGCGAAGATCTCGGCCTTGAGCTCCTGTCCGGCCTCAACCCCGGCGTAATCGCGGATCTCCACGACGTGCCGGTGCGGCTCGAGGTTTGCCTTCTTGAACTCGCCCAGCCGCGGACTGTTGAGCCCGCCTTCCTTGACGGGTCCGAATGCGATGCGCACGGCCTGGTAGCCGTCCTTCTCGGTCGTCCGCAGGCCAAGAACTCTGCACGGTCCCGCCTCGAGCACCGTCACCGCGGAGATCGTCCCGTCGGGGTTGAAAAGCTGGGTCATGCCCAGCTTTTTGGCCAGGAGACCTTTCATGACTTGATCTCGATGCTCACGCCCGCGGGCAGGCTGAGGCGCATCAGCGCGTCGACCACCCGTGGGTTCGGATCTAGGATGTCGACGATCCGTTTATGCGTCCGCATCTCGAACTGCTCGCGCGAGTCCTTGTCGATGAAGGGACTACGAATCACGGTCAGCTTCGAGATCTCGGTGGGCAGCGGAATCGGGCCGGCAGTGCGCGCGTTCGTACGGCGGGCGGTGTCCACGATCTTGTCCGCCGCCTGGTCCAGCACCCGATGGTCGTATGCCTTGAGCCGGATCCGAATCTTCTGCGCCACTGCTCCCTGCCCTACTCCTTATCTATGTGTGATTACTTGACGACCTCGGTCACCACGCCGGCGCCGACGGTCTTGCCACCCTCGCGAATCGCGAACCGGAGTGCCGGCTCGATGCCGATCGGCTCGCCCAGGGTGATGTCCATCACCACGTTGTCGCCCGGCATCACCATCTCGACGCCTTCGGGCAGCTTGACCTCACCCGTCACGTCGGTGGTCCGCATGTAGAACTGCGGGCGGTAGCCCGTGAGGAACGGCGTGTGGCGGCCCCCCTCTTCCTTGGTCAAGACGTAGACCTGGGCCTTGAACTGGGTGTGCGGGGTGATCGAGGAGGGCTTGGCCAGCACCTGGCCTCGCACGACGTCCTCGCGCTTCACGCCGCGGAGCAGCGTCCCCACGTTGTCGCCGGCCTGGCACTCGTCCATGTCCTTGTGGAACATCTCGATGCCGGTCACGACGGTCTTGGTGGTCGGGTGGATGCCCACGATCTCGATTTCCTCGTTCTTCTTGAGCTTTCCGCGCTCGACGCGACCCGTGGTCACCGTGCCGCGACCTTCGATCGTGAACACGTCCTCGATCGGCATCAGGAACGGCTTGTCAACAGGCCGCTCCGGCTCCGGAATGTAGGTGTCGACGGCGTTCATCAGCTCCCATATCTTGGGCGTCCACTCGGGGTCGCCCTCGAGGGCCTTGAGAGCGGAGATGCGAACGATGGGGATATCGTCCCCCGGGTACTCGTACTTGTTGAGGAGCTCGCGCAGGTCGAGCTCGACCAGCTCGATGAATTCCTTGTCGTCGACCATGTCGCACTTGTTCAGCGCGACAACGAGGAACGGCACGTTGACCTGGCGGGCCAGGATGATGTGCTCGCGAGTCTGAGGCATCGCGCCGTCGTTGGCGGCCACGACCAGGATCGCACCGTCCATCTGGGCGGCGCCGGTGATCATGTTCTTGATGTAGTCCTGGTGCCCAGGGCAGTCCACGTGCGCGTAGTGGCGCTTGTCCGTCTCGTACTCGACGTGAGTGATCGAGATGGTGATCCCACGAGCCTTCTCCTCGGGTGCCTTGTCGATGCGGTCGAATGGTGTGAACTCGGCGAGCCCCTTTTCGGACAGAACCTTCGTGATGGCAGCCGTCAGCGTCGTCTTGCCATGGTCGATGTGACCGATGGTCCCGACGTTCAGGTGGGGCTTGGTCCGCTCAAACTTCTTCTTCGCCACTGTCTCCTCCTAACTAACCCCGCGCCTTTTCGCGGCGGCCCACAGCCTCCGCCAGGTTTCCGGGCATTTCTGCGTAATGACTGAATTCCATCGAGTAGGTCGCACGCCCCGACGTCATCGAGCGAAGCTCGGTAGCGTAGCCGAACATCTCGGCGAGGGGTACGTTCGCCTTCACGTTCTGCGAGGTGCCACGACCTTCCATGCCGAGGATGTGGCCCCGCCGCGACGCAAGATCGCCCATCACGTCGCCGAGGTACTCCTCGGGCATCACGACGTCGACCTTCATGATCGGCTCCAGCAGGTAAGGCTGCGCTTTGTGCATTCCGTCCTTGACCGCCATCGAGCCCGCGACCTGGAACGCCATCTCGCTCGAGTCGACCGGGTGGTACGAGCCGTCGACCAGCCTGACGGTGATGTCGACCACCGGGTAACCGGCGGCGACGCCGTTCTGGATGGCTTCGCGGATGCCCTTCTCGACCGCGGGGATGTACTCCCTAGGGATGCGGCCCTGGGTGACCTTGTCCTCGAAGATGAATCCCGATCCCTGCTCCCCAGGGCGAACGACGACCTCGGCGTGGCCGTACTGGCCCTTGCCGCCGGTCTGGCGGACGAACCGCCCTACACCCTTGGCCTCGCGGCGGATCGCCTCCTTGTAGGCGACCTGCGGCTTGCCCTGGTTCGCGTCGACGCGGAACTCACGCAGCAGGCGGTCGATGATGATCTCGAGGTGGAGCTCGCCCATGCCCTCGATGATCGTCTGGCCCGTCTCCTCGTCGGTGTGCACCTTGAAGGTCGGGTCCTCCTCCGACAGCCGCTGGAGCGCCATGCCGAGCTTTTCCTGGTCGGCCTTGGTCTTCGGCTCGATCGCGACCGAGATCACCGGCTCGGGGAACGTGATCGACTCGAGCATGATCGGGTGCGCCTCGTCACAAAGCGTGTCCCCGGTCGTGGTCACCTTCAACCCGACCGCGGCGGCGATATCGCCGGTGAAGACCTCATCGACGTCCTCGCGGCGGATCGCGTGCATCCGCAGAATCCGGCCGATGCGCTCGCGCTTGCCGGTTGACGCGTTCATCACCGACGATCCGGCCTTCAGGCGCCCTGAGTAGACGCGGAAGAACGTCAGCTTGCCGACGCCCTGCGGATCCATCTGGATCTTGAACGCAAGCGCCGAGAACGGTTCGTTGTCGTCATGCTCGCGGACCTCGAGCGCTCCGGTCTTCGGGTCCTTGCCTTCCACCGCCGGGACGTCCGCCGGAGATGGCAGGTAGTCGACGACCGCGTCGAGGATCGGCTGCACGCCGCGGTTGCGAAGCGCTGCTCCGCAGAGCACGGGAACGAGCACGCCGGCGACGGTGCCGCGGCGCAATCCCGCTTTGATCTCTTCCTCGGTGATGTCTTGCTCCTCGAGGTACTTGTGCATGATCCCGTCGTCGAAGTCGGCCACCGCCTCGATCAGGTCGTGGCGGTGCTGGCTGACCAGGTCCTGCATGCCGGCCGGGATCTCCAGCGACTCGGTGCTCTTGGTGCCCAGGTCGTCCGTGTAGACGACGGCCTCCTTGCTCAGCAGGTCGACGTAGCCCTGGAAGTCGGCTTCCGAGCCGATGGGCAGCTGGATCGGAACCGCGCGGGCGCCAAGGCGTGTCCGGATGGAGTTCAACGAGCCGTAGAAGTCGGCTCCGATGCGGTCCATCTTGTTGATGAATGCGATCCGAGGCACGCCGTAGCGGTCGGCCTGGCGCCAGACGGTCTCGGACTGAGGCTCCACTCCCGCGACAGCGTCGAACACCGCGACCGCGCCGTCGAGCACGCGGAGGCTCCGCTCGACTTCGACCGTGAAGTCCACGTGTCCGGGTGTGTCTATGATGTTGACCGCGTGGTCGCGCCAGTTGGCCGTTGTCGCGGCCGACGTGATCGTGATCCCGCGCTCCTTCTCCTGGACCATCCAGTCCATGGTCGCGGCCCCTTCGTGGACCTCGCCCATCTTGTGGATGCGGCCCGCGTAGAAAAGGATCCGCTCCGTCGTTGTCGTCTTGCCCGCGTCGATATGCGCCATGATCCCGATGTTTCGGACCTTGTCGATGGCGACGGGACGTTCCTGCATTTTCAGTGCCACGTTCATCTCTTAGTACCGGAAGTGCGAGAAAGCTTTGTTGCTTTCGGCCATCCGGTGGGTCTCCTCTTTGCGCTTTACCGCGCCGCCGGTGTTCTGCGCAGCATCAAGAAGCTCGAAGGCGAGCTTCTCGGACATACTCTTCCCCCCGCGCTGCCTTGCGAAACGAACGAGCCAGCGCCGGGCGAGCGCAAGCCGGCGCTCCGGACGGATCTCGACCGGGACCTGGTAGGTCGCGCCGCCGACGCGCCGAGGCTTGACCTCGAGCAGCGGCGTCGCGTTGCGCAGGGCCGAGTCGAAAACCTCCAGCGGCTCCTTCTTCGCCTGCTTGGAGGCGCGGGCCAGCGCGTCGTAGACGACCTTTTCGGCCGTGGAGCGCTTGCCGCGGCTCATGACCACGTTCACGAACTTGGCGATCGCTTCCGACTGGTAAACGGGGTCGGGCGCGACGACACGCTTGACGGGACGGTTACGGCGAGGCATCAGGCAGCCGCCTTGCCCTTTTCCCGCTTCGCGCCGTACTTAGACCGGGCCTTCTTGCGGTTCTTGGTGCCGGCTGTGTCGAGGGTGCCGCGGATGATGTGGTAGCGGACACCCGGCAGGTCCTTGACACGGCCTCCCCGGATGAGCACGACGGAGTGCTCCTGGAGGTTATGACCGATGCCGGGGATGTAGGCCGTGACCTCGATCCCGGTCGTCAGCCGGACGCGCGCGACCTTCCGGAGGGCTGAGTTCGGCTTCTTGGGGGTCTGGGTATAGACGCGCACGCAGACTCCCCGCCTCTGCGGTGAGCCCTTGAGGGCGGGCGCCTTAGACTTCGCTCTGGCCGCCCTGCGCCCAAGGCGGACCAACTGCTGGATGGTTGGCAAACGTTTCTCCGTATGGTGGTTTGATTCCCATGCGGCAATAGCCGATTGGGCGACAAGCGATGAGTATACCCAAATCCCACTACTTCGAAGCTCGGCCGGCTGTCCCGTCGCGCCCGCGGACGGTGCGCCTCCGACTGGGCGAGCTCGATCTCGAGCTGCAGGCTGATCGAGGCGTCTTCGGGTCGAAGGCGATCGATCTCGGCACCATGGTCCTGCTTCGTGAGGCGCCGCCTCCTCCCCCGCGAGGAGATGTGCTGGATCTCGGCTCCGGATACGGCCCGATCGCCATCTTCCTGGCCCGGCGCGCGCCGGAGGCCCGGGTTTGGGCCGTCGACGTCAACGAGCGGGCGGTGGAGCTGACGCGGGCAAACGCCGCGGCGGCCGGCGCCCCAAACGTGTCGGTGGCCAAGCCGGACGAGGTGCCGGCCGAGGTCCGATTCGACGCGATTTACTCCAACCCGCCGGTGAGGGTCGGCAAGCGCCCGCTTCATGAACTCCTGATGCACTGGCTGCCGCGCCTCAGGCCGGGGGGTGCGGCATACCTGGTGGTGCAGCGAAACCTGGGCTCGGACTCCCTGGCCAGCTGGCTGAGCGAGCAAGGCTTCGCGGTCGAGCGCATGAAGTCGAAGAAGGGCTATCGAATCCTTGAGGTCAGGCCGAGCTAGTCGCTCAGAACTGCCCCGCGAAGTGGCAGGCGGCGACCTGGTCCCGAGCCCCATGGGGTTCCAGCGCCGGCTCCTGCTCCGAGCAAACGCCCGGCGCCCGGGCGATCGGGCACCTCGGGTGGAAGCGGCACCCCGTGGGCGGGCTGACCGGTGACGGGATCTCTCCCTTCAGCGCGATCGGCGCTCGCTCCCGCTCGACGGCAGGATCCGGGACCGGGATCGACGACAGGAGCGCCTTTGTGTAGGGATGCTGCGGTCGCTCGTAGATGTCGTTGCGGCCCGCCGTCTCGACCACCTTGCCGAGATACATGACCGCGATCCGGTCCGACAGGTGCCGCACGACCGCCAGGTCGTGGGCGATGAAGAGATACGTGAGCTGAAACTCCTTCTGCAGGTCCTGCAGCAGGTTGATGATCTGGGCCTGGATCGAAACGTCCAGGGCGGACACCGCCTCGTCGCAAACGATGAATGACGGATTCACGGCCAGCGCCCGCGCGATGCCGATGCGCTGGCGCTGCCCACCCGAGAACTCGTGTGGGTAGCGGTTGGTGAAATTGGGGTTCAACCCCACAAGCCGGAGCAATTCCTGCACCCGGCGCCTGCGGTCCCGGACGGATCCGATCGAGAAGTTGTCGAGGGGCTCCTGCAGGATGTCGCCGACGGTCATTCGGGGGTCGAGCGAGGCGAAGGGGTCCTGGAAGATCATCTGCATCTTCCGGCGGACGCGCCTCAGGCGCCAGCCCTTCAGCGTCGTGATGTCCTGGCCGTCGAAGACGACCTTGCCCGCCGTGACCGGCAGCAAGGCCGTGATGAGTCGCGCGAGCGTCGACTTGCCGCAGCCGGACTCGCCGACCAGGCCCAGCGTCTCGCCGCGCCGGATCTCGAGGTCGACTCCATCCACCGCCCTCACCGCGAGGCCGCCGAATCCGGAGATCGGAAAGTGCTTGTACGCGTTCTGGACCCGCAGCAAGACTGGATCGGCCTTGACCGCGGTCGTCGGCGCCTTTTCAGCCGCCTGCAACGGTGCCAACCTCGGGCGGGGCCTCGGCCTTGAGCTTCTTCGCCGCGTCGAGCGAGAGCGCGCTGGCCTTGGCCGCCGCGACGTCCTCGTCCTTGACGTTGCGCATCAGCACCCAGCAGCGAGCGACCTGGTTGGCCGCAACCTCGCTCAGCCCTGGCTCATCGATCTTGCAGCGGTCGATCACGAATGGACATCGCGGGTGGAACTTGCAGCCGGGCGGCGGGTTGGTCAGGTCAGGCGGCAGGCCGTGAATCGATACCAGGCGGTCCTTGCGGGCCTCGTCGACGCGCGGCACGGATCGCAGCAGGGACCAGGTGTAGGGGTGCTGCGGGCTCTTGAAGATCTGCTCGACGGGACCTTCCTCGACGATCCGGCCCGCGTACATCACGACCACGCGCTGGCACAGGCTCGCGACGAGCGCCATGTTGTGCGTGATGAGCATCATGGCGGTGCCAAGCTCGCGGTTCAGCTGCTTCATCAGCTGGATGATCTGCGCCTGCACCGTCACGTCGAGGGCCGTGGTCGGCTCGTCCGCGATGAGCAGCGAAGGTTCGTTGGCCAGGCCCATGGCGATCATCGCCCTCTGCCGCATGCCCCCTGAGAACTGGTGGGGATAATCCTTCACGCGAGACTCGGCGGCCGGCACACGCACCCGCTTCAGCAGCTCGACCACTCGGGTCTTGGCCAGGCTGGCCGAAAAGCGATTGTGGGCGGTCATCGCTTCTTCGATCTGAAAGCCGACCTTCGTGACGGGGTTCAGCGAGGTCATCGGGTCCTGGAAGATCATCGCGACGTCGTTGCCCCGGAAGTCGCGGATCTCGTCATCGTCGAACTTCGTGACGTCGCGCCCACGGAACATGATCTTGCCCGCGGTGATCCGTCCCGGGTCAGGCACCAGCCTCAGGATCGAGAGCGCCGTGATCGTCTTGCCGCAACCCGACTCGCCTACGATGCCCAGCGTCTCCCCCGCATCGATGTGCAGCGAGACGCCGTCCACTGCGCGCACGACCCCGCGTGAGGTGAAGAACTGCGTGTGCAGGTCGTCCACCTGCAGCAGGATCTGGCCCAATTTGGCTCCAGAGCTCCTTTGGCTAGCGCTTCATACGCGGGTCGAGCGCGTCGCGCAGCCCGTCGCCCACAAACGTGAACGAGAGCATGGTGAGCGCCACCGCGATGCCGGGGAAGATCACCTGGCGCGGGTCAGCGAAGATTCCACCGTATCCGTCCTCGATCATCACCCCCCAGCTCGGCTCCGGCGGCCGGATGCCGATGCCCAGGAAGCTCAGCGCCGCCTCGGTGAAGATCGCTGCGGGGATGCCGAACGTCAGCGTCACGATCACAGGACCGAGCGAGTTGGGCACCAGGTGCTTGACGATGAGCTTGAGCGGCGCCGTCCCGGTCATGATCGCCGCTTCTACGTACTCCTTCTCCTTGATCGACAGGACCTGGCCGCGGACAAGGCGCGCCAGACCGACCCAATACACAAGGCCGAGCGCGATGAAGATGCTCCAGAAGCTCGGCCCGAAAGCGGCCACGAAAACCAGCACCAGGAGCAGATCGGGGAAGGCGTACATGATGTCGGTGAACCGCATCAGCAGGTTGTCGACCCACCCCCCGAAGTAGCCGGCGGCCATGCCGATTCCGCCGCCGATGAACAGGATCAAGATCTGAACGACGATCCCGATCGTCAGCGAGATCGAAGCTCCGTAGAGAATCCGCGACAGCTGATCGCGACCGAGGATGTCGGTACCCAGGGGATGTTGGAGCGACGGGAGGGCATACGAGTTGACCACGTCCTGCGAGACCGGGTCTCCAGTGATGTGGAGGATGTGCCACAGGCCGCCAGGGGTGGCAGGAAGTCTCGCCCCGATCGCCAGCACGATCATGACGATGATGACCGCAAGTCCCCCGACCGCCAGACGGTTGCGCCGGAAGCGAACCCATGCGTCGCTCCAGAGGCCGGTCTGCTCGGGGACATCCCAATCGACCTGCTGCGCGATGCCGATCGCACTCGCCATCAGTCAGTCAGCCTGACGCGCGGATCGATAAACACATAGAGGACGTCGACGACGAGGTTGACCAGAGCGATCAAAACCGCGAAGAGGATCGTGGTGCCCAGGATCATCGTGTAGTCACGGCCGGCGATCGACGTCACGAAGGCGCGCCCGATGCCCGGGATCGAGAACAGCGTCTCGGTGATGAACGAGCCTGTGATCAAAAAGGCGAACGTCGGGCCGAGGGCCGTGACGACGGGGATCAGCGAGTTCTTGAGCACATGCCTCATGACAACAAGTCGGGATTTGAGACCCTTGGCCCAGGCCGTGCGGACGAAGTCTTGGCGGAGCGTATCGAGCGTGCTCGACCGGGTCAGGCGAGCGATATAAGCGGTAGGCAGGGCGGCGAGTGTGATCACCGGCATGATCAGTTCCACCTGAAATGGATTGAACGGCTGCGGCATGCCACCTGTTGGAAAGTAAAAGTTTCCGTCGGTCAGCTTGTTCATGCCTAGCGCAAAGACGATGATCAAGAAGATGCCGACGACGAAGTTCGGCGTCGAGGCCGCAGCCGTGGCGAGCCCGAGCGCGGCGTAGTCGATCAGCGAATTCTGGCGCAGGGCTGCGATCACCCCGAGGCCGATTCCGATCGGTACGAGCAGGATGAATGCGACCGCCCCCAGCGTGAACGTGTAGGGCCAGCTCTGCAGGATCCGGTCCGAGACGTGCTGCCCCGGCGACTTGAGAGAGTCCCCGAAGTCAAAGTGGACGACGCCCCATATGTAGGTCAAGAACTGCTGGGGGAGCGGCTTGTCCAGACCGTACTTGACGTTCAGGTTGTTCACGACCTGGGGCGAGAGCTGCCTCCCTTCGCGGTCCCATGGACCGCCGGGGGCCAGATGCATCAGGCCAAATGTGATGACGATGACGAAGAAGAGAACCGGGATCATCCAGAGCAGGCGCCTGATGATGTAAATCGCGAGGTTGGTCATGCGCCCCCGCGGAATCCAAGCCAAGAAGGGGAGGGCGCCCCTCCGAAAAGGGGCGCCCGCGGTTACTGACAAACTGTTTCCTTACGCGGCAATGTACATCGAAGTCGCGGTCGCTACATCTCCGATCCAGTCGTCGTCGAGGGCGCTTCTTTGCCAGCCCTTGACCTTGGAGGAGACGAGAAGGAACTTCTCGTCCTGGTAGAGGAACATCACGGGAGCATCCTGCTCCAGGATCTTCTGCGCCTGGCTGTACGCGGCGTCGCGGTCAGCCTGCTTCGGGGCGTTGTCGCCCTTGTTGACGAGGTCGTCGTACTGCTTGTTGGACCAGACGGGGAAGTTGTTTCCGCCGCCCGTCGTGAAGATGTCCATCCAGTCCTGGCCGTCCGGGTAGTCGGCCTGCCAGCCCGAAACCCCGGAAATCCAGTAGTTGTGGACCGAGGTTTTCAGGTTTCTGGAGTGGGTCTGGCTCTCCGCCGCGTCCACGATGACGTTGAGGCCCAAGCACTGCTGCCACTGCTGCTGGAAGAACTCGGCGGTGGGCTTGCGGGCCGAGCTCGCGCCATATTCGTAGTGAAGGCCGGCCAGTTGGGCATCCGTGACGCCCGCAGCCTTGGCCTTGGCGAGCAGCGCTTTGGCCGCGGTGCAGTCGTATTTCTGGATGTCCGACGGCTCGTAACCCCGCTCCCCGTTGGGGATGAAGTAGGTAGACGGAGTGCCGATGCCGTGTCGGATGTTCTTGATGTAAGAGTCGCGGTCGATCGACTTCGCGAGCGCGAGTCGCAGATCCGCGTTGTTCAGGGGCGGCCTGGTGGTGTTGAAGTCGAGCCACCAGTTGAGGAGTGTCGGACCGCGCAGCACTTGCTTGCTCAGCTTCGGATCATTGAGCACCGTGGGCACGTCCGGGTTGGGCACGCCTCGGGTGATGTCCAGCTCGCCGTTCTGGAACTTGGCGAACTCGACGTTTCCGTCCGGGATGTAGAGCAGGATCACCTTCTGCAGTTTTGGCTGCGTCCGGAACTTGGGGTTGGGGACCAGCGTGATGTGGTCTTTCGGGACCACCTCGCCGAGCATGAAGGGTCCGTTTCCGTGAAGCTTGCCCACCGCGTCGGCCGTGACCGCGCCAAAGGTCGCGCCCCCGGCGTCGACGTCTGCCTGCTTGATCGGAGCGGCCAGCCAGAGGCTGGTGACCCACTTGAACCAAGGAGCGGCGTTGGCGAGCGTGATGACAAAGGTTTGCGCGTCTGGCGCCGCAACGCCGAGGCTGTCAAGAAATGTCTTGACCGCGGTCGGGTTCTTCGCGTCGACGCTGGAATACGCGCTGGCGCCCTTGATCGCTTCAAAGTACGACTCGTACGGCGCTGCGACTGTCGGGTCCAGGATGCGCTTGTAGGAGCGCACAAAGTCGCTCGCGGTGACGGCCGTGCCGTCGCTGTATACCTCGCCGCTGCGGATCTTGAACGTCCACATCAAGCCGTCTGAGGAGACGCTCCAGCTCGATGCGGCGCCGGGCTGGACGTCCGAGAGGTCGGCCTTCGGAGTGACCAGAGCCTCGAACATGTTCCGTCCCACGTTGGCTTCGTAAACCCACTGCTGCTGAGTGGGGTCGAGCGTCCCCGGCTCGGTGTCTACGTTCACCCGGAGGATTTGCTTGTCAGGCGATGCCGGATTCACCCCCGTCGAGCTCGTACCACCGCCGCACGCCACGGCGGCAAAGACACCTGCAGTCGCGAGCGCTGCCGCTCGGATGCTTACACCTAGATGCATACGCGTCTTACCTCTCAGACATGTCCTGCAGCCTTCTTCCCGGGCACGGGGCGAGAGTGCGCCGGCTGCAGGTCTTACTCACAGCCACTTGGGCCAGATCGAATTCTGTTGTGGTTGACTCACAATAGTCAAGTTCCTAAGCGAGCGTTCTGAGGCAAACGGCCGTTTGGCCGCTCGAGCCTAGTGGGGAGCGATCGAGAGTTGGGCGGGGGCCAGCGCCCCCGGCCATTCGTCCACGGGCGAGGTGGTCACGCCCCGAACGAAGGGCTGCACCAGATACCAGCTCGCGGTCTGGGCAAGGAAGGCCACCGGCGCCTCGCCGACCAGCATCGCCTGCGCCTGCAGGTACTCCTGGTCGCGCCTGGCCGGCTGGGTGTCCGTGCGCGCGACGCGGACGAAGTTGTCGTACTCCTCCTTCTGCCAGAACGCGAAGTTGTATGAGCTGGTGGTGAGAAACACGTCGTACCAGTCGGCCTGGTCCGGGTAGTCGGCGCTCCAACCGTCCGGTCCGGCGATCTGAAACTCGCCGCTCTCTTTGTGCGAGCTGAGGGTGTTCGGGTCCAGTGCCTGGAGCACAACGTTGATGCCGAGGTTGTTGACGAGCTGGTCGTGAACGAACTTGGCGGTTTTGGTCCGGAAGTCTGAGGACTGGTCGTAGCTGAAGGTCACCGAGACCTGTTTGGCGGAGAGTCCCGAGGCTGCCAGCGATGCGCGCGCCTGGGCGACGTCGAACTTCTGCGCGGTGAGGCTCGGGCTGTAACCGTGCATGCCCTTGGGAATGAAGGTCGTCGCGGGGAGACCCTGGCCCGCCAGGACTTGCGACACGAATGCATTGCGGTCGATCGCCTGCGCCATCGCCAGGCGCAGCTTCAGGTTGTCGAGCGGGGGCGAGTTGACGCGGAACACAAGCCAGAAGACGGTCAAGTTCGGCGTTTTGACCAGCTGACGACTCAACTTGGAGTCGGTGGCGACTGACCCCGCCTGCTGCGACTGCACTGTGATCTCGTCGAGCTCGCCATTCTTGTACCTCGTCAGCGCCAGCGCACCATCCCTCACGATCACAAAGTCGATTCGGGTCAACGTCGGTTTGCTTCCCCAGTAGTTGGCGTTGCGCTCCACGCGGATGTGATCGTTCTTCGCCATCTCGGTGACTTTGAACGGACCGTTGGTGACGAGAGTCACCGGGGCCGCCGACCACTTGTCCCCACTTGTGGCCACGATGTCCTTCTTGATGGGGGCGCCGGCGGGCATGGCGGCGAGCCACGGGAATGCGGGATCCGGATGCGCCAGCTGGACCTGGAAGGTCAAGTCGTCGACGGCTTTGAGACCGAGCGTCGCGAGAGCGGCGTCGATGGAAGCCGCGTCGCGCTGCGGGTCCATCAACGACACCCGCTGGCCGTTGAGGACAGCGTCCGCGAACAGCGACTCGTTGTAGGCGGCCAGCCGCGGATCGATCAGCCGCTGCCACGCGAAAACGAAGTCCTGGGCCCTGACCGGCGTGCCGTCCCAGTACTTCGAGGTGCTCCGCAGGTGGAACACGTACGCGGTGCCGGCGTCGTTGGCCTCGTACGCCTGCGCCGCCGCCGGGACCACGCCGGTCAGGTCGGCGTTTGGCTTCAGGAGTGGCTCCGAGATCGCGCGCAGGACCGCTGTCTCGTATGGGAACTGGGTTTGGCCCGGGTCCAGCGTCGCCGGCTGGTCTTCCAGCATCAACCGCAGCACCTGGTCCTTGGCCAGCCTGGGTCCGACGGTGATCCCAGAGTCACACCCGGCGACGAGGACCAGCAAAACCATGAAGGCACCAACCAGCCTTCGGCCTAGAGTCACGACCTCATCTTATGCAAAACAAAAGGGGCAACCCTGGCGGGCGCCCCCTTGTGCACGTAACCGTGACTTTAGCCCAAATCGGGCTCAGTTTCTAGACAGACAGCGTTTCCAGGTCAATTGGCTCCTCTTCGAGGATCCGGGCCGCCTGCTCCCGCTGCTTCTTGTAGTAGTCGAGCCCGGTCCCGGCCGGGATCAGCTTGCCGATGATCACGTTCTCCTTCAGGCCCCGGAGCCGGTCCACCTTGCCGGAGATCGCGGCTTCGGTGAGGACCCGGGTCGTCTCCTGGAAGGACGCGGCCGACAACCACGATGTGGTGTTCAGCGCCGCCTTGATCAGGCCGAGCAGCACGGTCTGCGCGGTGGCAGGCTCGCCGCCCTCCGCGAGCGCCCGGGCGTTGGACTCCTCGTACTCCCACTGCGAGACGATCTCGCCCGGTAGGAGGCCCGTGTCGCCGGCCGAGTCGATGCGGACCTTCCGCATCATCTGCCGGACGATCACCTCGATGTGCTTGTCGTTGATGTCGACACCCTGGGACCGGTACACCTTCTGGACTTCGTCGACCAGGAATGTCTGCACCGCCTCTTTGCCGAGGATGTGGAGCAGCTCCTGCGGTGAGATCGAGCCCTCGGTGATCTGCTGGCCCGCCTTGATCACGACCTTCTGGCCGTCGCGACGATCGAGCTCCGGCCGGATGCGGACCTGATGCGGGATTGGGTACTCGCGAATCTCTTCGTCCACGGTGCGAACGGTCATCTCTTTGGGAGAGACGGTGACCTTGCCCGCGTGGCGCGTCCGAACGCCGCTGCCCTTGGAGTCCCGGGCCAGCTCCTGCCCTTCCATGACGTCGTCGCCGGACTTGACCAGCGCCTCCATCTTGGCCTGGACCGGGTAGGAAACCTCGAACTCCTCCTTGGAGATCACGCGCACCTTGCGCGCGCCCTCCTGGCGGATTATCTCGAGCTCCCCGTCGATCTCGGAGATGATGGCCTTGCCCTTGGGGATGCGAGCCTCGAACAGCTCCTCCACGCGGGGTAGGCCCTGGGTGATGTCAACGCCGGCTACACCACCGGTGTGGAAGGTACGCATCGTCAGCTGTGTGCCCGGCTCGCCGATCGACTGGGCGGCTATGACGCCGACCGCCTCGCCGATCTCGACCAGCTTGCCTGTGGCCAGGTTGCGGCCGTAGCACGTGCGGCAGACGCCCTCGCGCGCTTCGCACACGAGAACGGACCGCATCTTGACGGGGACGCTTGCGGCGATGATCTGCCGCGCCGCATCGTCACTGATCGACTGCCCGCCGGCCACCAACACCTTGCCGTTGACCGAGACGTCCTCGGCAGCGACACGGCCTGCGATCTTCTCGAAGATCGGGTCGTTCTTGGCGCGCTCCGGCGTGATGTCGCGAATCCAGATTCCGTTGGTGGTGCCGCAGTCTTCCTCCCGCACGATCACGTCCTGCGCCACGTCGACGAGACGTCGCGTCAGGTATCCGGAGTCGGCGGTGCGGAGCGCGGTGTCGGCCAGTCCCTTGCGGGTGCCGTGGGTCGAGATGAAGTACTCGAGCACCGTCAGGCCTTCGGTGAAGTTGGCCTGGATCGGCAGGTCGATGATCCGCCCCGTCGGGTCGGCCATCAGCCCACGCATACCCGCGAGCTGGCGGATCTGCTGGATGTTGCCGCGGGCGCCTGAGCCCATCATCATCCAGATCGGGCTGAACCTGTCGAAAGCCTGCTCGGTTGCGTTGCCCACTTCTTCGTAGGCGCGCTGCCAGAGCTCGATCACCTTGCGGTAGCGCTCGTCCTCGGTCATCACGCCGCGGCGGTACATCCGCTCGACGTCCGCGACCTCCTTCTCGGTCGCGCGTATGACCTGCCACTTGGAGTCCGGGTGCGGAATGTCCATCGCGGAGACGGTGATTCCCGCCTGGGTCGCGTACCCGAAACCAAGACGCTTGATGTCGTTGACCACGCTGGCCGTGATATCGCTGCCGTACAGCCGGTACAGCTCGGCGACCAGGACGCGGAGCAGCTTGCGGTCGTAGTGCGCGTTCTGGAACGGCAGAGGTTCCATGTTCGCGACGTCGTCGGCGGAGACCCCGCCCGCCCCCTGCGGCGTCTTGCCGACGGGCAGCGACTGGTTGAAGACCACCCGACCAGGCGTGGTGACGATGAGCGCGTCGCCGATCTTTACGCGAACCCACTCCTGGAGCTTCACGACCTTGGCCTCCAGGGCCAGCACCACTTCGTTCTGCGAGCTGAACGCCCGAAGCTTGGAGGTGTCGGACGGCTGGTCGCCGCGCGTCGCGGTGAGCCAGTAGCAGCCGAGCACCACGTCCTGGGTCGGCGCGACCACCGGGTGCCCATCCGCCGCCGACAGGATGTTCTGCGACGACATCATCAGGTTCTTCGCTTCGGCGATCGCGCCGCTGAACAGCGGCACGTGCACCGCCATCTGGTCGCCGTCGAAGTCGGCGTTGAAGGCGGCGCAGACCAACGGGTGGATCTGGATCGCCGATCCCTCGACCAGCACGGGCATGAACGCCTGGATGCCCAGGCGGTGCAGGGTCGGGGCGCGGTTGAGCAACACCGGATGTTCGTGGATGACCTCGTCGAGGACGTCCCAGACCTCCGGACGACTGCGCTCGACCATGCGCTTGGCCGACTTGATGTTTGTGGTGTAGCCCTTGTTCACGAGCTCGCGCATCACGAACGGCTTGAAGAGCTCGAGCGCCATCTTCTTGGGCAAGCCGCACTCGTGGAGCTTCAGCTCGGGACCGACCACGATCACGGAACGACCCGAGTAGTCAACGCGCTTGCCGAGCAGGTTCTGGCGGAAACGGCCCTGCTTGCCCTTGAGCATGTCCGATAGCGACTTCAGCTTGCGGTTGCCGGTGCCGGTGATGGCACGGCCGCGGCGGCCGTTGTCGATCAGCGCGTCGACAGCCTCCTGGAGCATCCGCTTCTCGTTGCGCACGATGATCTCGGGCGCGCCGAGCTCGAGCAGCCTCTTCAGGCGATTGTTGCGGTTGATCACGCGGCGGTAGAGGTCATTCAGGTCGGACGTGGCAAACCGACCGCCGTCAAGCTGGACCATCGGGCGCAGCTCGGGCGGAATCACCGGCAGAACCTCGAGCACCATCCACGTCGGGCTGGCGTTCGACTTGCGGAAGTCCTCGACGACCTTCAGGCGCTTGATCGCCTTCTGCTTGCGCTGTCCGCTCGACGACTTCGACTCCTCGCGGAGGCGATACATCTCGGAGTTGAGCTCTATCCGGGAAAGCAGGTCGCGGACCGCCTCGGCCCCGATGCCGGCGCGGAAGGCCCGGCCGAACCGCTCCTGGAAGTCGCGGTACTGGGTGTCGGTCAGGATCTGCTTGGGGTGCAGCGCCTCGAGGTCCGTGCGGGTTGCCTCGATCTCCTGCTGCAGCGCCTCGAGCTGGCCCTGGATGCCCTCGCGCTCGGTCTTGGTCGCGGCCTCGATCGAAGCCTCGAGCGCCTTCTTGTCGGTGTCGAGGCGTTCCTTGGCGCGCTTCTGCGCGGCTTTGGTGTTGGCCTCGAGCTTCTCGATCTTTTCCTGAACCTTGGACAGCACACCCTTCGACATATCGCGCGACATCAGGTCGCCCTTGTCGATCACCGTCTCCTCATCGCCGTCGAGCCCGACCGTCATGGTCCGGCGCGACTTGGTGCCGATGCCGGCCTTGATGTGCTCCGTCGCCTTCTTGCCCTGGGTCGTCAGCGCGTCGACGGATTCCTGCAGCTCTTCCTCGAGGCGTGCGACCTCCGTGTCGACCTCGCCCTTCAGCTTCTTGGACTTGGCCTCGTGCTCCTGGCGCAGCTCGCGGCCCTTGGCGTCGATGTCCGCCCGCAGGCGAACCGCGCGCTCGTCCTTATCCATGTTGAGCACGGCGAGCATGTCCTGGCGGACTTCCTCGTGGACGTCTGTGACGATGTAGTTCGCGAAGTAGAGGATCTTCTCGAGGTTGCGCGGCGACATGTCGAGCAGCAAGCCCATGCGGCTCGGGATGCCCTTGAAGTACCAGACGTGGCTCACCGGCGAGGCGAGCTTGATGTGGCCCATGCGCTCGCGGCGCACCTTGGAGCGGGTCACCTCGACGCCGCACTTGTCGCAGATGATGCCCTTGTAGCGGTAGCGCTTGTACTTTCCGCAGTGGCATTCCCAGTCCCGTGTCGGACCGAATATGCGCTCGCAGAAAAGACCGTCGCGCTCCGGGCGGAGCGTGCGGTAGTTGATGGTTTCAGGCTTCGTGACCTCGCCGTGCGACCACGACATGATCGTGTCGGGCGAGGCGAGCGAAAGCTTCAGCGCGTCAAAGTTCTCTAGCTTCAGCAAGTTCTCTTCCTTATCTCCTAACTACTCTGCCGAGTCTTCCCCGAGCTCTTCGCGCTCGAGGCTGATGCCGAGGTCCAGCGGGATCTCGGGGATGTCCTCTTCTGACAAAACAATCTGGCGCTCGTCCTCGCTCAGGATCTCGACCCCGAGCGCAAGCCCTTCCAGCTCCTTGACCAGCACGCGGAACGACTCCGGGATGCCGGCCTCGAGCGTGTTGTCGCCCTTGACGATCGCCTCGTACGCCTTGACGCGCCCGACGATGTCGTCCGACTTGACGGTCAGGATCTCCTGCAGGACGTGCGCGGCGCCGTAAGCCTCGAGCGCCCACACTTCCATCTCGCCAAACCGCTGGCCGCCGAACTGCGCCTTGCCGCCCAGCGGCTGCTGGGTGACCAGGCTGTACGGCCCGGTCGACCGGGCGTGGATCTTGTCCTCCACCAGGTGGGCCAGCTTGAGCATGTAGATCTGGCCGACGGTCACCGGCTCGTCGAACTCCTCACCGGTCCGGCCGTCCCGCAGCCTGACCTTCCCGTCCACAGGCAGGCCGGCCTTCTCGAGCTCGGCGACGATGGTCTGCATCGGCGCTCCGTCGAATACGGGGGTCGCGATCTTGATGCCGAGCGTGCTGGCCACCCAGCCGAGGTGCGTCTCGAGCACCTGGCCCAGGTTCATGCGGCTGGGCACGCCCAGCGGGTTGAGCACGATGTCGACGGGCGTTCCGTCCGGCATGTACGGCATGTCCTCAGACGGCATGATCCGGGCGACGACGCCCTTGTTGCCGTGGCGGCCGGCCATCTTGTCGCCCGCCGAGATCTTTCGCTTCTGGGCGATGTACACCCGGACCATCTCGTTGATGCCCGGGCCGAGCTCGTCCTTGTTGTCCCGGGAGAAGACTTTCACGTCGACCACGATTCCGCGCTCGCCGTGCGGCACGCGCAGGCTCGAGTCACGCACCTCGCGCGCCTTCTCACCGAAGATCGCGCGGAGCAGTCGCTCCTCGGCCGAGAGCTCGGTCTCGCCCTTCGGCGTGATCTTGCCCACCAGGATGTCGCCCTGCTGGACCTCCGCGCCGACGTACACGATCCCTCGCTCGTCGAGGTTGCGCAGCGCGTCGTCCGCCACGTTCGGGATGTCGCGCGTGATCTCTTCGGGACCGAGCTTCGTCTCGCGCGCCTCGGACTCGTACTCCTCGATGTGAATCGAGGTGTACATGTCTTCCTTGACCACTCGCTCCGAGAGAAGGATCGCGTCCTCGAAGTTGTAGCCCTCCCACGGCATGAAGGCGACGAGCACGTTGCGGCCCAGGGCCATCTCGCCGTTGTCGATCGCGGGTCCATCCGCGAGGATGTCGCCCTTCTCGACGTGCTGGCCCGGCTTCACGATCGCACGGTGATTGAGGCACGTGCCCTGGTTCGAGCGCGCGAACTTCTGCAGCGGGTAGTGACGGTCAGCTCCGCCGGCGTCGGGCTTGACGATGATCTCGAACACGGGCGTCGCGTGCACCGTCTTGAGCTCTTTCGGATGCGCGACGTCTGTGACCGTGCCCGCGACGTCGGCGACGATCATCTCGCCCGAGTCCTTGGCGGCGTAGTACTCGACCCCGGTGCCGACCAGCGGCGCGTCGGTGACCAGCAGCGGCACCGCCTGGCGCTGCATGTTGGCGCCCATCAGGGCGCGGCCGGCGTCATCGTGCTCGAGGAACGGAATCATGGCCGTGGCGACCGACACGATCTGCTTCGGTGACACGTCCATGTACTGGATGTTCTGGATCTCTTCGATCTTGAAGTCGCCACGCGCCCTCGCCGGCACACGCTGATCGACGAAGTTGCTCTCAGGCGTCAGCTTGGCGTTGGCCTGGGCGATGCCGAACATGTCCTCCTCGTCGGCGGAGAGGTACTCGACCTCTGTCGAGACCCAGGGGACGATGTCGACCGAGGCGACATGCGCCTTGATCAGCTTCTGGATCGCCTTCTCGTCCAGGCGAGGTTGCCGATCAGGCCGATGTTCGGGCCTTCCGGCGTCTCGATCGGGCAGATGCGGCCGTAGTGGCTGTGGTGGACGTCCCGGACGTCGAATCCGGCGCGCTCGCGTGAGAGTCCACCGGGGCCCAACGCCGACAGGCGGCGCTTGTGCGTCAGCTCGGACAGCGGGTTGTGCTGGTCCATGAACTGCGACAGCTGGCTCGAGCCGAAGAATTCCTTGATCGCGGCGACAACAGGGCGCGCGTTGATCAGGGACGCCGACGTGACCGTGTGAGGGTCGCTGATCGTCATGCGCTCCTTGATGATCCGCTCCATCCGGATGAGGCCCATGCGGAACTGGTTCTGCAAGAGCTCGCCCACGGCCCGAACGCGGCGGTTGCCGAGGTGGTCGATGTCGTCCGGGATCTGCCTCTCGCGCGGCGAGTTGTTGAGCTCAATCAGCTTGCGGAGGAACGCGATGAAGTCGCCCTTCTCGAGGATTCGCAGCTCACGCTGGCGGACGCGCTCGAGAATGTCCTCCTCGTCGCGGCCCAGGCGCTTGTCGACCTTGTATCGGCCGACGCGGCCGAGGTCGAACCGACGCGGGTTGAAGAAGAGGGACTGCAGCAGGTTGCGCGCGTTGTCCACGGACGGCGGGTCGCCTGGGCGGACGCGACGGTACAGCTCCAGCAGCGCGTCCTCGGTCTTGTTCGTCGTGTCCTTGTCCAGGGTCGACTCCATGTAGCGGTGCTCGGGGTTGTTGTCGACGTCCCCGAACATCTCCAGCAGCGCGCGCTTCTGAGCCTCGCGGTCGTTCTCGGTGCCCTTGAGCTGCGGCAGCTCCAGGGCCTTGAGCAATACCGTCACCGGGACCTTGCGCTTGCGGTCGATCTTGACCGTCAGCAGGTCCTTGGCGGAGGTCTCGATCTCGAGCCATGCACCGCGGTTGGGGATGAGCTTGGCGCCGAACAGCTTGCGTCCGGTGTTCGGGTCTTCGGCGGCGGTGAAGTAGACACCCGGCGAGCGCACCAGCTGCGACACGACGACGCGCTCGGTGCCGTTGACGATGAAGGTGCCCTCGTCGGTCATCATGGCGAAGTCGCCCATGTAGACCTCGGACTCCTTGATCTCGCCCGTCTCCTTGATGGTGAGGCGGGTCCGGATCCGCAGCGGCGCGGCGTAGGTCATGTCGCGGTTGCGGCACTCCTCGACCGAGAACTTCGGCTGGCCGAATTCGTAGTCGAGGAACTTCAGCTCGAAGTTCTTGCCGGTGTAGTCGGTGATGGGGTTGATTTCGTCGAACAGCTCGCGCAGGCCGTCGTTCTTGAACCAACTGAAGGACTCAATCTGCGTGGCGATCAGGTCTTTCAGCTCGACGAGGTTCGGGATACGGCCATAGCTGAGGCGCGAGGGGGCTCTCATCTCTGAGATCAATTCGGTTCTCCTTCCAGGAAAAAGGGCGCGCTCAGTTAATGGGCTGGAGCGGCCGGGACGTGCACAAACGGCGAGTATACGACGAAATACCCCTCCATGGGGGCGCTTAAACAGGACCAGGCGAAATGGCCGCCTGGCCAAGGTTTCCCGGCACTATACCACCGGCCGCGTCGGGGAGGGATAGCCTTGACGGGATGCCTGATTGGGGGGCGCTGAGGGCTGAATTCCCGCTGCTGGATCGCTATGTCTACTTCAACGCCTGCTCCCTGGGCCCTCTTCCACGGAGCGGCCGCGCCGCGCTCGCCAGGTACGGCCAGGATTGGGACGAGCAGGGCACCCCGGTCTGGTTTTCAACCTGGCTCCCGCTGCTCGAGCGGTTCCGGGGCCGCGTCGCGGAGCTGCTTCGGGCGCCCGCCGGGTCTACGGCCATCGCCCCGTCCGTCTCGGTGGCCCTGACCACCCTGGCCACCGGCCTGCCGCTGCCGCCCGGCCGGCGCAAGGTCCTGATCGGCGAGCTCGACTTCCCGACGATCGGCCATCAATGGCTGAGCCGGCCGCAGTTCGAGGTCGAGTTCGTGCCCAGCCGCGACGGAATGACCATCCCGCCGGAGGCCTTCGCCGAGCGGATCGACGCCCAGACCGCGCTGGTGGCGACGACCCATCTCTTCTACACGACCGGTTACCTGCAGGACGTCCGCGCCATCGCCGATGCGGCCCACGCCGCCGGCGCCCTGTTCGTGCTCGACGGCTACCAGACCTGCGGCTGTGTGCCGCTCGACGTCAAGGCGATGGACTGCGACGCCTTCGTGGGTGGGTGTCTCAAGTGGCTCAGCGGCGGGCCGGGCAACGCATTCCTGTACGTGCGCCCCGAGCTGATCCCGAGGGTGAGGCCCCAGGGCACGGGCTGGTTCGCCACACGCGACCCCTTTTCTTTCACCTTGCAGGACCTGGTCTTCGCCGACGACGCCCGCCGCCTCGAGACCGGGACGTGGGCGATGGCATGCCATTACGCGGGGCTGGCCGGCCTGGAGCTGATCCTGGAGGTCGGCGTGGCCAGCATCCAGGAGCGGCTGCGCGACCTGACCGACCGCATCCTGGAGCGGTGCGACGAGGCGGGCGTCCAGACGTTCACGCCGCGTGAGCGCGCTCGCCGCTGCGGGATCGTGACCCTGGAATGCGACCGGCCCGAGGAGGTCGAGGCAAGTCTTCACGCCGCGGGAGTGATCGTCGACTCGCGCCCAGGCCGCATCCGGCTGTCACCCCATTGGTGCGTGACCGAGGAGGAGCTCGAGCGGGGCATGGACCTCGTCCTCCAGCAGCTCACGGCCGGAGTGAGCCGCTAGAAACGAAAGAGCCGGGCCCGATGACCCGGCTCTCCAACCCCAGACTTGGGTAGCCCTACTTCATCTCGGCCGTGGCTCCGGCTTCCTTCAGCCTCGCCACCGCCTTCTCCGCGTCCGCCTTCGACACGTTCTCGAGCACCGGCTTCGGCGCGGCGTCGACCAGGTCCTTGGCTTCCTTCAGGCCGAGCTGGGTCAGCTCGCGGACCGCTCTTCGGCCGGAGCCGCCTCGCCGCCACCCGCCGGACCAGCAACCGCGGCCACAGCCACGGGCGCCGCGGCCTTGATGCCGAACTCGTCCTCGATGGCCTTCACCGCCTCGACGACGTCGAGGATGCTCCAGTCCTTGAGCGCCTCTACGAATTCTTTCGGGGTGATCTTCGTCGCCGCCATTCCTACGCTGCCTCCAGTTTGTTCTTGTACGCGTTCAGCACTCCGAGAAGCTGCTGATGCGGGGTTTCCATGATCGCGACCAGCTGAGCGACCGGCGATTGCAGGGTGCCCAGCAGCTGGGCGAGGAGAATCTCGCGCGACGGCAGGTCGGCCAGCTGCCTGACCTGGTCGGGCGAGAAAACGCGACCCTCGACAAGCCCGCCCTTGACGTCGAGCTTGAGCCTCGTCTGCCGGACCCACTCGTTGATGAGCTTCGAAGGCAGGCTCAGGTCGTCGTAACCGAACGCGATGGCGACCGGTCCTTCGAGCTCCTTTTCCAGCGCCGGAACTCCCGCGGATTCGGCCGCGCGCCGGGCCAAGGTGTTCTTGACGACCCGGTACTCGACGTCGCCGGTGCGAAGCTTGCCGCGCAGGTCCTGGATCTGGCTGACGGTCAGGCCGCGATAGTCCGTCAGGACCGCCACCTTGGCCCTCTTCAGCTTCTCGCTCAGCAGCTCGACCTGCTCGGCCTTCTGCTCTTTGCGTGCTCTCGGCAAATAAAAAATCCTCCTTGCCCCAATCAAGATTCAAGGCAAGAAGGATCGACGTCGTCCTTCACTTCCGATTGCCTCGGTAGGAAATTAAGCCGGCTCGCGCCGGCGCCTACGGTCTAGGGCAGGAAACGGATTATACGGAGTTGGTTTTCAGCCAATCCTCCCGGTGCACCTCGGTGAGGATGAGGTCGATCCACTTGCCGTCGACGAAACGGTCGGCGCGATACCGCCCGACCTCCCGATAGCCGGCCGCGGCCTGGGCGCGGCCGCTGGCCTCGTTGCCTTCCATGTAGGCGGACTTCAGCTTGCGAAGAGGCAGCTGAGTGAACGCGTAACGCGCTCGAAGCTGCATCAACTCCCGCGCCAGGCCCTTGCCCCACGCCGCCTTGTCACCGATGACGGTTCCGGTCGTGCCGTGGCCGTTCCTCCAATCGATCGCGACGATGCTGGTGCCGCCGACGACCTTGTCCTCATGCTCGACTGTCCAGAAGACGACGGTCTCATCGCGCGACATCTTGTCGAGGAACTCCTTTTCGGCCTCCGCCGACGGCGGATTGCGCAGCTTGATGAAACGGGTCACCTCGAGGTCCTCGAACCACGTGATCATCAGAGCCGCGTCCTCAGGACGAGGCGGCCGCAACCGGACGAGCTTGCCGTGGATGACGGGCCCGTACATGGCCCGAAAGCCTAGAGGTTCGCGACCCTCTTAGCCCGCTACGTGCAGCTTCGCGGCTTCCTTCACGTCGACAGGCACGGACGGTCCCTGCGTCGAAACGAGGTAGAAGCTGCGCAGGTACTGGCCCTTCGACGTGGTCGGCTTGTTGCGGATCAGCGCATCGACGAGCGTCGTGAGGTTCTGGTGCAGCTGCTTCTGGTCGAACGAGACCTTACCGATCGGCACGTGGATGATCCCGAACTTGTCGGTGCGGAACTCCACCTTGCCGCCCTTCGCCTCGCGCACCGCACGCCCCACATCGTTGGTCACCGTGC
>WNGI01000299.1_pt1 | contig 39107 bp, 47 predicted proteins | sample 5400621 | NCBI WGS metagenome assembly WNGI01 (sample SAMN13153374, study PRJNA577476) | soil metagenome | isolation source: 20 cm soil or saprolite under Garry oak tree replicate 1 | place: USA:California | collected 2016-06-15
GCCGCCCTTTGCTCCTTCTTCGACGCCGTACTGCATCGTCGTGTCGCGCTCCTCGGTCGTAGCGAAGCGCATCGTCTGCGTCAGCTTCGTCCGGTCGCCCAGATCCTCGAACTCGAGCGTCTGCAGGTGGTTCTGGAACGTCTGCACGAGCCGCTCGGGCGCGTCGACCTCACGAAACTCGCCCTCGACGACGCCGTAGGCGGTCTGGAAGCGGTACGCGCCACCGGGACGGACGTCCATCTCCTCGACGACTGTGCCGTCGCCCCACCATTCGGGGATCAGCTTAGGGTCTGTCCAGACAGAGAAGACGTGCGCGCGCGGTGAGTCGAAGATCCGCTCGACGCGGACCTCGAGCTCGTTCGGCGTGGTGACGGTCGTCTCGTTCATCTCAGCCCACCGCCTTTTTCACGAGCGCGCGGATCTTCGCCTCGTCTGCTGCGGTCAGCTTCGTCAGTGCGAAGGCGATCGGCCACATGGAGCCGTTGTCGAGCTTCGCTTTATCGTTGAAGCCGAACATCGCGTACCTCTCCTTGAACTTCCCCGCGTTGCGGAAGAAGCAGACGACCTTGCCGTCTTTGGCATATGCCGGCATCCCGTACCAGGTCTTCGGCGAGAGATCGGGGGCGGCCGCTTTGACGAGCTCATGGAGCCGCTTGGCGATGGCGCGATCTTTCGGCGACATCGCGGCGATCGCGGCGCGCACGGCGGTTTCTCCGTCCGTCTTGTCCTTCAGCTCTCGGGCTCGCGCTCTCATCGCGGCTTTTTCTTCGGCTGTGAATCCTTCTTTCTTGTTGGTGCTCTTGGCGGACCCCTGCTTGCCTTTCTTCGTGGTGGTGTTCATCGGTCTCCTTTCGTGCGTTCGACGACCTGCGCGAAGCGGTCGAGCCGCTGCAGCCACGTGCTGATGCCCTCGAAAGCGTAGGGGGCGAGCATGCACCTGCGGACACGGCCGACCTTCTCCGTCGTCACGAGTTGCGCCTCCTCTAGCAGCCGGATGTGCTTCTTCATCCCGGTCAGCGACATGCCGAAGGGCTCGGCGAGCTCACTGATCGTCGCGCGTCCGGAGCCAAGCCGTTCGAGAACGGCGCGGCGAGTTGGGTCGGCGAGGGCTGCGAAAGCGCGGTCGACGGTCGTAGGATACTGAACCATTGGGTTCACTATATAGCGGGACTCGGCGCTGCGATGCAATCCGCCGCGTCGGCGGCGCGGGACAGCCGGCCGAACAGCGCATCGGCAGACGAGCCGACCATGTTCGGCGTTGGCCTCAGCTTTGGTGGGTCGCGCGCGCCAACTCAGCGGGGTCGGCGGTGGCCGCCCAGCTGCCGAGCAGCTTGAGCGCCTCTTCGGAGCGCGAACCGGGCTCGGCGGCGTAGGTGAAGATCGTCAGCCCGTGGTCGGCGGGGAGGTCCAGCCGGTTGTAGCTCAGGCTGAGCTCGCCGACCACGGGATGGTGGAAGTGCTTGACGCCGGTGTTGTGGAAGCGCACGTCGTGCGCGGCCCAGCGGGTGCGGAACGCCTCGCTGTGTGTCGCGAGCTCGCCGACGAGGTCTGAGAGGTCGCGGTCGTCCGGGTCGCGGCCCGCGGCCCAGCGCAGGATCGCGACGCACTCGCCGGCGACGCGCTCCCAGTCGTCGTAGAACGTCTCGGCTCGCGGGTCGAGGAACACGAACCGAGCGCTGTTGACCGGTCGGGCGGGTCCGGCGTACAGCTCGGAGAACAGCGCTCGCCCGAGTTGGTTGGCGGCCAGGAGGTCGAGACGCTGGTTGCCGACGAACGCGGCGGCGCCGGTGATCGCGTCGAGCGTCCACTGGACCTCGGGCCGGACGCGCTGCTTGGGCTGGCGCCGACGAGGCCGCGCTCCCGTCGGCTGCGCGGCACGGGCGAGGTCGAAGAGATGGGCGCGCTCGGCGTCGTCGAGCTCGAGCGCCCGGGCCAGTGCCTCCAGCACGCTCTGCGAGACACCGTTCATGTCGCCGCGCTCCAGGCGGGTGTAGTACGGAACGCTCACGCCGGCCAGGACGGCGACCTCCTCGCGGCGGAGCCCGGGAACGCGGCGACTGCCGTAAGAGCGCAACCCCGCCTGCTCAGGCGTGATCCGCGCGCGGCGCGACGTGAGGAACTCGCGGATCTCCTTCTTCATGTCCACAAGATGCAGCGTAAACCCGACTGGCTGCCTCTTGGGGGACCCTGCCAGTAGCCCTATCAACAGGGACTCTCACGTCGCGTGCTCACATGCTTTGTTGGATGGAGCAAGAGGCCGCGAACACACCGCCTCCCCAACCGACAGGAAGGTTGTCATGAAGCACATTTCGCTAGGCGGACTTGATGTCTCGCGCATCGGACTCGGGACGATGGCGATGTCCGGCTACTACCTCGACCCGACTAGCACCGACGCCGAGTCGATCCGCACCATCCAGCGAGCAGTCGAGTTGGGCGTCACGCACATCGACACCGCCGAGATCTACGGCCCCTACGCGAACGAGGAACTCGTCGGGCGCGCCCTCAAGGGACGCCGCGACGGTGTCGTGGTGGCGACGAAGTTCGGCTTCGTCTCGCACGCCGGCGGCGGTCCCGGAGTGCTCGACAGCAGCCCGGCGAACATCCGCACTGCGCTCGAGGGCTCTCTGAAGCGGCTGGGCACCGACCGCATCGACCTCTACTACCAGCACCGGGTCGACCCGAACACCCCGATCGAGGACACCGTCGGCACCCTCGCCGAGCTGGTGGCTGAGGGAAAGGTCCTGCAAATCGGCCTCTCGGAGGCCGGACTCGTAACGATCCGCCGCGCCCACGCCGTGCACCCGATCGCCGCACTACAGACGGAGTACTCCTTGTGGACTCGCGATCCGGAGGCCGCGCTGCTACCGCTGCTGCGCGAGCTGGGCATCGGGTTCGTGCCCTACTCGCCCCTCGGGCACGGCTTCCTCACCGGGACGATCCGCTCGCCCGAGGACCTCGCCGACGACGACTGGCGCAAGAACAACCCGCGCTTCACCGAAGGCAACTTCGAGCAGAACCTCCGCATCGTCGACGAGGTCGAGTCCGTCGCTTCCGAGGTCGGCGCCACACCGGCGCAGGTTGCTTTGGCCTGGCTACTCGCACAGGGCGACGACATCGCCCCGATCCCGGGCACCAAACGGGTTACCCGCGTCGAGGAGAACACGGCAGCCGACGGTATCGAGCTGAGCGTGGAGCAGGTCGAACGGCTGAACGATCTCATTCCGGCCACCGGCGAGCGCCACGACGAGGCGAACATGTCCGTCATCGACCGCTGACCACCGTTGTAGACCACGCTGTCGCTGGCGGACATCACATTCGTATCGAAGAGCCGGCGGCGTTTTACGTCCGCTTTACATAGACCACACTCCGCGTTGATCCGGGTCGACCAGGATCCTGGCCATGCGACGGCTCTGGCTGGTGCTGCTCTGCGCCGCCCTTCTGCCGGCGACCTTCGTTCCAGCTGCCACCGCGAGCGAAGACCGCGGCATCGTCGTGCGCGTCCAACCGCCGCGCTTCGCCATCCGCGAGCTCGACGGGAGTCGCGTGGGATTCAGGATCAACCGGGCGACCCTCGTCACGCTGAACGGGCGCCGCGTGCGCCTTCGCCGCCTTCAACTCGGTGACGTGGTGGCCGTCGACCACGTCGGCCGGCTCGCGACCGCAATCCGGGCGATTCGCCCGTGAGCGGCCTAGCGGTCGTCATCGAAGACGACGAAGCGATCAGCGCGCTCGTCGGCACGTACCTGGAGCAGGCGGGCTTCGAGGTGGTGTGTGAATGCACCGGCGAGGGCGGCTTCAAAGCGGTCGATCGACGGCACCCGCGCTTCGTCGTGCTCGACCTCGGGCTTCCTGACGTCGACGGGTTCGACCTCTGTCGACGATTGCGCGGCAGCGCGGACGTCCCGATCCTGATCCTCACCGCGCGCGACGAAGAAGCGGACCGAGTCATCGGCCTCGAGCTCGGCGCGGACGACTACCTCACCAAGCCGTTCTCGCCGCGCGAGCTCGTGGCGCGAGTCCGCGCAGTCCTGCGAAGGGCCGACCCCGGGCCGCCGGAGTCGCGTGTCATCGAGGTGGGCGAACTAAGAGTTGACCTCCGAACGCGTAGCGCGACATTCGCAGGCTCGCGGCTCGCATTGCGGACACTCGAGTTCGAGCTGCTCGCGGAGCTCGCGCGCAGCGCCGGCAACGTGGTGACGCGCGACCGGCTCCTCGATCGTGTCTGGGGACTCTCGTTCGCCGGTGGAACGCGCACCGTCGACGTCCACGTCGCCCAGCTGCGCAAGAAGCTCGGGCGTCCGGCCCTCATCCACACGGTCCGCGGCGTCGGCTACCGCCTCCTCGACAGCCAGACGTGAATTCGCTGCAGGCACGGCTCCGACTTGCGATCGGCGCTGCTGTGCTCGGCGCCGTCTCGCTCTCGTTGCTCGTCGGCGCGTACCTCGTCCGCCGGTCGCTCGAGCAGAGCGCCTTCGACGGCCTCCGGCGGCAGGTCGCATTGCTGGCGAACGAGCACGTGCATCCGCCGGCAGGCTCCTTCGGGCGATTCCTCGCCACCCAGGACGAGCGCCTCTCCGTCCTGCCCCGGACGCAAGCACGCCTTCTCGTCCCCGACCGTCCGACGGGGCGCATCACGATCAACGGGCACAACTACCTCTACGCAAGCAAGAGCACCGACAGCGATGTCGTCGTGCTCCTGCGCACCGCCAGCTCGGTGCGCGCGGAGAACCACCCCTTCTGGATCGCGTTAGCAGCTGCCGGTTTCCTCGGCTGCATTCTCGCCGCGGGTGTTGCGGCGGTCCTCGCCCGCAGCATCTCGCGCCCGGTACTACGCGTCGCGCGCGCGAGCAGCCGCCTTGCGGACGGCGAGGACCCAGAGCCACTTCCGCTGGGTGGTTCGAGTGAGCTCCACAGCCTCGCGCTGTCATTCAACACGATGGCGATGCAGCTGGCGCGTGCGCGAAGCGCAGAGCGTTCGTTCCTGCTGTCGGTGAGCCATGAGCTGAAGACTCCCTTGACGACGATCCGTGGCTACTCAGAAGCGCTCGACGAAGGTGTCTTGACGTCCGAGCGCGCCGGAAAGGTGATCCGGACGGAAGCCGCACGACTCGAACGCGTGATCATGGATCTCATCAACCTCGCGCGACTCGACCAGCGACGCTTCGACATTTTTCTCGAGCCTGTCGATCTGGCGGGGATTGCGCGCGAGAGCGCGATGCGTCACGCTGCAGGCGCGCGCGAGCTCGGCGTTCGCTTGGACGTTCAACGGGGCGACGAGCCCGCTCCGGCACTGGCCGATCGCGACCGCCTGTTGCAGGCGCTGTCGAACCTCCTCGAGAATGCCTTGCGCTGTACGCCATCCGGTGGCACGGTCACGCTGGCCGCAGCTGCAGGCAAGCTCACGGTGAAGGACACGGGGCCAGGCATCGGTCCTGACGAGGTGCCCCGCGCATTCGAGCGCTTCTTCTTGTACCGGCGTTACAGCGGCCACCGTCCGGTGGGCACTGGTCTCGGCCTCGCGATCGTCCGCGAGCTCGCCCTTGCGATGGGCGGTGACGTCGCCGTCGCGAGCTCGTCGAGCGGAACCGAGTTCACGCTGCGGCTCCCGCTGCCCGAGCGCGCGAACGAGCGCCGCGCCTTACACGCGTTTACGGAGGCGTGACGCGAGCTTACGCACGGCTCACACCATTCACATACGCAGCTGGGATAACGGACGGGTCAACCGGCCTTCAAGATCCGGAGGTTCATGTTGAAAGCGAAGCTGATCCTTCTAGCGGTAGTCGCAGGGCTCGTGCTCGCGGCTGCGGCGTCCGCGGCGAGGCTCGATGTCATCCGCGGCACGGACGGCCCCGACATTCTCAACGGCACATCCGGGCCCGACATCATCTACGCGAGAGGCGGCAACGACAGCATCCGAGGGCGTGATGGGAACGACGTCGTGTACGCAGGTCGAGGCAACGACGTTGCCCGTGGCGGTCCGGGCAACGACGTCGTCTACGGCGGCGCGGGCAATGACGTGCTGTGGGTGGGTTCCGGAGCCGACGTCCAGTACGGCGGTGGCGGGAACGACGTCCTCCATGCGCTGGCGAACGACAACCAGCCCGACATCATCGACTGCGGTCAGGGCTACGACGTCGCGTACGTCATCGTGCACGACCCGGTGCGCTTGCACGGCTGCGAGCAGGTGATCCGGCTCAGCCCGGAGGAAGCTGCGGCTACGGCCGCTGCCAACGACGACAACGGGTAGGCGCGGTTCGAGGGGTTCCCGCGAGGCCCACCGCCTCGCGGGACCTTCAGCGGGGAGGCGTCCGCGTCACGAGACGCCGCCGAGGCGGGAAATTCGGCGTTCCTTGGGCACTGGCGGCTCCCGTGGGAAGGCGGATTTCCACGGTAAGGACGGGGTCTCCGATTCGAGTCCGGAAGAGGGCTCTGCAGGATGCCCCGCATCAGGCCCGCAAGCCTGAAGGCCTGCAGCGGTCGGCGCCACGGCGGCTCGACGACCGCGTTCGTTGCGATCCGGTGAACCGCGTTGACCAGCAGCCGGGCCTCTGAAAAGGTGAGGGTTTGGTCGTCGCGGCATCGCCGTGACGCGGTCTCGACGATTGAGGTCGTGGGCCCCAAATCCAAGAAAACGGAGGTCGACATGGCAACTATCGAAAGCGCAACCGAGATCCGCCCCTTCTACGTGGAAGTACCGGAAGAGGATCTCGTCGACCTCCGCAGACGCATAGCGGCGACGCGGTGGCCGGAAAGCGAGACCGTCGCAGACGAGTCACAGGGCGTCCAGCTCGCGACGATGCAGGAGCTCGTGCGCTACTGGGGTACCGAGTACGACTTCCGGAGGTTCGAGGCGAGACTGAACGCGCTGCCTCAGTTCATCACAGAGATCGACGGCCTCGACATCCACTTCATCCACGTCAAGTCGCCGCACGAGAACGCGTTGCCGGTCATCATCACGCACGGCTGGCCGGGCTCGGTCGTCGAGATGCTGAACGTCGTCGGCCCGCTCACCGATCCGACAGCACACGGCGGCGACGCGGAGGACGCGTTCGATGTGGTCGTTCCCTCGATGCCCGGCTACGGGTTCTCAGGGAAGCCGACGGCTACAGGCTGGGACCCTGTCCACATCGCGGACGCCTGGATCACGCTGATGAGGCGCCTGGGCTACACGCAATTCGTCGCGCAAGGCGGCGACTGGGGCGCGCAGATCACGGATGTGATGGGTGCAAAGGCACCTCCGGAGCTGCTCGGCATCCACTCCAACATGCCCGGCACGGTCCCACCCGACGTTGCGAAGGCGCTCTATTCGAACGTCCTGGGAGCCGGCGACCCGCCGCCGTCCGGTCTGTCAGCCGACGAACAACGCGCGTATGACCGTCTGAGCTTCCTCTATACGAAGGGCATCGGCTACGCGCTCGAGATGGGTTTTCGCCCGCAGACGTTGTACGGCCTCGCCGACTCGCCAGCCGCCCTCGCCGCCTGGATGCTCGACCACGACGCGTACAGCTACGAGGACATCGCACGGGCGTTCCCAGGCGAGCCCGTCGGCAACCTGACACGAGATGAGGTCCTCGACAACATCACGCTCACGTGGGTGACGAACACCGGGGTTTCCTCGGGTCGTCTCTACTGGGAGAACAACCTTGGCTTCTTCGACGTCAAAGGCGTCACAGTTCCGGCTGCCGTGAGCGTCTTCCCTCGAGAGCTCTATCAGGCGCCGCGGAGCTGGACCGAGCAGGCCTACCCCAACCTCATCTACTTCAACGAGGTCGACGAGGGCAACCATTTCGCGGCCTGGCAGGAGCCGGAGATCTTCTCCTCCGAGGTGCGCGCCGCCTTTAGGTCACTGCGTCATGAGTAGCGCAGTTGAAACCACCACCCCCACAGGCCCCGGCTCTGTCTCGGGCGCGCCGAATCTTCCGTGATCATGGTTTCTCAGCCCGAGGCGGTCGCCGACGTGATCCTGACGGCGGCAGCCGCGGTCGACAGGGCCCCCGCCGCGGTGAGGGGTTAGCCCTGGATTTGTCGAGACTCGGGGTCGACTTGCGCAGCGAAGGGCGGCTGCCGCCGTTCTCCGGTGCGACCGGCTGGTTGAACTCATCGCCGCTCACTCCGGACGAATTGCGCGGGAAGGTCGTCCTCGTCGACTTCTGGACCTATACCTGCATCAACTGGCTCCGCACGCTCGGTTATGTGCGCGCCTGGTCCGAGAAGTACGGGGATCACGGCCTCGTGGTGGTCGGCGTCCACACGCCGGAGTTCCCATTCGAGCGCGACGTCGACAACGTTCGCGCGGCGGCGAAGGACATGCGGGTCGAGTATCCGATCGCGCTCGACAGCGAGTATGCAGTCTGGGAAGCGTTCAGCAACCGGTACTGGCCCGCCGTTTACATCGCCGACGCAGACGGACGAATCCGGCACCACCATTTCGGCGAGGGCGGCTACGAGGAATGCGAACGGGTCGTCCAGCAGTTGCTGCAGGACGCAGGCCGCGAAGCGATCCCCGACGATCTGGTCTCAGTCGCGGACGACGGCTTCGAGGCGCAAGCCGATTGGGCGAACCTGGAGTCACCAGAGACGTACCTCGGTTATGGGCAAGCCCAGCACTTTGCGTCGCCCGGCGGCGCTGAGCATGACGAAGCTCGCGCCTATGCACCGCCGGATCAGTTGAGGCTCAACCAGTGGGCGGTCTCGGGGGATTGGACGATTGGGAGGGGCGCGTGCGTGCTAGACGGCGCGGATGGGCGCATTGCGTTCCGGTTCCACGCCCGCGACGTCAATCTCGTCATGGGACCGCCTGCGCGAGGCACGTCCGTGCCGTTCGTCGTCCTCGTCGACGGAGAACCACCCGGCGCCACACACGGCCTCGACGTCGACGAACAGGGTCACGGCACGCTGTCCGAGCAACGGTTGCATCAGCTGATTCGCGAGCGAGGTTCGATCCGCGACCGCACGTTCGAGATCACGTTCCTCGCTCCCAGTGTTGAGGCTTACTGTTTCACCTTCGGCTAATTGCCCTCGGTCGGTCCGCGCACGTCCGCGGCAGAAAGATGAGAACAGCCGGCAAAGCCGCATCGAATGACACGCGGTGGATCGTCCTGGTCGAGGACCTTGAGTAGCTCGGTACGACCGTCGGTCTCGAGTGCGTGCCGGGTGTCTTCGGGAAGACGGCGAGGGTCGCTGGACCAGACTCTTCCGCTTATCTCGATCACCACCTGCGCAGCCTGGTCACCACGTGTGATCGCCCACAACCAACCTCTCGCGTCCACGCCCGGGCGCTCGTGCCGGCCGAGGTTGGCTCTGATCTCCCAATTCACGAAAGCAAGACTACGAACGCCTAACTCTTGCTTGCCGGAGGGGCCGGGACCGACTCCTGGCCCCTCCATTTTGAGCCCTCTCCTAGCGCGAGACGGCGCAGCCGTCCTTGCCGGCGTCGAAAGCCTCATTGCTCCACGTCGGCTGGATGGCGAACTGGTGCCCGGCTAGCGCAATGTTCTGGGTGTGATACCAGGCGCACTTGTCGGCGTTCTCGCTGGTGGTGGCGTCGTTCCAACCGTCCTCCACCGAGAAGAAGTTGTCCGGATCGGTAACCGCCTCCGAGTACTCGTGGCCGACGACGATGCTATAGCCGTCGAAGACGCCGTTCCCGAACTTGGTGCTCGTCGCGTTGACGTTGTGCATCCCGCAGCCCCCGGTGCCAAACTTCGGCCAATCCATATTCAGGTACGGGATGAACGCATACTGCAGCCGGTACGGGTTGCCTAGGCCGTCGATGCTCGTGGTCTGCGTGTGGTAGCCGCAATAGACGGGCTGACCTGTCGCAATCGTGCGAGGCGGCGTCAGTACGACGTACGTTGCATTCGGGTCGTAGCTGAAGTGAGCCGACGCGCGCTGCGCTTCCATCGCGATCGGGTCATCGACCAGGTTCTCGGACAGCCCGAGGGTGACGATGTCCGCAGGAACCGGCGTCGGGTCGGTCCAGACTCCCTTCAATTGGTGTTTCGGGTTCGTGACGGAGTCAGCGCCCGGAAGACCTGCGCAGTTCGTCGTGCCCGCCGCGACGTTGCGACAATACTGCGTCTGCACGGCCGTCCACGGGCTGCCGCCGACGTTGGCGAAGAATGTGTTCAGGTAGTTCTGCAGCGTCGCGCTCGAATACGCCGTGCCATCCGTGTCGTTGGTCATGAACCCGGCGGCCCATTCGGTGCCCCAATAGACCAGATACACGGCCGGAGTCTTCTCGACGCCGATCGCCCCGGGCCCGACGCTGCCGCCGTGGTAGATGATGTCGTTCGCAAGCGAGTCGGCCGATGGTGTCTGTCCGGCCCAGAAGAAGTGCTTTGGATTCGTCAGCGTCGACGTGTCGGACGTCCCCGGCGGCGCGCCCACCCCGGCGATCGCCAGCGCGACGGCGAGCATCAGCGCCACGCGCGCGGCAGGCGCGAACAAACGAGCTGATTGCATTAGATCAATACCTCCCGATACTCGATTTTCCGAAGGGAAGAGTTCGGGTCAGGTGTTACCGCAAAGCCCGCAAAACGAACCCGAAGGTCGGCTGGTCCCAAACCCAGCGCTTGCGGGTCAGCTTACGTTCGCCGGTCTACGCGGGTCTGGAGCTCGAGGCGCGAAGTAGTGCTCCACTGTGTCAAGCGGCTCGGTGCTGCTTCTGGCCCGGGCGAGGATGAGGGCGCCCTCGAGCGCAGCGAGCAGCACCGTCGAGTACTCCCGCGAACCGACCCGATCGACGTCAGTCCGGGTACTCGTCCTTCCGCCAGGTGCGGGGCTCGTCGGGTTGGGCTTTCGGCGTTCGCTCCAGCAGGAAGCTGAAGTACGGCGCGACGAATGGGTCGGGCGCCATCACCGTGTAAGTGTGGTAGACGGTCCCGTTCTGGCGCGCGAAGGCGATCCAGGTCGGGCCCTCGCGCAACCCGTCCTTGAGCTCGGCCCCGATTTGGCCTGACCACTCCTGTAGCCAGTCGGGCGGGGTGTCGATCATCTCCTTGACCTCGGGGATCTGCTGCGCCTGCTGCTCGGTCATCGCGAGGCCGAAGTCGAAGGCGAAGTCGGTGTTGTAAGTCGAGACGTAGGGGAACTGCCAACCCATCCGCCGCTTGTAGGCGGTCAGCCGCTCGATCGGCGCCCGCGAGAAGCAGAGCAGCGTCACGTCGCGGTGGTTCAGGTGGACGAGCGAGCCGTCGAGCCCGTCGCCCAGGCTCGTGCAGCCGGGGCAGGCGCCGAGCGTGTAGTCGGGGCCGAACATGATGTTGTAGGCGAGCAGCTGTGAGCGCCCGTCGAAGAGCTCCGCGAGGGTCTTCTTGCCGTCCTCGGTGTCGAACTCGTACTCCTTCTCGACCGGAACCCAGGGGAGATCGAGACGCTTTCTCTTGATCTCCTCGTTTCGCTCCGCCTGCTCCGCCTCGAGCTTGGCGAGCTCGCCCCGGGCCGCCTGCCATTCCTCGAGGGTTCCAATCTTGTGTTCAGACATCTCAGCTCCTTCCGTCGGACTCGAGCGCTACCGCTCGAGCCGAATCCATCGTCGGATCGGACGCTACAGGGATCACGAAATGAGACTCCCGGCGACCCGAAAACTCATCGCAACTGTCCTCGAACCGCAGATCGCGCCGGCGGCTGCGCGGTAGCCGGGAAAGCTATCGAGTCGGTTTCGAGGGCGGATCCGTAGTCTGTCTCGTCGGGCTCCCGTTGTGAGCCCTGCGCACTCGCGGGACCGAGCCGCCCACGCAGGTAACACTTTCAGGGCGATGAGTTTTCGCCTTCCTGCACGTCTATAGGTGATGAGCGAGGAACAGAGGCCAAGATGAAGCACCTCATGGCTCGCATCCGAACCCTCGGAATCCGGGTCGCCGTGTCGCCGGCGAGCGTTCCCGGACTGACCGAGCCGGGCGGGTCGCCCTCCACGGAGATGCGGTCGTGAGCAAGGTCGTCGGGACGCGCGAGGAGTGGCTGGCCGCCCGCACCGCGCTGCTGGCAGAGGAGAAGGAGCTCACGCGCCGCAGCGACGAGCTCGCCCGGAAGCGGCAGGCGCTGCCGTGGGTTCCGGTCGAGAAGGACTACAGCTTCGAGGCCGACGACGGGACGAAGACGTTGTCCGAGCTTTTCGACGGGCGCCCGCAGCTGCTCGTCTACCACTTCATGTTCGGCCCGACGGTCGAAGGCTGGCCAGACGCAGGCTGTCCGGGTTGCTCGTACACCGCGGACAGCCTCGACGGCGCCGTCGTCCATCTTCCGCCGCGGAGCGTGACGTTCGTCGCCGTCTCGCGTGCCCCGCTCGAGAACCTGCAGGCCTACAAGCGCCGGATGGGTTGGGCTTTCCCGTGGGTCTCGGCAGCGGGAAGCGACTTCAACCTCGACTTCGCGGTCTTCACGCAGGAAGGGCGAAGGAGCGGCAGCGGCTTCAACTTCGGCACGCCGAAGCACGCCGCGGAGATCGACCTCCGCCGCGACGAGCTCCATGGCCTGAGCGCCTTCGCGCTCGAGAACGGCGTCGTCTACCACACCTACTCCTGTTACGACCGCGGCACCGACGTCCTCAACGCCACCTGGCAGCTGCTCGACCGCACCCCGAGGGGGCGTGGCGACGACCCCGAAGGTTGGCCGCGCCGACACGACGAATATGAATGACGAGAGGAGTGCCATGAACCCTCCCCCGGTCGTCTCCGAGACGGAATGGCAGGCAGCGCAGGAGGCGCTCCGTGCCGAGGAAAAGGAAGCCACCCGGGCACGAGACGCGCTCGCCGCCAAGCGTCGCGGCCTGCCCATGGTCCGGATCGACAAGAACTACGTCTTCGACGGGCCGGACGGCAAGGCCAGCCTGCTCGATATGTTCGAAGGGCGCCGGCAGCTGCTCCTCTACCACTTCATGTTCGGGCCGAATCAGGACGCCGGCTGCGACGGCTGCTCGATGTTCGTCGACCAGATCGGCCACCTCGCCCACCTGCACGCCCGCGACACGTCTTTTGCGCTCGTGTCCCGCGCACCGATTACGAAGATCGAGGCGTACCGAAAACGGATGGGCTGGACGGTCCCGTGGTACTCGTCGTTCGAGAGCGACTTCAACGTCGACTTCGGCGTCGGGCCGGAAACGCCGCAGTCGAACGTCTACCAGGACGGCGAATCGTTCGGCCTCAGCGTCTTCCTGCGCGACGGCGACAGCGTCTTTCGCACGTACTTCACCACAACCCGCGGCGTCGAGGCCCTCGGGAGCGTGTGGACCTTCCTCGACCTGACGCCGCTCGGCCGCCAGGAGGAGTGGGAGGACTCACCCGCCGGGTACCCGCAGACCAAGCCGTACGAGTGGTGGCGCCGCCACGACGAATACGAGGACACGTAAGCGGCAGGCTGAGTCGCGTGAGGTCCCCTGAGCGCTACGTGCTCGAGCATCCGACAGAGTTCTTCGGGTAATGATGGCGTAGCGCCGGACATAGTGCGCCCGGCGCCACGCCATCAGCGCCTATTTGTCTGGGTGCCGACCTACTTCCGAAGCGATGGGCAGCTTCTTCTTGTAGACCACGTTGTTGCTGGCAGACATAACTTTCGTATCGAAGGCCATTTGGACCGTCATGCTGGCAAACGCCTTCGTCATGAACGTGAGCACGTTTGGATCGTTGTTGCTCAAGTTGTCGCACCACAGGAACGCGTTGTCGACGCATCCGCCGTCGAAGCTCGGGATATTGCCTTCGAAATTGCCGAGATAGCCGCCGAACAGGTCGACTTCGTGTTGGTTCTTGCAGCAGTCCTGTCCTGTCAGCAGGCCGCTGGCCGGAATTCCGACGGCGTTGAAGCTGAACGCATCGGTTCCGACCGGTGAGAACAACTCGTGGTTGAGCCCGATGGAGTTGAAATATGTGATCGCTTGATCCCGTGCGATCGTCGACGCCTTGTACACGCGGTTGGGGAACGTGCTCGTGACGACCCCGCTGAACAGGTCTGGTCCCGCTGGATCGAGGACTCCGATCGTGTAGTTGGGTGTGGCCGTTACGTCCGCATCGAGGTCATAGCCGATGTGACTCAGGTCCGCCGACGGCAGGTTGTCGACGTAGTACGCGGATCCCAACAGCCCCAGTTCCTCGCCGCCGAACCAGATGAACCGCAGCTTGTTCAGCGGCTGGACGTTCTTCATCTTCTGGGCGATGTCCAGGATCGTCGTGGAGCCCGAAGCATTGTCGAGCATGCCCGCCCCGTAAATCGCATCCAAGTGCGCATCGACGACTACGACGTGGTTCTTGTCGCCGCCCTTTGATTCCGCGATCACGTTGTAGTCGTCGCGGTTCGGGTCGACGATCGCACTGATGCTGATGTTCATCACCGGCAGCGCCGTTCTGTTCTGCACTGCCTGCTGATACTGATTGAGAAGGTCGGCGCCGGCGGCGAAGGTGGTGAATGCCACCGGAATCGTGGGGACGAATGGATTCCCCGCGGCGTCGACCACACTGCCGACCAGCAGATCCGTGCGGGTGGGATTGCCCTCGTTGAAGATGATGACGCCGGATGCCCCCGCGGCCTGGGCGTTCAGGATCTTCACACCGAAGTTGCATCCACCACGTTGGATCAGAGCGATTCGGCCCGACATGAAACCGTTGAAGTCAGCCGATGTGCATCCGCTCGTCGAGCTGGACGTAGGCGTCGGCGGGATGATGATGCCGCCGACGGGCTGAAGGGCAGCGTTCGCGGTCCCGATACTCTGCCCAGGACCCCACTCGTCGTTGAGCGTGTAGCTATGCGGAGTCGGTGAGACTTCGGTGAACGCCGGAATACCGGTGAATGCGTAGTAGATGAACTTGTACGTCTGAATCGTGACGTCGTATCCGGCTTGCTTCATGAGTGCTGCGACGTAGTCCGCTGACGCCTTGTAGCCTGGTTCACCGGAGTTCCGCGACGGCATCCCGTCGGGGCCCGGATTTTGATTTGCGATCTCCTGGAAAGCCTTCATGTGATTCCAGAGATCATCCGTTTGGATGCACTCCACGAGCTTGCTCGGGGTGTCGTTTACCCGGGCGTCGCACTGGGCGGATGTAATCGCACTCGCGGTTGGCGCCGCGAGAAGTCCTACTCCGACCGCGGCGCAGAGCAGCACCAGCCACGAACGCGGTCGTCGCAACCTCAGACGTTGTTGCATGAGATCCTCCCCTTCAGATCGCTTGACCCGGAGCCGCAGAGGGAATAGTTCGCACGCGACGACGCGGATGTCCGCCGCGTCTCGACAACAGATCCCCGTACCCCACGCCACCACCCCCCAGCTCCGATGCGCTGGAGCGATGCTACGCCGACTAGGCGAGAAAGACAACAGTCGTGCTGTGGACCACAGAAGGGGCCTTTAGGGCGGCGAAGGACGCCGATCCCAGCGAGTACAACTTCCGCACCCTCAACCCAGATCGAGACCGCCGCGCGGGACTTCCAGGCCGCGGACGAATGCGGCCGGCTGGGAATAATGTGCGCTCGGCCGCGCGCCTTCGGCGCTCCGCAAGACTGGATGCGTCCGGCGAGCATCCATGACGATTTCCGCAGGCAGCTCCTGGGTGTTGTAGGCACAGATGAACGACACGGGCACAGAAGCCATTGCAGGGCTGATCCCCGCTTCGTAGCGCTTCCATCCGGCGATCTCGGCCGTTGCCGAACTGTCAGGCCAGATCACCTCGGCGACGACCCGCACGCGAGAAACTCCATCCTCGAGGCGGTCGGCGAGGTAGCGGCCGTACCGTTGGAAAGCGTGTTCGGGGCTCTGATACCAGTCGATGGGGTCCGCGAACTCGACCTCGGCCGCATCTCCCCCGAGCGCCTCTTGAAGAACGGTCCGACCCGCCTCTCTCAATACTACGAGCAGTTGATCGCCACGCGTCAAGCCCTGCTGCACGAACGGCAGTGTCGCTGTAGCGAGCTCGTCCGTCGACGAGTAGACGAGCGCCTCGTGCCTACAGCCGCGACCGTGGTTGCGGTCGGCAACGAAGTCGCAGATGGCCCCCGCGGACAACTGATCCTTGGAGATGAATCCGAGCACGGGGGTCGTTGCCACAAGCTCCGCGAAGTCTGACTCGCTGTGAGTCGAAGTAAGGATGGTGCTCGTCGAAGCCCCGTCGGAGTTCGTTGCGAGCTGCCAGGCAACGTTGAAGCCGCTCTCACCGTTCAGATCGATGTCGACGATCGTCACGTCAGGCTCGAGTTCCCGAACGCGCGCCAGAGCCTCGGCCGATGTGGACGCCACACCGACGACGGCGAGTCCCTGAGCCTCGAGGAGCTTTGAGGCAGCTTCGAGGAAGTGTGTGGAGTCGTCTACCAGCAGACAGCGGAGAGCCATGGCCAAAAAAGGATGCCAGACAAGATGGCCCGTGTCCTGGTAGGTAGCAGGAATATCGCGGGGGGCGAAGCCGCACCCATCCCCTGCTACGGCGCATTCATGGCTCGATCACTGCGTCTGTGACGGCGTCGATCGCGGAGAGCCTGCCCGCGAGCTCGTCGCTGAGCCCGTACCGTGCGGCCAGCTCGTGCGGCCCGGCGTAGCTGACCTTCGTCTGGTCGCGGTCGGCCCAGACGAGGACCTTCAACGGCAGGTCGAGCGCCGCGAGCGGCGCCGCAGACATGACCGGCGTCCCGGCGAGCGGGCTGCCGAAGATGACGACCTTGGTATCGCGGAGCTCGAGACCCACCGACTCGGCCTCGCCGCTGTGGTCGATGACGGCGAACAGCTTGATTCGCCTCGACTCCAACACGCCTTTCAGGCGAGAGATGGTGTCTTCGACCGATCGGGGACTCTCTTTCGTCGTCATGCGATTGCCTCCGTTTTCAGACAGTCGGCATCGGCTCCTTGATGCCGTGCCGCAGCAGCCAGCGGTTGACCGGCCAGCTGGTCACGAAGCCCAGCATCATTCCGATCTGCATCATGAACCAGTGGCTGGAGCTGTCGATCGGCGGGTTCCAGATCACGTAGTGCTCGATCGCCATCCAGCCGAATAGGCCGAGTTCGAAGCTGAGCACCGAGAGCGTGTCCGACTTGATCGCGTCGCCAAGCGGTGCCAGCTCGCCGACCTGGTTGCGTAACGGTGCGATGACGAAGTACTGGAAGAGGATCCCGAACGTCCAGGCCAGCGGCAGGTCGAGGATGTATTCGGGGCCGAGCGTCGCGGTCGAGCCGATCACCCAGCCGCTCGCCCAGACGATCCACTCGCCGCCGATGTCCCCGAGCACGCAGCCGGCGCCGCAGTGGCTGTCCGAGAGCGACACCTGCCACCACGAGTCGCGGGCCTCCTCGTTCATCCCGGCCGCGTGCATGTGCATCCGCTTGCGGGACATCCGCCGTCCGCGCGCGAAATACCCCCAGAGAGCGATCGGTCCCATGTAGAGCGCGGTGAGCGGAAAGGCGATGTCCATGATCGCCATGTGCTGCCGGTTACCCAGCACGAAGATGTCGGCGACGATGACGAGCGCGGACGCGAACCCGAGTCCGAGCGCGACCCAAGCCAGGAGCTCAAACCAACTCGGAGCCACGCGCAATCAGTACAGCACCCGCCGGCCGAGCTCAACTATGCCGCCGCAGATGGTCACGCAAGCCAAATGCGTGATCTGCGTCTTCGAGGGTACGGTTGGGAGGTGGAGCACCGGAAGCTCGGAGGGACGGGGGTCGAGGTGAGCTCGCTCTGCCTCGGCGCGATGATGTTCGGCGCCTGGGGCAATCCCGATCACGAGGAGTCGATCCGGATCATCCATCGTGCGCTCGACGCGGGGATCAACTTCGTCGACACCGCCGACGTGTACTCGCGCGGGGAGTCGGAGACGATCGTGGGCAAGGCGCTCAAGGATCGCCGCGACGACGTCGTTCTCGCTACCAAGGTGCACGGCCCGATGGGAGACGGCCCGAACGAGCGTGGCAACTCGCGCCGCTGGCTGATTCAGGAGTGCGAGGCGAGCCTGCGCCGGCTCGGCACCGATTGGATCGACCTCTACCAGATCCATCGCTGGGATCCCCACACGGACCATGACGAGACGCTCGGCGCGCTCACCGATCTCGTCCGAGCCGGCAAGGTGCGCTACATCGGATCGTCGACCTATCCGCCGAGCTCGATCGTCGCGGCGCAGTGGACGGCCGAGCGTCGCGGGCGCGAGCGGTTCGTCTGCGAGCAGCCGCCCTACTCGATGCTCGTGCGGGGTATCGAGGCCGAGGTGCTGCCGATCTGCCAGGAGTACAGCATGGGCGTGATCTCGTGGAGCCCGCTCGCAGGCGGTTGGCTCACCGGACGATGGCGCAAGGGCCAGAAACCGCCGCCAAGCACGCGGGCGCAACGGATTCCGCAGCGGTATGACCTCGCGCTACCGGAGAACCAGCGCAAGCTCGATGCGGCCGATGCGCTCGCACAACTCGCCGACGCGTCGGACCTGACGCTCATCCACATGGCGATCGCCTTCGTACTTCACCATCCGGCGGTGACCGCCGCGATCATCGGGCCGCGCACCATGGAGCAGCTCGAGAGCCAACTCGGCGCGGTCGACGTTCGGCTGGACGCGGCCATGCTCGACCGGATCGACGAGATCGTCCTGCCGGGCACGACTTTCACCTTGGCCGACAGCGGCTGGACACCGCCCGCCGTTGCCGACCCCGCGCTGCGCCGGCGCTAGCTGAATCCAGTCGAGGCGATTAGACGCGCTCAGCCACCAGGCTCGTCGACGAGGACGGCGACGAGGTCAAGTTCGAGCTCGCGCCCGCCTTGTCACCGGCCGACATCGAGCGCCTGGTGGGTGAGGTCGGCGCCATGGAGACGAGCGGCTCTCCGTATGCCCCGCCCGAGAAGAGGCGGGGCTCATCCGCCGTCTGTTCGAATGAACCAACGACCGGTCGAGGACGCCCAGCGCTGGTCTCAGGCGTCGGAGCTCGCTGGCGCCTTGGTCGCTTCGAGCCGTTCAATACTGGCGCTTGGCCAGAGAGCCTTCATGTCGTAGTAGACCTCGAACGCCGGCACAGAGTCCGGGAGCGTGACCCAGCTCAGCTTGGATCTGGTGAAGATGTGAACGTCGGGAGCAACTTCCGATGGCCGATCGAGCGTACCGCCGCGAACGAAGAGCACCTCGGGGCGTCCGTACTGACTGAAAACCGCCACCTGGCAGGTCGGACATCGGAGGATCCGTTGTCTGCTGCCGTCGTCGCGAGGTACGTCGACCGGCTGCGGCACTCCCGCGAGCAGCTCCACACGGTCGGCCTCGATCAGCAGGTTGATGACGAAAGCGCTTCCGGTCTGCTTCTGGCAGTTGCGGCAGTGACAGCAATGCGTGAAGAGCGGATCGGACGTAAGCCGGTAGCGAACCGCTCCGCAGGCGCAGCCACCCTCACGTGGGACGCTCATGATCTCCTCCCTCGAGGACAGGCAACGGAGTCCGGACCGTAGCCCTTCGGCCCCCTTCTCGGTTACGGGACCCCGCGCGCGGCTCCCGTACCGAGCTAGCGAACCGTCCAGCCGCCGTCGATTACGAGTGTCTCGCCGGTGATCAGAGACGCGGCCGGCGAGCAGAGAAAAACGACGGCGCCGGCGACTTCATCCGGCTCTCCTATCCGGTGCAGGGCCGCGATCCGCTCCTCGACGTCCGCCCGAAAAATCGGATCGGACAGGCCGCGTTCCGTTCCCGGGGTGCGGATGAATGTAGGCGCGACTGCGTTGGCGGTGATCCCGTATTGCCCCCACTCGACTGCCAGACAGCGCGTGAGATGCGACACGGCTGCTTTGGCCGCGCAGTAGACCGCTTCGCCGGGCAGCGCCACCAGACCGGCCTGCGAAGAGACGTTGACTATGCGGCCGAACCCCTGCTCGCGCATCGGCGCGAACGCCGCCTGGCAGGCGACGAACGTGCCTCTGAGGTTGACGTCGAGCGTCCGCTGAAAAGCGTCGAGTGACACCTCTTCGGCAGGGACGTGGCCCGCACCCCCGCCGGCATTGTTCACGAGCAGCTCAATCGCCCCGAACTCCTCGACTGTCGCCGCAACAGCAGCGTTGACCTGATCGAGCTCGCCCACATCCATCTGCAGCGGTAACGCTCGTCGACCAAGTGAGCGGATCTCTTCCGCAACGCCCTCATCCCGCGACACGTCCCGAAGCCCCAGTGCGACATCCGCACCCGCTTCTGCGAACGCCAAGGCGATCGCCCGCCCGAGACCACGCGCTGCCCCGGTGATCAAGGCCGTGCGCCCACTCAGATCAAACCTCCCCGAGCTCACTCAGCCTCCCGTGTCGAACATTTGCAGAGCGTTTGGACCCACCGATGGTGGTGATCTTCATCCAGGAACGCCGCGTTGTCTAACCGCGGGCTCCGTTTGGATCGATCCCGGCCGCGTCGATCCGCGGCCAGGTTCCGTGGCAGGGGCTACGCCGAGGCCGAAGCCGGAGCCGACTTCGGCTCCGGGGCCGTTGACGGCTCCTCGTGCTCGAGGCGCGGCAACCACTCGAGCCAGCGGGGGAGGTACCAGTTCCGCTCGCCGAGCAGCTTCATCGTCGCCGGCAGCAACACGCCGCGGACGATCGTGGCGTCGATCAGGATCGCCGCCGCGAGCCCGACGCCGAACTGCTTGAACATCAGCATCGAGGGTGGCGAAGATCGAGAAGACTGCGACCATGACGAACACGTGGTAGTCCATCGAGAGCCCGAACAGGATCACGAACAGCAGTGGCGGCACGACGGGTGCGATGCCCGCGGTCGAACTGAAGCCCAGCAGGCTCTTGCCGAAGCCGTGCTGGAAGACCAACACGAGCACATCAAACAATTCTCACGCAGCCCACGCCCCACACCCCCGAAAGAACTCGACGAGCTCACCGCACGTGAACAAGAAATTCTTCGGTTGATCGCCGGCGGCCTGTCCAACGGAGAGATCGGACAGGAGCTCTACATCGACACCACCGTAAAAACGCACGTCACACACATCCTCCGGAAGCTGAACCTCCGCGACCGCGTACAGGCAGTCGTGCTCGCCTACCAAGCGGGCTTCTTCGAGACGGAAGCGCGGCGGCCAGAGGGCACGACTCAGTAAGTCCCGCCGCCGCTCCGTGCTTCCGGTGACCCGATAGACAATCCAGTCCGTGGAGAAAGCCGCGATCACGCCGGAGCTCGTGTCCCGCCTGGTCGCGGCTCAGTTCCCTTGCTGGGCTGACCTTCCTGTGACGCCCGTCGAACTCGATGGTTGGGACAACACGACCTTCCGGCTCGGCCAGGACCTGGCGGTTCGACTGCCGAGTGCCGATTGGTACGTCGCGCAGGTCGACAAGGAGCACCGATGGTTGCCGATCCTCGCGCCACAACTACCGCTTCCGATCCCTCGGCCGCTGGCCAAAGGCATCCCCGGGAGCGGGTTCCCGAGGCCGTGGTCTGTGTACCGGTGGCTCGCGGGCCGGCACGCGACGGTGGATCGAGTCGGAGATCTCAACCGGTTCGCGTCCGACCTGGCCGACTTCCTCGCCGCTCTCTACAGGATCGATCCTGCAGGCGGCCCGGAACCCGGGGAGCACAACTTCCTTCGCGGCGGGCCGCTGACCACCTTAGACACCGAGACGAGAGAGGCGATCTCGACTCTGAAGGCCGAGATCGACACGGACGCGGCGACCGAGGCATGGGATGCAGCCCTCGCGGCGACGTGGCACGGCCCAGCCGTCTGGATCCACGGAGACGTCACCGCTGCCAACCTGCTGGTCGTCGAGGGGCGGTTGAGTGCCGTCGTCGACTTCGGCTGCTCCGCCGTGGGCGACCCTGCCTGCGACGTGACGATGGCCTGGACGTTCTTCTCCGGCGACAGCCGAGAGGTGTTCCGAAACGGGCTGTCGTTGGACGAAGGCACCTGGGCGCGTGGTCGTGGCTGGGCGCTGTGGAAGGCGCTGATCACTCTTGTGCAAGCACTGGAAGTGGACGATGCCCAGGCCGACCTTGCCAGCCTCCGATTCGGCTGGCGACTGAGCGCACGACACGTCATCGAGGAGGTGCTCGCCGACCACAGCCGGGTGGCCGGCGACTATGGCAGCAGGGGCTAGCTGTCGCCCTCAGGGACCGCGGACTCCCTCTCGCCATCGTGGATGATGAGTACGGGAACCGTGGTGTGGTTGAGGACGAAGTGCGAGACGGAGCCCAGGAAGGCCGAGCGGACCGCGCCACGCCCGCGGGACCCCATCACGATCAGATCGTGCTCTGCGGCTGCGGCGCGCTTCACCAGCTCCAAGCCGGGGTCTCCGGCGGCCGTGCGCCCCGATACGGGGATGCCCTCGGGAACCAGCGCCTCTCCCTCGGCGAGAATCTTCTCTGCAGCGCTGATCAGGTCGGCTTCGGTGATCGGAGGGACGTAGCCCGGCCAGACGCGGAGTGGCGCAGCGACCGTCAGCAACGTCAGCCTGCCGTCCTGCGTGCGCGCGAGATCGACCGCTTCGCCGAGCGCGCGCCTGGCGTGCTCGGATCCATCCCAGGCAACGAGGATGCTCTTGAACATCTTTGTCTCCCTTCGCTGTCGCTTGACTGTTCAACGAGGGAATCCCTTCAGGATTCCCCGAATCCTGAAGGCGGGCTGGAGCTGGCGCAGCGGGTCTTTGCGCCGGATCTATCGCTTCGCAGGTAGCGAGCGGGCGTAGGTCGTGCCGAGTTCGACCCATTTGGCGAGCTGGGGTTTGGTGCGAAGGTGCTCCGGGCCGACTCGTAGCCACCCCTGCATCGACCGCCCGCGCATTTCCATGAGACGAGCGTTAGTCGTCGCTACGAGCGTGTCTGACTGCGCTGGATCGACGCGAACCAAAACTCCACCTTGGCCGCTTGCCGCCACCGCCATGTTTCCGCCGATGAGAAACGCGAGCCCGCCGAACATCTTCTTCTCGGCCAGACCGGATTCGCCGGCGACAAGTTCGCGTATGCGAGCCGCGAGTTCCTCGTCGTACGCCACTGCGACGATCGTACTCGCGATCGCGAGCCGTTCGCGCTAGCGTCGGACTGTGAGCGAGCAACACGCTGAGCCCGAGCAGCGGGTCACTCCGCTCGAGCTCTTCTTCGACCTCGTCTTCGTCTTCGGCTTCACCCAGGTCACGACGGTCCTGTCGGATGATCCGACCTGGAGTGGGCTCGGACACGGTCTCCTGATCCTCGCCGCGCTCTGGTGGGCATGGGCGGCCTACGCCTGGTTGACCAACACCTTCGATCCAGGTGAGGGTGCGATGTGGGGTGCAATGCTGATCGCGATGGCGGCGATGTTCGTCGCCGCGCTGGCCGTCCCCGAAACGTTCGGCCGTCACGGGGTCGTTTTCGGGGTCGCCTTCCTGATCGTGAACGTCATGCACGTCACGCTGTACGCACTCACGGCACGCGGCGATCGAGAACTGCTGGCGGCGATCCTGCGGAGCGCTCCCTCGGCCCTTGCCGGTGCCGCTCTGATCATCACCGCGGGATTCGTCCACGGCGGGCTCCGGCCGGTGCTCTGGCTGACGGCGCTCGTCATCGGCTTCTTCGGACCGCTTCTCGGTGGGATGAGTGGCTGGCGCGTGGAACCGGCGCACTTCGTCGAACGTCACGGGCTGATCGTGATCATTGCGATCGGCGAGTCCCTGATCGCCATCGGCCTCGGGGCGAGGGGCACGGGACTCGGCACCGGCGTGATCGTCACAGCCGTGCTGGGGTTCGTGGTCGCGACATCGTTCTGGTTGGCGTACTTCGATTTCTTCCCGATCCGCGGGCAGCAGATGCTCGCCGACCGAACCGGCCCGCAGCGCATCGCCCTTGCGCGCGATGTCTATACCTATCTGCATCTGCCGATGGTGGCGGGCATCGTGCTCTTCGCGTTCGCGATGAAGACGACGCTCGCGCATTTCGGCGACAAGCTCGACACGATCTCGGCGCTCGGCCTCTGCGGCGGTCCCGCGCTCTACCTGTTCGCGTACGTGGGGCTCCGCCTGCGTGTGACGCGCACCCTCGGTCGCGGCCGCTTCGTTGCCGCCATCGTCTGCGCAACGCTGACACCGGTGGCAATCGCGGTGCCGGCCCTCGTGTCGCTCACGCTCGTGGCCGCCGTCTGGGTCGCGCTGCATGCGTACGAGTTCATCTGGTGGCGCGAGGCTCGCGCGCAAACGCGCGCGCTGCGCCTGCGGGCCGCCTCGCCTCCTGAAACGGTCGGCCCAGCCTAGCCGGCCTTCAGCCCCGGCCCCACGCGCCCGTTGACGCTGGACCACCGGGAGCGTCGTCCCGATGGTCCGTCGTCGAGATGCCGCTCAGCGCAGCGAGACCGCGACCTGCTCGAGGAGGTCCATGGCGTCCTGCAAGCCGCCCTCCATCCCGGATTCGATGATCGCGTCGCGCGAGACCTTGTTCGCTGCCTGCACGAGGATGGTGACCGTCGTGCGCCCGTCCGCTTCGATGAACGTCGTGGTGTTTAAGGTTGCGCCCTCCTCTTCGGATACCCCTTCGGGAAGACCCTCGAAGACCTCGGTCGAGACGATCCGTTCGTTCGGGACGATCTCGCGATACTCGCCATGAAAACCGACCTCGATTCCGCCGTCGGCGACCATGACAGAGCGCCACTTGCCGCCCACCTGGAGGTCGATCTCGGCGATCGTCATCTCGCCGCGATTTGCGTGCCACCAGCGCTTGACCAGCTCGGGAGTGGTGAACGCCCTGTAGACCAGGTGCTTGGGTGCATCGAACTCCCGCGCGATCAGGATCTGCTCGTCGGTGGGGAGCGTCACCGTCGCCGTGCCGCTACTCGTCGCTGCCATGCTCGTCCTCCTTCAGTTTGAGTTCCTCCAACACGACATCGAGCCGGTCGAACCGCTCGGACCACGAGCGCTCGTAGCTTTCCACCCAGTCGTGGATGGGCTTGAGGGCGTGGCCGTTCAGCCGGTACAGCCGCTGCCGTCCTTCCTGACGCACGTCGACCGCCCCCACTTCTCTCAGCACGCGGAGGTGCTTGGACACCTGCGGCTGGGCCAGCCCGACCAGGCGCACCAGGTCGTTCACTGGACGCTCCCCGCCGATGAGGACGTCCAGGATCTGCCGTCGCCGAGGCTCCGCCACCGCGTTGAACGCGTCCGCTGTCGTCGCTGCTCGTGCCATTGGAAGAATTATATGCTCATATAGGAATATGTGTCAAGCGCGGCCAGTCCGGCCACCCGGGCGACCCAGCCGAACTCCGCTCGGTAACTTCATCGACTGAAGCTACTATTTGAGATGTAGCTACGACAGAAGGGTGATGAAGCTTTGAGCACTTTGCTGCTTGTCCCACTTGACGACAACGTCGTCTTCCCGAACATGAACGTCACGATCTCCGCCGAAGTGGGCGACGAGGACCGCGTGTTGCTCGTGCCACGGCACGACGGGGAGTACGCGAAGGTCGGCACGGTCGCAGAGGTCGGCGACCGCTTGCGCCTGCCAGGCGGCATCGCAGCCGTCAATCTCGTCGGTTTGCACCGCGGAGTCGCCGGCGCCGCCCACACCGACGCCCAGGGCCTGCTCCGGGTTGATGTAGAGGAGCGACTCGACGAGGAGCCGCCCGGCGTGAGGACCCGCGAGCTCGAGCGCGAGTACCGCGCGGTCGTGGAGGAAATTTTGGAGCTGCGCGGTGACGATGGGCGCATCTCGTCTTTCGTGCGCTCGATTCGCGAGGTCGGCACCCTCGCGGACACCGCGGCCTACGCTCCTGAGATCACCTTCGAGCAGCGGATCGAGTTGCTCGAAGCGGTCGACGTCGTCGAGCGGCTCGAGCTCGCCTTGCGGCTTCAGCGCGAGCGGCTGGCCGAGCTGCAGATCCGTCATCGGATCCGCGAGGACGTCGAGGAGGGCGCTCAGCGTCAGCAGCGCGAGTACATCCTGCGCCGCCAAATGGAGTCGATCCGCAAGGAGCTGGGCGAGGATGACGCCTCGGTTTCGGAGGACTACCGCGCGAAGATCGCCGAGGCCGATCTGCCCGACGAGGTCCGTGAGCAGGCCGAGCGGGAGGTCGGTCGGCTGGAGCGGATGGGCGACCAGAGCGGCGAGTCCTCGATGATTCGCACCTACCTGGACTGGCTGCTCGCCGTGCCGTGGGGGAAGCGCTCCGAGGAGCGGCTCGACCCCGTCAACGCGCGCGAGGTCCTGGACAACGACCATGCCGGCCTCGACGACGTCAAAGAGCGGATCGTCGAGTACCTGGCCGTGCGCAAGCTGCGACAGGAACGCGGCATTGCCGAGGACAAGCGCTCCGGCGCGATCCTGACGCTGATCGGGCCGCCAGGGACCGGCAAGACGTCGGTCGGCGAGTCGATCGCCCGCGCGCTCAATCGCGAGTTCGTGCGCATGTCGCTCGGCGGTGTGCGCGACGAAGCCGAGATCCGCGGCCACCGCCGCACCTATATCGGCGCACTGCCGGGCCGGCTCGTGCGCGCACTGCGCGACGCCGGGACGATGAACCCGGTGATCCTGCTGGACGAGGTCGACAAGGTCGGCGCCGACTGGCGCGGGGATCCCTCCGCCGCACTGCTCGAGGTGCTGGACCCCGCCCAGAACCACTCGTTCCGCGACCATTACCTCGACGTCGAGCTCGATCTCTCGGAGGTCGTCTTCATCGCTACCGCCAACGTGGCCGAGACGATCCCCGGCCCGCTGCTCGACCGCATGGAAGTGATCCGCTTCGACGGTTACACGGTCGACGAGAAGGTCGCGATCGCACGCGGCTATCTCTGGCCGCGGCAGCGTGAGCGGGCGGGGCTGCGCGAGGAAGAGGTGTCGATCGACGACATCACGCTCGAGCTGATCGTCAGCCAGTACACGCGGGAGGCCGGGGTTCGCCAGCTCGAGCGGGAGCTGGGCAAGCTGTTGCGCAAGACGGCGACCACCGTGGCCTCCGGCAGTGTGGAGCCGCCGATTTCAATCGGCGAGCCGACGGTCCGCGATGCGCTCGGCAAACAGCGCTTCTATCAGGAGTCGGCGGAGCGAACGGCGGTGCCCGGCGTGGCGACCGGCCTGGCGGTCACCGGCACCGGTGGCGACGTGCTGTTCGTCGAAGCCACCAAGATGCCGGGCAAGGACGGGCTCGTCCTGACCGGCCAGCTCGGCGACGTGATGAAGGAATCGGCGCAGATCGCGCTCTCCTACGTGCGCTCACACGCGGAGAAGCTCGGCCTCGACGAACACGTCTTCGAGGACACCAGCTTCCACGTCCACGTCCCCGCTGGAGCGATTCCAAAGGACGGCCCGAGCGCCGGCATCACGATGACGACCGCGCTCGCGTCGCTGCTCACGGGCCGACCGGTGAAGCACACGGTCGGCATGACCGGCGAGGTCACGTTGCAGGGCCGCGTGCTGCCGATCGGCGGCCTGAAGCAGAAGGCCCTCGCGGCCCACGCAGCCGGCCTGACCGACGTGATCATTCCGGAGCGCAACCGGGCCGATCTCGACGACATCCCCGAGGACGTTCGCAACGAGATGAGCTTCCACCCGGTGATGAGCTTGGACGAGGTGCTCGAGCTGTCGCTCGAGTCGCGCTCGGCGCATGCGCTGTCGTAGCTGCTCGCCCCTCCCCGAGGAGGTCCGCCGCGCGGCGGATCTCCTCGAGAGGCGCTGGACGGTCTCGATCCTCTACGTCTCGCACGAGGGTGCCGTCCGCTTCAACGAATTCCTGCAGGCGCTGGGCACAATTCCGCCGGCGACGCTCGCGCAGCGGCTCGCCGACCTCGAGCAGGCCGGCGTGCTCCGCCGGGAGGTCATCGACGCTCGCCCGCCCCACGTCGAGTACCGCCTCACGCAGCGCGGCCGTAAGCTGCGGTCACTCGTGAACGCACTTGTGCGCTTCGCCGAGACGGGCGCAGGAGTCCGGTGACGAGCGTCAGGCTGGTGAGCGCACGACAGAGAACTTGGCAGAGGCGAAGTCGCCGTTCCGCCCCAGTTCGTCGAGTCGCAGCTCGATCCGTCGTGGCAGCAGAGGCGCGCCCTGACCCAGCGTGACGGGGGCAATCGACACGATTACCTCGTCGAGCAGCCCCGCGTCGGCGAACTGACCGGCCAGGTCTCCCCCGCCGACGATCCAGACGTTCCGGTCACCGGCGGCGGCGACCATCTCCTTGTGCACCGTCGCGATGTCCACGCTCGTGAACTCGACTCCCGAGTCGGGGACGACCGGCAGCTGCCGGTGCGTGAAGACCCAGCACGGGAGGTTGTACGGCCACTTCCACTCCGCCGGATCCTTGTCCGCGAACTCGTGGTCGAGGAGCCATTCGTACGTGGTCGAGCCCATCGCCATCGCACCCACGCCGGCGATGAACTCGCCGTAGTTCAACAGCCCGTCCTCCTCGCGCTTGCGGGTGAACAACCAGTCCAGCGAGTTGTCGGCGTCGGCGATGAAGCCATCGAGCGTGGTCGCCGTGTAGAACTGGGTGAGGCTCACGGAGCTCTACCTTAAGGAGGCGACGAGATGACGAAGCACAAGGTCGGAACGCGCGAGGAGTGGCTCGCTGCACGGAACGCACTGCTCGAGCGAGAGAAAGAGCTGACGCGGCGCAACGACGACCTTGCCCGCGAGCGCAGCGAGCTGCCCTGGGTGCGGGTGGAGAAGGAGTACAGCTTCGATACCGACGCCGGTCCGAAGACGTTGGCGGAGCTCTTCGACGGACGCCCGCAGTTACTTGTCTACAACTTCATGTTCGGCCCGGACTACACGGCGGGCTGCCCGGTCTGCTCATCTGGCGCGGACACCTACAGCGGAGCAGTAGAGCATCTGAGGGCTCGCGAGGTGACGTTCCTGTGCATCTCGCGGGCACCGCTCGAGAAGCTGCAGGCCTACAAGCGCCGCATGGGTTGGAACTTCCCCTGGGTTTCGTCAAACGGAAGTGATTTCAACTTCGACTTCGGAGCCTCACACACCAAAGAGGAGCTGACGCCGAGACTGCAAGGAAATCTTGGCCCAGTTCCGGGACTGGCGGCCGACTGCGGCACCGACCCGGCTGGGTATCTGTCGGAAGGGCCGGTCTTCAGCGCTTTCGCCCACGAGGACGGGGCTGTCTACCTCACCTACTCGACCACGGCGCGCGGTCTCGAATTCATGCTCGGCTACTACGGCTTCCTCGACCGGGCCCCCAAGGGACGCGACGAGGGCGACCCGCCGGAGATGTGGGTGCACCGCCACGACGAATATCAGGACGCGAAGACGACGACTCAATGACGAGCCACTAGAGCCCGTCAGTCGGACGAGCTCGCCGCACAGCGCCGCGATCTGCCCCCAGTCGCGCGACTCGTCGGACACCCCGGCCACTTTCAGACCGCTCTTGCGCCCTACGGACAGGGTGGATAGCGGCAGCTATTCGTAGTGGTCGTGGTGGTGGTGCTCATGGTGGTGCTCGGAGCCTTGACGACCGCCGTCCCTTTGGCGGAGACGGCGTACCACTTGGCGCCGAAGGCGGAGTTGCCCTCGCCGTTGGTCTGACCCGCCTGCCTGTCAAGAACGTAGGCGTAGAGCGGGTGCTTGTTGTAGGTCACCTGCAAGCGGTCGTTGCTGCGTCGCAGTGTGCCGAGCAGTGACGGCCTCACGCCGGACCCCGCAGTCGGCTTGCCATGGATGAGCAAGGGCGGCCAGAACTTCGGGCAGCTCCCGCTGCAAGCGCTCTTGTTCCTACTGTCCTTGACGAACAGATAGAGGGTATGCCCTCTCGAGTTCACCAACACGCGTCCGAGCTCCGTCGTGCGGAGGGATACGGTGGCGTGCGTGCGGATCGCGCTGTGCGCGATCGAACCTGCAGCAAGGAACCCGGTCGCGCCCAGCGCCGCCATCAGCGCCAATGAAACGGCCACCCGCTTCGTTGGGGCCGACCTCATCACTTGTCGTTTCCCTCGTTTCGATGCCTCACCGGTCGCATAGCTACCTCCTTCAGCGTGTTCTACGCGAAGAGACCAAAAATGGATTGGGCGTGTGCTTGGTACTAACCTGGCGAGGGATCAAGCACCTGGCGAGGGATCAAGCACCGCCCGGCGCGCCCGGCGAGGGAGACAAGGCTCACAGCACCGGCCCTGGTCGATCAGGTGCCCGTGTTGGGCCTAGAGTACGACTCGTGGAACCATCTTCGCGCTCAACCGAGTTTGTGGCCCTCGGTCACCCGGGCGCGGAACACTACGCCGGACTCGAGACTTTCGCGAACCCGGGGGTGTCGTGCGTCGAGATGACCAGCGACGAGCTCACGGCCGTTTGCCCCGTCACCGGTCAGCCGGACATGTATCTCGCGATGATCGAGTACTGGCCGCAGGCGCACTGCATCGAGTCGAAGTCGCTCAAGCTGTACCTGAATCGGTACCGGAACGAAGGGCACTTCTGCGAGGCGCTCGCCGTCAAGATCCGTAATGACGTCGCCGAGGCCCTCGAGCTTCCGCTCGACAAGGTACGCGTGACGCTCGAGCAGAAGTCACGCGGCGGGATCACGATCACCGCGATCTCCTGATCACGCAGAGGCATAGCGGCATCAATTGACGCCGTCGTTTGCCGGCGTTAGCTCGTGACGTCCCGGCGGAGGAAAACGATCGAGGTGGCGTCGAGGCCGCGCTCGTGCCGACTCAGCTAACCCGTCAGCTCTTCATTCGAGTAGCGACGTCGTACTTCGTCACGGACGTGCGCTGCCCCGGGGTGTCGCCGGCCGGCATCGCGTTCAAAATCTCGTCGCCACGCTTGTAGTCGTCCTCCGTCTCGAAGATGACGATCGCCAGCGACGTCTCGGCCTCCGGGTCGTGGAGGACGACCAGCTCGGCCGCCGGGAATCCTTCCGGCGGCTGCCCATCGCGCATCTCGCGGTCCATCTCTTCCATCCGGTCCTTGCTGACCCCTTCGAAGGTGACAACGCGTGCGAGCGCCATACCGGGCCTCCCTTGTCGATTGAGGCAAGCCTACGCCCTCACTCAGCAGTGCGTCGACACCTACGAGATCTCTGCGATCTGTCGACGAGCGGTCTCGGGAGCCGGCTAGCTCGGGAGCGCGCTCAGCAGTTCCTCACATGCCTGCGCGCAGCGGCGGCAGTCCTCTGCACATATGCGGCAGTGCTCGTGATGGACGGCATGCTTCTCGCACTCGTCGCCGCACCGCCGGCATGCATCGAGGCATGCCTCGACGACCCGACGGACAAGCTGTGGCTCGAAGGCCGTCTGTCGCGTCAACGTGGCTGCGGTCGTCGCGCAAACGTCGGCACAAATGAGATCGAGCCCGATGCAGCGGACGAGTTCCGCCACGCTGCCCTCCGCGAGGCACGCGTCAGCACACGCGGTGCACGTCTGCGCGCAGGACACGCAATCCTCGATGCAGCGGCTCAGTATGCCGGCGTCGATCGGGATGGCAGCCGGATGCGTTTCGATCATCTTGATGACATTCATCACTCCTCCGTTCGTTCTTCGAGCCGCTCGAGGTTACTAAGGCTCGCACAGCCGCGTCCGGGACCTCGATCGTGTGCGGATCCCCGCAGGCAGTCGGGCCGTGCACCGATGCGTCGAAAGGGCCTTGGCAAGACGATCGCTTCGACTCGCGACGAGCGATTCGCCGCTCAGCGGACGGCGGCACGGACGCCGTTTTGGGCACTGTCTTGGCCAGAGCAGGAGGCGGCGGGCATCAACCCGATAGTCATTCGCGCCTTCTTCGGTTCCGGATTTGCGCACCCGCATCTGCAGAGTGGCACTATTGGCGATTGGCCACTCAACGTCTTCGACGAGGAGCAGGCGGCGACAGAGCTGCCCACCCTGCGTGCCATGGCCGCGACGGATATCCACAACCTGGTCTTCCAACTCGGAGGAGACATTCGCGTCATTCCCGCCACAGTCAAAGGACGCCGCGGGTAAACGCACGAACGACAACACGAGAAGGAGAACTCGATGGCAGCAGTCGAACACCTCAGACGGATCCCCAACGGTGAGGGAGCGAAGCCGAAGGAGCGGGTTGTGAACGGAAACATCAGGCTCGGCCGGATCGGGGGCGTCGAGGTTCGGATCAACTGGAGCTGGCTCGTGATCTTCGCCCTGATCGTGTGGACGCTCACGGACGGGGTCTTTCCGTCACAGAATCCAGGCCTCTCCGGCGGCGTGCACCTCGCCATGGCGATCGTCGCAGCCCTGCTGTTCTTCGCATCGCTTCTCCTGCATGAGCTCGGGCATGCCTGGGTGGCGCGGCGAGAAGGCCTGGAGGTCGACGGGATCACGCTCTGGCTGTTCGGGGGTGTGTCGCAATTCAAGACGCGATTCCCCAACGCCGGCGCTGAGTTCCGAATCGCGATTGCAGGACCGCTCGTATCGCTCGTTCTCGGCGTAGTTTTCGTGCTGATCGCGCTCGCCGGCCTACCGAGCGCCGTCGACGGCGTCGCTGCCTGGCTTGGTTACATCAACCTGACTTTGCTCGTCTTCAACCTGATTCCGGCGTTGCCGCTCGACGGCGGCCGCGTTCTGCGGGCGGCGCTCTGGCGGAGCAGAGGCGATCTCGGGTGGGCAACGCGCATCGCCACCGAGATCGGGCGGGGCTTCGGCTACCTCTTCATCGCCCTTGGAATCGCGATGTTCATCTTCCAGGGATCGTTCAGCGGAGCGTGGCTCGCGTTTATCGGCTGGTTCCTGCTCCAGGCGGCGACGGCTGAGGCGCGGTACATCGCGACAGAGGCAGCGCTCGCTGGGCTGCGCGTGCGCGACCTGATGGTGCGAAAGCCGGTGACGGTCGACGGCGGTCTAACCATCGGGCAGTTCATGGACGAGGTGGCACAGTCGCGTCGCTTTACGACCTATCCCGTGGTCGATGCAGATCGGCCGATCGGACTTCTTGCCTTCAGCTCTGTCGCCGCCGTCCCGCGGTCGGAGTGGGACTCGCGGCGAGTGCGTGACGCCATGATCCCGCTCGACGGCGTCCCGCTTCTCACCGAGGACGAGACGGCGGTCGACGCGCTGACCGCCCTGTCGTCGCCGACGTCGAACCGAGGCTTAGTCGTCGAGGACGGGCACCTGGCCGGCCTCTTGTCCATCACGGATCTCACGCGTGCGCTCGAGGTGCGACGCTCGCAGCGGCCGGTCCGGGCCTGATCGCAATGGCCAACGACGGCTCTTAGCCCGTCCCCTGTTAGGACGCGGCAGCTCGCTCGAGAGCGGCGACCATGGTCTCTACGTCGTACGAGTCGTCGTGCCTCGTACCGTTGATGTAGAAGGTCGGCGTACCATTCACGCCGCTCCGCACGCCGCTCATGAAGTCCTCCCGGACACGCGCGGCGTGAACATGCTCCGCCAGTTCTTTGTCGAAGCGCTCGACGTCGAGCGAGAGCCTCTCGGCGTAGTCGCGGAGGTCGGGGTCGCGCAGGCGCTTCTGGTTCTCGTAGAGAAGGTCGTGCATCTGCCAGAACCTGCCCTGCGTCGCTGCAGCTTCGGCGGTCTCCGCGGCCTGCTCGGCATGCGGGTGTGACGTGGTGATCGGGAAGTTCCGAAACACGAACCGGAGCCTCTCACCCATCCGGGACTGAACCTCCTTGATGATTGGATACGCGGCGCCGCAGTACGGACACTCGTAGTCGCCGTACTCGACGAGCGTCACCGCAGCCTCCGTCGGCCCCTGGATGTGGTCCCGGTCCTCGGTGACCGGCATCGTGAGTGCGGCCCCCCACTGGGTCGTGCTCAGGCGGCCCCCTCCTTCCCCAGGTTCTCGAGAGCGCGCAGGATCCCGTCGGCGCCTGGGTTCACGCCCACGGGAGAGACGTAGCTCCACTGCACGATGCCGTTCGCATCCATCACGTACAGGGCCCGCTCGCTCGTACCGTCTTTGTCCCGGTAGACGTGATACGCCCGGGCAACCTCGCCCTTGGGCTCGAAGTCGGCGAGCAGCGGGAAATGCAGGTTCCGAGCCTTGGCGAAGGCGAGATGACACCAGATTCCGTCCACCGAGATGCCCAGGAGCTCTGCGTTGAACTTCTGGAACTCGGGGAGCAGCTCCTGGTAGAGGGCCATCTGATCGGAGCAGACCGGGCTCCAGTCCTCCGGGTAGAACGCGAGGATCACGGGACGGCCCCGGAAGTCCGCAAGCGACACAGTCTGGTCGGGGGTCGAGCGAAGCTCGAACTCAGGCGCATTGGTCCCGGCGGGTAGCGGCGTTGCCCGATCGACACTCGTGTTCGTCACTTCGAAGATCTCCTCCCAGTGCCCTGGCTAGGACTCTAGTTCGCGCGGTGATGTCGAGAGAGGCGGCGGGGGCGGTCCCTAGCGACCGACTCGCGGCGCGCTCCGCCGGACGCGCGCCGCCGATCGCAAGTGAGCGCCGGCAAGAAGGCGTGTCGAGCCGGCGCGCGAGGCAATAGCCTGCCACGCCTATGAGTGCCCAAACCGCGATCGCGCTCCTCCTGGCGCTCGCAGCCACGACGCTCACGAACGTCGCATACCTGCGCGAGCACGATGCCGCCGCCGCTCTTCCCGCTCTTTCGCTGCGACGGCCGCTGCACTCGGTCCAAGTGCTTCTGACAGATCGCAGCTGGCTGGTCGGCTTCGCACTCGAGAGCGGCGGCTTCGCGCTCTACGTCGCTGCGCTTGCGCTCGCGCCGCTCACTCTCGTACAGAGTGTCTCCGCCGGCGGGATCGGCATCCTTGCCTTCGCCTCAGCTCGGATGAAGCGGCGCCGCCTCGGTCGGCACGAGCTTGCAGGCGTGCTCGTGTCGATGCTCGGGCTGCTCGCGCTGGCGGTGTCGCTGGCGGGCGGGAGCGGGGAGGGTGCGGGTGGCTCGACCGCCGAGATCCTCCTCTGGCTCGGAGCGACGGGCGGAGCGGCAGTCGTCGCGCTCGCGCTCGGGCGGAGATTCGGCGCAGCGTTTGCGATCGGTGTGATCGTCGGCTACGCGCTCGGGACCGCGTTCCTGCAGCTCGGCTACCAGAAAGGCGGAGCGCTCACGGTCGCCGGCCTCGCGACGCTTCTGACCAACGCACTGCCGATTGCCGCCGGCACCGTCGTCCTCGGAGAGCCCGTCCCGTCGGGCGCGCTCGGCGGCGTCCGCATCCTTGCCTTCGCGGCCGTCACGCTCGGCGCAATCCTGCTCGCCCGACCCGACCGCGGCCCGGCGTCAGCGCCGATCAATCAGTGAGTCGGCGTCTCGCTCGAAGCCTCGGCGGCTGATCTTCCCAGGTGCGATTCGAGCCGCCAGAGATTGTCCAAGTGCTGGTTCGCCCACAACAGCACGAGCGCGGACCGAACCTTCGCCTTGTCACCGCCCGACACTGCGGTGCGCACACAATCGAGCAGTCGTCTGCGACCTTCGGTGTCGCGGATGTGGGGCGGCGGAATCGCCGTGGAATGAATGAAGGAATCGCCGAGTGTGATGTACCACGACCGCAGCGCGTGAATCTCGCCGTCCAGATTTTGTCCGCATTTCGTGAGCCCGGCGTCGCCATCCGTCATGCCACCGAGCGCCGCAAGGGACTGCGCCGCGCGCCGCACGCGTGCCGCGCCGGCAACGAGCGCCCCGACACTTTCGACGTTCACGCCCCCTGCAGATCGCTCGGCGAGAGTCTGTCGAAAGGCGTCGTCGAGCTGGTGGACGGCAGCGGCTGCGGCGTCCGCGGGTTCCGCTGACCTGCTTTGGCCACCTGCGATGATCTGACCGGCGGTCGCTACGACGTAGTCCGCGCTCCGTCCGTACGCCGAGGCCAGGCTCTCTCGCAAAACGGTGGCGGCGCCGCGCGGCCAGAAGAGCAGGCCGACACCTAGGCTGATCGCAAAGCCGATCGCGACGTCCTCGATCCGCACCACCCCGACCGTCCAGCCGGTGGGCTGGATGATGTTGAAGAGCACGAACAGGACGACTGTGAAACCGGCCTGGCCCGCCGCGAACGAGATTGCCCGAGGCGCGTAGGCCGCGAGCAGGACCGCAACGGGCAGCACTGCCCAGAGAACGTGCTCGTGGGTGCCGATCGCGATCACGAGCGCCGCACCCAGGACGATCCCCACGGCCGTCCCGGCGAGCGCGGAGAGCACGGACCAGCCGGTGCTCAAAGCGTTCGAGCGCAGGACCGAAAGGGCTCCGAGAACGACCCAGAAGGAGTGCTGAAGGCCGCTTCGCTGGGCGATGTAGACGGCAACGGCGAGGCCGGCGGCGCCGCGGACGCTGTTGCGAAACCAGACCGACCTGCTGCCGGCGTGCTCGACGGCGTACCGCTCTGTGGCCAGGAGCGTGTCTCGTGTCGGGCGGGCGACAAAGTCCCCGCCGGCGACGTCCAACTCGTCGAGCTCGGGCGCAGCCCTCCCGCTGGCCAGAAGCGCGTAGCCGGCAACCTGCCGGCCGGAATACGAGATCACCCGGACTCGGAAGGGCGCCTCGAGCGCAGACCCGAATCCGCCGTCGCCGAGAGCAGGCGGCAACTCCGGGATTTGCTGAACGAGTGCTCGCGCCACGGCGTCACGCGCCACTTCGATCCGCTGGAAGTCCGGTCGCTCGTCAACACCGGCCAGTGTCCAGGCGCTTGCCCGCAGAGCTGCAACGGTTGCCGCCACAGCCTCGGCGTTCTCTTCTCTGCAGAGTTCAAGTGACGGCAAGTCGGCCGGCGGGGCCAGAAACGACAGCAGCCAGTCGAGCTCGTCCACCAGGGACGCGAGGGCGGCCATCGGCCCCGTGGGCCCGTTCGGTCGATGCGGCGCGGCGAGGAAGCTGCGGCGAAGACTCTCGACCGCCTCTCGGGCGGCAGCCGTGCAGGACGGGATCGCCCACGGATCGCCCGTAAGTTCGGTTTCCGCGAGCTCGGCGAGCGCGCCACAGGCCCTAGCCGCGTCATTCCGCAGCGTGCCCCCGGGCCGCGCCGGCCACAGGAGCATGTGCGCGCAAATCGCCGCTGCCGCCGCCAGCACCCAGCCTCCGAGCCGTGCAGGTACTTCGGAGAAGGAGACCGGGATCGTCACCGGCAGGATGAACGTGAGCAGCGCGGAGGTGGCGGCGGCGGCGAAGTAGCCGTTGATCACCCCGGAAAAGAGAATCGCGAAACCGACCACGGCCATCGCGGCGGCGGCCAGCCAGGCGTTTCGCGAACAGAAGGTTCCAAGGACGATGTTGACGGCACCCACGCACGCCAGGGCCAGGTAGGCGACGAACCGGCTGCGCATCGGCCCCGTGAAATCGACCAGCACCAGCATGGCGAACGATCCGAAGGCAGCGAAGATCGCCGTCTGCGGGTTCCCGATCACCTTGTCGGCGAACGCGAAGACGGAAGGCATGACCACCGCCGCGCGTGCGGCGCTCTTCAGCGAGGCCAGGCCGGGATCTGTAAGCGGAAATTGCGGAATCGACCCGCGGATGCTCGGCGCGACCCGCCGTAGCGGCGGCCACGTCGATCCTGCCCGCCAAGGGAGGCGCGCCACGGTTTCCGATCATAGGGCGGCGTTTGGCAGGTCACCGCGACGCACGTTCGGTGATCAGGGGCCGGGGGGCTGGACGTGGATGTCGACCTCATAGTGGGTCGAACTGAGGTCGCGTTCGACGAGGAACCGCTCGTCCTCGGGATAGAAGACGGCGCGCTCGTACTCCTCGCCGGCGAAGAGTTTGACGGCGACAAGCGAGTCCCAGAGGGTGAACATCATGAACTCGGTCCGCTCACCGACATCGCGGCGGAGCATCCAGACGCCCCGGTTACCGGGGGTCTTCGCGTAGCCGACCACACCGGTTTCCTGCATGTACTCCGAATAGGCGTCGCTGTCCTCTTTGCGAACAGCGCCCTTCCAAACTCGAGCGATCATCCGTCCTCCTTGGTCGACTAGCGAAGAGCGGGTGCCGCAGTCCCCAGCTCGGCATCGCGCGTCGCGAGCGTCGTGTAACGGCCGCCGGCGAGGATCAGGTCTTCGTGCGTACCCGACTCGACGACGCGTCCGTGGTCGAGCACGATGATCTGGTCGGCGTCGCGCACGGTCGAGAGCCGGTGCGCGATCGCGATCGTCGTCCGTCCCTCCGAGAGACGGTCGAGCGCCTCCTGGACCAGCCGCTCGGTCTCGGTGTCGAGTGAGCTGGTCGCCTCGTCGAGCACGAGAATCGGCGGGTTGCGCAGGATCGTGCGCGCGATTGCGATCCGCTGTTTCTCGCCGCCCGAGAACCGATAGCCGCGCTCGCCGACGACGGTGTCATATCCCTCGGGCAGCGCAGCGATCACGTGGTGGATGCGCGCAGCCTGCGCGGCCGTCTCGATTTCCTCATCGGTCGCGTCCGGCTTGGCAAAGCGCAGGTTCTCGCGCACCGACTCGTGGAAGAGGTACGTCTCCTGCGACACGACCCCGACGAGGTCGGACAGCGCCTGGAAGCTCAGATCGCGAATGTCGACGCCGTCAATCGTGATGCGCCCACGGGTGGCGTCGTAGAGACGCGCAGTGAGGTAGCCGAGTGTGGTCTTGCCCGAGCCGGTCTCCCCGACGAGCGCGGTCGTAGTCCCTGCGGCCACCGTGAACGAGACGTCTTGAAGCGTCCAGTCGTCGCCGTAGCGGAACCAAACCCGATCGAAGACGACGTCGCCCGCCTGCCCGACGGCGAGCGCGTCGGGCTTCTCCTCGATGTCGATCGGCTGGTCGAGGTATTCGAAGATGCGGTCGAACAACGCAAGGGAGGTCTGAACATCGAGGCCGACGCCGAGCAGGGACCCAACCGGAAAGAAGAGCCGCGTCTGCAGCGTCGTGAACGCGACGAGCATCGGAATCGAGACCGCAGACGATCCGTGCGCGAGCGCAAGCCCACCGAACCAGTAGACCGCGGCGGGCATGATCGCAAAGCTCGTCTGGATCGACGCCATCACCCAGCGGCCTGCCATCCGCTGACGCACCTCCAGCGAAGCGAGGCGCAACGAGTCCGCCTCGAAACGATCGGCGAGCTCGTCTCCGCGCCCCATCGTCTTCCCGAGCAGGATCCCCGAGACCGAGAGCGACTCCTGCACGAGGCTCGAAATGTCGGCGAGCGTCTCCTGAGTCGTCTTCGCGATCCGCCGCCGCTCGTTGCCGACGCGACGCGTGAGTAGCACGAACAGGGGGATCAGCGCGAACGCGAACAACGCCAATTTCCAGTTCAGCACCAGCATGCCCACCATCGTCGCGGCGACGGTCGTCACGTTCGACGCGATCGACGTCGCCGTGTTCGTGACGACGTTCTGCACGCCGCCGATGTCGTTCGAGATCCTCGACTGCACCTCGCCCG